>JAEEGH010018268.1_pt1 | contig 14847 bp, 12 predicted proteins | sample 9134181 | NCBI WGS metagenome assembly JAEEGH01 (sample SAMN16246544, study PRJNA631951) | gut metagenome | biome: gut microbiome; feature: rumen; material: DP-attached | host: Bos | place: Iran: Karaj | collected 2018-10 | reverse complement strand
ACGCGCACGCCGGAAAGCCGGGCGAATACCGGAAGCTCCGCGTAGAGCTGAGTATCATGGCGGACGTGGGACTCGTTGGTTTCCCGAACGCCGGAAAGTCTTCGCTTCTTGACTATTTTACGAACGCGCGCCCGAAAATTGCGCCGTATCCGTTTACGACGAAAATCCCGAACCTCGGCGTGCTTCACGCAGGCGAGGAGCGCGACATAATCATAGCCGACATTCCCGGAATTATAGAGGGGGCGGCGGACGGCGCGGGGCTTGGCATACGCTTCTTAAAGCATATCTCAAGAACGTCGGGTCTTGTTTTTATAATTGATTGCAGTGATGACAATTATCTTGGAGCGTATGACAAGCTTCTGGCGGAGCTGGAGTCTTTTTCTCCAGAGCTCGTGAAAAAACGCCGGATAATTCTGTGCAATAAGATAGATGTGGAAGGTGCGGCAGTCCGCGCCGCCGAAGTTGCTGAAAAACTTAAGGGTGAAACAGTCATTCCGATGTCTGTACTTGCTCATAAGGGACTTAATAACGTTAAGGCGGAGATTGTCTCGCTTGTGGACAGCATGGAGAAAAAGACCGCGCCGTCCGCCTCAAAAAAGAGCGCGTTCATGCAGGAGCGTGCTTCGTGTTCCGACGAGGATACTCAGTATCCGGGAAGCGAGCAGTAAGACGATGCACGCCATTAGGAGACGCAAGCAGTGAAAATCGCGATGTTCGGCGGCAGCTTCAACCCTGTTCACAACGGGCATATAGAGCTTGCCAAAGCCGTTCATGAACAGGCGGGCTACGACAAGGTGCTTTTTGTTCCGGCGTATCATTCGCCGTTCAAAGCGCTGCCGTCCGGGGCTACAGATGAAGACCGACTTTGTATGCTGCACCTTGCGCTCGACGGTTTTGACTGGGCTTGCATCGAAGACTGCGAGCTTAAGCGCGGCGGCGTGTCGTACACTTACGAGACTGTCGAGTTCTTGGAGCGGAAGTACGCCGCGTCTGGCGAGCTTACCGGCAAGCTCGGGCTTGTTATCGGCGCAGACCTTGTTGCGGGTTTTCCTCAGTGGTACCGCGCGAACGAGCTTGCCTCAAAGGTAGACATCATTCTTGCGCGCCGAAAGCTGGATGGCGACGCAGCTGGGCAAACGCCGCACGAAACTGGCGCACCCAAAGCGGACGCAGCTGAACGCGCATCACAGGAACAGCCGACTCTGCCGTTCGCGCACTTCGAGCTGCAAAATCCGTATGTGGACGTTTCGTCAAGCGAAATCCGGCAAGCCGTCCGCGACAAAAAAATGCTTCGGGCACTTGTTCCCGAGCGCGTTTGTGATTATATTCTGGAAAGGGGGCTTTATGATTGACGATTACGCAGGGCTTATAGAAAAACTTCGCAAAGACATGCGAAAAACAATGAAGCCATCCCGCTACCAGCATTCGGAGCGGACGGCATCCACCGCAAAAAAACTTTGCGACATGTATGACCTGGACACAGACAAAGGTTTTCTCGCCGGACTCGCCCATGATATTTGCAAAGACTACGACGACAAGGCGATCATGGCACTCGTCAAAAAAGACGGGCTTCCTATCGACAATATAGAGAAAAAACACAACAACACGCTTCACGGCAGGGCGGCCGCCGTCCTTCTTGAGACAAAGTATTTCATCGATGACGAGGAGATACTTGAGGCAATCCGCTACCACACTTTCGGCCATGCCGGAATGGGCGACCTGGCGAAAGTCCTCTACATCGCCGACAAAATCGAGCCGGGCAGGACACACATCCCCGCCGGTTATATGGAAATGCACGAGGACGACACGCTCGACGAATTCATAATATCAGTTTTGCAGGAAGGCATGACATATCTTATGAATCAGGGTTATAATATATCCATGCAGACCGAGCGGTTCCTTTATTCACTCGTCCACGGCGACGACAACAAGCGCGACGAAGAAGGCGACAATAGCGAAGACAACGGAGAAAGCAACTCATGAGAAACAGAAACCTTGGCAAGGGTGTAATTCTTCTTTTATTAATGTGCATCATCGTTGTCGCGACATCAATAATAATCGTTATGTCGCTTCAGACTGATGAGGTCGGCGACATTATCAAGAACGACCAGCTCATAAAAGTTCTTTTCGTGCTTCATGACGACGAAAAAGTCGTGTGGACCGATGTCCTCATTTATTATCCTGTTTCGCGGCGTGGCGCTGTCTTCGATATTCCCGGAAACACCGGCGCAATCTACAAAAGTATCAACAGGACAGACCGCATAGACGCGGTTTATAAAGAAAAAGGCATCGCCACATATTGCAAAGAAATAGAAGATCTTACAGGAACGACAATTCCGTTCACAATGGAAATGTCCCTCGACGATTTCTCCTATATAACAGACATGCTCGGCGGTCTCCGCGTTTTTATCCCGTCCCCGGTCGATTCAGTAGTTGACGGCGTACATTATCTTCTTCCGTCAGGCTCTGTCTTGCTCGACGGCGACAAAATCTGCACATATCTGGAATACCGCCTGCCAGACGACACGACGGCGACGATACAGGACAGAAAGCAGAACTCCGTAATGGCGTTCCTTTCCGCCGTCAGCAGCAACAAATCATCGCTTCTGACAAAAAAAGTGTTCTCGCTTTTCGCCTCGCACATAAAGGCGAACGTTGACGAGAAAGGACTTTACAGCATTTTCACCGAGATTTCGACAATCGACTCGGACAGAATAATGCCTAGAACGATACAGGGAAACGAAAGCGAGGTTCAGGGCGAATCCCTTCTTTTCCCAATCTTGAACGCAAGCTTCATAAAAGATGTTTTCAAGCAGACGACAACGGCTCTTATCTCGGCGTCGGGAACAGCAACAAGCCGCGTCTACTTTATAGAAATACAGAACGGAACGACGCAGAACGGACTTGCAAAAAACACCGGCGAACTGCTCCAAAGCGCCGGATATGAAGTATTAAGTATGATAAATGCAGACTCGAATGATTATGAGAAAACTGTTATTATCGATCACATTGGAAATGAATTGGAAGCTCAAAGTCTTGCTTCTTTCATAAACTGCTCCAACATCATAACGGATGAGATAAAAGACGATGACGAGCTTGAGGCCGATTCACTTGTAGACTTTACGATTATTCTTGGTCGTGACTTCGACGGAAGGTATGTAAGATGAAATCAATAAAAGAAAAAGCTCTTGAAATAGCAGAGATTGTTAAGGATTTGAAGGGCGGTGACGTTGCTGTAATTGATGTCTCCGCTCTGAATAGCTGGACTGATTTTTTTGTAATTGTGACGGTGAACAGCTCTGTTCATAGTCAGGGATTGTACAAGGCTGTTAAGGATTACGTTAAGGCAAACGATCTTGAGATTCATGTGCCTAACAGAAAGACTCCCGACGGCGACGACTGGAACCTTATGGACATTGGCCCTATAGTTGTTCACCTTATGTCAGCCGAAGCCAGAAGCTTCTATGATCTTGAAAAGCTTTGGAACGGCGGTGAAAGGCTTATGTAGCCTTTCTTGAAGCAAGTATGCCGTAAACGAAAAAAGTCCGAATGCCATTGGCTTTCGGACTTTTTTTTGAGAGAGTGCTGCTCAGAAAATGCAGCACTAAGATGACGTTTTACTCGTCGAAATCGTCGTCGTACTCCATGTCGTCGCCGTCGTAATCGAAGTCGTCATCATCCTCGTCAAAATCATCTAAATCGTCATCAAAATCTTCATCCAGAAAATCGTCGTTCTCAAAGTCATCCAACGACTCATCGTCATCGAATTCATCGTCAAAGTCGTCGTCGGACTTGTCATAATAGTCATCGTCATACGCATAGTCAAAGCCGTACTCGGCCGCAGTAGAGTAATCTAATAAATCACTATCATTCAGCATCTGGAATCTTCCTTTCGAGGGTTCATTAACAACACCCGCTTTTTGCAGGCGCGCCTTAGTTTTGATGCGTTCCAAAAACTATGTTGTTTTTGAAAGCACTTATACTAAAAACATAATTTAGAGTATGTTTATTGTCAACGGGTTTTTTAGAATTCCTTATAAATTATTTGTGAAAAAATGCTAAAAAATCATCAGTATGCGACAAAATGTATATAAATGCGAAATTCTGCATATTTTTCCATATTTGAGCTTTCTGCTTCCGGAAATGGAAGAGTGCAATTGACAGAGTGAACGTTTTTTTGTATAGTAACTTCAACTATGTTGAGTAGTGTGCATGTAAAAGCACCGGCAAAGCTGAATCTGCACCTTAAGGTGTGCGAAAAGCGGGACGATGGTTTTCATGATATCGAGAGTATCTTTCAGAAAATTCCTCTTTATGATGAATTGCTGATAGAGATGGTGGATAGCAGTTGCACATGTCAGGTCATTTCGCCTGAATTTACCCTCCCTTTCGAAAATACACTTACATCTGCATATAAAGCTTTTTGTTCTTGTACCGGAATTAACGGCGGTGTCAGGATTACCCTGAAAAAACGTATTCCTTCCGGTGCTGGTATGGGAGGCGGCTCTTCTGACGGAGCAGCCGTTCTTTTAGGCTTGTCGAAACTTTTTGAAGTTGAGCTAACGCCTGAACAGAAACACGAGGCTGCGTCGCGAGTGGGGAGCGATGTTTTCTTTTTCCTGGAAGACGGGGACGAATACAATGCCGCCGTTGTTTCGGGGCGCGGTGAGAATGTTAAATACATTAATAACCGCAAGGATCTTTATTTTGTATTATTATGTCCGGGTGTCCACAGTTCTACTGGCGAGGCTTACAGGCTTGTAGACAGCTGGCATAATGTGAATAGAGCAGGAAATACTCCATTCAATGAGTTGGAAGACATGTATAGGAAGCCCGTTTCCGAATGGACTTTTTATAACAGTTTTACAGAGCCTCTTGCATGGAAGTTCCCGGAAATACGGAAAGCCTTGTCTGATTTACAGCAGAGTGATGCGGACTATGTTCAGATGACAGGTTCTGGTTCCGTCGTTTTCGGGTTATTTGCATCTGCCGAAGATGCACGCAATGCCTATGATATTTTAAAAAGTTCATGGGCGGAATGTTATTATCTTACTTCTCGATAGATTTGCAGGAGGTTTTAAATGCAGATTACAGAGATCCGTATCCGGAAAGTGGCCGCCGAAGGAAAATTAAAGGCCTACGTTACAATTACTTTTGATAACTGCTTTGTCGTACATAATGTAAAGATAATTGAAGGAAAGACAGGTCTTTTCATAGCAATGCCTAGCCGTAAGACCGGTACTGGTGATTATAAGGATGTCGCGCATCCTATCAGTCCTGAATTCAGAAACGAACTTCAGAACAAGATTATCGCTGAGTATGAGGCAGGGCATGTTGAGGAAGCAGGCCCAGGAGACATTGACTGATAGGGCTTGCCTTATGAAACAGCGGCATCAGTAACTTGAAGCTGCTGTTCTTTGAGCTTCCTATTCTTTACAGACTGCGGATTTTTTTCCGTGGGTGTATGGCTATTCCTTTGGGACGTCGTCAAGTGGTAAGACAACGGCTTTTGGTGCCGTCATTCCGCTGGTTCGAATCCAGCCGTCCCAGCTATTAAGTGGGCATGGTTTTTATGCCCTAGCCGGTAGAATCCGGAAATGATGATAAATGGAATCCCTGAAAAATTATTGGATTTTGGAGATTACCACCATAAGGAGTTCGTAATATGGATTACATGACATTAAGTGCAGAAATCCGCACTGAATCAGGAAAGAAATTTGCAAAGCAGCTTAGAGCGGAAGGAAAACTTCCTGCTGTTATGTACAATTCAAAAGGAGAGTCAACAATGCTCTCTGTGAACGAAGCTGAGTTCACAAAAGTTTGGAAGCAGGCTACTCCTACAACTCTCATTAAGCTTACCGTAGGTAAGAAAACGATGCTTGCTTTTATCAAGGATACGGAATACGACATCATCACAGACAAGAATCTTCATGTTGATTTCCATGTAATTGACGAGGACAAACCTCTCGTTGCAGAGATTAAGCTCCAGCTCGGTGGAAATCCTGCTGGTGTTCGTGAGGGTGGTATCCTCTTCAAGGGAACACCTTCAATCAAAATCAAGTGCCTTCCGAAAGACCTTCCAGTTCGCATCATAGCTGATGTTTCAGCCCTCAAGATTGGCGATTTCCTCCACGTTAAGGAACTCCCGCTCGGAGACGGCATCAAGATAATTTCAGACGGAGAGGCTGTTGTAGCTTCTGTCCGCGCACCTAAGAGATAAGCGTTGCTTCATTGTTTTCACGCTTAAAAGAAGCCTGCGGTCTTTAAGTCCGCGGGCTTTTTTGTTATTGCCGCTTGATAATTTTTTTATGGCAAGCGGCAAAACGGCTGAGTCAAGACCCTGAGCGAAGCGCGTCTTGACCAGTCGTATAAATGCTTGATAATTTTCATCAAGCCTCAAAACGACTGAGTCAAGACCCTGAGCGAAGCGCGTCTTGACCAGTCGTATTATATGGGATATAAGGAAGTGCGGAAACGGCGCGTTTCCTTGTGCTGATTCGTTTATGGATTTACTAGAAGCTGCCAAAAACTCAATCTGTCCCCCCGGTGTCTCCCCGGAAACCCTGCGTGGTAAAACTGTCCTTGCAGCCGTTTCGGGCGGTGTTGATTCTATGGTCATGCTCGATGTTCTTCATAGGCTTTCCGGGGCATTGGGCTTTGCTCTTCGCGTAATTACGGTGAACCACAACATCCGCCCGGAAGAAGAAACTTCCGGTGACGCGGAGCTTGTCACGGATGTGTGCGCAGCTTACGGCGTTCCTTGTTCCGTCCATGTTTTGCGGCGCGGCCTTGTTGCAGAAGTTTCTTTGGAGCGGGGAAAAGGCACAGAAGAGGCGGCGCGATTCCTTAGGTACGAGGCGTTTGAACAAGAGGCTCGTAGCATAGGCGCGGCTGTTGTGTGTATTGCCCATAACAGGAATGACAGGCTCGAAACAATCCTTCAGCGTTTTTTGCAGGGAGCCGGTGTCCTTTCCGCGCCGGGTATGCGGCAGCATCGCGGCATTTATGCGCGTCCACTGTTCGACGTTCCGCGGGAAGCTATAGAAGTGTATGCCGCGCAGAACGGCGTGCGTTTCAGAACAGACGCGACGAACGCGGATAACACTTATTTTAGGAATCGCATACGGAATAAACTTATTCCGTTTCTTAACGAGATTGAACCAGGCTGGGATTCCGCTGTTATTCACGGTGCTGAAAAAAACAGCGCGGCAGCCGATGATATAAATAAGGCGATAGAAAAAATCAGGTGGACGCGCGAAAGCAGTTCTGTTTTAAGGATGAGCGCCGCCGATTTTGAAAGCTGCTCGTTTACGGCTAGGGTGGCTGTCATTTACGACGGACTGTCTTTATTAAAATGTCCGAAACGTATACCTTATAGTATGATAGCTTCTTTTTCGGAAGGAGCGCGCAAAGTTACTGGCGCGGGCGTTGTTATGGAGCGGAAACATGACAGCGTTTTCCTTACTTTTTCAGGTTCGCGCGGAAACGAAATGAGCGATTCCGGCTTTTTCGTTTTTGTGGAACACCCTGGTAGGTTTGTAGTCGGTGACGAGAGCGTAACAGTGCGCCGCGCCACAGAAACTAGGGTAAGCCCGGCTGTGGACGCGGGTGCGGCAATCTCGCCTGGCACGAAAGACACGGAGCTTTGCGATGCCGCCGGTGACTCGACTTGCGCCCTTTATGTCGCAGAAAACGATGACGGCTGCGTATCTGGTGCATTCAAGCTGCCTGTCGTTATAAGAAGCGGAACATCGTCAGACTCTTTCAGAACCGCTGGCGGAGAACGCAAGCTGCTTTCAAAAATCTTTTCCGAATGGCATGTACCGTCCGGAAAACGAAGCTTAATCCCTGTGTTCGAGGATGAAGAGAATAGGGGAGTGTGGGGGAGCCTTTTCGGGTATCCGGATTGGTTCGTGAAAATTGAGTGATTTTGTGATATTGTAAATCGCGCGGCTGAATCGCGCATAGCGAATCATGCATAGTAAATTGTGCGCAGTAAATCGCGCATGGTAAATCGCGCAGCTGAATCGGTTTTACCAGCTTGCTGCTCGGCGGCAAGTGCGATGCGCCGGTAGCTATAGAAAACTATTATAGTTGCTCGCTTGCGCGAGCTAGATATCCAGCGCGATGCTTACGAGCAGCTACATATATATATTTGGAGAAATTAAATGATAAAACTCGGCGGAAAAGAAGGACGCGCAGGCTTTTTATTTTTTGTCATGATGATGATCCTTCTTTGTGCTTATTTCATAATGACACGGACAGATTCTTCGGGGCCGGAGATTTCGTACACCGATTTTCTTGAATACGTTGATATGTCTAAAGTGACAGAAGTCAATATAAAAGACGGAAGAACGATAAACGGACTTTTACAGTCATCTAACGGCCAGTATTCACGGTTCAGAACGCAAATCCCATACGATGACGTAACTCTTATGGAACGGCTTCGGAATGCAGGGGTTGAAGTTTCTGGCAGCAAAACGGAGCAGGGAATCCTTTCTCTTTTGATATCTTATATGCCGTGGTTGCTTACGTTCCTGTTCTTGATGTTTATGATGAAGCAGAATTCTGCGCAAGGCATGAAGGGTATGCAGTTCGGAAAAAGCCGTGCGCGACTTTTCGACTCTTCCGGCAAAAAAGTCATGTTTGAAGATGTTGCCGGACAGGAAGAGGCAAAAAAAGAACTTGCGGAGATTGTCGATTTTCTTAAAACACCCAAGAAATATCAGGAGATGGGAGCAAAAATCCCGACAGGTGTTCTTCTTGTCGGAAACCCCGGAACTGGTAAAACTCTTTTAGCGCGCGCCGTTGCAGGCGAAGCGGGCGTTAATTTCCTACATATATCCGGAAGTGACTTTGTGGAAATGTTCGTCGGTGTTGGAGCAAGCCGTGTCCGCGACTTGTTCGAGCAGGGGCGAAGAATGGCTCCGTCGATTATCTTTATAGACGAAATAGATGCTGTAGGCCGTGCCAGAGGAGCCGGACTCGGTGGCGGGCACGATGAGCGCGAGCAGACGCTCAACCAGATGCTTGTGGAAATGGACGGCTTTGACAACAAAGACGGCGTAATCGTGCTGGCGGCGACTAACCGCCCTGACGTGCTTGACCCGGCATTGCTCCGCCCCGGCCGCTTCGACCGGCAGGTTAACGTTTCTTTGCCCGACTTGAAGGAACGGTGCGCAATTCTTTCCGTCCATGCTAAGAAAATCCCGCTCGGCGCCGATGTGGTGCTTGAAAAAGTAGCGCGTGCTACGCCGGGTATGAGCGGGGCGGACCTTGCGAACATCGTGAACGAAGCGGCTCTTTTTGCCGCGCGGAAAGGACTTAAATCCGTAGGGGCTGTTGAATTTGAGGAAGCCCGTGATAAAATAATAATGGGCGTTGCGCGTGACTCAATGGTTATGCCGGAAAAAGAACGCGTAATGACAGCGTGCCATGAAGCGGGCCATGCATTACCGTACTATTACCTTAAAAACGCTTCTCCGCTCCATAAAGTGACGATAATACCGCGCGGCAGGGCTTTAGGACTTACTGTAGGCCTTCCAAAAGAAGACTCGTACTCGCATACGAAAGGTTGGCTTCTTGACCAGCTTGTAATAATGTTCGGCGGTTACGCCGCAGAAACGGTCGTATACGGAGAAACGACAACAGGTACGCAGAACGACATTCAGCAAGCTACGAACCTCGCGCGGCGCATGGTTTGCGAATGGGGTATGTCGGACGAAGTTGGTGCCGTAACTTATGGGCAGGAAGATGAGCCTATCTTTATGGGACGCGAGCTTGCCCGCCACAAGGAGTTTTCAGAGTTCACCGCGCACCAAATCGATGTTGCCGTGCGGAAAATCCTTGATAACGCAAAAGAAAGAGCATGCAACATCCTTACAGAGCATAGGGATCAGCTTGATCTTATTACAAATGCTCTTATTGAAAACGAAACACTTGATGACGCGGATATCCGTAGAATTCTGGGATTTCCGGCGGAAGAAGCCGATAAAAAAGTAGAGGTTTAAGATGAGGAAAAAAGTCTGTTCCCTGTTTCTTGTGTTTGCCGCCGCCGCCGTATTTTGTGCCGGCACAGTCAGTGCGGGACGCACAATTGCTATACGGTATCTTAATCTTGCCATAAACGCCGTTTCTTACGGCGATTATGACAGCGCGGACGCACTTGCCGTTACGGGGCTTTCCTACGACGAAACTATCGCTGATTTTTGGTTCATTCGCGCTAAGGCGGCGGCGGAAACAGGCCTGCCTGCCAAAGATTCTATCGCGTATCTTGAAACGGCTGTGAGCCTTACGGATTGGCTTAATTACAACAACACTAACGCCATCATAATGCTTGCGGAACTTTATTATAAAACTGGAAGCTACAACAAGTGCATCAGCGTTTTGCAATCGGCTTCCAAATACACGCTGCCCCAGGCTTATTATCTGCAGGCGGCTTCCCTCTATGCAATAAACAGGGAAAAAGAAGCGCGCACAATCATTTCTTTCGCGTCGTCGCTTTTCCCGGACAACGCGGAGTTTCTAACCCTGTTTTTCAAAAGCGAATTCAACATCATAGAAAACAACGGCGGCACAGTTCATAGCCAGCCATACAGGGAAACTCCTTCTGGAGAAGTAAGCACAGAACTTCTTAAACGTGTTTATTCTGTATACGAAGCAGACCCGACGCTGCTGTTGTACGCGGCTTTTTTCGCAGAGCCGGAAGAATCATATAATCTGATAAAACTTTATACTGCAGGAACAGACTTATACGGTTATGACATCTTCTATCCTTATGCGGCACTGCGATGCGGGTTCATTTCTGAAACAGAGGCTTTCAGCAAGTATGTTGAAATAGCAGACGGCGTATTCAATTATGACATGCTTTTAAGCATGGCTTCAGTAATCAAAAGCGACGAAGGAAAAAGCAAGCTGCTCGGCTTCCTTTCCGGTTTTTCCGGCGTTATCAATTTCAGCGCAAACAAAAACACAGTATATGACTTGTCTTGCAAATACAACTACGGCAGGCCGGACAAAATCACTTATGACAGGAATAACGACGGCGTTATAGAATGGACCGTTGACTGTGATTATGGAACGCCGGTATTGTTCAACGACAATGAGCATAATATCGTTCTAAAATACCACAGCTTTCCGTCCGTAAAATCAGCTGATTTTGCTGACACAGGTATTTCCTATTCTTTCGTGCCGTTCAGTATGAATTGGACTCCACTCCTTATGGAAAAAGCTCCGTTCGGCGACGTTTCGAATCCTTTCTTTATCCCTGTAGTTAAAGACGGCCTTTCCGAAGAGCCTTGTATAAATGAAGATGATGCGTTTTCCAATGCAAACCAAACCTCGTTCCCGCTTGAAAGAGGTACAACGGCTGTTTTTTCGCTCTACAAGGGCGAGCCTGTAAGGGCTGTTTATTATCTAAACGGAACAGAATACGCCGATGCAGTCTTTAAAAACGGTGTTCTCACCGCCCGCAATGTTGATATGGACAAGGATGGTATTAAAGAGATAAGCGAAGTGTACACGGTTCCTGAGCTTGAACATAGCGAAGAAGAGCTTAAGGCGATTGCGGAGCCTGTTTTTGGAAATATGCCGTATAAGCATGATGTGTGGCTTTCTGAGCTTCGTATCGATACCGACGGTGATTCTATCTTAGACTACAAAACTGTTTATTCAGAGGAGGGATGGACGCAGACTTTCTGGGGAATGGACGGCTTGGGCGGATATGAATCTTCGTATTCAGAGAATGCAGACAAATCTTTACGTGAGTCGCAGTTCTATCATCCGCTTGATAAAGTGCTTATAACAGCTATGCTGCGCGGTGACAAACTGATAACCGTTTCTATTGGCAAGGTAGTTTATTCAGTTTTCTACGATGAAACCAATGATTTTTACTGGGTATTCGAAAAGCCGGAAAACGACAGTTTTGTACCGGAGATTAAGCAAAAACTTGATGAAAAGGGCAGCGGCCTGAACGTTACAATCATTTACAACATTGACAGCGAGAAGTATGTTGTCGCAGAAAAGACGTGCGGTGTTTATTTTGGAGTCCTTTTGTATGAATAAGCTTTTGCGGCTTTGTGCCTTGCTGCTTCTCGCGTTTTTGGCGACTTCATGCAAGACGTTTTCCGGTACGCCACAAATAAAACCCGACTACACCGACGAGCAGATTCGCCTTTCGGAAGTGGCCAATATAAGGCGCATGATTCCGAACAGTCCTGTAAAAGCGTTGTGGCTTTCTCATCTGCTGCTTCAAAAATCGGCGGATGACGAGGCTGTTGATTCGGCTTTGAGCTCGCTTTTCGAAGACTGTTCTTCGGAAGTAAAAACGCTTATGGAAAAAGCTGTCAGCGATGAGCAGTGGTACGAGGCAGAAAAGCTTTGCAATACTTTGATGTGCGTGTGCGGCCAAGATGCGGTCGCGCCTGATGTTCAGGCTTCTATTCACGCTGGGCTTGGCGAAAAAACGCTCGCAAAACTGGAAACAGCCGAATCTACGGAATCTGCGGGTGCTGAGACAGTTCATAAAACTTCGGACTTCATAAAAGGTACGGTGACTATTTGGGTCGATAAGGGCGTTACCGTTCAAAACAGAATCGGTTATTCAGAAGTCGCGCTCGGTTCGGGCTTTTTTATTGACGAAACTGGTTCCATAATCACAAATTATCACGTTATACAAAGCGAAGTAGATCCAAAATACGAAGGATATTCGCGTCTTTACATAAAGCTTGCAGGAAAACCAGATGACCGCATACCGGCAAAAGTCATAGGCTGGGATGCGTCCGTTGACATTGCGCTCATAAAAGCTGACGTAAAACCCAGTTTCGTGTTCGAGCTTGGTTCCGCTGCTGATCTTGAAGTGGGCGACAGGATAATCGCGGTGGGTGCGCCCGTCGGACTTGAGCATACTGTGACTTCGGGCATTATTTCCGCAGTGGAGCGCGATGTTGGAATGCCGGGCAAAGTCATACAGATTGATGCCGCCGTTAACTCAGGTAACTCCGGCGGGCCGATTGTCGATGAAAACGGCAAAGTTCAGGGCGTTGTTTTTGCGGGACTTTTGCAGTATCAGGGGCTGAACTTCGTAATTCCGGTGGAGTCGCTTAAAGCGGAGCTTCCCGCGCTTTACTGCGGCGGCGAAGTGCTTCATCCGTGGATTGGCATAACCGGGCGCACCAAAAAAGTGTATCCGTCTGATGAAGAGGGAATCGGTGTGGAAGTGCTTTACGTTTTGCCCGCCGGTATAGCCGACTACGCTGACATAAACCCGGGTGACGTTATCTGCTCGTTTAACGGCGTTCCTGTGAAAAACATGGACGACCTTCATAACGCGATGATTCCGGCGGGAACTGACCGCATCGTGGAAATCGAGGTGATTCCAGGTGACGCGGACGGCACCAATCGCAAAACTGTTAAAATCTACCTTGAGAAACGCCCCGAATATCCCGGGCTCACGATATACCAGAACGAACTCCTTTACAAAGCCTTCTTTCCCATCGTCGGCATGGAGCTGGTGCCTGTTTCCTCCGCTTCCGTCGGCAAATACGCCGTAAAATCCGTCATAAAAGGAAGCGTCGCCGATGAAAGCGGCTTCGCGGACGGCGACCCGGTAGAAATCATCTCCGCCGCGCCGGTCGAAGGCAACAGCTATCTATACGTCGAAGTCTACGCAAAAAAACGCCGCAAGGGCTATCTTGATGTGACTCTGGGATTCGCCGTTCCTCTGGACAGTACAAGCTTTTTCTAATAAAATGTCGCAAATGACAGATTTATCACTTAAGCGCAATTTCTGCATCGTTGCGCACATCGACCACGGAAAATCAACTCTTTCAGATCGTCTTATACAAAAAGCCGCGATTATTGACGACAGACAGTTTCAGAATCAGATTCTGGACAACATGGACATTGAGCGCGAGAGGGGAATCACAATCAAGAGTCAGGCCGTCACCATTCCTTACCACGCGAAGGACGGACATGATTACGAGCTGAATTTCGTAGATACTCCCGGCCATGTGGATTTCAGTTACGAGGTGAGCCGTGCGATCGCTTCCTGTGAGGGAGCCCTTTTGCTGATTGATGCGACGCAGGGTGTTGAGAGCCAGACCGTGAGCAATATGTACATGGCGCTTGAGCATGATCTGACCATAGTTCCGGTCGTAAATAAAATTGATTTGGCGAGCGCGGACATAGAGAGCGTAAAACATCAGATTGACCATGACCTTGGACTTGACAGTTCCGACGCGCAGTTGGTCTCCGCAAAGACAGGTCAGGGAATTGATGATTTGATGGAGGCAATCGTCACGAAATTTCCGCCGCCACAGGGAGATGCTGAGGCTCCTTTGAAGGCACTGATTTTTGACTGCCATTATGATGAGTACCGCGGAGTCATTGTCCACCTGAGAGTTGTGGACGGAAGAATCAAGGCGGGAGAGCAGATCCGTCTTATGAGCAGCGGTGCGGAATACAAGGTGGAGCAGGCCGGAATCTTCAAGATTAAGTACGAGGACACCGGGGTTCTGGAAGCGGGGGATGTCGGTTACATCATTGCGGGAATCAAGACGGTTTCGGACGTGAGCGTGGGAGACACTATTACAGCCGTGACCAGACCTGCCGACGAGCCTCTTCCCGGATTCAAGGATGTTAAGCCGGTTGTGTTCTCTTCAATCTATCCCATCGACTCGAACGATTATGAGGAGCTTCGGGACAGCATGGAAAAACTCAAGCTCAACGACGCGTCCCTTGTTTACGAAAAGGATAACTCGCTCGCTCTGGGCAACGGATTCCGCTGCGGATTTTTGGGACTCCTGCATCTTGAGATCATTCAGGAGCGTCTTGAGAGGGACTTCGACC
>JAEEGH010018266.1_pt1 | contig 14848 bp, 10 predicted proteins | sample 9134181 | NCBI WGS metagenome assembly JAEEGH01 (sample SAMN16246544, study PRJNA631951) | gut metagenome | biome: gut microbiome; feature: rumen; material: DP-attached | host: Bos | place: Iran: Karaj | collected 2018-10 | reverse complement strand
AAGCAGCATGTCGGCAACTGGCCTGGCAAGACGGTCGAAAAAAAAGAAGGAACTTTCGAACATAACGGCAAGAAATATCTTGTTGCAGACTTGCCGGGTACATACAGCCTTTCTGCAAATTCAGACGAAGAAATCATTACACGCGACTATATCGCAAGCGGCAAAGCTGATGTTGTCTGCATTCTTGCCGACAGTTCTCAGCTTGAACGCAGCCTTTATATGCTTGCAGATTATGCCGGAATTACAGTGCCGTGTTTCCTTTTGCTGAATATGTGCGATGTTGCTTCTGATCAGGGCAAAAAGATTGATGCTGCCGCTCTCGGAAAGAAGCTCGGAATTCCGGTTGTGCTTTTTTCTGCGCCAGACGTTAAGCGTTATGACGGCTTTTATGCAGCATTGGAAACTGCCGTAAGCAAAAAGACTGTGCTTGATTCATCTGAATTGGACGGAAAATATAAAGTAATCGATGCTTATGCAAAAATAAAGCCGCTTATTCCTGCAAACATGATTCCGGGCTATTCTGAAACATGGCTTGCCGCAAAAGCCGTGGAAGGCGATGCGCCTGTTGTTGCTAAAATCAAGACGGCTTTGAACGGCAGCAGCGAAAAATGCGCCGCCTTTGAAAGAGAGGTTGCATCTGTAAACGGCGAAAAAGCAGTGCAAAAAGGCGTACTGCTTACAGGCGGCTGCAAATTTGATTGGATTGATTCGCTCTTGAAGGGCGTTGTAGTTTCTGCATCAAACAAGCGGAAGCTCGGCAAATTTGACCGGCTGATAACGCACCGCATCTGGGGCAAGCCTGTTGTAGTGCTTACAGTGCTTTTCGGCTTGATTGCTTCGTTCATTCCGGCTCTGCCTTTTATGGGGCTTGGTTCTGCGGTCGGCGCGCTTTCTGCACCTGTTTCTTCAGCTCTTTCAAGCATAAGCTGCCCTGCATTCATTACGGCGATTGTCTGCGATGTTCTCATCAATTCTTTGAGCTTCATCTTAAAAATGCTCGGCTTTGTCTTTGGCGTAACGCTTGTTTTCGGCTTGCTCGAAGAAGTCGGCGTTATGGCGCGCATCTCTTATGTGTTCGACAACACAATGTCTAAGCTCGGTTTGCAGGGCAAGTCTGTAATGCCATTCCTTGTAAGCTTCGGCTGCACAATGGGCGGTGCTGCCGGTGCGCGCGTAATTGACAACTGGGGGCAGAAAGTGCTCACAATTGCGCTTGCTTGGGCTATTCCTTGCGGTGCGGCTTGGGCTGTTGTACCGATGCTTTCGACTGTCTGGTTCGGGGCTGGTGCGCCGCTTGTAATTGTTGCAATTCTTGCGGTTATGGTGCTTCACATGTGGATTACGTCAAAAGTTTTCGGCGGTTCGCTTGTCAAAAAAGAAGACCGCTGTGGCATGATTATGGAACTTCCGCCTTATCATAAGCCGCGCTGGGGCAGCCTTTTCCGCTATGTTCTTGGCCGCACAAAAGACACGTTCTTCCGCGTTCTCAAGGTTATTCTGCTTGTTTCGTTTGTGTTCTGGCTGCTTACGTACACTGCCTCTGGTTCAATGGATAATTCCGTTATGTATAAGATTGGTCAGGCGATTGAGCCTGTTACAAAAATCTTCGGTCTTGGCTGGAAGACATTCATGGCGTTTATCGTTTCTTCTTTGGGCAAAGAAGGCGCAATCGGTGTTCTTAGCACAATCTTTACAGACCATAGTATGCTTACCGTAGGTTCAGCTGTTGGCGGCGGTGCTGTTGCAAACATCAACGAGCTTCTCGTCGCAAATGTCGCCAAGCCTGAAGCTCTTGCGTTTATTTTTGCGATTACTTTCAACATGCCTTGCATCGTTGCACTTGCCGCAACTTATCAGGAAACGCATTCGGCAAAGTGGACGACGATTATTGCGCTCTATTACACAGCCGGTGCGCTGATTCTTGCCTGCATTGCTTATCACATCGGGCTTTTGATTTGGTAAATGTTTGTCACCCCGAACTTGGTTCGGGGTCTATTTTTGGGGAGGTTTTATGGAAAAACTTCTGCAATTGCTAAAAGACGGGCGTACGCGCTCAACAGAGATGATAGCCGAGGAGCTTGGCACTTCAACAGAAGACGTGCTCCGCAAAATCGAATTTCTCGAACGTTCCGGCATTATCCGCCGCGTTGCCACGTCTTTTCATGAAAGCGAAACTTTGCTAACAGCAGGGCGGAACTCTGCTACAAGCCCAGCTTGTCCGGGCAACTGCAAATCTTGCAGCGGTTGTTCGCACGGCGGCGGTGGCGCAAAAGCATGCGCCGCTTGTATGCCCGAAGGCGGCTTTAAGAACATGGGCGTAATGTGGGAAGTTCTGCAATAGTATGGACGAACACATTGTTGTGCCGGATGTTTATGATTTGCCTCACGGACAAATGCTTGAAGACAGCTTTTGTATTCCAAAAGAAATAGGTAGTCTGAAGCTTTCGCGCAGAGAAAGCAAGGCAGAGATTGTCTATTACGATTGGAATTTGCGGTTCGTAAACCCTACCTTTGCGAGCCGCCCTAATAACTTTGGAAAAGACGAAATACAAGTAATATTCAATCTTAATCAGAAAATCGAATGGCAAATTTGCAGCGGAAATTCTGGTAAAGCTTTTCATCAAGAAAACGAAACCGTAAAAATGTTTCCAGGCGAAGTCTGCATCTTCCGCAACAATGATTACAAGACTTCGATGCAATACGATGAGTCTGTGAATTTTAAGTTCAAAAGCTTGCAGATGAAGACAAGCTATTTTGAAGGGCTTCTTTCAAGATATTTCCCGAAAGAGCAGATTGAACTTTGCAAAAGCATTTTTCTGACACATGTTACAAAAACTTTGATTAGCCCTGATATGTACCATGTTCTTTCCGAAATTGACGGCGCAGAAAAATATCACCAGTTCAAAGGCATTTTCCTTGAAGCAAAAATGATGGAATTGATTGCGCTTGTGCTTAACGGTATTTTCTATGACAGAGTGAAAATAAGCCCAAGAGAAAATAACGACTATTCATGCAGAATAAGCGAACATGATTCTGAAATTGCCAAAATAGAAGCTCTCCGCCAGCGCATTCAGTTCAATCCTTCTGATGATTACAATGCCGCAGAGATTGCAGAAAGCCTCAGCATGAGCGAAAGTAAATTTACACGCCTTTTCCGCTCAATTTATGGCGTTCCGTTTCATCAGTATGTAAAAAATCAGCGTCTTGAAAAAGCGGCAAGCCTTATTTCGCAAGGCTCAATGAATGTCTCTGAAGCTGCTTCAAGATGCGGCTATAATAATTTGAGCCATTTCTCAAAAGAATTTCAAAAGAAATTCGGCGTGCTGCCCAGCAAGATATGATTGCCTAAAATCTGTTAAATTTTTCCTGTTTTCTGGTAGAAAAAGCTATTAAAAATAAATAGACTCTCTGCTGATAAATAGTTAGCTAGGGCTAACTTTATCTACGGAGGTCTTATGATTTCATCTGTTGCGCCGTATATCGGAAAATACAAAAAATATACGGTTATTGCGTCAATTTTGACTACGCTTGGAATTATTGCAAACGTAGTTCCTTATTTCTTTTTGTATCAGCTGATTGTTCCGCTTACTCAAGGTGAGCTGCCGGAATTTCAGTTTGTCATGGTTCGAGTTGCGGCCATTTTTGTTTGCCTTGCGCTTTATGCAATTTTATACAGCCGCGGCCTTGCGTTTTCTCACATAAGCGCTTACAACACTTTGAAAAATATCCGCATTTCACTGAAGGATAAGCTTGAAAAGCAGCCGCTTGGAAACATAAAGGAGCTTGGCACAGGTCAGATTAAGCGCGTTTTTACAGACGATATTGATCAGATTGAGCTTTTGCTCGCTCATGCAATTCCTGAAGGAATTGCGAATATCACCATTCCGTGTGTTGTGCTTCTTGCAATGTTCATCGTAGACTGGCGGCTTGCGCTTTTGACACTTGCTACAGTTCCGCTTGGAATTCTTGCCATGAGCATGATGATGAAAGCCGGCATGTCGAAAATGGGCGCTTATTATGAATCAGCCAAAAAGATGAACAACACAATCATCGAATATGTAAACGGAATGGAAGCAATTAAGGTCTTCAACAAAGACGGAGATTCGTTCCGCCGCTTTGGAGAGGCTGTGCGCGGCTACCGTGATTTTACGCTTGACTGGTACAAAGTCTGCTGGCCGTGGATGGCGCTTTACAACAGCATCCTTCCGTGCCTTGCGCTTTTTACCTTGCCGTTTGGCGGAATTCTGGTTCTGGGCGGCAAGATAGCTTTGAGCCAGCTGATTCTTGTTTTGTGCATGTCGTTTGCGGTTGGCCCTGCGATTCTGCGTGCATTAAGCTTTGGCGGCAAAATTCCGCAGCTGAACTACAAAATTGCCGAGCTTGAAAAGATGATGAACGGCGAGCCTGTTAAAGACGGCACAAAAGCTTTTGAAGGCAAAAACTATGATGTTGAGTTTAAGAACGTAAAATTTTCGTATAAGAAAGATTGTCGTGTCGAGCCCGACAATGACAAGAATGGTAATTCAGCCTGTCACCCTGAAGATTCAAATAGTCACCCTGAACTTGTTTCAGGGTCTTCTTCAGAGGTTCTGCACGGCATAAACTTAAGCCTCAAGCAAGGCACAACTACCGCCCTTATCGGCGAATCTGGCAGCGGAAAATCTACATTGGCAAAGCTTCTTGTGCATTTTTACGACCTTGACAGCGGTTCAATCTCAATCGGCGGCCAGAACATTACAGACATGACAATTGAAGCATTGAACAATCAGATTTCGTATGTTGCGCAAGAACAGTTCCTTTTCAACACAAGCCTGTACGAAAATATTCTGATTGGCCGCCCGGACGCAACCCGCGAAGAAGTTCTTGATGCGGCTCACCGCGCTCAATGCGACGAGTTTTTGGCACGCTTTCCGAAAGGAATTGACACTATGGCCGGAGACAGCGGAAAGCAGCTTTCGGGCGGTGAACGGCAGCGCATTTCTCTTGCACGCGCAATCTTGAAAAATGCGCCGGTCATTGTGCTGGATGAAGCAACAGCTTTTATGGACCCGGAAAACGAAGAAAAAATGAACGCGGCGATTGCAGAAATTGTGAAAGACAAAACCGTAATCGTAATTGCGCACCGTCTTTCTTCGATTAAGAATGCAGACAAGATTTGCGTGCTCAAAGCTGGCAATGTGATTGCTGAAGGCACGCACGATGAGCTAATGAAAAACTGCGAAGAGTTCCAGAAGTTATGGAAGGCTTCAACCGCTGCAGCCAATTGGAAAATATAAACTGTATTGTCATTGCGGGCGCAGCGAAGCAATCCATACTTGAAGATTGCCACGTCGCCCTTAAGGGCTTCTCGCAATGACGGAAGAGGGAAATATGCAAAATAAATCAATGATTCAAATGATGCACAGACTTGTAAAGTCGTGCGGAAAATATAAGGCTTCAATCCGGACGGCTTACATTCCGGGCTTTTTTAAAGGGCTGTTTATGAAAGCGCCGCTCATGATCTGCTTTTTGATTATTTCAGGCTTTATGGCTGGAACAATGACAAAACAGGCTTGTCTGATTTCGGGGGCTGTGCTTTTAGGCTGTGTCGCGGCGCAGGCAATTCTGCAAAACATTTCAGACCGCTTGCAATCAGCCGCCGGCTTTAAAGTTTTTGCAGACAAGCGTATGCTGCTTGGCGACCATTTCCGCAAGCTTTCGATGGGCTATTTTTCAGACGGAAACATCGGCAAGGTGAGCAGCGTTCTTGCAACAGACATGAACTTTATCGAAGAGAACTGCATGATGGTGCTCGAAGACCTTGTCGGCTTTATGATTTCGCAAGTCTTGATGCTTGGCTTTATGTTCTTTCTTGACTGGCGGCTCGGGCTTGTTGCGCTTGCCTGTCTTGCGCTGATTATTCTGATTGGAAATCTTATGACTAGAATTTCGATTTCGCACTCAATGGCAAAGCAGGAATCTAGCCAGAAGCTTACGAGCGCGGTTCTTGAATTTGCCGAAGGAATCGGAATTATCAAGACTTTCAACATGCTTGGTGAAAAATCTAAGGAAATGAACAAAGCTTTTGAGGACAGCTGCGACAAGGCAATCGGCTTTGAAATGGCGTATGCGCCTTGGTGGGCAAGCTTTATGGTTTCTTACGGAATCAGTACGGCTGTGGTTCTCTTAGCAGCTTATCTTTTAAGCGCACGCGGAATGATTTCGATTGAATACATGATGGGCATGATTCTGTTCCTCTTTGATACATTTGGCGCAATTAAGGCTTATTATGGCAACGTTGCGCGCCTTACTGTAACAGATGCCTGTCTTGACAGAATCGAAAGCGTTTTTGATGAAGCTGAAATCAATAACGAAGGAAAAGAAACTTTGATTAAAGCTGAAGACGCAGCCCGCAAAGGTTTGCCTGAAATTGCTTATCAAAACGTTTCATTCGCTTATGGTGACAAAGAGGCGCTTCACAATATCAGCTTTGAGGCGCAGAAAGGTCAGATGATAGCTCTTGTTGGGCCAAGCGGCGGTGGCAAGTCTACGATTGCAAATCTTCTTGCGCGCTTCTGGGACGTAAAAAGTGGCAGCATCAAAATCCGCGGAACAGATATCCGCAATGTGCTGATTGCAAATCTTATGGACAATATCAGCATGGTTTTTCAGCGCGTTTATCTTTTTCAAGATACGGTTTTCAACAATATTGCAATGGGAAAAACTGACGCTACGCGCGAAGAAGTTATTGAAGTTGCCAAAAAGGCGCGCTGCTACGATTTTATCATGCAGCTGCCGAACGGCTTTGACACGGTGATAGGTGAGGGCGGCGCAGACCTTAGCGGCGGTGAGCAGCAGCGCATTTCGATCGCGCGGTGTATGCTCAAAGACGCGCCGATTGTAATTCTTGACGAAGCAACAGCCAGCGTAGATGCTGACAACGAGCACTTTATTCAAGAAGCAATTTCTGAGCTGTGCCGCGGCAAGACTTTGATTGTCATCGCTCACCGCCTCAACACAATCCGCAATGCAGACAAGATCCTGGTAATCAAGAACGGCCAAATTGTTGAAGGCGGCACGCATGAAGAGCTGATGGGCTTGAATAGCGAATATGCAAATATGGTAAGCAGACAGGCCTCTTGAATGGTGCGATAAAGCCCGTGTAAGTTCCGGAAATTTTCCGCATTACGAATTATTGGAAAGCAAAAGCCGGAACTTGTGCCGCTTGTGTGTTCATCGGCGGGAACTATAGCCTGAAGTAGATTTCCGCCGTGAACATTGAAACGGCAATTGCCGCTAACTTGCCTAATTTCGCCAGTCTTTGGGCAAAACCCCTTCGTTTTTCTTGAAAACTTCAGAAAATTTGCTGGCGTTTGCATAACCGCAGCGGCCGGCAATTTCTGTTATCGAAAACTCTGTAGAAGCCAGCAGATTTTTTGCCAGCTGTATGCGTGCTTTTGTACGGTATTCGTTTATTGTAAGGCCGTACATTTCTTTGAAGACTTTTTGTAAGGTTGTGCGGTTCAGGTTCACCTGCTGTGCAAGGTCTTCAATTGAGATTTCCTTTTCAAGATTTGAATTTATAATGCGCCTTACATTCTGAACTTTCCGCCCGGTTGTTCCGCTGAAATATAAATCTGTTGTGTCGCGTTTTTCGGTTTTGCTGCATTTTTGCATTAAAAGAAGAATTGCATGAACCACCGCAAGTTTCACCTCGAATTTAGAAAATCTGTCCGGCAGCTGAATCATTTTAAGAAAAAGATTCTCAAGAAGCTCCGTACATGGAAAGGTCACGCAGTTTTCGCTTTTTCTTATTTCGCTGAAAAAATCTGAGCTGCTGAAATCTGTTGTGCTGAAAAAGCTGTTCAAAAAATCAACTGTGTCATCGGCAAAAAGGATAAGGCTCAGGCAGTTCATTCCGCTTTTTCCAAGCACAGCTTTTTTCACGGCTGTCTTGCTGTTGAAAATCATTACGTCGCCTTTTTCACCGCTTGCACATTTTCTGTTCATCAAGTCAAATTCTGCGTGACCGTCGACAATGTACATAATCTCAAGCCCGTCAATTTCCTTCTTTTCAGCATGAAAGCACGGGTTGTAAGATTCAAGCTCTGAATAGACGAGTTCAATCCCTTTGGCAATGTGATTGTGCTTCATGATGCCTTCGCCGACAGGCTCAATCATTCGGAAAACTTCTTCGCCCTCGCATTTGCTGATAAGGTTCATGTAAGTCAAAAAAAGTTTATCCGCCGGCATTGTCGAAATTTTAGATTGAACTTCGTCTTTCATTTTGTCTCCTATGCTTTTTTGAAGCTTTTGAATGCGTTTGCCATCAGAATAATAGCAATTATAAGCACAACTAAGTCAGTTACAAGCTGTGCATAGAAAACGCCCTGAACTCCAAGACCTGCAACATGCGGCAAAATCACTACGAGCGGCAGAAAGAGAACAAGCTGTCTTGCAAGTGCCAGAACCGAAGCTCCGCCTGCTTTGCCGATTGCCTGGAAGAATGTAATCGAAAGAATGAGAACACCATAACAGATATAGGCTCCAAAGAGAACGCGGAGCATTGGTGCACCTTCCGCAACTATTGCAGAATCTGTGATGAACATTGAAAGCATTTTTACAGGGAAGCACATAATCGGAACGTAGAACAAAAGTGCAACGGCCGTCGCAGAAATCATAAATGTTCTGGTGAACGCGCCAACGCGGTCAAAAAGCTTTGCACCGTAATTCGTTCCGATTGCCGGCTGAAAGCCCTGGCTTATTCCCCAAAGCGGAATAAACGCAAATGCCTGCAAGCTCAAGCCCGCACCAAGAATTGTCTGCCATTCGCTTCCGCCCCATTTTGCTGCTGTGCTGTAAAGAATTGTCTGCTGCACCATAGACATAACCTGCATGAGCATTGCAGAAACGCCGACGCTCAGAACTGGCTTTACAAGTTTGCCTTCAAAACGGATTTTATGAATGCGGACATTGTCGCTTTTCTTGATGAAATAGAAGAAAGACATAACCATCAAGACAAACTGTGAAATGATTGTTGCAAAGGCTGCGCCAAGCACACCGTTTTCAGCACCAAGAACCATAATAAGAACCGGGTCAAGAATTATGTTGAGAATTGCGCTTGTTGCCATGATAATCATTGCTTTTTTGAGCTTGCCTTCACCGCGCATAATCATGTTTGTTGACTGACCGAGGTTTACGAAAAGAGAACCGCAGAAAACAACACGTAAATAGCGGACAGCCTGTTCAAGAACTTCACCTTCTGCTCCGGCAAGAGTAAGAAGCTGGCGTGTAAAAATCAAACCGACTACAATCACAATTGTAGAAAGAAGCGTTACAAAAGAAATCAGGTTTCCCATAATTCGGTCTACTGTATCTTGGTCGCGGTTTCCAATTGCCCGCGAAAGAACAGAAGCTGAGCCTTGACCAATCAAAGTTGCGATTCCGCTGTTTATAAGAGTAAAAGGATATGAAACTTTTACTGCCGTCATCGCAATTGGGCCAACCATTTGCCCGACAAATACGGCATCCATAAAATTGTAGAGCCCGATTACAACCATACCGAGCACAGCCGGCACACTCAGAGTGAGCATAGTATTGAACACATTTCCGCTGACAAGCATTTCGCGGGTGTCTTGCTTACCACTCATATAAACCTCCAAAACGTTTTTAGTGTTAGCTTAGGCTAACTCGAGTATAATATAAACCGCATAAGTTAATCACTACTCCAAATGACAAAATTTACTCCAATCTGCAATTTAAGTTTCTGAAAAATATAAGTTAGACTTGACTAATAATATACTGATTCCTATTATGATTTGAAAGTTAGCATAAACTAACTAAATAAGAGGTTTTTTATGTCAAATAACAAAAGCGATCGTCCTGTTCCAAAAAAATCTGCAAGCTTTAAGGCTGCTCATCGTGGTCTTATCAGTTGGATTTTTTATTTTGCAGGAAGCAAGAAAGGACAGTACATTGTAAGCGTACTGTTTGCCCTTTTGAGTGTGGCGTGCTGTATTGCACCGTATTTTATAATTGCGCGGATTGTCCGTCAGCTGATGGACGGAGTCCGTGACTGGAATCTGTTTCTGCGTGAATGTGGAATCACTGCATTGTTTTGGTTTGGCAATGTGCTCTTTCATGCAATTTCTACAAGTATGAGCCATATTGCAACTTTTAATCTGCTTGGCAATATCAGAAAGTCTATGTGCGATAAGCTTACGCGGCTTCCGCTCGGAACTGTTCTTGATATGCCGTCCGGAGCGCTCAAGAGCACAATTATAGAAAGAATCGACAGTATGGAAACAACTCTTGCCCATATTGTTCCTGAATATACTTCGAACATCATTTTGTCGATTGTCCTGGTTGTTTATCTTTTTGTTCTTGACTGGCGACTTGCCCTTGCCTGTATGGCAGTTCTTCCGATTGGTGTGATTGCAATGTGCTTCATGATGAAGGATGGTGAAGCCCGCTTTAAGTATGCACTCGATAAGACAAAGGCTTTGAACGATACTGCCGTTGAATACATTAATGGTATTGAAGTTATTAAGGCTTTTGGAAAATCTAAGTCCAGCTATGAGCGTTTTGTTGTTGCAGCTCAGGAAGGCTCTGCCTGCTATGTTGAATGGATGCGTGACTGCATCTGGCCTCATGCCGTTGCGACAGTTGTAACTCCAACATTGCTTTTCTCTCTTCTTCCGATTGGCGGCTTTATGTTCCTTCGCGGTGCCATCGATGCCTCGCTTTTTATCACAGTGATTGTTCTTGCAGTCAGTGCCATTCAGCCTTTCCTGGTTGCCTTTACTTATCATGATGATATTGCCAAGGCCGGTGCTATTTTTGGCGAGGTAGGTGCTATCATGACTCTTGATGAGCTTGAACGCCCGGAAGTTGATGTAAAGAAGCCAGCTGATAATTCGATTGTACTTAAGGATGTCAGATTCAGCTATCATAAGGGAATTGAAGGAGAAGAAAAAAAGGAAATCCTTCACGGCATAAACATGACCCTTCCTCAGGGAAGCTACACCGCCTTTGTTGGACCAAGTGGTTCCGGAAAATCTACAATTGCCCGCCTCATTGCTTCCCTCTGGGATGTCGATTCAGGCAGCGTAGAAATTGGCGGCGTTAATATCAAAGATTTGTCGCTCCAGGAATACAACAGCCGCGTTGCTTATGTCAGCCAGGATAACTTCCTCTTTGATATGAGTGTCCGCGAGAATATCCGCCTTGGCCGCCAGGATGCGACAGATGCCGAAGTAGAAGAAATTGCCCGCAAGGCCGGCTGTTATGATTTTATTATGTCTCTTGAAAAGGGCTTTGACACAGTTGTTGGCGGCAGCGGTGCTCACTTGAGTGGCGGCGAACGTCAGCGAATCGCAATTGCTCGTGCCATGATGAAGGATGCACCAATCGTAATTCTAGATGAAGCCACAGCCTATACCGACCCTGAAAACGAAGCAATTATTCAGAAGTCTGTTGCTCAGCTCGTAAAGGGAAAGACATTGATCGTTATTGCTCACCGTCTTTCTACTGTAAAAGATGCTGATAAGCTTTTTGTAATCAAGGATGGCCTGATTGACAGCGAAGGAACTCACGAAGAGTTACTGGCTCAGAATGGTCTATATGCAAATATGTGGAAGGCTCATATTGAGTCCAAGGATGAATAATTCGTCATTGCGAGCGTAGCGAAGCAATCTACATTATAGATTGCCACGTCGCTAACGCTCCTCGCAATGACAGAGAGGTTTTTATGTTTAGTACACTTATAAAATTTTTCAAATTCTGTGATGAAGAAAACCGTAAAAAGTTTACAGGTTCAATTTTCGTAGGAATCTTGAACTCACTTTTTATGGCGTTGAGAATTGCTGCGGTTGCCGTTATGCTCCGCGGAGTTATTGGCACTGCTATCGAAGGTCAGCCTTTTGAGACAAAAACAATCTGGCTTTCCTTCGGCATTATGTGCGTAAGTATGATTGGCGGAATTATTACCCGTAAGGTTACCTCAATGTGGCAGTGCGAAGGCGGTTACAGAACCTGCGCAAAAAAGCGTATCGAAATTGCCGAGCACCTGCGCTATCTGCCAATGGGCTATTTCAACGAAAACAGCCTTGGTGAAATTACGTCAGTTACAACTAACACAATGGAATCCGTAGGCGATGTTGCAACCCGTGCAGTTATGATGGTTTTCCAGGGCCTGCTCGATACATCCCTCATCATCGTGATGCTCTTCTTCTTTGACTGGAGAATTGCCCTTGTTGCTCTTGCCGGCTTTGGCCTTTTTGAGTTCGTAAACTTTTTCATGCGCTTTGCCGTAAAAAATATTTCTGCAGATAAGATCCGTGATGACGCCGCAGAAATCGGAAAGGTTCTTGAATACATTCAGGGAATTGCAGAAGTAAAGGCTTACAATCTTGTTGGCAAGCGCAGCCGTGAGCTTAACGACGTTATCAACCGCAGAAAAAAGACCCTGGTAAAAATGGAGATGCGCTGTATCCCTGTTTCAAATATTCAGTCTCTGGTTGCAAAGCTCAGCGGCGTTGCCATGATGATTGCTTCTCTGTATTTTTATCTTGCGGGCACTATGGCTCTTGCAGACTGTGCCACAATGCTTGTTTGTTCTTTCATGCTCTTTAATGCCCTCGAAGCTGGCGGAAACTATTCTGCACTTTTGAGAGTAATTGACCTCGGCGTTACAAAGGCCAGCAAGATTCTTGCCCTGCCGACAATGAAGATTGAAGGCGAAGAGCGCCCTGTAAAGCACGATGACATTGAAGCCCGCAATATTGATTTTGCCTACGATAAGAAGAAAATCATCGACCGCATTTCGCTCAAAATTCCGGAACATACCACAACTGCAATCGTTGGTCCGAGCGGTGGCGGAAAAACCACATTCTGCCATTTGCTTGCACGCTTCTGGGATGTAGACAAAGGCACTGTTACATTGGACGGACGGGATGTCCGCGAATACAGCATGGACAATCTTATGAAGAATTACAGCTTTGTTTTCCAGAATGTGTACCTTTTCCACGATACAATCGCTAACAACATACGCTTTGGCCAGCCTGAAGCTTCAATGGAACGCGTAATAGATGCCGCCAAAAAAGCCTGCTGTCACGAATTTATCAGCGCATTACCACAAGGCTATGACACTGTAATCGGTGAAGGCGGTGCATCTTTGAGCGGCGGCGAGCGTCAGCGCATCTCAATTGCGCGTGCCATCATGAAAGATTCTCCAATTATCATTCTTGATGAAGCGACCGCCAACGTTGACCCGGAAAACGAGCGTGATCTTATGACCGCCATTCAGGAGCTTACAAAAGAAAAGACCGTCATCATGATTGCTCACCGCCTTAAGACTGTGCGCAACGCTGACCAGATTGTCGTAATAGACAAGGGCCGCATTGCAGAGCAGGGCAAGCACGAAGAGCTCATAAAGCTTGGTGGAATCTACGCCAGATTCATCGACTCGCGCAAAGAAGCTGTCAGCTGGAAGCTCTGACAATTCCTTTTAGGGCAACTCCGCCGATATGTGCTTTGTTACGAATCTCGACGGAGTTGCCCATTCTGTTCAGAAAAGCAAATATTATTGAATATTTTTTATAGGTTAGTGTTGACTAACAATTTGAAATAGTGTAACTTCTTTTTGAAAGTTAGCTAAGGCTAACAACAAAAGAAGGAACAAATACCGATGAGCTTCGATCAGATGATGATACACTTTGCTTCTCCTACAGTTTGTGGAATAAAACCGGCAAATCTGTTTTCTGTAAAAGATGAGCAGTTTTCTTGGTTAGATTTTGCAAAATGGCAAAGTGAATTCGCGAAGCATGGCGTTATTGCCCGCGCTATAAAATCATCTGACGGAGTGATTCTTGTGCTTGTTTACAATGTCTGCTGGCAAAAAAAGATTCTTGCAGATGATTTTGTCTGCGATTATCTGAAAAACAAAGGCTATTGCGAATGTTCCGATGTGTCAAAGACCATAAGCAGGCTTGTTTGCCGCATCAAAACCGAAAACGGCTTTCCGCATGAAATCGGGATAGTTCTCGGCTACCCGGTGCTTGACGTTGCGGCTTTTGAAAAGCATGAAGGGCAGAACTGCAAATATTGCGGCAGCTGGGAATCTTATACAGACGTTGAACATGCAAGAAAATGCACATGCCGCTACAAAAATTGCAGTCATGTTTGCAAAAAATGGTTTGACGAAGGCTATTCGCTTTCGCAAATCGTAGAGAAATATAAAAACACTGTGGAAGCAGCGTGAACAGCTTGCTGCCGCAGAGCATAAGGAGCGTTAAATGAAAGTTGCATTAGTTTATGCAAGCACTACAGGCAATACAGAAGCAATGGCAAAGGCTATTTGCGAAGCACTCAAAGCATCTGGGGCAGATGTGCTTTGCAGCACGGCAGCTGATGCCGACAAAGCAGCTGTTACTGCTTGCGATGTTATTCTTCTTGGCAGCCCTGCGATGGGCGCAGAAGAGCTTGAAGAATCAGTTGAAGGTTTCTACACAGGAATCGAAGGTTCTTTGGGCGGAAAAAAGGTCGGCATTTTCGGTTCATACGACTGGGGCGACGGCCAGTGGCTCCGTGACTGGAAAGACCGCTTGAGCGGTGCGGGTGCAGTGGTTGCATCAGAACCGCTTATGGTTCACCTTGAACCAGGTGATGCAGAAATCGAGCAATGCAAGGCTTGGGCTGTGTCAGCTATTAAATAGGCTCTTATAAAAATACATATATTTTTGGGGCATCCGATATGCGCTGGTCGGATGCCCTTTTTTGTTAGTGTTGACAAACATTGTTCGATGTGCTATTTTCGGTTCATTCTTTTAGAGGTTAGCCTTTGCTAACATAAAACGAGGTTTCATATCAT
>JAEEGH010018264.1_pt1 | contig 14849 bp, 17 predicted proteins | sample 9134181 | NCBI WGS metagenome assembly JAEEGH01 (sample SAMN16246544, study PRJNA631951) | gut metagenome | biome: gut microbiome; feature: rumen; material: DP-attached | host: Bos | place: Iran: Karaj | collected 2018-10 | reverse complement strand
TAAGGATTTCTATTTTTCATGTCCCAAACTCGATACTGTACATTTCTGCCACAGATTTCAGCTAGAGGCATCCCCTTATGCTTGCTTTTTTCATGTCCCGGAGACAGAATACTGCATTTCTGCCACAGATTTCAGCTAGAGACATCCCCTTGTGCTTGCTTTTTTCATGTCCCGGAGACAGAATACTGCATTTCTGCCACAGATTTCAGCTAGAGACATCCCCTTGTGCTTGCTTTTCTCATGTCCCGGTGCCAGAACGCTATGCTTCTGCCACAGATTTCTGCCAGGAGTATCCCCTTGTGCTTGCTTTTCTCATGTCCCGGCATCAAAATACTACACTTCTGCCACAGATTTCTGCCAGGAGTATCCCCTTATGCTTGCTTTTTTCATGTCCCGGTGCCAGAACCCTCCCCCCTGCCACAAAAAAAGCCACGCCTCCGGAAATCCCCAAAGATTCCCAAAGCCGTGGCTCATATCTACCACTCACCAGTCACAAATCGGCTCAAGCAAGTGTTCCACTTGCTTTTTAAAAAGGCATCCCATACCTAAAGATACTAAGCACATCCATAATAGTCGCAACAATCCATATTATTCCGAGTATCACTCCGCAAATATATATAATGCCTACCCTTTTTGCAAAATCACTCTTAGGATATATTCCCCACGTTATAACCGCCGTCAAACAACCGGCAGCCACGAACATGACAAACACTATAAATTTCCCGGAAACGCCTGTCAATAGCCCCATGATTCCAAGAGCAATAGCTATAAGGCATAACGGATTAGCCTTTTCGTTTTCCTCATCAATAGTCTGCTGGTGCATTTCAAAATCAAAGTCGATTAGGTTTTCATTATCTTGATTCATCATACTTTCTCAGGCTCCGGATATTCTACTCCAAATGTCTCAACAGTTACGCTCTTCATCTTCTGCTCATTAACAGGCTTGTCGTTCCAGTCAGTATCGGTCTCAGCGATCTTGTTTACAACATCCATGCCCTCAATCACCTTACCGAATGCAGCGTAATCGCCATCTAAGTGAGGAGAAGTCTTGTGCATGATAAAGAACTGTGAGCCTGCTGAATCAGGCATCATGGATCTTGCCATTGAAAGGACGCCCTCAGTGTGCTTAAGGTCATTCTTAAATCCGTTTGATGAAAACTCGCCCTTAATTCCGTATCCCGGGCCACCGATTCCGATTCCTTCAGGATCTCCGCCCTGAAGCATAAAGCCCTTGATAACTCTGTGGAAGATCAGTCCGTCATAGAACTTCTTGTTGATAAGAGAGATGAAGTTATTAACCGTATTAGGCGCGATCTCAGGATAGAGCTCCGCCTTCATCACATCTCCGTTTTCCATTGTGATTGTAACTACTGGATTCTGTGCCATTTAATTCTGATTCTCCTTTTAATTTGCAATTATTGATACAGCGTGGTAATACTCATCACTGCCACGATCGCAGGTCACCTGAATATTCTTATCAAGAAGAAGTACAGGGCATCTTGAGAAGTTGGTGGCAGCATCGAGCTTGATCTGCATTACGCCCCCGCTTGTATTTAGGAATAATGTATCCTCTTTTGTATCACCTGTAACCCTGCCGGATACTGTGATTCTTGCTCCTGAATCCAGTGAAACCTCAGGCGCTGCTGTAGCAGTATTGTTAACTATTCTTGAAGCATGGTTCCAGGCATCCGACCCTCTGTAGAAATTAACGGTGACTTTCTGTCCGGGTAAAAGAACTCTTGAAGCGCTCACATCTGTCGCAAGATCAAGTACTATCTGCATTGTTCCACCGGATGTATTTAAGTAAAGAAGCGAAGTGGTTGTGCCTTTCTCAACTGTTCCGCTTATACCTGATCCAGAAGCAGCAACACCTGTCGATGATCCTGATGAAGTAGAAGCTCCTGCCACATCAGAAATTGAAAGGGCATGCATATATGCATCTGACCCTCTGGCAACCACAACCTGAATTGTCTTGCCGATGATGAGGAACTTAACACCGCTTACATCAGTGCTCTCATCTATCTTGATCTGCATGGTTCCGTTGTCAACCACCAGATAAAGCATTTCCTCAGTAGTTCCCTTGGCAATTGTACCCTTTACAGTCGCCTTGGTTGAATTATCTATAGCAACTTTTCCAACGGAAGAATTTCCGGTTATCTTAGATGCGTGCCAGTACTCATCACTACCTGTATAGCAGTTAGCTGTAACTGAATTACCGGGTAAAAGAAATCTCGCATTAACTATCTCTGTGTTACCATCGAGCTTAATCTCAACCGTACCTCCACTGGTTGAGAGATAAAGCTTATCTGCTGTAGTCTTGTCCGAAACCGTTCCGGAATAGGTTGTTTCAGAGGCAACGGCTCTTGCAGGGAAACGTCCCAATCCTAAAACAACACAAGACAGCAACAAAATCACACTGAGATATATTGCATTTATCTTCTTCATAGACAATCCCCCTTCACAACATTTACACACAATATATTACCCATTTACAGTTTAATTATACATCATATTGTGGTATGTTGTGAAGTCAGAGATTACGCCTTCATAATCTTTTTTCTCATCTGTTTCTTCAATCGCTTTGGATTATTCGTATTCTTACCACGGATTATTCTGTCCACCTGTGCCTGAGCCCTCACCGTCTTCATCACCGCCGGCTCCGGAGCCGTCCTCGTCGCCGCCGATGTAGTCAGACCACTTTTCCAGATCATCCTGCTGGTCCTTCCTGTCCTCTAAGGCGTCCTTCTTGTTCTCCTCAAGCTCTTTCTGGATTCTCTTTTCCATGTCGTTTCCGCTCTTGCCACTGTTTGAAGAGTCGCCGTCATCATTCTCCTGCGGAGGGTCCTCTTGTGGCTGATCGGAGTTGTTACCACTGTCAGGGTTTTTGAGCTTCTCGATCATGGCATCGATGTCTTCTTTGAGCTGCTGGGCATCGGCATTGTGGCCTTCGCCCTCATCGCTTGCGCAGCCTTTTTCCAGAAGCAGATCTCTTGCCTTGTACAGGATGAAAAGAGCTGTATCAATCTTTTCCTGTGAATCAAGGTTATAGAAATCGATGGTATTGCACAGTGACAGCGCCATATTGATTCTGATAAGGCAGTCTTTATCCTCAGGGGGATAATTCTCCAAAGCCTTGGTGTAATAAGCGATCGCCGAATTATAATCGCCCTTTTTGTAAGCCGCATTACCCAGATTGTAGTAAGGAACATAGCTCTCGGGGAAGTTCATCTTAAGGAGCTTCTCCTCGGCTTCGGTATCATATTCTTCGTTGTTATAGGCCTGTACAAACAAATGATTGGTAATAAGCCTTGATCCAAGCATAATTGCAACGATCAGGATTATTATTCCGACAAGCGCGATAAAATAATACTTCAGAGGAATTCTTCTCATGATCACAACCTCCCCCTTCTTGCTACCAGTATTATCTCGATAAGCACCATAAGCATGAGCGGATATGCAAAGATGAAGTAGATATCCTTCTTGACCTCTGCACCATCTCCGCTTTCAATGATGGTCTTGCTGCTCTCCTTGATAAGCTCAACACTTCCCATAAGTGATGAGTTACCGTTATTCATGTTCATGTATTCAACGCCGAGACCCTCTGCTATCTTCTTAAGATTAGTCTCGTCAATCTTTGATACAGCATCCTTATGGGTGCTGTAATCATAGATATAGTGATTTCCGTAGTTGTTTTTCATCTTGCCGCCACTCTCAGAACCATAGCCAAGAACAGCACCTGCGTCCACGTACTGAGCAAGTTCGCTGTAGTCCTTAAGCTCTTTTCCGTTAGTGATCTCACCGTCGCTTATGAAAAAGACAATTGTCTTCCTGTTCTCTTTCCTGTTGGAGGACAAAAGAAGGCTCTCAATATCCTGATAGGCAATGGACATATCACTACCTTTGGCATAGTAACTGTCAGGACTCTCAAAGGTATCCAGCAGATCCCTGATATACTGAAGGTCCTGTGTAAAAGGCGCAAGAACATGCGCAGAATCATCAAAGGTCACAAGGCCAAAGTTACTACCTGCGAGCTCGTCAATGATATAGTTCACATCCTTGGTGACACCTGTCATTCGCTCTTTCTTGCCGTTGTAGTCCTGAGCCCACATGCTGATGGTGTTATCAACGATGAACAGAACATCAAGGTTCTTGGTTGCAAACTCGTACTTGGTCTCGACCATGACCGGTCTCATGCCAATGATAAGCGCAAGAACATAGATGATCGTCAAACGCGCAAGGGTACCAATCCTGTCTCCTGTCTTTGCTTTATTTTTAATTACAAGATACGCTGTTACTCCGAACAATACAGCAAATACTGCCAGCATTGTTCCCAGCGGAAAAATAGGTTGTATGCTCATTTCTGTAATACCAATCCTGCCATGCAGAAGGTAGCAAGGCAAATAAACATGATGATAAAAGGAACTCTGGGAAGGTCCACTGTCTGTCTGGTCATTACGATCTTGACCAGCATTGCTTCCTGTTTCTGAATATCCTGCACAATCTCGGATACAGATTGGGACCTGGTTCTTATGTAGAACTTACCTCCCGTGGTCTCCACAGCGCTCTTAAAGCCGTTTAAGCATGAGGAATAATCGTACTCCTCAGGCATATAGAACTTCTCCTCTGAAGGGAAGATTCCAAACACCGTAACCTTGTTCTTCTTGCAGTACTCGGATGCCTCTTTTAAATTAAGCACCTCTCTGCCGTAGACATTCAGCTCATTGTCCGTGCACATGATGATAACTCTGGTCCTCTCGGAACTTCCCAGATAGGGAAAAGAGTATAATGCTGTGCCAAGGCCTTCTCCGATAAGGGAAGATCCTCTGTAGTAGTTGTCGTATAAAGTTCCCGCCTCAAAGTAGTCAAGCTTGTCCTGAAGCTCATCAAATCTCTGACGCTTATCATCCGGGATCTCACCTAAGGTCTCGTATAGCTGAAGATATTCTTCCTCATACTCTTTTTGCATCATGAAGTACTCGTGAAGGGCATCCAGCCTGTCAATTACATAGTCATAGTCATCCGTCAGCGGAACATAAGTAACCGAGGAAGTATTGAAAATACTGATTCCAAACCTGTCGCCCTCAAGGCCGGCTACCACGTTCTTAAGATAATCCGTGATCTCCGAATTAAGGTCATATAGCGAATAGGAAACGTCCAGACACAGGATGATATCTCTTTTCTTAACACCGCTCACAACGTCGTCGGTCCTGTAGGGCCTTGCTGCCAGGAAAAGAGATGCAACAATACTAAGGATCATTCCGACAAGCATAACAACAGTCAAAACCCTGTACCTGATATTTAGGCTCTTGTATAGCTTGGAATTTCTGATCCTTGCCGTGTTAGCCGCCTTGATACCGGTGCTGTAGCTTGTCTTTTGCCGCCTGTATATTATGTAAATAACAAGAAGCGCTGCCACCAGGACTATCATGCCGATGATGACAACGTTTAGATACATTAACTCCATGCTTTGATCACTCCCACTGCCTTGTTACAGGACTCTGCAAAGTCCTTGTCCTTTGCCTTCTCATCCTCGGCAAACTCGGGCACGTAATACTCCTCCATAAGGACGTCCAGCTTCTTGATCCCAAACGCCTTTACTTCCTTAATGGTAAAATTTTCAACATTGATGCCGGTCACCTCATGCACAAAGCCCCTGATCAGTGCACTGAGCTGCTGGTAGCCTTCTCTTTTATCTATCTTATTCTGACTATAGCTGTTTAAAAGAGCCTGAACCTTGCCGATATACTGATTCTTGACCCTGTAGATCATATCGGGAGACATAGCTATTTTCCTTGCTGCAGGCCTTGGGGCTTCCTTCTTTTTCCGAAGGGCCTTAAAAACTTTAATAAGGAAAAAGATAATGGCCGTAAGGGCAATTGCCCCCAAAGCCACTGCAATCAGTGTCACCCACCAGCTATATTCAAATGGATGTTGCAATTTAACCGTAGTAACCATTTCTATACCTTTCGAGAAGCGCGATCGTGCAGTCTATTATCTGCTCCTGTTTTGCAATTGTAGCAAGACATGCCTTGTTGCGCTTGCAGATTTCGGACGCCATACCGTAGATCTCTTCTCTCTGTCTTAATTCTTCCTCGTGAAGAGCCTTGCTGTGAGAGAGGAAGAACCTCTCGTAGCGGCTTAGATCACTGTCAAATACCGTATCTCCTGTAAGGAACGCGTCATCAATATTTATAACAAGAAGATCATGCTCTTTGGTTATGCTCCTGACAAGTCCATCGCTTAGCTGAGCAAGGCCTTCCATATCGGTCAAAAGAAATATGATCATCCTCTTGTGTACCGTATTTAAGATCTCAGTTATGGTATCCGGAATGGATCGCACAGAGTCTGTCTCGGCCTTTTTCTCATAATCATAGAGAAGGCTCTCCAGGTGATCAGTACCTGACTTAAAGTAGCTGATGCTGGTGTTTTGATCCTCCGGATATGCAAGGGCATAATCCGCACCGTTTCTTCCTACGATGTAGGCAAGAGTTCCGAAAGTCATGAGCATGAGCTCTTTCTTGGATTCGCCTCCCGTGGTGTCGCCAAGGAGCTTACTTCCTCTGTCGCAGATGAACATGACATTGTGTCTTCTGTCGGTCATATATCTGCGCACAAGAATAGAACCCATGCGGGATGAAGACTTCCAGTCGATATCATGGACGTCATCTCCGATGGCATATTCCTTGAGGTCATCGAACTCCAGGCTCCTTCCTCTGTGTATCGAATGGAAGTCACCGTCAAGAATATTGGAGGTCTTTCTCTTTGTATAAAGAGCTACTGCTCTCCTTATCTTGGATAAATACTCATAATCAATCTTCATCACGGTGCCTTTACTGAATTAACCAGTCCGTCAATAACTGCCTCAACAGGCACGTTATCTGCTACTGCTGAATAATTAAGTCCGATTCTGTGGCGAAGAACCTGATGGCTCACCTGCTTTACATCCTCAGGTGTCACATAGGTTCTGCCCTGAATAAGTGCTGTTGCCTTGGCCATCTTAAGGAATGCGATGGAAGCACGTGGGCTTGCTCCGATGCGGACATATCTTCCAAGCTCAAGTCCCTGGATCTGTCCGGCTCTTCTTGAGGCAACAACTATGCTTGAGATGTACCACTTAATAGCATTATCAACATAAACCTTATCTACAATCTCCTGAACCTTATCAACGTCTGAGATTGTAAGAACAGGCGGATCAACACGTGATATAGCACCTGTCTCCATACGGCTTAAGATCTCAACCTCCTCAGCAGCTGTGGGGTATGTGATAACCTCTTTTATCAGGAATCTGTCAGTCTGGGCCTCAGACAAAGGATAGGTTCCTTCCTGCTCGATGGGGTTCTGAGTCGCAATAACAATGAAGATATCCTCAGGCATGTGATAGCTCTTTCCACCGATGGTCACCTGCTTCTCCTGCATGGCTTCAAGCATGGCAGACTGAGTCTTGGCGCTTGAGCGGTTTACCTCATCAAGAAGAACGAAATTGGCAAATACAGGTCCCAAAATATTCTCGAACTTACCGGTTGCCTGGTTGTATATCTGGGTTCCGATGATATCGCCGGGCAAAAGGTCAGGTGTGCACTGGATTCTTGCAAACTTACCATCAACAGCATCTGAAATCGCCTTGGCTGCTGTAGTCTTGGCAAGACCCGGAACTGACTCAATAAGAATATGTCCGTCGGCAAGGATAGCACCTATCAGTGAAAACTTAAGCTGCTGCTGGCCTACAACCTTGGCATCAAAGTAATCGGAAAGCTTTTTGATAGCTTCCTGTGAATAGGCAAACTCCTCTTCTGTGATCGTAATGTTACTGCTTTGTACTTCCATTTTGATTCTCCGTTTTCTAAAAGTATTACGAAATGTCTTTTACCTGATAATAGACCTTAAATTGTTCATGATACCTTCAGCTATATCAGGCTTATTCATTGAATATACATGTATGTGGCTCACGCCGTTGCTGATAAGATCTATGATCTGGTCACAGGCATAAATGATGCCGGCTTCCTTCATCTTGTCGGGCTCGTCTGCAAATCTGTCCACCATTATCTTCATCTTCTGTGGAATGGTTGAGCCTGAAAGCGCAACGCTTCTTGCCACCTGCTTGGCATTGGTGATAGGCATGATTCCGGGAACTACCGGTACTTCTATGCCCTTCTCTCTTATTCTGTAGAGGAACTGATAGAGAGTTGAGTTGTCAAAAAACATCTGGGTTGTCAGGAAGTCGCATCCGGCATCAACCTTTTCCTTGAGATGCTGGATATCCTCTGACTGCCTTGCACACTCAACATGTCCCTCGGGATAGCATGCTCCGCCTATGCAGAATGAGTCGTCTATGGACTTGATGTCGTAGATCAGCTCAGTTGCATGGTCATAGTCAAAAGAGATCCTTCCCTCCTTGGGGATATCGCCCCTGAGGGCCATGATATTTTCAATACCTCTCTCTTTGTACTCGTTTACAACGCTCTTAACCAGGTCCTTGGTTGATGATACGCAGGTAAGGTGCGCAAGTACAGGGACTGAGAATCTGTCCTGAAGGTCGCCTGCGATCTTGGCAGTATTCTTGCTGGTTCCGCCGCCTGCTCCGTAGGTAACGCTCATAAAGTCAGGTGAAAGAGCTGCTATCTCAGAGGCAGCTTTTTCTACAGCCTCAAACCCCGCATCTGTCTTGGGCGGGAAAACCTCAAAGGAGAGGGTTACATCTTTTTCCTTAAATAACTGACTAATCTTCATACACATTCTCCCCGTTATCAAACGTTTATCTCAGCTGTTACTCCAAGCTCTTTCTCGTTGGCCTTAAGGATTGGCTTAACTACTTCATCAAGGAATTTCTCAACCTGATGAGCACTGCAGCCAACGTATTTCTTGGGATCCATTGAAGCCTGAAGCTCTTCAAGGCTTAAGTGGAATGCAGGATCTGCTGCGATGAGCTCAAGGAGGTTATTGTCCTTACCCTCTACCTTGACAGTCTTGCCGGCTTCCATTGAGAGCTCTCTGATCTTCTCGTGGAGCTCCTGTCTGTCACCGCCTGCCTTAACAGCATCCATCATGATGTTCTCTGTTGCCATGAATGGAAGCTCAGCGAGCATGTGCTTCTCGATAACCTTAGGATAAACCACAAGACCATCTACTACATTAATACACAAGTCAAGAACTCCATCTGTTGCAAGGAATCCTTCCGGAATTGAAATTCTCTTATTGGCTGAATCATCAAGGGTTCTCTCAAACCACTGTGAAACCTCGGTGATTGCAGGGTTTAAAGCATCTATCATAACGTATCTTGAGAGTGAGCAGATTCTCTCACTTCTCATGGGATTTCTCTTGTAAGCCATAGCTGATGAACCGATCTGGCTCTTCTCAAAGGGCTCTTCAACCTCTTTAAGGTGCTGAAGAAGTCTGATATCCTGAGCCATCTTGGTTGCTGATGCACAGATTCCGGAAAGAACGTTTATAACCTTCATGTCGATCTTGCGGCTGTAGGTCTGTCCTGAAACTGCCATGCATCCCTTAAAGCCCATCTTCTTGGCAAGCATGGGATCAAGCTGATCAACCTTAGAAAGGTCTCCATCAAAGAGCTCGAGGAATGATGCCTGTGTTCCTGTTGTGCCCTTTGATCCAAGAAGCTTCATGTTATCGAGTACATAGTCAAGGTCCTCAAGGTCAATGGTGAAATCCTGAAGCCAGAGACAAGCTCTTTTACCTACTGTTGTAGGCTGTGCAGGCTGGAAGTGAGTAAATCCAAGGGTAGGCTGATCCTTGTACTTGTCAGCAAATACTGAAAGCTTATCGATAACGTTGATGAGCTTCTTGCGCACAAGGCGAAGTGCATCAGTCATGATGATGATGTCAGTGTTATCGCCAACGTAGCAGCTGGTTGCGCCGAGGTGGATGATGCCCTTTGCCTTTGGACACTGCTGACCGTAAGCATATACGTGGCTCATTACGTCGTGACGAACTTCCTTCTCACGGGCCTTAGCTACATCGTAGTTGATATCCTCAGCGTGCTCTTTGAGCTCGTCGATCTGCTCCTGAGTGATGTTAAGGCCAAGGTCTTTTTCAATCTCAGCAAGGGCGATCCACAGCTTTCTCCAGGTCTTAAACTTCATATCCTGTGAAAAGATATACTGCATATCACTGCTTGCATAACGCTCTGACAATGGACTGGTGTAACGATCTGTACTCATAATTCTCCTCCTGACATTTCCTTGTTTATTGTTCTGTGGTTATTTCTCGTAACTTCCTCTGATATCTTCCGTTGGCGGATCCATGGGGTACTTGCCTGTAAAGCATCCCTTGCAGATTGAGAGATTACCTCCAACCATTTCCTCTAGCCTTTCAAGCTCAAGGTAAGCCAGGGAATCTGCTCCAATGATCTTGCAGATATCGTCAACATTTCTGTTATAGGCAATGAGCTGGTCTCTTGCCGGTACGTCCGTTCCAAAGTAGCATGGCCAGAGGAACGGCGGAGAGCTTACTCTCATGTGCACCTCTTTTGCCCCGGCATCTCTAAGCATTCTCACGATCCTGTCCGAGGTTGTTCCGCGGACAATGGAGTCATCTATCATGATGATTCTCTTGCCTTCCACGGCGCTCCTTAAAGCGTTTAGCTTGACCTGAACGCTGGATTCGCGGTTCTTTTGCTTGGGCTTGATAAAGGTTCTTCCGATATAGGAATTCTTTACAAAGGCCTGTCCGTAAGGGATTCCCGACTCAAGGGCATAGCCAAGGGCTGCCACGTTTCCGGACTCCGGAACACCTACGACCATGTCGGCATCCACCGGTGAATCCTTGGCAAGAAATCTTCCTGCTGCGATCCTGGCATCGTAGACGCTGATTCCGTCTATGGTGCTGTCCGGCCTTGCAAAGTAAATAAACTCAAATATGCATCTGGCCTGCTTGTTGTGATCTATACACAGGCTCTTATCTGATTTGATCCCGTACTCAGGAGATATGGTAACTATCTCTCCGGGCTCAACATCTCTTATGAAGGTTGCGCCGATGGTATCAAGGGCGCAGGTCTCGGAAGCAAGAACATAAGTGTTTTCTCTTCTTCCTATTACCAGAGGCTTAAAGCCGTAGGGGTCTCTTGCTCCGATGAGCTTTCTGGGAGACATTATAACAAGGCTGTATGCGCCTTTTATCTTGAGCATTGCTCTTCCAACCGCTTCCTCGACAGAGTGGCAAAGGAGCCTCTCTCTTGCGATGTGGTAAGCAATGACCTCTGAATCAATGGTAGTTTGAAAAATAGCACCGGTATAAGCAAGTTCATGCCGAAGCTCCGGTGCGTTAATAAGGTTGCCGTTGTGCGCCATCGCCAGGGCTCCCTTTACATAATTAAGAACAAGGGGCTGGGCATTTTCTCTTGTGCTGCTTCCTGCAGTGGAATAGCGCACATGGCCGACGCCGATATCCCCTTTAAGTTTATCAATATCTTCGTGAGTAAAAGCCTCATTTACAAGGCCCATATCTTTATAGCTGAGTATCTTGCCCTTGGGGCCCTTTGTATCACTGACAGCGATACCACAGCTCTCCTGGCCTCTGTGCTGAAGCGAAACCAGTCCGTAATAGATGGAGTCTGCAACATCTCCTCCGTCAAAGTCATACATGCCAAATACACCGCACTCTTCCCCGAGGTGCTTATAGCTTTCAGTCCTGTTTATATCCTTCATATTTCTCCTCTTATTTATATAAGAAAAAAACTGCCACAAACACGAACATAATAACAAATCTTAGCCTGTGTGGCAACAAAAAAGGGTGTGATAAACCTGTGACAAATGGAAGTGTATAGTTTAATCAGAATCAAACAAGAGAGAAAACTAAAGACTAAAAAAAACAAGTACTTTAGTAGACAACAGATTATGAAAAATATGGAGGTGTTCATTATGAGAAAACAGATTGAAAAGATTATCGCAACAGCATTTATTATCGTTCTTGCCATCACAGCATTTAACTTCAAGTCATTTGCATACAGCGAAATTCCCGATTACTTCGATTTTGAACAGTGCTGTGTATCAATGGACGCAGGTTCAACAAAAGTTCTCTGGATTACAGCAAACTACAATTACGATGCATATGTTGGAGATCACACCAGCAGCAAGACCTACATAGAATGCTCTGAGAAATCCGGAACACAGCAAGTAGTACTCCACATCGGTCCCGATGAACAGACAAAGAACGTAATGTTCTACTTCTACGTAGATGATGACAAAGTATCAGACAAGGGACTTTACGACTGCATCGAAGTTTACGTACAGAACATCGACACATCTTATGCACAGAAGGCAGATATGGCAGCTCCTCTTAAGTGGTACGCAAACAACAACTCAGAGTTCAATGCATACGACTACTACATGAACTATCCTGATCTTCAGAATGCATTTGGAACAAACGGCGACGCACTCTTTACACACTTCTACCAGACAGGTAAAGCAGAGCACAGAGTAGCTAACAAGCTTCTTTGATAAATAAGACATTTGACAGATCAGAGCTCATACTTAGATTTCTTTTTACTAATTTCATTCATATAAGCTGCAGTGATCATACCTGATGGGAGGGCTATAACGGCTACTCCCATCAGTGCTGATATCATAGTTATAAAACGGCCGATATCAGTTACAGGGGAGATATCTCCATAGCCGATGGTGGTTATGGAAATGGTAGCCCAGTACAGAGCATCAAAAAAGCTCTCAAAGAGATTTGGCTCCAGCTGGAATATCAGCATTGCGGAGACAAAAATATAGATGGTTATCAGTATAAGCACAGCGATGAGCTGTGTTTTTACTTTTCTTACGACATTGGCTATGACGATCATAGTCTTTGAATATCTGACAAGCTTCAGCACACGGAAAATTCTGATTAGCTTCAATAGTCGCAAGGATGGTATCGGGAATAAAAGATATATAACCGGCAGTATGGACAGAAGGTCAAAGATAGCCAGCGGTGTAAAGATATAGGCGATATAAGCCCTGATATTCTTAAATCCCATCTTGTAATCAGCTGTATAAACTCTTGCGCAGTAGTCTACAAACAGGATCAAAGCAGTCATTATCTCAATAATATATGTATAGTAGTTATCCGTCTTTAAAGTCAGCGGGACAAGACCGACGATAACCGTGGTTGTCATCAGTACATCATATGCCCGGCTGGACGAATCACCTATGCTGGAAACTTCAATTACTTCATATATCCTTCTTTTATACTTATCCATAAGCCTCCGGTATCACAAATTAAAGTCGTGGTCAAAAAGTTCCCTTCCAAAAACATAAAATTCCCAAAATTGCCAGTATTATGCTCAGCGCTCTGCATAAAAAGACAAAGAACGTAATATGGATTTTTTTCTTGGAGGTTGTAACTCCGGAATCCGATATGAACAGATCGTCATTGTTGTACTTTCTTGGCATATATGCTGCTCCTTTAAAGCTTTTCTTCCTCGTGATGCTTGTAACCTGTCGGATTCACATGGATCATAACGTGTTTGACTTCAGGAAACTCTTTTTCTATCTCGTCATGAACTCTCTCAGCTATATCGTGGGATTGCTGGAGCGTTAGGTTTCCGTCGGCATTTATCTCCATCTCCACATATACCCTCTCTCCGAAGGTCCTGGTCCTTAGAAGGTCAACTCCTACCCCGAGATTCTCATCTCTTGAGAAGTTGTACACAAGGTCTTTTATCCTGATCTCTACCTCTCTGTCTGCGGATGTATCAAGCATCTTGTCAACCGCACCTCTGAATATCTCAATGGCTACCCACATGATCATCAGACAGATCAGGATACCTGCCACCTGATCCAGGACCGGGAATCCATGACGGGCTCCAACGATACCGATCAAAGCTCCTATTGAAGAAAGTGCATCTGACCTGTGGTGCCATGCATCGGCTTTAAAGGCGCTTGATTTAAGAAGCTTGGCGTAACGCATGGTATACCAGAACATGGCTTCCTTGGTTATTATGGAAACAAGAGCTGCGATAACCGCCAACATTCCGGGAATTGCCAGCTGTTTGTAGCTTCCGTCGACTATTGCTGTTATGCACTTCTTTCCGATTTCTACGCCGGTCGCAAAAAGAATAAACGATAAGATCAGGGATGCAACGCACTCAAGCCTCTCATGTCCGTATGGGTGCTTGTCATCAGCTTTTTTCCTTGAAAGGACTACTCCTAAATATGCAATAAATGTGGCAATTACATCAGATAACGTATGTATCGAGTCTGAGAGCATTGCTGTGGAATGTCCCACAATACCTGCTATCAGTTTAAATACTGCCAGGAAAACATTTCCCAAAATACCTACAAAGGCTAATTGGTTGGTAATCTTCTTTACATCCTGTTTTGTATCTTGTTTTGTTTCTTGATTTGTTTCTTGATCCATTACTGTCGCCTCCCCACTGTGCTGACAGATATATTATAGCAAACTTAACGGCTGACAATACATAAATAATTGATGAAGCATACTCAGAAGAGACTTCATTGCCCGCTGGCAAAGATTGTATGCCTTGGCGAATGAATATCAATGGCCTTTCGCGGCATATCCTCGCGAAAAGCACGCTGCGGTATTCCACGGTGCCATTGACATTCATTCGCCAAGGCATATTGGGCAGCTAAGCGGGCCATGAAGTCAGGGTTCTTGCATGCGATTTCATGTCCCTGCTGCTGAAACGTAGCTATTTGCCACAGATTCCGGCTAGAAACTACTCCTTGTGCAAGCTTTTTTCATGTCCCGGTGCCTATCTCCTGCGCTTCTGCCACAGATTTCAGCTAGGGGCTTCCTTTCTTCGGCTCATTTGTCATGTCCCAGACACAGAGATGTGGCTATTTGCCACAGATTCCGACCGGAGACTACTCCTTGTGCAAGCTTTT
>JAEEGH010018263.1_pt1 | contig 14850 bp, 13 predicted proteins | sample 9134181 | NCBI WGS metagenome assembly JAEEGH01 (sample SAMN16246544, study PRJNA631951) | gut metagenome | biome: gut microbiome; feature: rumen; material: DP-attached | host: Bos | place: Iran: Karaj | collected 2018-10 | reverse complement strand
GACCATCATGATGATCGCAAGGATGCTCGCTTCGCCGGTACGGGAGCTGGTCAGCTAAATGTACGTCGTGTACAGCGTGTGGAAGTTCAAGTAATGCGGGACCGGGTAGCTGCCCATCGCGCTGCCGAAGACCAGCAGCACCGTCGAAAGGATCGCGGGCTTGATCATCGGGAGCGTGATGCGGAACATCGTCTTCCAGCGCGGCGTATCGAGGATCGTCGCCGCCTCCTCAAGGTTCGCGTCCATGTTGCGGAAGATGCCGCCGATCAGGATATACGCAAACGGCGCGTAATGGAGACCGAGCACCATCGCCGACGGGAACAGACCCTGGCACCACCATGCGGGCATCGTGATATGGAACACCGAAGCCAGCAGGCCGTCCGCGCTGTGCGTGACGGCGTTCGAATAAAAGAGGTTCTTCCAGACGACCGCCAGCGTCCATTGCGGCATGATGTACGGGAAGATGAAGATGGAGCTTAAATACTTGCGGAACTTGAGATTGGTTCTGGTAACCAAAAACGCAAAGACGCCGCCGAATATGATCGACACCACGCAGGAGATGGTGGAAAGCAGCACCGTGTTTAATAGCGGCGTCCACAGATTTATTTTTGCTGTGCGCGAGGTGAACAGGTCGACATAGTTGACGAACGTATACCCTTCCGTTCTGCCGGTGAGGTTCGCGTCGATCGTGCCCGGATGGATCGAGATCGTATCCTTCGCGATCGCGACGATCGGCGCGACGGTCGTGACGGTCAGAACGATACCCAGAATGAGGAGTATGAGGTTTTGCGGTTTTGAGAAAAATGTTTTCAGCTTATTGAGCCGAATGCGCCGTTTCATGGCGCGTGTGGGTGCGGCTGTCTGCACGTTTTCCCCCCTATTCCATCAGAGGCGCCCTAAATCCATTAAGGCGCCTCCGATTGATGCAGTCGTGTATTGATTATTCGGGCTTATACTTGGTCAGCAGTTCGATCCAGGAGCCGACGGTGAACGCGACGGATGCGCAGTATTCCGGATCCTCGATGACGAGCTTGCCGTTGTTGACCCACCAGTCATAGCCGCGGTCGTTCTTGCAGTCGAACATGTTGACGCCGTCTACATAACCGCCCTGGCTGTGGCCGTACTTCTCTTCGGTGCCCTTCGCAACCTCGGGGTTGGAGGAATAACCGCCCATATCCTTGCCCCATGCGGAGAAGCCGTCGACGGTGCAGGTGATGAATGCGATGAACGCGCAGGCAGTCCACGGAAGCGGGCTGTTGTCCGGCACGAACATGTAGTGGCAGTAGCCGTAGCCGCCGATGCCCTCATAGCCGTCCTGATATGCCGCAACCTTGATGTTGTTCTTGGAAACGGTATCAGACTCTTCGACGGAACGGAGCTTGGAGTACACCAGCAGACCGAACTGATCGGTCGCGGATGCGGAAACCAGCGTGTTGCAGATCGGGCCGTCGTCTTCGACTGCCATGTAGCTTTCCACCCAGAGCTTGATCCAGGCCAGCGCGTATGCGCCGTTGGCGCCGAGGCCGAGGTCCTTTGCGTCCGCCTCGAGCGATTCGATGACGGGCTTGAACTGTGCCTGCTTCGCTGCATCGAGCTTATCGAACGCTTCCTTCAGATAGCCGGCGTACTTCTCCTGCGTGAGCATGTAGAGGAAGTTCTTGCCGACGATCTCGGAGTCGACGTCCATGAACAGACCGTGTTCGCCTTCCGCGACGAAGTCCCAGCAGTTGTTGAAGGTCTTCGAACCGGTGCAGTTGTACTCAAAGACCTTGTTCAGCGTCTGCAGCGGCAGATAGCCCTTGTAGTCGTCCGCCTTGATGCCGTTCGCATTCGCCCAGTCGAGCGGAATGAACGTATCGAGGATGCCGGTCTTGACCATCTTGCTCTCGATCTGGTTGCCGTCCTGAATGAGGACAACGGAGAACGTACCCGTCTCTTTCAATGCGTCTGCGGTCAGCTGTTCGAAGATCTTGTTGTTCTTCGGCTGCTGCCAATTGTCGACATTGAGCGTGTAGTTCGGATCGATGTTTGTCTGAATGTATTCGACAAACTTCGGCAGAGCGGACTTGCCGCGGCTGGAGTTGCCCAAGCCGTAGAACGTCGCGCCGTTGGACTCCTCGACTGCCTTCTTGCAGAGCTCTTCGAGCGTCATGCCCTGTGCTTCCTTGATGACCTGCTTCACGGCGGAATCCTTCGCTCCGTCTGCGGGCTTGGTGCCGCCGCAGCCGACCAGAGCAAGAACCATCACCAGAGCAAGTGCCATTGCGAGAATCTTTTTCATGTTTTCCCTCCTGATTGTTCTCTACGGAACTTTGTCCGTACCTGTATATTATTGCACAAACTTACCGCGTTGTACAGCTTTTTTTGCGTTTTTTTGTTGTTTTTATTCCGAAAACAATCGCTTGTTGTGCAGATTCCCGATCCGTGCTATACTGTAAAAAACAGCCATTCTGAGAGGGGCCACGATGAAACCGATCGAAACCGCGATATTCTGTGATCTGGACGGCACGCTGTTCGACAGCACCGGCGCCGTTTCCGAGCAAAACAGGGACGCTGTCGTCCGCTATACCCGCGCAGGCGGGCTGTTTGCGATCGCGACCGGAAGATGCCCCGACAACATGCTCGGCTTTCTGGAAGGCGTCGCGTTCAACGCGCCCTGCATCGTCCTGAACGGCGCGGGCGTCTGGGACCGCGGCACGGACCGGTTCCTGTATACGCAGTATGCGGATCAGGAGGCGATCGCGCAGGTGCTGTTCGAATGCCGCGCGCACCATCCGTCGTTCGATCTGCAGGTCTACACGGAGCGCGACATCCTCTACGTCTCTCCGGAGGAGACCGTCAACCGCCCGTTCTGGGAGCTGCACCGGTCCAGTCACTTCGTCAGCATCGAGGAAGCGCTGGGGGCGCCGTGGTTCAAGTCGCTGCTGTTCGGAAACCGCGACGAGCTGCACGAGATCGAGACGTTTCTCTTAGAGAAAGGGCTTGCCGAGCGGTTCGACCGCGTCTATGCGACCACCGACATCGTCCCGGATCAGGAATACCTCGAACTGCTGCCGAAGGGCGTCAACAAGGGCTCCGCGCTGAAGGTCTGCCGCGGGCTTGACTGCTATCGCGGCCGCACACTGGTCGCGATCGGCGATTACAACAACGACGTCGAGCTGCTGACGGAGGCGGACATCGCCGCCTGTCCGAGCAATTCCAACGACGCCGTCAAGGCGATCTCCGACATGGTGCTGCCGTCGAACGACGAACACGCCGTCGCCGCGCTGATCGACCGGTTAGCGGAACGGTAAACAAAACACCGCGGACCGTGCGGCGTCGGGCCGTTCCGATTGCGGGACGGACGCGGAATCTGACCGAATCATCCAAAAATCAAACAACTTGGACACAAACGGTTGACGGTATACCCGAAAGAATTGTATGATGAAACCGAAGAACCGCACGGAGGAGAAGATATGCTGCATTCGGATCTGCGTTATCACAACTATATCGCCATCCTGGAGGAGGAACTCCGTCCCGCCATGGGCTGCACCGAGCCGATCGCCATCGCGTACGCGGCGGCAAAGGCAAGGCAGACGCTCGGCACGCTGCCGGAACGGCTGCTCGTCGAGGCAAGCGGCAACATCATCAAGAACGTCAAGAGCGTGGTCGTGCCGCATACCGGCGGACTTCGCGGCATTCCCGCAGCAGCGGCGGCAGGCACCGTCGCGGGCGACGCAGATGCGGAGCTTGAGGTGCTTGCGCATGTTACCGCGGAACAGATTCAAGCGATGTCCGACTATATCGCGCGCGTTCCGATCGAGGTCAGATACGCCGACACCGGACGCATCTTCGACATTCAGATCACCGCGTTCGCGGGCGAGGATTGCGCGACCGTGCGCATCGCGGATTATCATACCAATGTGGTGCTTGTGAGCCGCAACGGCGAAGTGCTTCTCCGTCAGGAACTGACCGACCGCATCGACGACCGTCTGACCGACCGGACATGCCTTTCGGTCGAAGGCATCGTGGACTTTGCGGATTCGGTCGACTGTGCGGACGTCAAAGCCGTGCTCGAACGCCAGATCGACTACAACATGGCGATCGCAAAGGAAGGCTTATCCGGCAGCTACGGCGCGAACATCGGCAAGACGGTGCTCAGAGGCAGGGAATACGACATCAACTATAAGATGCGCGCGTGGGCGGCGGCGGGCAGCGACGCCAGAATGAACGGCTGCGAACTGCCGGTCGTCATCAATTCGGGCAGCGGCAATCAGGGCATCACGGCGTCCGTTCCGGTCATCGTCTATGCGCAGGAAAACGGCAAATCGCACGAGGAGCTTTTGCGCGCGCTTTGCGTGTCGAACCTCATTACGACGCACCTCAAGACCGGTATCGGCCGCCTTTCTGCCTACTGCGGCGCGGTCAGCGCAGGCGTCGGCGCAGGCGCGGGCATCGCGTATCTCAAGGGCGGACGGTTCGAAATGATCGCGCACACGGTCGTCAACGCGGTCGCCATCACGTCCGGCATCATCTGCGACGGCGCGAAGGCAAGCTGCGCGGCAAAGATCGCGGCGGCGGTCGACGCAGGGCTTTTGGGGCTTGCCATGTACGAGGACGGCAACCAGTTCTTCGGCGGCGACGGCATTGTGAAAAAGGGCGTCGAGTGCACGATCGAAACCGTCGGCAAGCTCGCAAGCCGCGGCATGCAGCAGACGGACAAGGAAATCATTCAGCTGATGATGGAGGATTGAACCACACAAATCAAGAACCGCCGGAAAACCGGCGGCTTTTTCGTATGCTCCCGACTCAATTGCGGAAATCGGTGCAAGACTGTCACACGGGTTTCGCGAAAGCGTGTGATTGCCGCTTTCAGAGCTATTATATGGCGTAAATCGGCATAAAAAGGGCGGTTTCGCAATGAAACCGCCCTTGCATACAATCGTCGATCAGTACAGCTTTGCGCCTGCCGGGATGTGCGGATCGAGCTGCAAGAGATTCAGCCGTTCCTCACCGTTTTCCTGATGGATCGCAGAGAGCAGCATCCCGCAGGATTCGATGCCCATCATGGGACGCGGCGGGAGATTCGTGATCGCCACGCAGGTCTTGCCGATGAGCTGTTCCGGCTCATAGAACGCGTGAATGCCGGACAGGATCGTGCGCGGTTCTCCTGTGCCGTCGTCCAGCGTGAACTTCAAGAGTTTCTTGGACTTCGGTACGGCTTCGCAGGCAAGAACCTTGACCGCGCGGAAATCGCTCTTGGAGAAGGTCTCAAAGTCGACGAAATCCTTGAACAGTGGCTCGATCTCAACATTGGAGAAGTCGATCTTTTCTTCGACGGGAGCCGTTATTTCGACCTCCTGCGCTGCCTTGCACGCCTCCTGAGAGGGGCAGGTAAAACAAGCACATTGTAAATCGGTGGACGCTTCCGGAGCAGTTTCGGATATGCAATCTTTATGCACATCATTGGTTCCTTTGTTCTTGCCGACTGGTTTCATTGTCGGGAACAGCAGAATGTCGCGGATGGTCGGCGCGTCGGTCAACAGCATGCACAGGCGGTCGATGCCGATGCCGATGCCGCCCGTCGGGGGCATGCCGTATTCCATGGCGAGCATGAAGTCCTCGTCGATCTGCATGGCCTCGTCGTCGCCCTTCTGGCGTTCCTTCGCCTGCTGGACGAAGCGGCTGCGCTGGTCGATCGGGTCGTTGAGCTCGGTGTATGCGTTGGCGTACTCGTGACCGCAGACGAACAGCTCGAAGCGGTCGACGATATCCTTGCTGCCCTGCTTCAGCTTGGTCAGCGGAGAGTTCTCGATCGGGTAGTCCGTGATGAACGTCGGCTGGATCAGCTTGCTTTCGACAAACGCGTCGAACAGCTCGACAAGCACCTTGCCCTTGCCGGACTCCGGATCCTTGAGCTCGACGCCGAACTCCTTTGCGATCGCGCGGGCCTGCTCGTCGGTCTCGCAGCCGTAGATATCCCTGCCGGTGTATTCCCTGACCGCGTCGTTCATGGTGAGGCGGCGGAACGGAGGCGTTAAATCGACCTCCTGTCCCTGATACGTGATCTTCGCCGTGCCGTTGACAAGCATCGAGCAGCGCGAGAAGATCTGCTCGCACAGCGCCATCATGCCTCTGAGGTCGGTGTATGCCTGGTAGATCTCGATCGTCGTGAACTCCGGGTTATGCGTGGCGTCCATGCCCTCGTTGCGGAACAGACGGCCGATCTCATACACGCGCTCGAGCCCGCCGACGATGCACATCTTGAGGTGCAGCTCGGTCGCAATGCGCATGTACATGTCGATGTCGAGCGTGTTGTGGTGCGTCACGAACGGACGCGCGGACGCGCCGGACGCGACCGTGTTCAGCACGGGCGTCTCGACCTCCATAAAGCCCTCGCCGTCGAGGTAACGGCGGATCTCCGCGATGATCGCGCTGCGCTTCTTGAATGTTTCGCGCACGCCGGCGTTCATGAACAGGTCGACAAAGCGCTGACGGTAGCGAAGCTCCGGATCCTTGAGCCCGTGGAACTTCTCGGGCAGCGGACGCAGCGATTTCGACAGCAGCGTGACCTCCTGCGCGTGGACGGAGACCTCGCCGGTGCGGGTCTTGAACACAAAGCCTTTGACGCCGATGATGTCGCCGATGTCGTACGCTTTGAAGTCTGCATACGCTTCTTCGCCGACGTCGTCGCGCTTCACATAGATCTGGATATCGCCCGCGGCGTCCAGCACATGCGCAAAGCTCGCCTTGCCCATGATGCGCTTGGACATCATGCGGCCCGCGATGCGGACCTCCCTGCCCTCGAGCGCGTCATAGTTCGCAACGATATCGCTGCTGTGATGCGACTGATCGAACGTAATGACCGCAAACGGGTCCTTCCCCGCCTTCTGCAGTGCGGTCAGCTTATCTCTGCGAATCTGAAGAAGCTCAGAGAGCTGTTCCTCGCTGAGCTCGACGGATTCGTTCGGAATGCGCGTTTCTTCCATTCTGCAATGCTCCGATTCAATGAATGTCCAGGATCTCGAGATGGATCACACCGCCGGGCGTGGTGGCCGGAACGACGTCGCCCGCGGAATGACCGAGCAGCGCGCCGCCGATCGGGGAGTCGTTGCTGATCTTGCCGGAAACCGGATCCGCCGCCATGGAGCCGACGATCTCCAGATGCATCTCCATGCCGGTCGCCTTGTTGCGGACCGTGACCTTGGAGCCGACGTTGATCTTGTCGCCGGACAGCGCGGTATGATCGATGATCTTCGCCTTGCGCAGCTCATCCTCGAGCGTGGCGATGTCGTATTCGTTCTTAGCCTGATTCGCCTTTGCCGCGTCGTATTCCGCGTTCTCGGACAGATCGCCGAAGCCGCGCGCGATCTTCAGTTCCTCTGCGATCTCAAGCGTGCGGGTCGATTTCAGGTAATCCAGATGTGCCTTGCGTTTTTCATACTCTTCCTGAGTCAGCCAAATCTCTGCCATATTGTTTCTCCTTTAGCCCATATTGGGAATCGTATCATTATAATGTATTGCTCTTCTGACTGTCAAGCAGAAAAGCACGGATTTCCGCGGTGTTTTTTGCCGCATTGAGACGTGTGCGCAGCTCCGCCGCGCCGCGAATGCCGGCAAAGTAGCGCGGAAGGTGCTTCCTCAGCTCCACAAGCCCGTGACTGCCCTTCTGCGCCTCGATGCGTTCCGCATGCAAAAGCGCGATCCCGATCCGCTCGGACACGGTCGGCGCGGCATACGGCTCCCCTGCGATCGCCGCTTTGATCTCGCGGAAGATCCACGGCTGACCGAGCGCGGCCCTGCCGACCATGACGCCGTCGCAGCCCGTTTCGCGCAGCATGGAGCACGCGTCTGCGCCGCCTGCAATATCGCCGTTGCCGATCACGGGGATGTGCACGGCGGCCTTCACCGCCGCGATCGCCGACCGGTCGGCAGTCCCGCGGTACTGCTGCATGCGGGTGCGCGGATGCAGACAGATCGCGTCCGCGCCGTTCTCCTCCAGCACCCTTGCGAACGCAACGCAGGTATCGTCCTCCCAGCCTTTGCGGAACTTGACCGTCACCGGCACAGGCGAAGCCGCCTTCGCCGCCGCAACGACCTGCCCCGCGAGCGAGGGCGTTCGCATCAGCGCGCTGCCGTCGCCGTTTGAGACGATCTTCTGCGCCGGGCAGCCCATGTTGAGGTCGATGCAGGCAAGACGTCCGTTCAGCCGGTCCGCGACCATCTTTACGGCGTCCGCGATCCGGTCCGGCTCGTGCCCGAACAGCTGCACCGCGATCCGATCCTCGCTTTCGCCCAAGGTCAGATAGTCCGCGGTCTTGACGTTGCCGAACGTCAGACCCTTCGCGCTGATCATCTCCGTATAGGTGAGATCGCAGCCGAACGACGTACAGAGCGCACGAAACACAGCGTCTGTATAGCCCGCCATCGGGGCGAGCAATACGGGTTGGTCGGATCGGTACGGATTACTCATTTGCGGGAGCGGGCGTTGCGGTGGGCGTGGGGGTCGGCGTATAGATCGGAAGCGGCGACATGTTCGGGTCCGGCGTCGCGGGCGCGTCAAGCTTCGGATTCAGTTCCAGAAGCTCCACGTCTTCGATGAACCAGCGCCCGTCGGTGCGGTCAAGATGCAGGCGGTATTTGCGCGGCGTCCATTCGGGGATCGTCGCGCCGGAGGCGGACTCCGCAGGCAGCGTGCCTCTGATGCCGCGGATCTGCTCGACCACGTCCACATAGGTGTTGATGTGCCACGGAAGGATATGCATGCTCTGGATCTTCAGGCTGTATTCATAGGATGCGATCGAGATCCCCGCGTACGGCGCGGCGCTGGTCTCGCGCTGCTGCGCGTCGCCGTTGATGCACAGCGGCGAAAAATACGCCGCGAGATCGGCTTCCGGCGCGTTCTTCAGAATACAGTCCGCCCGCAGCGTCATGCCCTCGTTTACGAGGATATAGGCGTTGCTGATGCGGGCTGCGGACAGGAACGAAAGAACGCCGAGCGCTGCCACGGCGAGCGCGGTCAGAATCGCGCGCATGAAATAAAACACCGACCGGCGCACGGCGGTCACCGCACGCAGCTGCTTGCGCGCCGCGCGGATCTCGGACGCCTTCTTTGCTGTCGCCATGGCTTTCCCTCCTTTTTCGTTCGTAGTTTTGATATTATACCACATTCCTCCTCCGTTTTCAACTGCGATTCGGACAATCCGAAAAAAGGCTTGCGCCGCGGCGCCCGGCTCCGTTATAATAGGAACTGAAAACAACCGACGGAGGTATTCCCATGCTGCAAAACCCCTTCTTTCCCGAGATCCGCGGCAATTTCGGCTTCGGCTGCATGCGTCTGCCCATGCAGGGCGACAAGGTCGATTACGACGCGTTTTCGAAGATGACGGACGCGTTCCTCTCCGCAGGCTTCAACTACTTCGATACGGCGCACGGCTATATCGGCGGCCTGTCCGAAACGGCGATCCGCGACTGCCTTGCAAAGCGGTATCCGCGCGAGCGCTTCCTTTTGACCGACAAGCTCTCCGACTCGTATTTCGAGTCCGAAGAGGACATCCGCCCGTTCGTCAAGCAGCAGCTCGAGCTGTGCGGCGTGGACTACTTTGATTTCTACCTGATGCACGCGCAGGACCACCGCAACTATCCGAAGTACCAGCGCTGCCGCGCGTACGAAACGGCGTTCGCGCTGAAGGCGGAAGGACTGATCCGCCATGTCGGCCTCTCCTTCCACGACGAAGCCGCCGTGCTCGACCGGATCCTTTGCGACCATCCGGAGGTCGAGGTCGTGCAGATCCAGTTCAACTACGCCGATTACGAGGACGTAAGCGTGGAAAGCCGCAAGGTGTACGAGGTCTGCGTTAGGCACAACAAGCCCGTCATCGTGATGGAGCCGGTCAAGGGCGGCACGCTCGTCAATCTGCCGGAACAGGCCGACGCGATCTTCCGGTCCCTGAACGGCGGCAGCAACGCAAGCTATGCGATCCGGTTCGCCGCGAGCTTCCCGCAGATGGCGATGGTGCTCTCCGGCATGAGCAGCATGGAGCAGATGACGGACAATCTCCGGACCATGACGGAGTTTCAGCCGCTGAATGAACAGGAGCGCGAGGCCGTGCAGAAGGTCTGCGACGTGTTCAGGTCGATGAATCTGATTCCCTGCACCGGCTGCCGCTACTGCGTCGAACAGAACGAATGCCCGATGTCCATCCGCATTCCCGACATGTTCGCCGCGCTCAACACGTTCGAGACGTTCAAGAGCTGGAACACGCGGTTTTATTATAAATGCGTCGTCACCGTAGATGGCCACGGCAAGGCGTCCGACTGCCTGCAGTGCGGCATGTGCGAGGAGGTCTGCCCGCAGCATCTGCCGATCCGCGAACTGCTCGAGAAGGTTGCGGACACCTTTGAAAAGAAGCCGTCCGACGACGATTGACCCCCGTTCTCCCCGCCCCGGCTGTCCGGGGCGTTTTTCTTTTCGAAAACGCGGCTTTTGCTGTTTACAAAATGCGCGTTTTCTGTTAATCTAATGGTGTATACATATGCGCCGAACAGGGCGGCGCAAAGCAATAAACGGATCAAAAAAGGAGGGGTTACATCGTGAGAGACACGTTTCGCGGCGGCGTCCACCCGAGGGAACGCAAGGACCTGAGCCGGGAAGCCGCACTGCGCGTCTTTGACGCAAAGGGAGAGATGGTCTTTCCCCTTGCGCAGCACATCGGAAAACCGGCGAAGGCGATCGTGAAAAAGGGCGATCCCGTGCTGGTCGGTCAATGCATCGCAGAGGCCGACGGCTTCGTTTCCGCCAACATCATCTGCTCCTGCTCCGGCACGGTCAAGGCGGTCGAAAAGCGCCGCACGATCTCCGGTGCCATGCAGGAATGCATCGTGGTGGACAACGACGGCGCGTACACCGCAACCGGCGACGTCCTCGAGACGCCGCTGCCTGTCGACGTCGTGACGAACGCGGAGATCCTGCAGGCGGTCAAGGACGCCGGCATCATCGGTCTCGGCGGCGCGGGATTCCCGACGCACGTCAAGCTGGCGCCCAAAGAGCCGCTGGCGATCAAGTACCTGATCGCGAACGGCGCGGAGTGCGAGCCGTACCTGACCTGCAACGATCAGCTGATGCGCGGCTACGCAAAGGAGATCGTCGAGGGCATGGAGGTCGTGCTGAAGCTGTTTCCGGCTGCACAGGGTGTGATCGCGATCGAGAACAACAAGCCCGAAGCGATCGCCGCAATGAAGCGCGCGGCAAAGGATCACAAGCGCATCCGCGTGCTGGGACTTCGCACGAAGTACCCGCAGGGCGGCGAGCGCAGCCTGATCAAGGTCATTGCGGGCGTCGATTATCCGATCACCAAGCTGCCCGCGGACGTCGGCTGCATCGTCGACAATGTCGGCACGATCTATGCGATCGGCCGCGCAGCGCTCTATCATGAGCCGCTGTTCCGGCACGTGCTGACGGTCACCGGCGAAGCGATCAGGGAGCCCAGTAACTTCATCGTGCGCGACGGCACGAGCTTTGCTGAGCTCATCGAAGCCGCCGGCGGCATCAAGGAGGGCGTCGAGGCCGCGAAGATCATCTCCGGCGGTCCGATGATGGGCATTGCGGTCTCCACGACCGAGGTCCCGATCACCAAGACGACCAACGCGATCACCGTTTTGTCGAGCGATCCGGTCGAAAAGGCCGACCGTCAGATGACCGCGTGTCTGCACTGCGGCCGCTGCACCACGGTCTGCCCGAACGGACTGATGCCGCAGATGATGGCGGACGCGGTCGCGGCGGGCGACTTCGAGCGCTACGAGAATAAGCTCTACGGGCTCGACTGCATCTCCTGCGGATCCTGCACCTATATCTGTCCGGCGAAGCGTCCGCTGACCCAGACGTTCAAGCAAACCAAAGCCGAGATCATGGCACGCAAGCGTGCGGCACAGGGAGGTAAAAAATGAGTCAACCTTTGCATCTCTCCGCCGGCCCGCACGTACGCGACCGCTGGACGACGCCGTTCATCATGATGATCGTGCTGCTGGCGCTGCTGCCGACCGCGGTCATCGGCGTCGCCGTCAACGGTCTCAACGCGCTGTTCATCATTCTGGCGTCGATCGGCGCCGCCGTGCTGACCGAGCTGTTGTTCTGTCTCGTCACCAGGCGGAAGATCACGATCTTCGACGGCAGCGCAGCCGTCACCGGCATGCTGCTCGCACTGTGCCTGTCGCCGAATACGCCGGTCATTCTGCCGGTGATCGGCTCGGTCTTTGCGATCCTCGTCGTCAAGTGCTGCTTCGGCGGCCTCGGCAGAAACTTCATCAACCCGGCGCTTGCCGCACGGTGCTTCCTGCTCCTGTCGTTTTCTAACGGCATGACGAACTATCCCGTGGACGCGGTCTCCGGCGCAACGCCGATCGCGGCGCTGAAAGCCGGCAGCATGGTCAACGTCACGGACATGTTCCTCGGCACCGCGGGCGGCGTCATCGGCGGCTCGATCGTCGCGCTGCTGATCGGCGGTCTCGTGCTGTGGGGACTTGACATCATCCACGGCGAGATCTGCTTCTCGGTCCTCGGCGGCTTCTCGATCTGTCTCGTTGTGTACCGGCTCCTCGGCGGACACGGCTTTGATATCGCATACCTCGCCGCGCAGCTGTGCGGCGGCGGCGTGGTGATGGGCGCATTCTTTATGGCGACCGACTACACCACCTCCCCGGTAAGCCGTCTCGGCCAGCTCGTTTACGGCTGTCTCATCGGCGTGCTCGGCGCGCTGTTCCGCATCTTCGGAAAGAGCGCCGACTCGTTCAGCTATTCGATCATCATTGCGAACCTGTTTACGCCTTTGATCGACCTGTACATCATTCCGAAGCCCTACGCCTACCGCAAGCGCGCGATCGACAAGGCCGCGGGCGTCGTGAAGCCTCCGCTGTATAAGCGCATCCCGAAGCCCGTGATCGCGCTGACGCTCATCGCTGCGCTCGCGGGGCTCGCCCTGTCCGGCGTGTTCTCGATGACCAAGGGCCCGATCGAGGCCAACGAAGAGAAGAAGCAGCAGGCGTCGTTTAGGATCGTCTGCGAAAACGCCGCGGACTTTGAACCGATCGAGGTCACAGACGGCGCCAACTACGGCGGCGGCAAGTTCGGCTCCACGACGATCGAACAGGCGCTGAAAGCGCTCGGCACGGACGGAAGCACCGTCGGCTACGTGCTCGTCATCTCGAACCGCAACGCCTACAACCCGCCGATCAAGCTGGCGCTCGGCGTCGATCCGGAGGGACGGGTCAACAGGATCTCGTTCATCGAGCTCAACGAAACGCCCGGCAAAGGCTCGCTCGCGGATGAATCCAAATTCAAGGATCAGTTCAACGGCAAGCTGGCGGACAGCTTCGTGCTGAACGGGACCGGCGAGGACGGCATCGACGCGATCAGCGGCGCGACCGTCACCACGAAGGCCGTGCTGAACGCGGTCAACGCGGGCCTCGACTTCTTCCGCAACGTGATCATGGGAGGAGGCAAGTGATATGAAGAATCCGTATGTTGAACGGCTGTATAACGGCCTCGTCAAAGAAAACCCGACGCTGGTGCTGATGCTCGGCATGTGCCCGACGCTGGCGGTCTCGACCGCGGCGATCAACGGCATCTCGATGGGCCTCTCGACGCTGGCGGTCCTCGTGCTGTCGAACTTCCTGATCTCGGTCATGCGCAACGTGATCCCGGACGACGTTCGCCTTCCCGCCTACATCGTCATCGTCGCGTCGCTCGTCACCGTCGTCAAGCTGCTGATCAAGGCGTATCTGCCCTCGGTCGACGAAGCGCTCGGCACCTACATCGACCTGATCGTCGTCAACTGCATCATCCTGGGCCGCGCCGAAGCGTACGCGAACAAGCACACGCCCGGGCTGTCGGTCATGGACGGCATCGGCATGGGTCTCGGCTTCACCGTCGCGCTGACGCTCGCGGGACTTTTGCGCGAGCTTTTAGGCGCGGGCACGGTGTTCGGTCTGACCGTCTTCCCGCAGGAATACGCGGTCGGCATCATGATCCAGCCGCCGGGAGCGTTCCTGGTCATCGCGCTGTTCATCATCATCATGAACGCGATCGGCATCAAGACGCGCCAGCGTCAGCTCGTCGAAAGCGACGGCTGCGACGGCTGCTGCGCAAAGTGTGCCATGCGCTGTGAGGAAGCAAAGGAGGAAGAGAAATGATCCGCTTAATCCTGATCGTTATCCTGAACGCGCTGATCTCCAACGTCGTTCTCAATCAGTTCCTCGGCATCTGCTCCTTCCTCGGCGTTTCGCGGCAGATCAAGGCGTCGGCGTCGCTCGGCGGCGCGGTCATCTTCGTTCTGACGATCGCCTCCGCAGTCGCAAGCGCGCTGTATTCGCTCGTACTGGAACCGCTCGGCATGTCGTTTATGAAGATGATCGTCTTCATCCTCGTCATCGCTGCGCTGGTGCAGATCGTCGAAATGTTCCTCAAGAAGAAGTCGCCCGCGGTCTATAAATCGCTCGGCATCTATCTCCCGCTGATCACCACCAACTGCGCGGTGCTCGGCATTGCGATCGACAACATCGACAAGTTCGGCTACAATTTCATCGAGAGCGTATTCTCCGGCTTCGGCACGGCGATCGGCTATACGATCGCGATCGTCCTGCTTGCGGGCATCCGTTCGCGCATCAGCGAGGAGGATCTCCCCCGTCCCGTGCGCGGCGCACCTGTCGTCATGCTCGCGGCAGCGCTGATGTCCATTGCATTCATGGGCTTCTCGGAACTGCAGCCGGCCATTGAAACGATATTGAAGGGGGTCGGACAATGAGCGCACCGATTATTATTCTGATCACCACCGGCGTCATCACCGCGATCGGCATCATTGTCGGCGTGGGGCTCGT
>JAEEGH010018262.1_pt1 | contig 14850 bp, 10 predicted proteins | sample 9134181 | NCBI WGS metagenome assembly JAEEGH01 (sample SAMN16246544, study PRJNA631951) | gut metagenome | biome: gut microbiome; feature: rumen; material: DP-attached | host: Bos | place: Iran: Karaj | collected 2018-10 | reverse complement strand
GTTTTTCTGGTGGAAGGCAGTGACCAAATCATTGTTTTTCACATTCTGGCCACTGACGTTCATGGTGACCAACATCTCTGCCGGGCGATAGATGCCTTTGTCGTACGACAGCTTCTCCAGAGTGAGATTGTAATTGCCCATCGTCTTTTCTTCCTGGAAGCGGAATTGCTTGTCGCCGATAGTTAATACATATTTATTATTTGCCATAGGAGTTCTTTTTTACCTTTTTACTTCTTTACCTTTTTACCTTTTCTTACTCAGCCTTACTGTTTATCACAAGTTGCCTGTCCGTCATCTTGCCTTTATAGGTGATGGAATTTACGAACAGTTTCACACGGATGAGCATTTGTCTCGATTCCTTGCCGCCAGAGTTGAAGTCATCCACCACGTCGATCACATAGCCGTTGACGGTGAACAGATTATCGTAGCTCTTCAGACGCTGCTGGTCGTTAAACGAGGCATTGAAAAGAAACGTATAGTCGTTAGGCACGTTCTCCAACAGCCGCTGGTGATAGACCATTCCTTCCTCTGGCACCACGAGTCGCACCGTAAACGACAGCACGGAAGGATTAGTGACTCCATAGGGGAAGCCTGCATCATTACGGCTCCGTTCACAACGGTAACTGAAATATTCCAATGTGCAGCACTTCTCCTTCAATACATTCTGGCCCCCGTCCTGTACCTCGTCGGAAAAGAGCACTGCCTTCAGATGATTCGATAAAATTTTTTTATTCATAGTTGTTATCTCTCTTATACGTTTTTATATGGATTCTTGAACGTAGCACCCTCAAAGGTCACCTCGTTTGCCACAATACTCAATTTCACCGTGCGTCGCATCATACCGTCGATTTGGTATTCCTCCTCGATAGCATAGCAGTAGTCTTCTTCAAACTCCAGGTTTGCTTCACTTCCGTCAGTGTCCGCCTTCGCGTCGGAAAGATTCAGCGCCACGCGTCCGTTCTGCGGATCACCGCTGATATACCAGTCGTAGAGAGAGAGGTCCTCCATATCCGGAGCAACCAGCGTCAAGCTGATGTTCTCACACTGGGCATCAGTGCTAGGACGGCTGCTACTTGTAAGTCTCTTGTAATGACAAGTCAGATTCACCACATTATATTGCTTCGAATAAATGTGAGAACTGTTGTCGCCAATCTGTAATTTTGCTTGTACTTCCATATTTTAGGTAGTTTTAATAATTATCTCAGTTTTTAATCTAGATCGATCTGCGTGCAAAGATACAACTTTTTTTTGAAAACACATCCTTTTTGATAAAAAAATGAGGGAGAAAGCAATCCCAAATGAAGAAAATGACCATCTAAAAGATGGTCATTACTCATTTCCATTAGAGACACTCGCATTGATAGAACGCATTCGTATTGCCATTCAGTACTTATTTCACGCGAACTTTTACGCGGATGCCCAGAGTCTGATAGAGGAACTCTTCAAACTTGTTTTGTTCAGTCTTCACCCGAATACCTACATTACCCTTTTGTTCAGTCTTCACCCGAATACCTACATTACCCTTTGTCGGAGCTGAAACTTCTGCCATGGCACTGGTGGTGAACGCGAATGAGAAAACGACTGCTGCAATTGTGCTCATGAGCACCTTCTTTGCATTGAAATTCTTTGTTGTCATAACTTTAATTTTTTAATGTTTATACTTATTGTTTATTCTGTTGTTTGTTTCTTTTCGACGATGCAAAGTTATGACGATTTTGGGCTCATTCCAAACTTTCTGCCGTTTTTCGGTTGAGGTTATTGCGACAGGCATACGAAAATGCGACAGACCTCAGGAGAGACCCTGAAATCTGTCGCAATCTTATAACAGCGCAACAGTTTTTTGCTTGCTCCTCCTTTATTGTTTCTCTGAGTGATGCTGGTTCCAGGACTTCCACGTCTTCACGATGGGAAAGGATTTCCGGCTCAAAGTCGTACGTTGGTTTCAGTTTATATTCAAAGATTGAGTATTCTGGGGTCGTTTCAACCTCCTTTTGGGAATGATGTAGAGGTAGTGAACGGAAGTACTTGGCCTGATTGTTCATAACCTTTATTCGAACACGTTCACAAACGACATCCTTACCAATGATTATACCAAAAGAATCCAAGTATACCACAATAAATAATAGTCGATAATATATAAAATGGCCCACCGCTGGGAGCCGAATTGTTAATCCTTAAATCTAATACTTATGGAAAACATTAACGTATAATTCCCAATAACACTTCAGGGGACACCTGCATTTCCATGACGGCACAGAGGCCAACACCCATATCTTTCAGACTCGCTCCCAAGGAATATACCTTGTCGTCGATGATCAAGAAACGGTCATGATTCTTATGGGGCAGTTGAATGAACTCAATGACAGGGTACTGCTCGTTGTGCTTCTTCAAGTCTGTCTGGAATTGTTCGTTGTAGCGGGTGTAGATCGTTGCCGTCATGCCATCAGCACGCTTATCGAGCATTGACAAAACGCGATCGTCCACAAAATTGTCAATCAAAACGATCCTCTCTTTTGCGTTTCTCACTATATTTGACACATAAGACCAAGCATCCCATACGCATCCTGTAGCAAAGATCTGTTCTGGCAGTTGTTTTGGAGCTATCTCTTCTATCTTATCAAGTATTATCTCAATCTTCTCATCTGTCTCCATCTGGTGCTGCTCAATGTTGAAGATACGTTGAACCATCTGTACATTCTGATTCACAATCTGAGGAATTGCAGTAAAGGCACGCATAATGAGAATGTTGACACCAACAGCGGTTTCTGACCTAAGGACACTACTGAGCATTCCGATGCCGTTTCGAGTGAATGCATAGGGAGGTTTCTGTGTTGCTCCACGTCTTTCAATAGGTTTTGATGTCACAATTTGTGATATCAAAACTTTATCTTGCTGGTTTTCAACTGATTTTGATGTCGCAATTTGCGATTTCAAAAGCCCAAGCAGGGGTGCTTTAAGCTTTTGAGGCGGGACCTAAGCAAGAGCGAAGCCGTACTTATCGATTTTGCGACTAAAGTGCAAGCTTCTTAGGTCTTAAGTGGCAAGATATTGCGACATATGTTGTAAAAAGCTATGACTAAAGTGGTAGATTAAAGAGACGGGACTTCAAAGGTACTTAGGTCCCGCCTCGCGACTGATGCAATAAGACTACTATGTGATAAGGCTTGCGTCAGGCAGTAGGCCATCATGAGACTGACGGCTACTGGGTGCTGGCGGCTTGAGAATCTGGAAATAAAATTTTAGGGGCAAAGACATGGTTTTTCTTTGATATAACAAGCAACTTGAACGAAATATTTGGTATTTATGATTATTTGATGTATCTTTGCATGTTGAAAGAATGCGAGAATATGAAGATATGTGTATTTTGTTCTGCGAATCAGCAGATTGACCCTGAGTTCTTCTCGATGACGGAAGAACTGGGTGTGTGGGCAGCGAAAAACGGCCATTCCATCGTGTATGGCGGCGTGAACCAAGGCCTGATGGAATGTGTGGGAAAGGCTGTTAAGGAGAATGGTGGACGAACCATTGGCATCATTCCAAGGATTGTTGAGAAATCAGGACGGGTGAGCGACTATGTGGAAGTGGAGATCCCCTGCGATAACCTCAGCGACAGAAAACAACTGATGATGGATCAGAGCGACGTGTTCATCGCCCTGCCAGGTGGCATTGGTACTATCGATGAGATCTTTACTGTGGCCTCTTCTGCTACCATCGGCTATCACAACAAACTCGTGATCCTTTATAATATGAAGGGATTCTGGGATAGCCTCATCGCCTTGCTCGACGATCTGCAAGCCAAGGGAATGATTCGTGGCGATTGGCGGGATTATATCAAAACGGCCGATTCCATCGAAGAAATCAGCCGTCTTTTATAAATATTTATCTCCTCTAACATCATGACAGCAGACTGTCAGCCAACTGCTCCAGTAGCGCCTCATCGGCAGCCTTCATGCGAGAGCGGATGGTGACCATCGGCTCCACGATTTCACAGTCCTTCAAACCCTCTATCATCGTGCGCATCACCTTACCTGCCGTAGGCATCCAACTGCCATTCTCAATGATGCCGAAGCGGCGCTTCTGATAGTTCTTGATCTGCAAGTGATAGAGGAAGTCGTGCATCACTGGGAACACGCCAGCGTCGTAGCTCGATGCAGCCACAACGACGGTAGGATAACGGAAAGCGTCCTCGATGACCTCGGCCATATCGTCGCGGCTCAGGTCGCTAACCACTACTTTAGGAGCTCCCTTTTCGCGCAGTATCTCACCCAGACGCTCGGCAGCAGCTGCTGTTCCACCGTGAATGCTGGCATAGGCAATCAAGATACCTTCACTCTCGGGCTCGTATTTGCTCCACGTGTCGTATAGCTTGATGGCAGCAGCCAGCTGCTCGCCCTTGAGCACAGGACCGTGCAGCGGACAAATGGCCTGAACATCAAGTGCAGACAACTTCTTCATCACCATCTGTACCTGCGTACCATACTTGCCGCAGATATTAAAATAGTAGCGACGCGCCTCGCAGGCCCAGTCGTCAGTCTCATTGACCAAGGCCCCAAATTTGCCGAATGCATCGGCAGAGAAGAGCACTTTGTCGAAACTGTCATAGCTCATGATGACCTCCGGCCAGTGTATCATCGCAGCCCCGATAAACTTTAGTTCATGCTTGCCTAAAGAGAGTGTATCGCCCTCCTTGACAGTCATCACACGACCTTCGAAGTTAACGCCCTCGAAGAAGTTGGGCAGCATTTTCACAGCCTGGGCGCTGCATACTAGCTGCAGGCCAGGATAGGTCTCCAGCATCCATGCAATGAGCGCAGCATGGTCTGGCTCCATGTGGTGAGCCACCAGATAGTCAGGCTGGCGCCCATCAAGTGCGGCCTTCAGGTTCGCCTTCCACTCTTCAGCCTTACGACGGTCGGCAGTATCCAATACTGCAATCTTCTCATCGTCAATGAGATAGGAATTATAACTCATGCCCTCAGGCACCACATACTGACTCTCAAACAGATCGATGTCGAGATCGTCAACACCGATGTACTTAATCGTATCACTCATCATATTCATTATTTTAATTATTCTCTTCCATTTCCTTCATACAGGCCTCCAGCTCACACTTCTTTTGATCGGCAAACGCCTGATCCACGCTGTTGTCAATACTCTTGCAGACATTGGCAGCAAACTGCTGAGCCTCGGCAACGACCTTGTCCCACAGCTCTTCTGGCATGCCCGTCTCCAGCATCTCACGCGTTATACCATATTTCATCAGTCCGAAGACAAAGCCTGCATTGAAGTTGTCGCCAGCCCCGATGGTGCTCACCGTCTCCATCTGAGTCACAGGGTATTGTTTGCTGATACCGCCTGTAGCCCGCAGTTCCAAGGGATCTTTGCCCTGGGTATAAACAAAGTTCTTGCAATAGAAGGAAATCTGAGAACGATAGACCGCCTCGGCATCCTTCTTATTGAACAACACCTCAAAATCCTCCAGACTGCCTCTGACGATGTCGGCATACTCAAGATTCTCGAGGAGATTCGGCGTCACCTTCATCACCTCGTTGCGATGGGAGGCACGGAAGTTTACGTCGTAATAAAGAATGGCACCTTGGTTATGGGCATAATCCAAGAATGCATACATCTGAGGACGAATAACGGGATTCACGGCATAGAATGATCCGAACATGATGATATCATCTGCATGAACATCCGGAAAGACAAAATCCAGCTTGTCATGCGGATGATCCTTATAGAAGATGTACTCCGCATCGTTGTTCTGGTCGAGGAAAGCCAGTGAAACAGGCGACTTCGCCTCAGGATAGACATTAATATTGCTGGCATCGACATGATTCTCCTCCAGGAAGTTGATAATACGACGGCCCACACGGTCGTTGCCTGTTTCGCTAATGAAACTGGCGTTGACACCTGTCCGTCCCAGTGAGATGATACCATTGAACACGGAACCGCCCGGCACAGCGCCTATGGGCTGATTGTTCCTGAAAATGATATCGAGAATCGTCTCGCCTATTCCTATTACTTTTCGCATAGTTTTTACGTTTATGGTTGCAAAGATAATAAAAAAAGTAAAAAGGTAAAAAGGTAAAAAGGTAAAAAAGCACCTACAAGAATAATTTTTTGTACTTTTGCACCCGAAATGACAAAATATAACACTTATACACTTGAAAATGGTCTCAGAATCATTCATCTGCCTTCTGATTCACAGGTAGTCTACTGCGGTTATCAGGTGGCTGCCGGTTCGCGAGACGAGGAAGACAACGAGGAAGGATTGGCCCACTTCTGCGAGCACATGACCTTCAAGGGCACGGAAAAGCGTAATGCCCTGCAGGTGATCAATGCCCTTGAAGGGCTGGGGGGTGACCTGAACGCCTTTACCAACAAGGAGGATACCGTTTTCTATGCAGCCATCTCAAAGGAGCATTTCGCGAAGGCTGTCAACTTACTGACAGACATTGTCTTCCACAGCCAGTATCCGCAACATGAGATAGACAAGGAGGTGGAGGTGATCTGCGATGAAATCGAGAGTTATAACGATTCTCCGGCCGAACTGATATACGACGAATTTGAGAACCTTCTCTTTAAGGGTCATCCCTTAGGGCATAACATCCTGGGCAAAGCAGAACAGCTTCAAACGTATAAGACAGACGACTTCCTACGCTTCGCCCGTCGTAACTATCGTTCAGACAATGCCATTTTCTTCGTCTATGGCGATGTGGATTTCGGACGTCTTCTAAAGACTATGGAACAGTTTCCTCTCTCAGGCAAAAAAGAGGAGAAAAAAAACTCCGTCATGCCTGAGGCTACGGGCAACAACACCATCATCCTTGAGAAAGGCACTCATCAGGCCCACGTGATGATCGGCACCGTGGGCTATCACTACAACCACCCTCGACGCCTGACACTTTATCTTCTGAACAACATCTTAGGCGGCCCAGGCATGAATGCCCGCCTGAACCTCTCACTGCGAGAGAGGCACGGACTGGTTTATACGGTTGAAAGCAGCATGACGACCTATAGCGATACAGGACTTTGGTGTGTCTATTTCGGCTGCGACCATCATGACATCAGTCGCTGCTGCCGGCTGGTACGAAAGGAACTGGACCGTCTGATGCAGAAACCGCTTAATGCCGTACAACTCGCCAAAGCCAAGCGTCAGCTGAAAGGCCAGATTGCCATCGCCTGTGACAATCATGAGCAGTTTGCCCTTGACTTCGGCAGGAGTTTCCTCCATCATGGGCATGAACGGGACATCGACACCCTTTTCCAACAGATTGACGCCATCACAGCTGAAGAGATTCTACAAGTAGCCAACGAACTGTTCACGGCTGAACGGCTAACCACACTGATATTCAAATAAGATACCTTGTCAATTTCCTCGGATAATCTCACCCTGAGTGATAAAGGTACGGTCTTTCGGCAGAGAGGCTGGCGTTATCGTATAGTGTCTGTCATCCAGCAGATTCAGTGTCACCTTTTGGAAACGGGGAGCAGAAAGCATGTAGCGGTCGGTAGCCGGGCAGACAGGATAGAAGCCCAAAGAGGAGAAGACATACCATGCAGACATCTGACCCGCATCATCATTACCAGACAAGCCGCCTGGCGTATCGTTGTATTCCGTATCAAGGATATGAGCCACTCGCTGGGCTGTCTTCTCAGGTTTACCGATAAAATCATAGAGATAGGCTACCTGATGGCAAGGCTCATTGCCATGCCAGTATCTGCCTTCGGTAAACATCGAGTCGAGTTTCTCCTCAAACTTATCTTTGCCACCCAACATCTCAACCAGTCCCTCCACATTGTGAGGCACATACCAAGTATAGTGGCAAGTGGCACCCTCCGTGATATAGGGCTTGCGATGGATGAAATCAAGGTTGTCAGCCCACCCACCCCCTGCGTGACGCCCGTCACAATAGCCCGTCTTGGGATTCATGACGTTACGCCAGTTCTCAGAACGGCGCATCAGTTCCTGATAGTCCATCTCCTTGCCGAGAGCCTTGGCCAACTGAGCCACAGCAAAATCATCAAAGGCATATTCGAGTGTACGTGACGTCTGTTCCTCCTGATGGAACGCCTCCTTCACGCCATCCTCCAAAGGGATATAGCCATACTTCAGATAACTCTCCAGAGCCCTGCGCCCCAAACCATTCTTATAATCCTCAAACGAGACGGGTGATTCGAAAGCGTTCTTCCGCATCCCTTCATAAGCCTTCTCAAAATCGAAGTGACGGATACCCTTCACATAGGCATCAGCCAAGATAACTGAACAGTGGTCGCCAATCATGGCTGCCGTATACGAATTCCAACAAGGGAAGATCGGCAACCAGCCTCCGTCCTCATACATCGTCACCAGCGACTGCATCATGTCTGCCGACTCCTTCGGAGCAATCAGCGTATAAAGCGGATGAAGGGCGCGATAGGTGTCCCACGCAGAGAAGTCGCCATAATACTTTCTGGAATCACCTGACTGAAGAATGCCATCAGCAAATTTCGGATAAGCCCCATCCGTATCGCTCATCTCACGAGGCAGGAAGCTGCAACGATAAAGCGCGCCATAGAACTGGTTCACACGGGCCAGATCCTGATCCTCCACATCGATGGTATGCAGACGGGCTACCCACTGCTGGGCAAGTTGCTCCATCATACTATCAAAGTCGTGTCCCTCTGCCTCAAAGGCGAAGTTACGCTCAACGCCTTGTTTTGAGACAAAGGAAGAAGCCGCCTTCAGGATGATGGGCTTGTTAGCCTTGCCTCGGAAAGTGAACCAAGCACAGAGACTGTCACAACCGAAATCCTCGATTTCATCGTAGCACTGCAACAAGAAGTGCCCCTCAAAGCCTGCTTGCTCTCCCCATCCTTGATAAATACGATGCACAGGGTTATAGCCATAGATGATCTTGTCCAGATGATTGATTTCCAAGTACCCCTCACCCTCGTCACTGTTATGATTCAGGACGATGTGTATTGGACCATCCTGCTCTGGGGTGATACGGAAAATGGCTGTATGACTGGTGCCTGTCATCTCTACTTTCAGATGTTCCTGAGGCAATCGTACGGCATAATAGTGAGGATGCGAAATCTCTTCTGAGTGTGAAAAGGGAGTGGCACGCTCCTCTGGTCTCAGACGCAGCTTTCCACTGAGAACCGCCAACGTGAAAGAACCATAGTCCTGCGTACAACCGCCAACAATCCAGTGACTATTACGGAAACCTTGCAACAGGGAGTCCGTATAATAATACGGTGCTATACATTTCTTCTCTGTATCGCGCGTCTGGGGCGTCCAGAAGTTCTGTCCGTTGGGTGAGAGCACGGCTGGCAGGGTCTGGCCGTGTTCCTCGGATCCTTTTCCGAAGAGCCCAGCTGTCTTTGTATTGGCAGGAGCGGTGCCCACCATTGTGTTCAAAGCACAGAGCTGACGCAAATGCTCCAGATAGTGAATACGGTCATCGACTTGTTGTTTGAGTTCCTTCCAATTCCTAAAACCGATCGATTGCTCATTATGAAGCAGCTGCACAACGACATCGCCCTGCGCATTCTTATAGAATACCATCTGAAGATTAGCCGCCATCGGCAAAAGCTCGTCCATCGGCATGCCCTTCGTATCAATCTGCATCAGATTCATCAGCCTGAAAAGGTTTGAATCATGTCCGAAACGCAAGTCAGCACCTATGCCTCCACGTTCAATGGCAGCATCGGCATCCGCCTCTATCCGTTGCCAAAGCGAAATTGCGCTGCGGGCCGGAATGCCCTCATTCTCTATGACGTTGCCATGAACAATCGTCATACCTCTGTTGTTCTTGTCATAGACGGCCTTAAACTCCTCTGGCGTAAAGATGTCGTAAAGCGAGACATCCAGTTCCACATCCTGCATATCCGAAGCGATGGTATGCAGTTCCATCAGCAGTTTTGCAGGTTCTTTCACCTTCGAGGGATCCACGAACAATGCCTTGATGAATCTGTCGGGTGATATCATCAGTGGCACATTGGTGCGATTCTCCAAGGCTCTTTCCTCAGGCGAGGTATAGGCTATCCAGGTCATATCGGCAGAATCAGTGACAGATTCTATCTTATCTAATCCAGCAAGATTTTCCAGTTCTCCTACAAATGCGAGCATGCTGTTCCTGCAACGGCCCACGACACTAGAGTGAGCCGTCAGACGGGCATCTGCCGTAAAAAGTTGCGGGAAGTTCTGATACATCCTCCGTGCGATGCCACGATGCTGGCGAGCACCAAGGGCTGTCAGTTTTCCACCATTGCCCTTGGCATTCTTCCAAATCTTATCCAGTCGCCTGCGGACATTCTTGCCCAACTTGGTCAGATTCTTCACATCGGCGAATTGCTCATTCACCCAGATATACCGGCTGTCATTCGTCAACCAACGCGAGCCGTGCCGACCATAGTGCGAGATATAGAAAGGCTCATAGCCTTCTAAAGCTTGTTGAAGCTGGGGAACAGCAACTCCAGACTCTATCGGATAGGCATAATAAACACCTCCCATCTTCTCGTATTGGGCAAACAAAGGGCCAACAATCAGGAAGGCCAAGCCAAGCAGCATTATTCTTTTCATCAATCTACAATTTTCAATGTTCAATCTTCAATCGTTAATTCCTAGGCAGCTCAAGAACAAACCGAGCACCTTTTGAGTAACTGGTATCCAACCACAGGTTGCCTCCCATCCGCTGGGCAATGGAACGGGCAACGGTCAGTCCGATACCCGTGCCGTCGACAAACTCGTCGAGCTGTACGAACTCTTCGAAGATATGCTCCGTCTGGTCTGCCGGGATGCCGATACCCGTATCCTCAACGGTAAAACGGATGATGCTGTCCGTACTGTCCAAACGGAGCGTGATGCTGCCTTCATGCGTGAACTTCACCGCATTTTCCAGCAATTGTCCAAGAGCCCGAACTGCATTGAGTTTATTGGTGAGTATCGTGACGGAGGTAGCCGATATATTGTTTATAAAGTCGAATACAACGGCTGAGTCCGGATTGCCGGGACGGGTGTGAGCCGTGATCTTTGACTGATCTATGGCTTGAACTGCAATATCCAAAACACCTGTCTGGTCATTACGGTCAATGAGTATCTCGCTGCTGGCATCGGTCAGTTCAAGCATACGGTCTACCAGATTAGTAATACGGTCGGTATTCTCCGTTACCCGCTCCAGATAGTCTCTCTTGATGTCTTCCGACAGGTCAATATCGGGAGTGGTCAGGATCTGTGTGAAACCAGAGACGATGTTCAGTGGCGTACGGATCTCGTGGGAGACGTTGCGAATGAACTCGCTCTTCATCTTCGACGACGCCTTAGCCCGCTCATTGGCAACACGCAGCTTCTCGTTGACTTTCTTCTGTCTGATGGCGCTACGCCAGCCATAGAGAACCAACAGCAGAAGTGCCAACACGATAGAGGAGGTGGTTATCAGCATGTATTTGAATCTGGTACGCTGTTGTTCTGTCTTGAGTTCATCGACTTTGAACAGCGTGTTCAGCTCATCGAGATGCTGACGGGCATCGCGTCCGAAGACAGAATCCTTCTCATGATAAAGTCGCTGGTAGATACGTGCAGCCTCTTCACCCTGCCCCAACATGATCAGCGCCTGGGCTCTTACCTCGTCGGTATGATCGTCTTTCTCGTTGGTAATCATACTGACACTGTCTGTATAGAGCAGAGCCTTGGCCGCATTTCCCAGTGCCAGATAGTAGCGTGCCATCATCTTATAGCAGTGGTGCAGGCTGAGTGCAGTATTTGTCAGGTGGGCATGGTGTGCCGCAGTGTCAAGGGCAAGTCCGGCTTTCTCAAAGTCTTTCAGCCCCATAAAGGCAGCTGCGCGGGCCAGATAGCATGAATTGTAACATTCCCTTACATCCGGTCTTTTGATCTTACCTACTTTTTCATGGAGGTATTTGAGCCACTCGTCTGTCACTTGCAGCTCCCGTTCATAGGCTTTGTCATAATCGTATGCCTTGGCCATACGGTAATAGATGTTGCTAATCGAATTGAAGTCGCTCTCCTCTCCTTTCATCAGTTCGGCATAATGCTGCAGGGCCTCAACGGCTGGTTCCGTCTGCTTCATGTTCAGGTAGATGATACCTATCTGCTTATAGGCCATCGCACGACCCAGTTTGTTGTCGCGCTCCTTGGCGTCGTCAAGCATCCGCTGTGTCTCCTGCAACGACTGCTGCAGCTTGCCAAGTGCGCACAGAGCATTAGCCCTGAGCTGCCAGGTACGGTAGTAATTCTCCCACTGGCCGTGCCTGCGGAACCATTCTCTCTGGACTTCAGTTTCGGCAGCCAGATCCTCTGTCTGCGAGAGATTCTTGAGGGTGACTATCTTTTGCCAACGGGCATTACCCTCTTTTTCGATATTACCCGTCTGCTGCTCATGGGCAATCTGGGCATTAACCTCAGCCAGGGTGGCCGCTTCGGGCTCCTTGTCTTCTGTTGGGCCTGCATAAAGCGTCAGCCACCACAATAGTAGGATTGATATAGTTAACAGTCGTCTCATCACTCCATGATTATTTGCCAGTCGATACCAAGGGGGTTATTCCTCATTTCAAGCACTAAAGGCAAGTCGTCCTTCAGCGATATCCGCATCTCCGTGCGGTCAATATCAGCACGGACAATGACGGCGTCTTGAGATGATTCCGTTCTTCGCCAAGTGATTCCATCATAGATGAAAAAGCCTTTCTCCTGCAACTCACGCAATGCCTGGCGGGAAAGGAAGCCGAAAGTTCCCTTTGCCTCATAGACAGCGCCGTCGGCAGGAATGTCCCAACAGAAGTTTCTGCCATTCTCGACAACGGAACGGGGTGTTTTGTACGTCGTCTCCTTACAAGTGACAATCAGCGTGTCGCCTTGCCAGCCATAAGCAAGAGGCCACGTGCGATACTGCTTGTTCAGCGTGAAGCTTATTGCCACCTGTTTGTTCCCACATTGGGAATTAGTTGTTCCCACACTGGGAACATTTTGTTCCCACACTGGGAATGAATAATCCGCCTTAACCTGGCGAGCCGTAGACACGTAGAACAACAGCTCTCCGCCCTGCATCAGGTCTGCATGCTCAAGGCGTGCATCGTCCAAAAGCCTGCCATTCAGCGTCACCTTCTCGAAATGCGTGCCTTTTCCTTTTATGATTCCATGCAAGGTCTTTCCGTTCGATAGCTGTAGCGTCCACTCAGGAATCAAGGGCGCATGCAACAGATAATAGCTCTGCCCGGCATTGGGATAGAGCCCCATCATGTGGAAGGCCAGCCATGAGGACATGGCCCCGCTGTCGTCATTGCCTGGCAGACCATCGGGCTTGTCGTTATAGTTCTCGCTGACAATCTGCCGCACACGGTCTGAGGTGAGGTCAGGGCGACCAATCCAGTGATAGAGGCAAGGTGTGAGGAACGAAGGTTCGTTGCCCACGTTGTAGCGCTTGCGATCGAAGAACAGATCCAGTCGTTTACGGAAAGTCTCTGCACCACCACAGGCCTCGATCAATCCTTGCACATCGTGGGGAATGCTCAGCGAATACTCTGCAGAGAGGGCTTCATAGAAGAATGTGCTCCACCAAGGCAGATACCAAGGAGCCACCTTCGTCACAGGAGTATAGGGAATCAGCGGATGAAACACCTTTGAGCGCCCCCAAGGCACAGAGTCGAGCCAGCGACCTTCTACATCGCGAGGCATGATATAGCCCTTCACATCGTCCCATTCGTAGTCTGCCCGCCAAAGGTTTCTCCAGTTCTCCGACTGTCGAAGATAACGCTCATAGACATCCTTACGTCCTAAACCCTTGGCAACCAAGGCGATGCAGTAGTCATCATAGGCATATTCGATGGTTCGCGTACCAGCACGGTCGATGCCGTAGGGAATATAGCCGTATTTCAGATAATCCAGCAGTCCGCCTCGCCCATGTTTCTCGTGATCGGCTCCAGGATCGGTCTCTGCATCCTTCAACATGGCCTCAAGGGCAAAGTCGTAGTCGATGCCCTTGACACCCTTAACGAAAGCATCGGCAATTACCACTTCGGCATTCGAGCCGCCCTGAGTCCTGCCGTTACAGTCACCACTACGGGCATCTGGCATATAGCCTTCCCGTTTATAGATGTTCAGCAGCGAGTTGACGATGTCTGCCTCACGCTTCTCGTCGAGCAGGGTGATGAGGGGTGAAGAACTGCGATAGGTATCCCAAATGGCGTAATAGTCATCGTAATAAGGTGTCTCCGTCCATTTGGGGTTTTCCCCGCTTTTGTCCACAGGCATCAACATCGTGTGATAAAGGGCCGTATAGAACATCCGCTTGTCAGTCTCTGTACCTTTGATCTGCACACGGCTCAGCTGCTGTTCCCAGCTCTCGCGTACCTTATTTAATTGGGTATCAAAGTCGATATCTGGTATATTCCTTTTTGCCTGCTGCGTACTGACATAAGATATGCCCACCTTGATATTTACACAAGGGGACAGGAACCTTGTGCAGATGTACACAAGGTTCCTGTCCCCTTGTGTACTTTGTGTGAACGGCTGATCACTTATCAGACAGAAATAGACTGTATAGGCATCGCCATTGTTCCAGCCGCCACGAACACGTGAATAGCCTCTCACCTCATGATCGCTGACCACTTCCACCTCGCCACCTACAAACTGCTGCTGCTCACGACGGTCAGGAATGGGATTCTTGCCCAGATAGTGAGAGGCATCTATCAAAAGTGAGCCTTTTGAGGGATATTGAATGCGATAGAAGGCACAGCGCTCAGAAGCTGTAATCTCTGTGCGGATACCATTCTCAAAGGTCGTCGCATAGTAAACAAGGGCAAAGTCTACACTCACCCTATACTGCTCACCTGCATTCTCCAAAAAAG
>JAEEGH010018258.1_pt1 | contig 14854 bp, 13 predicted proteins | sample 9134181 | NCBI WGS metagenome assembly JAEEGH01 (sample SAMN16246544, study PRJNA631951) | gut metagenome | biome: gut microbiome; feature: rumen; material: DP-attached | host: Bos | place: Iran: Karaj | collected 2018-10 | reverse complement strand
GCCACGGTCAAGGACGGCGTAGTGACCGGCGTGAAGGCAGGGGCCGCGACCATCACGGCCAAGGCCGGGGAAAAGTCCGCGACTTGCACCATAACGGTAGTAACTGAGGAGATCGCAGTAACGGGCATCGCGCTGGACAAGAGCGAAGCAGCCATCACCGCAGGCGAAACAGTTACCCTCACAGCAACGGTTACTCCCGACAATGCCACCGACAAGACCGTGACCTGGGTCAGCTCCGACGAGAGCGTCGCCACGGTCAAGGACGGTGTGGTATCCGGCGTAAAAGCCGGGACCGCGATCATCACCGCCAAGGCCGGGGAGAAGTCTGCGGCCTGCACGGTGACGGTCAAGAAGGCTGTGGAACTCCCATATTCGGAACAGCTGGAAGCCGTCCTCGCCTATGTCGAGTCCTCCGCTCCCAATCCGAAGGTGGACTCCATGAAGGGTGAGTGGGCCGTGTTTGCCCTCAATCGCGGCAACGCAGCGAAAGATACTTGGAACGACATCTATCTCGAAAACCTGAAAGCGACCCTGGACAAGAAGAACGGTATCCTGAGTGAGGACAGCTATTCCGAGTATTCCCGCGTGATCCTGGCCCTTACTTCTATGGGCGTGGACGCCAGCCAGATCACCACGGACAAAGCCACCTATGACCTGGTGAAACCACTGCTTGAAAAGCAGTCCGACGGCTCTTATCAAGTTGAGTATCAGGGCAATAATGGAACGATCTTCGCGCTTCTGGCGCTGGACAGCCACGATTATCTGCCCGGCGCGGAGGGCAAGTCGGCCCGTGCTGCGTTCATCGAGTCACTGCTGAACAATCAGCTGGATAACGGCGCCTGGGCCATCAGCGGCAGGACCATAGCTGACCTGGATACGACGGCAGCCGCCATTTACGCGCTGGCTCCCTATTACCGTGACCCGGATAAGTTGAGTGCTCTTGGCGGGACCGTGACCTATGCCGATGTGAAGGCAATGGTGGATGATGCCCTTGCCTACCTCTCCAGTGCGCAGAATGCAGACGGTGGTTTCGGCAGCGCGGAAGCGGACGCATGGACCGTCGTCGCCCTGTCCGCCCTGGGCCGTGATGCCAACGCTGACGCAGCCTTCATCAAGAACGGGAACAGCCTCCTGGCAAATCTGCTGGGTTATTTCGACGAGAACAGCGGCGGCTTCCGGCACCTGACGAGCGGAAGTGTGGACCAGATGGCGTCCGAACAGGCGGCATACGGCCTGGTGGCTTACGACCGCTTCGTGAACGAAAAGAATACCCTCTACGACATGAGCGACGTGAAGATCGCGTCGCTGGAGGAAAAAGCAAACAAGGCTGCGGCGGAGGAAGTCGAAGATCTGATCGACGCCATTGGCGAAGTAACACTGGAAAGCAAGGCGAAGATCGACGCCGCCCGTGCCGCCTACGATGCCCTGACCGACGAACAGAAAGCGTTGGTTGGAAATCTCCAGACCCTGACAGATGCTGAGAAAACTTATAAAGACCTTGCAGCGAAGGCGGATCAGGAGGAAGTGGACAAGGCCGCAGCCAAGGGCGTGGAAGACCTGATCGAGGCTATCGGCAAAGTCACGCTGGACAGCGAGAAGTCGATCAAGGCTGCACGCAGCGCGTATGACGCCTTGACCGATGCGCAGAAGATACTCGTTGAAAACCTTGCTGCGCTGGAAGCTGCGGAAAAGACCCTGGCGGCACTCAAAGACAACGCTGAGAAGATTGCCACAGTCACCTTCCACCTGAGGAACGGCACCTCCGACGAGATCAGGGACGGCGAGGAGATCACCTATACCAAGGGCGATCTTGGCAAGGCCCTGCCCACGGCAAAGCGGGATGGTTATTCCTTCCAGGGCTGGTTTGACTTCCCGACGGATGGAGCCAAGTTCACTGAGGTGACGGCGGACCTGCCGGAAGACCTCTATGCGCAGTGGAAATCAAATAGCTCCGGCGGTGGCGAAGACAGCGAAACGAAGATCAGCGTTACCTTCCGTCTCATCGGCGCGGAGAAAGCAGAGAAGAAAGTTGACCTGGGCGCTGAGGAGTATATGCCCGATTACGTGACCTGGATCGCGACGACTACCTATGAACTGGACGAGGGCGATACCGTCTATGATCTTTGGGTCAAGGCCTTGCGCGAGCATGGACTCAGCAGCGAAGGCGCGGAGAATAACTATGTGAAGACGGTCTATGCCCCCGCTTCTCTGGGCGGCTATGCCCTCAGCGAGTTCACCAACGGACCGAGATCGGGCTGGATGTACACAATCAATGGCAGACATCCCGGCTATGGCCTGGTGGAACAGGAACTCAAGGACGGCGACCGTGTCATTTGGCACTATGTGAATGACTATTCCTATGAGGTCGCAGACTGGTTCGACGACGGAAAATGGGCAGCCCTTGGTGACGGGCGGTATTACAACCGCTGGCTCAAGGCTCCGGATCGCTTCGGCGGCGCCGGCGGCGGTCTGGGCGAGGGCGCGAAATCCAGCAGTTCCGGCGGTTCCGGTGACAGCGAAACGAGTCTGACCCCCAGCTTCGACGGCGACACCGTTTGGCTGCCCGCGGAAGTGGATCGGCATCCCGGAGGGGCTCCGTATTCCGCAACAGCGGTGCTGACGAATGAGATCGTCACGGAAGGACTTGAAAAAGCAGAAGATAAGAGCAGACTGACACTTTGGGTCGAGATCGAGGATTCCAACGGCCTCGTCATGAAGATCGATCCGGAGGCGGTGAAAACGATCGCTGACACAGGCGCAGGCCTGCGGATGGAATGCAGAGTAGGCGTGATCGAACTCAGCGCCGAGGATGTAGCCAAGTTGGCAGAAAGCGGAAACGAAGTGCGCTTTGCTGTGTCCTATGACGATTGGAACTATAAGGCGCGTATGAGTGTCACCGTCAACCACAAAGCCGCCGATGTCAAGATGAAAATCGAGCTGCCCGCTCCGGACGGAAGCCAGGCGCTGGCCATCGTAAACAGTGACAGTTCCCTGACGGTACTCAAGAAATCCGCAGTGATCGTGGACAGAGCTTATGCGGAGATCACCGGCTCGGCTAGCCTCACCTTTGTGGATGGAATCCGGCGTTGGGATGATGTGAAGAAGGACGATTGGTATTATAACGCGGTTGCTTTCATGGTCGCACATGAGCTGATGACGGGTGTTGACAGGTTCGAGTTTGCCCCGAAGTCTCCCATGACCCGCGCCATGCTGGTGACGGTGCTGTATCGCCTGGAGGATCTGCCGGAAATCGTTGGCGGTGAAGCCAGTTTCGGCGATGTGGACAGTGAGAGCTGGTACGCTGACGCCGTGGCCTGGGCCTCCGAAAACGGGATCGTCAACGGCACGGATCGAGGTTTTGAGCCAAACGCCAACATCACCCGCGAGCAGATCGCTACGATCCTGTACCGCTACGCGAAATACATCGGACTGGTGGGACCGGACGCAGCTGTTTCCGGCGACGTAAGCAAATTCGGTGACGGAGAAAAAGTTTCGTCCTGGGCACAGGAAGCGATGGCCTGGGCGGTGGAGGTCGGCCTGTTCAAGGGCGACGACACCGGCAGCCTGAACCCGCAGGGCAATGCCACGCGGGCAGAGGTGGCCACGCTTATTGAGCGGCTCATCAAGCTCATTGTGCTGAGTTAAAGAAATTGGTCCCATGCCCCGCGCTTGCGGGGCATGGGACCGCCGGACAGCATACTTGGGACGCGGTTTTTTCCGCGTCCCAAGCAAGCGTTTTGTAGAGGTGGAGATTTTGATGAAAAGATTCCTATCTTTGGTCCTGGTTGTGGCCTGCCTGGTGGTACTGGCAGTACCTGTAGCGGCAAAAGGACAGGATTTGAAAACACTCATGGATGGCACTGCGAAGTATATGCTTTCTGCCGTGCCGAAGCCGGACTACGCCGACATCGGCGGAGAATGGGCAGTTCTGGGCCTGGCCCGCAGCGGCTATCCTGTACCGGATGGCTATTTCGAAGGGTATTACGGAAAGCTGGAGACCTATGTCAAGAGCGTAAAGGGTGTCCTGCACGAAGTCAAATACACAGATTATTCCCGCGTAGTCGTGGCCTTGTCTGCTATTGGCAAGGATGCACGGGATGTGGCGGGCTATGACCTGCTGGCCCCGCTGGGGGATTTCGAGATGACGACATGGCAAGGGCTGAACGGCGCGATATGGGCGCTGATCGCCCTGGACAGCGCGAATTATCCCGTGCCGCAAATCGAGGACAAAAAGAATCAGGCCACCAGGCAGATGTATATCGATCATATTCTTGACGCGGAGCTGAATGAGGGCGGCTGGACCCTCGCAAGGCGGTCCGCAGCCGACTCCCCTGACCCGGATATTACCGGTATGGCATTACAGGCCCTGGCGAAGTATCAGAACCAGGAGAAAGTAGCAGCTGCCATCGACAGGGCGCTGACCTGCATGAGCAACAAGCAGGATGAAAAAGGCGGCTTTACTAACCTTTGGGGGGATGCCAATTCCGAAAGCGTGGTTCAGATGCTGGTTGCGCTCTGTGAACTGGGTATCTCATTGGACGATAGCCGCTTTGTCAAAAACGGCAACAGCCTGCTGGACAATCTGCTGACTTATCGGAAAGGAAACGGTAGCTTCCTTCATGTCCTGGACGGCCACACCGGGGATAATCAAATGAGCTGCGAACAGGGCTTTTATGGCTTGGTGGCGGCGTATCGAGCCGAACAAGGCATGAATTCCCTGTACAGCATGACGGACGCCATCACCATCGGGGATGCCGTCATGGAAGAAGTGCGGGAACCCGGAACGGGCCTGGACGGGAAAAACCCGGACGTGCAGCCCAAGGCAGTGACGAAGCCGGGGATCACCTTCGGGGATATAGCTGCGAGTCCGAACCGGGATGCCATTGAAGCCCTGGCTGCACGTGAGATCATCAACGGTATGGGGGACGACAGTTTTTCGCCGGACGCGACCATGACCCGCGCGCAGTACGCTACGATCATCGTGAAGGCCCTGGGCCTGATGCCCCAAGCAAATGGGAAGTTCACCGATGTGGCGGCGGATAAGTGGTATGCGCCGTATATCGGCACTGCAAATGCTTATGGCATCGTCAACGGCGTATCGGATACGGAGTTCAATCCGGAGGGAACCATAACCCGCCAGGAAGCGGCCCTTATGACCGTCCGGGCTGCAAAGCTCTGCGGACTGGAAACGGAAGTCAGCGAGGCGGAGCAGGGGGACGTCCTCTGTGATTACATGGACTACCGCACCATCGCCTCCTGGGCGAAGGAAGCCATGGCGTTCTGCTATAAGTATGAACTACTGGACACTGCCGCTATGGACGCCGAACCGAAACGGGAGATCCTTCGCTGCGAGGTGGCTGAGATGCTGTATCGGATGCTCCTTTTAGCGAACCTTATCGCAGAATAAGAGGTGTGTATGATGTCGAAACGCATACTGCTGATTCTTCTTGCCCTCCTGCTTATGTTTGCCTTAGCGGGCTGCGGCGGGAACGGAAAAAGTGCGCCGCCTTCTCCCAGCCCCACCTTCGCCCAGGAGAATATCGACTATTCCGAAAGCCAGGGCATGGAGCTGGACCCGGAAACGAAGCTGGACAAGTATAACACCGAGCCTGTCCCGGAAGGGAAGCCTCTGCCCGTGGAGCCTGAAAACGCCACCGTGACGGAGACGGAATACCACTGCACCCTTTCCATCTCCTGCGCTACCATTCTGGACAATATGGACAAGTGCAAGAAGAACAAGCGGGAGCTGGTGCCGGAGGATGGCTGGATTTTGGAGCCGACGGAAGTCGTGTTTTTCGAGGGCGAGAGCGTTTTCCAGGTGTTGAAACGGGAGTGTAAGCGTAGAAGCATCCACATGGAGTTTGAGAATACCCCCATCTACAACAGTGCCTACATCGAGGGGATCAATAATCTCTATGAGTTTGATGTCGGAGAGCTTTCCGGTTGGATGTACTCGGTCAACGGCTGGTATCCCAACTACGGCTGCTCCCGCTATGGCTTAAAAGACGGAGACATAGTGGAATGGCGTTATACCTGCGATCTGGGATTTGATGTAGGCGGCGGCTACGCCGTGGGCGGTACAATCGAATCAGATGAACAGAAAGAAGAAAAACGATGATTCAGAGTACGAATTTCCCTCTCTCAACCTACAATGTGGAGCCCTATGGGGGCTGGGAGGAGATAAGCAATAAAGTGAAGATGCTGGGCCTGGACGGCCTGGAACTGATTGCCGATCCGGACAACCTGGCGGACGACGTCCCCCTCTCCCTGGTTGCGGGATACCACATGACCTTTTATGTGGACTGGCTGGATTTCTGGCGGCAGGACGAGGTTGCGCTCACGCGCAAGTTTGGTTCCTGGGACACTGTCCGTGAAGTATATCGCGGGACAAAGCCGGAGGACCTGCTGCGGCATTTCCGGGAGGATCTGGCTTTGGGTATCCGACTGAAAACACCCTACATGGTATTCCATGTCTCGGATGTATCCTTAGAGGAAGGGTACACTTACCGTTGGCTCCATTCCGACATGGAGGTGTTGGACGGGGCGATCGAGTTTATCAACCTCCTGTTGGACGGTGTGGAGCCCACCTTCGATTTCCTGGTCGAAAACCAATGGTGGCCCGGATTTACCTTTACGGACCCGGAAAAAACAGAGTATCTGCTTTCCCATATTGAATACCCCCGCGTGGGGATCATGCTGGACACCGGCCATCTCATGAATACCAACTGGAAGATCAAAAGCCAGTGGGAGGGTATCCGATACATCCTAAAGATGGTCGAAAAGCATGGGGAGCTTTCCAAATCCGTATACGGCTTGCATTTCCACCAATCTGTCAGCGGGGCTTACTGCCGCAAGACAGCGGGCAAGCTGCCGGAGGACTTTCCCCTCCCATACAACGATGAGTTCTCCCGAAGCTATTCCCATATCCTGCAGATCGACCGGCATCGCCCTTGGACGACAGAAGAATGCACTATGATCCTGGACTGCATTCAACCCAAATATCTGACCCATGAAATCAGCGGCAGTGTCTATCGCGGCAGGATCAGCGCAATTCGGAATCAGATGCGCGTGATTCGCAGGGGCTATGTGCTTGAACTGGACAAGCTGATCGTCCCTGAAATGGAAGAACGCAGAGAAAAAGCGAGACGAAAGCCGGAGCTGACAGGACATTGGTTTCTGGATCGTTACGTTTACGGATTATTCTGAAGAGATAAGAGTTTCTAGTGATTGCGAGGATTTGAAATGGGTATATTTGAAGTTCATGACTTGAGCTTCGCTTATCCTGAGCAACGTAGCGATATGCTGCGAGAGGCCCCCTTTTCCTTCCCCCCAGGGTCAGTTCATCACCCGCTGCGGACCCTCCGGGTGCGGGAAAAGCACCCTCCTCCGGCAGATCAAGCCGGTGCTGGCCCCCACGGGTGACCAGTACGGAATCATTCTCTTAAATTAATAGCTTGAAAAGTAGCGCAATACTTATACTTTTTGGGAAGGTGCAGACAACCTATGGGATGTCTGCGCCTTCTCTTTTTTCGACGTTTTCCCTGAATATCCCCCATCGGAAAAAAGAGAAAATTGAGGGAAAAAGTCGTAATACGCTGGTAGATTATGGAGATTTGCGTCGGGAAATCGAAGAAAATGCGATTTCTAAAGAATTTCGGAAGAAAAAGGGCTTGCTTACTCCACGTTGTCGTGGTCCACCGTACCTCAATCAGTAGTTACTAAAGAAAACTGAATGGAGGTACATATTTTGTACGATACAAAAAGCAACTATGCAATCAATAAGAAAGATCCCGATGCCATTGTGTACACCGATGCCTGTGAACGCGTTATTCGTCTGACTCGAGAAGACTTTGATACGGAGTCTGACTTTCTGCGATGGAAAGCTTGGTCTGATGAGAATTACCACGATGAAGAGAAACGAGAACATAAGGAGGCAAATCATACACTGCTTATGGAAGATGTGCCCAACGCTGTGAAAACAACCGATGGACCGGAGATCATCATTGAGCACCGAATTGAGAAACAAGATCAAGAGCGCAATTACGAGGAAACACTGATCCGAATAAAAGGCCAACTCACAGAGAAACAGTTCCGCCGTGTTTGGATGAATTGTGTTGAGGGTTTGACGCAACAAGAGATTGCAGAGAAAGAAAAAACCTCTCAAAGCAGAATTTCTGAATGTGTTTCCTTGGCGCTTAAAAAGGTGAGAAGACATTTTCGGGTTCGACAGATATCGCCGGATATTCGCAAGAAGTATTAGGCGATTAGTGAAGGACACTTTTCTGAGGTTCTTTACTGACGCTTTGAAAACTGAATATACGGTGTTATAAGCACAGGACCCGCGTGATGAGCGACATGGGGCGCGACGCCATGACAGACAGCCGGGAGGTGATGAAAAGGCTGTCCGAGCGACCACCGCAAGCCTCAGACCCGATTCGGCACTTCGGGCGCGACGACAGCGCGGGGAACAATGAAACTTGCTCACGCGCCCCCACGGACTTGAGGGGCAGCCCTGAGATGCTTGCCAGCCTTACAGGCAGCATCATCCCGGAGCTATGACAGCCTTGCCAGAGGCGGCTTATAACATCCCCTTCGCCGGGGCTGCGTGGCAAATACGGCGAATCCTCAGCGAAAGACAACAGGCCGGCCGCGCCAATAGGTTTCCTATGTTTACAGGGGTCTCAACATGACTGACGCGGCTGCCCATCAAAGTCAGATACCACGCGCTGGCGGCTCCGGCTTCCAGCGCGTTCATGTGATTTTGATACCAAAACATCTATTTGAAGGAGTTTGCAATGAACACAAATTACCGCCAAATTGATGACCTGCCGCTTTCGCTACGTGTGGATGAACTGATGACCGTACTTGACATCGGACGTAATACTGCTTATGCGATGTTGCGCTCCGGTGTAATCCGCAGTGTAAGAATTGGCCGTCAGATTCGGATACCCCGCGATGCTCTCATTGAGTTTTTGAGGGGAGATACTAATTCGACATCCTTGCCTTAAAACGTATATGATGCTAGTCTACATCTGACATGTCATATGCGGTTGGAAAGGAGGAACATTGCCGCGTACGCAAAAGTCTAGCCGCGCCGCGAAAGGCACGGGTTCGATCCGAAAAACTTCGCTGATCAGCAACGGGAAAAAGTACGAATTCTGGCAGGCGCGATATACAGACCCCTCTACTGGTGTGCAGCACGCCACAACAGGTAAGACTCAGAAGGAAGTTGCACAGAAAATGATTGAGGCTCTGAATGATATCAATCAGGGGTGCTATATTGCTCCTTCGAAGCTGACTCTTGGTGAATGGTTGGACACATGGCTGGAAGTCTATGTCTCACCATCGGTCAAACCCTACACCACGGATTCCTATCGCTCAGCTTGTCGTGTTCATATCAAACCGGTGCTAGGAAAAATCAAACTGTCGGCTCTTTCCACTCTGCAAATCCAACGCTTTTACAATCAGATGCTCAAGGACGGCCTCTCTCCAAAGACAATCAAGAATATCAATGGGGTTCTTCATAAAGCAATCAATCAAGCGGTTCGAATAGGAGAACTCAAGTTCAATCCTGTTGATGCCTGTGATCTTCCGAAGGTATATAAAAAAGAGATTGCTCCGTTAGAACAGGAGGATATTCGAAGGTTTATCTCAGCGATCCAAGGACATCGGCATGAGATACTCTATACGGTAACACTTTTTACAGGTCTGCGGCAGGGAGAGATCCTTGGCCTGACCTGGGACTGCGTGGACTTTGATCGCTGCACGCTATACATCAACAAACAGCTTCAAAAGACGCAAAAGGTCGGAGGAGATTACACGCTTGTCCCTACCAAAAACGGAAGATCTCGTCTTATAACTGTTGCACCATATGTTATTCATCTGCTTCAGCGTCGTCAAAAAGAGCAGAATGAGGAACGGTTGACAGCTGGTGAAGCATGGAGCAATCCCAGCAGGCTCGTGTTTACAAATGGCGTCGGGGGTCACTTGGTCCATGTAACAGTCTATAAAGAATTTAAAGAGGTCGTTCGCGCTTTGGGTTATGAGAACGCCCGCTTTCATGACCTCAGACATAGTTATGCCGTGGCAGCCATCGAAAGCGGGGACGATATCAAGACCGTGCAGGCAAATCTGGGCCACGCAACGGCAAGTTTTACGCTTGATGTGTATGGGCATGCTTCACAAAAAATGAGACAGAGATCCGCGGACCGAATGGAGCAGTATATTAAAGGTGTTTTGTAGGAATAGTATGAGGGAAAAACGATAAAGGCCAAATAAAGGCCAAAAACAAAAGGGAGAGCCCTGAAACCCTTTAGTTTCAAGGCTCTCCGTGGCGGAGAAGGAGGGATTCGAACCCTCGATACCCTTATGGGGTATACACGATTTCCAATCGTGCGCGCTCGACCAAACTACGCGACTTCTCCACGCATCTGCTCGAAAGCCTTGCCATTATAAAGGATTCCCCCCGCAAAGTCAACTGTTTTCTGAAAAAAGAAAAAGGGGGGGCGTTTTCTGCTGCTTGAGCGGGAGGAGCCATAGCCAGGAGCAGGACGGAGCCATAGCCAGGAGCAGGAGAGCCATAGTCAGGAACAGGACGGAGCTTGAGCCGTGAGCAGGACAGAACCATAGTCGGGAGGAGCCGGACAGAGCCATAGCCGCGAGCCGGACAGAGGCGAAACCGGAATCAGGACGAATCCTGCGCCGGGGGCAGGACAAAAAGCGCTTTATCCCCCGGGCCGAATATGCTAGAATAATCAAAAGATGCCGCACATGAGTGTCAAGGACACGGAGAATGATACAAAGGAGGAATACGATATGAAAACGCTGGTTGCCTATTTCAGCGCGGAAGCGGGGACGACGGCCAAGGTCGCCAAGGAGCTGGCTGCCGACCTGGGCGCGGACCTGTTCGAGATCGTGCCGGAGAAGCCCTATACCCCGGCGGACCTGAAGTGGACCAACCCCCTGGCCCGCTGCAACCGGGAGAAATTCGGAAATAAGGATGTGCCCGTGGGGAGCAGGGTGGAGGATTTCGGGGCGTATGACCGGGTCTTTATCGGCTTCCCCATCTGGTACGGCGTGGCCCCCAACGTGGTCAACGCCTTCTGCGAGGGCTACGACTGGACGGGCAAGACCGTGGCGCTGTTTGCCACCTCCGGCGGCAGCGGCATCGGCAAGACAGCAGAAAAGCTGCAGCCCTATGTGAAGGGCGCTGCCATCGCCGGCGCGAAGCTCTGCCGCAGCGCTTCGGAGCTGGCGGACTGGGCAAAGGCCCTGTGAATAAGGAGAAAGCAGATGAAGCATGATTTTTCGCGCCTGGACAAGCTGCTGGAGGAATTTGCTTCCCGCACCGTGCCGGGCTGCACCTGCAGCATCATGGAAGGGGACGAGCTGGTTTACGAGGGCGGCGCGGGCTACGCCGACATCGCCTCCGGCAAGAAGGTCAACGGCCATTCCATGTACCGGCAGGCTTCCACCACCAAGCTCTTTACCTACGCCATCCTGGGCATGCTCTATGAGGAGGGAAAGTTCCTCTTTTCCGACCCGGTAGGGGACTACCTGCCGGAGTGGAAGGTGACGCGGAAATTCGTCCAGCGGCCCGACGGGAACATCGACGTGGTGCCCACGAAGAAGCCCCTGACCATCCGCAACGCGGTGGCCATGATGTGCGGCCTGCCCTATTGCATGTTCCCCGTGGCCAATGCCAACACCCCCACCCTGGCCGCCATGAGCGAGCGCATCGCGGAGCTGCTGAAAAAGGGCACCCCCACCCTGCGGGAGGAAGTGCGGGCCATGGGCGACGTGCCGGTGATGTTCGAGCCGGGGAGCCATTGGCTCTACGGCTTCGGCAGCGAGATCACCGGGGCCCTGGTGGAGACCTTCGAGGACAAGCCCCTGCGGGAGGTGTTCCGGGACCGGATCATCGAACCCCTGGAGCTGAAGGACACGGACACCTTCTTCACCCCGGAGAACAAGGACCGGCTGGTGACCTCCTATCGCCGGGAGGCGGACGGCAGCTTCACCCCCGCGGCGGATTACTACGACGAGACCATGGACCCCTCCAAGACCCCCGTGGGTGCCCGGCCTAACCTCATCACCACTGCCACGGACTTCGCCATCTTCATGCAGATGCTGGCAAACGGCGGCACCTACAAGGGCCGGAAGTTCCTGGGGGCGGGCCCCGTGGCCATGCTCCATGAGAACCAGCTGGGGGAAGCGCAGCTGCGGGATTATGCCAACGACTACCTGGCGGGCTATGGCTACGGCCTGGGCTACCGCACCCTCCTGACCCAGCGTTTCGGCCACAACGGGCACCTGGGGGCCTTCGGCTGGACCGGCGGCTCCGGCAGCTGGGTGGAGGCGGACCCCGTGGGTAAGTTCTCCATTGCCTACATGCACAACATGATGCCCACGGACGAGCTGTATCACCATCACCGGCTGCGCACCGTGGCCTATGGATGTATGTTATAGGGGACGGCATGCGAGCAATGCGTTTGCCTATCACGAAGTCGGCGTAAGAAGTGACGCGATTATTGATTAGGCATATATACATGAATCAATTAAGCACCGGTCAAGGGTTTCGCCTTGATCGGTGCTTTCAATTTGTGAGGGGAACCCCACGGGGACAAAAAACTAATAGCCGTTTTCCTCTGTTAGAACACATTTGTCGCAAGGTGTGAGGCCAAAACCTATTGCGGTCTCATAGGGAACCTCCCAATAGGTTCCTCCATTACATTGGCTGTCATAATGATAATGCTTCCCTGTGCGGGTGATGTAAATTGGACGTTCTTTTTCCGGCGTGGTGAGAAGCACGGTTTTTGTCGTGCCATCCCAGCCGACATTCAGGCGCAAGGCACTTGCAATTCCCCGGACAGGAAGATAGGTGGTGCCGTCGATGATGAAGGGCTCCACATAGTTACCGTTGGCATCCGCAGGAATCAACTCCTCACCGTCCAGGGTGATTTTGATTTCGGAATAGCTGAGTTCTTTGGTGACTGTGCCCGTGGAGGCGGCGGCGGAAAAAGCCAAAGCCGAGCCGATGATGGCGAGGAGAAGGATTGACAGAATCCGTTTCATGAGTTTTCTTTCCTTTCTGCTCTTATGCTGACACAACGATTTCAGACTACTTCTTGTTCAGCCGGTCCATATAACCAGCGGTGATGATGCCTGCGGGTAAGGCCACGACAGCAATGCCGAGGATGGAGGAGAGCATGGTGATTACCCTTCCTGCGGTGGAAATGGGGTAGATGTCCCCGTAGCCCACAGTGGTCAGGCTGACGGTAGCCCAATACACAGCATCGAAGAAGGTCTCAAAGGAATCCGGTTCGATGTTGAAGACTACCAAGGCGGAGACCAGAATGTAACCAACTGCCAAGGAACCCACGGCAAGCAGGGCGGTCCGCTGTTCGCGGATCACATCTACAATCATTATGATACTGCGGGAATACCGAAACATCTTAGCTGCCCTAAAGACCCGGAAGGTGCGCAGCAGGCGTATGATCTTTAGCAGGCGTACCCCACTGGCCATGGGAGTAAAACTGGGCAAAATGCAGAAAAGGTCTAGGATGGCCATAAAGGTGATGGGGTACAGAGGGAAGGAGATCGGCCCTTTCTTCAGTTTGTAATCTGCAGTAATGAGCCGAAGCAGATAATCTAGGATGAATATACCTACACTGATTCTATCAAGTGTATTCAGAAAGGGCGTTGTCTCCTTGAAAGCAAGCGGGAGCAGGGAAGCCAGGATAACAGCAATCATGGCGCAGTCATAGATCGCGCTGATTTGATCACCGCCAGCAGAAGGTTCTATGATCTCGAAAATCCGGCGTCTGGTCATTTGATCCCGAACATGCGACCCAGTTTTGCCCGGCGGCCCTGACGGGTTGTGGGGATTCCGCTGGCCCTGGCGATCTTGCGCTTGACCTTCGTAATACCGAAGGCCCGCTTCCAACTGAAGGATAAGCCGGGAATGAGCTTTTTTCTGCGCTTTGCCATGATTACTCCTCATTTCCAATTTAGGAACAGATGCATATGGAACGATTCAGAAGGCGGGAGTATGCAGTTCCTTTTCAGAATCCGGTTTTCCGGGCTGTGACGGGAAGCTGTGCACAGCCCCCGTTGGGCTATCCAATGCAGCCAAACGTGATAACCGATATTGGTTAATACTATTATAGACTGAGTTCGGGTAACATTCAAGTGAAGAAGGGGCTTGAATGTTATGATTTCCTATGAAAAGCTATGGAAAGAGATGGAGCAGAGGGGCGTTACCCAATATGCGCTCATCAAAACTTATCATGTCAGCCCCGGACAGATTACCCGCTTAAAGCGAAATGAAAGCGTGAGTACGCACACGATCGAAATGTTCTGCAAAATCCTTCACTGTCAGCCTGGCGACATAATGGAATACATCAAAGACCAGGAACCGGAAACGTGAACCGAACAAGCATACAAAAGAAAGCACCGATTAGCCCATACAGGGACTTGATCGGTGCTTTCGTATTCTTGGATTATAGCGTGCACGTGATGCAAGTAGCGGTTTGTTGCCTTTAGAGAACTTATTCCCCTCTTGCCCGCTTCTTCAATTCCAGCTGCCGGAGCTTCAGGTCCGTATTGTAGAAATCCTTGGTCGTGCACCCGGCCCGTCCGCCGCCGGCGCAGGCGCAGGCACAGGCGCAGGCACAACTGCTGGCGCAGGCGCAGGAGGAATGGGCGCAGGAAGAATGGGAGCTGCCGCCCCCGCGGGAAGAACCCCCGCCCCGGGAGCTTCCGCCGCCCCGCGAGGCGCTTCTGCTGTGGCTCACCGGCACCGGTACGGGTACGCTGCGGACCCGGATATAGGTATCCGGCTGGGAGTGATAGC
>JAEEGH010018254.1_pt1 | contig 14857 bp, 11 predicted proteins | sample 9134181 | NCBI WGS metagenome assembly JAEEGH01 (sample SAMN16246544, study PRJNA631951) | gut metagenome | biome: gut microbiome; feature: rumen; material: DP-attached | host: Bos | place: Iran: Karaj | collected 2018-10 | reverse complement strand
GCAAGACTAAAATATGAATACGCTGGCCGATATTTATTTGAAGCCAATATACGATCAGATGGATCATCAAGTTTCCGTGCCGAGAACCGCTGGAACTGGTTCCCGTCATTCTCTGCCGGATGGAATGTCGCGAAGGAACCTTTTTGGAAAGGACTCACCAAATATGTGAACACCTTGAAGTTCAGGGCATCGTATGGTACGCTCGGTAATCAGAACACAGGAAACTGGTATCCAACCTTTCAGACAATGGGTGTGTATATCAAAAATGGCTCCTGGCTCCAGAATGGAAAGGCGACCAATACTGCCTATTCTCCTGAGCTGATCAGTTCATCACTTACATGGGAGACTGTGCGCACATATAACGTCGGCTTTGATGTCGGTGCGTTCAATAACCGCCTGACCGGTTCGCTGGAATCTTTCTCAAGACAGACCTCTGATATGGTGGGTCCGGCACAGGAACTTCCGGCCGTTCTGGGAGCTAATGTCCCGAGCACCAATAACACTGACCTTCGCACCTATGGATTCGACTTGGAAATCCAGTGGAAAGACCATCTGAAATGTGGCGTGGACTATGGTGTCAGGTTTGTCCTTTCAGACAGCCAGACAGAGATCCTTAAATACCCGAATGAGTCGAAGCTCCTGATGACCAATATGATTTACTCATATTATCCGGGTAGCCATGTCGGTGATTTCTGGGGATTGCAGACGCTAGGCATTGCAAAGACAGACCAGGAGATGAAGGCGCATCTCGCTACCTTGCCCCATGGCGGACAGTCATGGCTCGGCACTGACTGGAGGGCCGGTGACATCATGTATGCAGATTTGGATGGCAATGGCGTCATCTCTATGGAATCCGGCACTCTGGATGACCATGGTGACCTGATCAAGCTTGGCAATGATCAGCCCAGGTACCAGTTCGGACTTGATCTGACCGCTGCATGGAAGGGTTTTGATTTCAGGGTTTTCTTCCAAGGAGTAGGCAAGAGGGACTTTTGGCCCGGTTACGTTGCTTTCTGGGCTTCAAGCAACCAGAACATATGGTATATGCTTGGCTTCGAGGAGCATCTTGACTATTTCCGCAATGAGCCATCTGGCAATCTTGACGTGAATCTTGATTCATATTATCCTCGTCCTCTGCTTAATGCGAAGAACCAGTACATGCAGACAAAATACCTTCAGGATGCATCCTACATACGTTTGAAGAATCTTACATTCGGTTATACACTTCCTCAGAAGGTGACTCAGAGGTTCAAGGTCTCCAACCTTCGCCTGTTCTTTACAGGAGAGAACCTCTGGACAGGTACAAAGCTGTCCACCGTGTTTGACCCTGAGGGAATCAACGGAAACGATTGGATCAGCGGTATTGGATATCCTATCCAGAAAACATGGGCCTGCGGTCTGGCAATAACCCTCTAAATCCGACGACAATATGAACAGATATATCACATTATTCCTGGCATCTTTGGTGTTCTTTGCATCTTGCAACAGTTTGTTGGACAAGGAACCGACCTCACAGATTGCTCCTGAGAAGTACCTTAACGAAGCCTCTCAGCTGGGTTATTATGCAAATGGGCTGTACACGAATATCCTTCCATCACATTCCAACTACAGCCTGACCTTTGTCAAGGATCAGTATACTGACAACCAGGCATACATGACACCCAGCACGAAATATATCAAGGGGTCCTGGACTGTCCCCAACAGTGGGGCTTGGTATTTCAAGAACATCTATGACTGCAACTACTTCCTTGAGAGGGTTCTCCCAAAGTTTGAAGCAGGTGAGATTTCCGGGAGCACAGCAGAAATCCGCCAATACATAGGCGAGATTTACTTTTTGCGCGCATATGAGTACTTCGTGCGCTATCAGCAGTATGGAGACTTCCCGATTATTGAGACCACTCTTCCTGACGATCAGAAGGTTCTGACTGAAGCGAGCAAGCGTTCACCACGCAATGAGGTCGCCAGGTTCATTCTTTCCGACCTTGACAAGGCTCTGGAACTTATGCCTGAGAACTTTGAGTCGCGGCATACAAGAATCAACAGGGACTGCGCGCTTCTTCTCAAGTCCAGGGTGGCACTTTACGAAGGCACGTTCCTGAAATACTTCAAGGGCACAGCATTCGTGCCTCAGGGGCAGGATTGGCCAGGTAGTAAGAAAGAGTATAACTCATCTTATTCATACCCCTCAGGCAGTATTGACGACGAGATATCCTGGTTCCTTGACCAGGCCATGGAGTCATCTGCACTTGTTGCTGATAAAGTATCATTGACAAGCAACAGTGGAACTGTTCAGCAAAGCGCAGACGAAGCCGCTAATCCGTATATGGACATGTTCTCCGATACGGACCTTTCAGGTTATCCTGAGGTCCTTCTCTGGAGACAGTATGACCAGGGACTGGGATTCACGAACGGCTGTGGCGAATGGGGCAACAGGGGAAATCTAGGTGCAGGTCTGACAAGAGGAATGGTTGACGGCTTCCTGATGGCAAACGGTCTTCCCATATATGCCGAGGGAAGTGGTTACCAGGGTGATGATTATATTGCTGACGTAAGGAAAGGACGTGATGGCAGACTCTTCATATTCCTCAAGGAACCTGGACAGAAGAATAGCATTGATGAGTATGAGGGTGCGACCCAGGCAGTACCTGTCGAACCTTATCCAAACCTGTTCGGTTCGGATTTCTCAAGGGTATATTCCACCGGTTACACGATCAGAAAAGGCAACCCTCTCCATCAGATCCATCTGGTCGGCATAGCCGGATCATACGTTGCGTCCATCACGTTCAGGGGCGTTGAAGCATTGCTGAACTACATGGAGGCATATTATGAGCGCTACGGTTCCCTCGATTCGAAGGCTACTGGTTATTGGGAAGCTATTCGCCGCAGAGCCAATGTGGATACTGATTTCGAGAAGACAATACAAGCCACTGACATGAATGTGGAAGCATTGAATGACTGGGGCGCATATTCCGGCGGGAAACTGATAGATCCTACGTTGTACAACATCCGCAGGGAGCGCAGATGTGAACTCATGGCAGAAGGCTTCCGTGAAATGGACCTGCAGAGATGGCGTGCCATGGATCAACTGATTGAGAACCCCTATCATATCGAAGGATTCAAGATCTGGGGACAGATGAAGGGATGGTACGGCGCCCAGCTTAAGTATGGCACTCAGGATGCAAATGTCTCGTCTCCTTCAAGAAGCAAGTACCTGAGACCCTATGAGAAGTCAGCAATGAGTGAAGCGTATGGAGGCCTGACTTTCTCAATGGCGCATTACCTTCAGCCAATCAGTGTCCAGGAGATGATATTGACATCGGAGAACGGTACTGTTTCAGGTTCTGTCATATATCAGAATCCTTACTGGCCTGAGGAAGCCGGACAGGCCGCTCTGAAGTAATATATATGCCCTTGGTTGTCAATTATCGGAACTCTTGGTATTTTTGTATAACTGACAGTCAAAGAAACAATATGGATATTCGCCACGACATAGCTGCTATCGCAGCCGGGAGCATAAAGGCTTTCGAGAAGCTATATGTAGCGTATTACAACAAGGTGCTGACCTATACATCCATTCTGCTTCAGGACTCTGCCAAGGCGGAGGATGTCACTCAGAATGTGTTTCTGAAGTTGTGGCGTAACCGGGACAGGCTTAAGGAAGATGGACAGCTGGACTCCTACATTTATATAACAGCCAGGAGGGCTGTGCTGGATGTCTTCAGAGAAGAAGGATATGCCGTCAAGTACCAGGAATGGGCGAAATCAAAACAGATGGAAGAGTCGCCGGATGCTTATTGCTTGAAGGAAATTGAATTGATCGCGGCAAGCGTGATAGACGGAATGCCGCCCAGGAGGAAAGAAATCTTCATAATGAGCAGGGTGGAAGGACTGCAAGCCAAGGAAATTGCCGAAAAGCTTGGACTGAGTGTACATACAGTAAACAAACATATAGCATTAGCCTTGTCAATGCTGAAAGAGAAGATGGGTGATTTCCTGCCCATTGCATTTGCCTTATTATATTTTGACAGAATATGGTAGAATACAACAAAATACTGTGGGATGCCATTGACGAAAAGACTACAGCCTCGGAACGGTCCAAGGCAAGGGTGTCTTTTGCAAAGTTTAAGAGAATGGCAGACATTGAAAACGAGCCCCTGCGTCGCGTGGCGGGTTTCTTCCCGTGGGCCGAGAGAATAGCAGCCTTCCTGGCACTGCCCTTGGCAGCGTTAGCTTTGGTTCTGCTCTTGCATAAGGAAAGCCCTGTCACATGGCAGTCTCTGAGTACACGTCCCGGCCAGACGACCCAACTCGTCCTTGCCGACAAAACAACGATTGCCCTGAATGGTGGAAGCACTCTTGTATACCCGTCAGCATTCGGCCGTAAAGTACGACAGGTATTCTTTACGGGAGAGGGCTATTTTGAAGTCCAGGCGGATCCGGATCATCCTTTTGAAGTGCTTACGAATGATGCTCGAATCAAGGTCAAAGGAACGAAGTTCAACCTGAAGTCATACACGGAGGATCAGACCATCTCCGTCACCCTGGATGAGGGTAAAATTGCTTTCGAGGGAGATGCCCACAATGCACAAAACGTTCAATGTGAAATGGTTCCTGGAGATAACCTCTCTTTCAACAAGGAGACAGGTGCGTTGAAGAAAAACTATTCGGAATCTGATTCCGGATTATGGCGCAAGGGTGAATACTATTTCCGGAATGAGACACTTGGGAACATTGCCCGTGATATCGAACGGATTTTCGGAGTAAGGGTCATTGTTGAACGCGAGGAACTCCTTGGGACTCACTATCATGTCGCTCTTGTCAATGGAGAAACGGCAGATGATTTTGTCAGGATATTGTCCTTGGACCAGAGCCTGTCAGTTCATCGTGAAGGGGATACTATCTTGATCAAATAATGGAAATAAAATTAAGCGATTCTTTTTGACACTTGTTTGCATAATGAGCGTTGTCTCATGTGCGGAAAAGCCGCAGAACGAGGCCCCAAAGGATGTCTGTTTCAATATCAAGCGGGGAGTTAATATCGCATACTTCCTGTCTCAGAGCACTCACCGTGGCGATACAAGAGCAAGGTATTTTACTGCCAAAGACATAAAGACCATCAAGGATTATGGCTTTGATCATATCAGGCTTCCTGTCGATGAGGAGCAGATGTTCAAGACTGACGGCAGCAAGAATGATGAGGCATTCGAGCTCCTTAAATGGACAGTCGATTATTGTATCAAGAGCGACTTGAAGGTGATTGTCGATATGCACATACTTCGCTCCCACCACTTCACTTCAGGAAGCAACACTCTTTTCACTGAACAGTCAGCTCAGGAGGCTTTCTACGAAATGTGGCGCCAGATTAGTGGCGAACTGCACTCTTTCCCGAATGACATGCTCGCCTACGAACTGCTAAATGAGCCTCAGGCTCAAAGAAAGGAAGATTGGAACAACCTGGTTCGCAACTGCTATGACGCCATCAGGGAACTTGAACCCGAAAGGGTGATTGTCATAGGCACGAACCCTTCCCAGAGCTACTCAGGGGCAAAGTATCTGGAAGTCCCCAAGGGAGACAAGAATATCATAATCAGTTTCCACTACTACAATCCATTCCTCCTGACACATTATAAGGCATCCTGGACCAGCCAGAAAGATTTCAATGGCGCAGTACATTATCCAGGAGTCACCCTTACACAGGAAGAATTCGATGCCGCCCATTGCATGGCAGAAGCCAAGAATGCCGTCCGTTCATATATTGGAGAGGTTTATGACCGTTCCGTGTTCCGGAAGCACTTCAACGAAGTTCTGGCACTTGCTTCCGAGTATGGCCTTCAGGTGTATTGCGGAGAATACGGTTGTCTGCCATCCGTTCCTGAGGAGGACCGTCTGGCTTGGCATTCTGACATGGAAACTGTATTTGACCAATTGGGCATTTCCCGTGCAATCTGGTGTTATAAAGATAATAAGGATGGGTTCGGTATCATCAAGGACGGGAAGCCGGATGAAGCGATGCTCAAGGCCATTCATATGAAATAATTCAAGATACTGTTAATTATTTGACGCCATTTGTGCGTATACATTGAAACACGAAAACTAATTCATAGTAACATGAAGAGAATACTATCTATTTTGCCTGCAGCATTTGCTGCAATGACAATGTTGCTTGTCGCTTCCTGCAAGGATCCGAATGAAATCAAACCGATTGAGAATCCCGTACTCTCAATCGACAAAACGGATCTTCAGTTTGAGGAATATGGTGATGACGCAGCCATCACATTCAGTTGGAAGGCGCCCGCCGGAGAGACATCAGTGTCATATATCCTTATGATTACCAAGTCTGAGGACAAGGGTTTCGCATCATGCACTGATTTCGAGGTTTCCGGCACATCCAAGACATTCACCTCTGCTGGAGTCAGGGATTTTGCCAATGCCCTCAAAGTTGACCTCAGCCAGGGTGCATCCTTCATTGCAAAGGTGATGGCAACAGCTGGAGCCGGAAGGACGTCCTATTCCAATGTCGTGGAGTTTACTGCTTCCAAGAACAATGCGGGATATGAGACTATCTATCCTATCGGCGCTATGGATTGGGATTGGGATCCTACCAAGGCTGAGATGATGAAGACCGACGATGGAATCGTGTATACCTGGACCGGTATGCTCAAGGCTAAGAACAGTTTCAAGTTCCTCTGCCAGAATGACGGAAACTGGATCCCCAGCTATAACCGTGACGCCAACGCCGAGAATTACTGGACCGTATACAAGAAGACCGAGGACTGGCAGCCTGATGATTGCTTCAAGGTATCGGAATCCGCGAAGTATAAGATTACACTTAACATTGTTGACCTTACTGTCGCTGTTGACAAGGTCGTTGAGAATCCTGGCATGTACCCCGTCGGAGGATGCTTCGCATGGGGCTGGGACAATACTCTGGCAGAACCTATGATGACCTGGAATGACAAGGATTACTTCTGGGCAGGATGGCTCAATGTCGGCACATTCAAGTTCCTCTGCTACAAGGATAACTGGGTTCCCAGCTATAACAGGGATCCGAATGCCGGATACTATTGGACCATGAGGTATCGCGACGATGGCGCTTCTGATGATACCCTCTTTGATATCGCGGATGCCGGTGAGTATATCATTGAGCTCAATACCGAGACACTTGAGATCTCTTGCGTCAAGAATCCTACCTATGACTACCCGCTGATCTATCCCATCGGTGCCATGTCATGGGGGTGGGATCTCGCCAGTGCCGAGCACATGTTCACATATGACGGAGAGACCTACTTCTGGATTGGAGAGGTGAAGGCAAACAACGACTTCAAGTTCATGTGCAGCAATACCGAGTGGATTCCTAGCTATAATCGTGACGAGAATGCCGAGGATGAGTGGACCGCATACTATAGAGACCAGGATTGGCAGAAAGACACTCAGTTCAAGGTTGCTGAAGGCGGTATCTACAAGCTCACTCTCAATGTTAAGACACTTAAGGTCACTGCAGAGAGATTGGGAGACGTCAGATAGTATTAATTTGATTTAAATCACTATTTTTGGGCGGATGGAGGAATTCTTTCATCCGCCTTTTGTTTTTTATGAGAAATACTGCTCCAATACTATCCATTCTGGCAATAGCTCTGGCTTCTTGCTCCTCTTTCAACGGTCTGGATTATGTAGACCCTTTGATCGGAACAGAAGGTGACGGTACCGAATATGGCGGGATGATGCCGTATGTCGGTGTTCCGTTCGGATCTGCCGACTGGGTTCCTATGACTCGTTTGACTGAAGTTGGAACGCTCAGTTATAACAGTTCCGATACGCTTCTGCTTGGTTTCATCGGTACAAGGCAACCTGCTATCTGGATGGGTGATTGGGGACAGGTATCATTTCAGCCCCAGATCGGGGAACCCGTTGTGGATTATGCAAGTCGCGGTCAGCGGATTACGAGGGAGGAATACACGCCTTATCTTTCAATCGTAGAGGCTGGTGGAATCCGTACCAGATATTCCGGACTTGAGCATTCAGCAGTGTTTGAGTTCTCTGCGGCCGAGCATCTTGTCATTGATGCATCGCGAATCCCTGTGGGGGCTTGCTCCGACCATTCACCTCATCTCGGCCATGTCGATTTCTCTGAAGACGGCATGAGCATTTCAGGTTGGAATTCCGATCGATTCGATGCTAGTCACACCAGTCCCAAGCCAAACTTCAGGGGCTATTTCTATATGACCTTCTCCCGGCCATATGCAGGGCATGAATGTATGGGCAACGATGAGGATGAAACACAATGCGTTCTTTGCTTTGGACCGTCACGGAATCCACTCATAGCCAGGATTGGGCTCTCGTTGATCAGCGTTGAGCAGGCGAAGTCCAATCTGGAAAGAGAGATTTGTTCCAAAGACGTGGATGACGTGGCTGACATTTCAAAAATGTCCTGGCAGAGGGAATTCGACAAGCTACAGATTGAGGCAGATGACGATGTCAAGACCATCTTCTATACTGGCTTATACCACTCGTTGCTGTATCCAAGGGAAATTGACGAATACGGCCAATATTACTCAGCCATTGACGATAGTGTGCATGATGGCATAATGTACAACTGCTGGTCAATGTGGGACACGTATCGTGCGGAGCACCCTCTACTGACCATGCTGGAGCCCGAACGCATCGATGACATGATGCAAAGCCTGGTGGAAATGTACCACGAGGGCGGACGGCTTCCCAAGTGGCCCAATCCCTCATATACCGGAATCATGGTTGGGTCTCCTGCCGAGACCATCCTTGCTGAAGCATTTACAAAGGGATTCAGGGGCTTTGACCTTGACGCGGCATATGAGGCTGTCAGGAAGAATGCCATGGAACCGCAGCCAAATGATCGGGAACTTCGCTGGCAGGATAGGGGCGATTTTGGAGACACCCCTGAGACGCGTGCCGGCTTATCCAGGTATATGGAGCTTGGTTATGTCGCTGCTGATGAAACCAACGAGTCCGTGTCCAGGACACAGGATTTCGGTTTGCAGGATCTGGCAGCCGCTGTCCTTGCTGAAGCCACCGGACATTTTGACGATGCCGAGTACTTCAGGAACCGCTCTTATAACTATCGCAACCTGTGGAATGATGAGGCAAAGCTTTTCCTTCCGAGAAATGCCGATGGCTCCTGGGTTGACCCATTGTCCGGACCTCACTATACCGAATGTTCTCCACAGACCGCAGTATGGGCCGTTCCGTATGATGTCGAAGGACTGTCGGTACTGATGGGCGGCAACGATGTGCTGGAATCCCGTCTCGATTCGTATTTCAAAGACCTTTTCTGGAAGGGTGAGAATGGCAACCGTTCCATTCATGGAAACGAGACCAGCCATCATGTCGCTTATCTGTACAACAGGATAGGAAAGCCGGAGAAGACTCAGCTGCATGTCCGTGAGATATTGTCACGCTGCTATTCTACCGACCGCAAGGGATTCGATGGCAACGAAGATTGCGGTCAGATGAGCGCATGGTACATTATGTCCTCACTCGGACTCTATATGCTCAATCCTTCCGATGGATGGTATGAACTTGGGGCACCCTGTGTGAGCAACGCCATGTTGACTCTGCAGAATGGACGTATCCTGACAATCAAGACGAAGAATTTGTCTGATCTCCCTGCTCCGGTCAAACAGGTAACTTTCAATGGTAAGGTTATCAAGGAATGGAGAATCAGCCATGCGGAACTGGCACAGGGGGGTGAGCTTGTTTTTGAGTATGAGAAACCCGGACAGCCTGAAGAATCGGGTCATGTCTTTTCGATGAGTTGCAAGGTTACAAGCTGCAACGGCGCGCTTAGCAACAAGAACAAAAGAGAGGAATTCGCTGAGTGGTGCAAGGAAAACCACATCACCAAACTCTGGCTGGAAAGTTACAGACACGGGGAAACCGTGCCCACCTCGCTTCTGAGAAAGGAGAGGAACTACTTCCGCAGGCATGATATGGAGGTCTGTGGGATGATTACGCCCACCCGCCTGAATGCCCCTACAGAGAACGGTGAATCGCCGATAGAGACATGCTGGAGCGATCCTGCTGCCAGAAAGAAGCTATCAAAGGAAATACAGCGCGCCGCCAGACTTTTTGATACAATAATCATTGATGACTTCCTGTTTCTTGACCATGGTGACGAGTGCCTTTCATGCTCCAATGATAAAGCAAAGAAGGGCATCGAAGACTGGGAAGAGTACAGAAGGGCACTCCTAATGGATGTATGCAAGGAGGACATTATCGAGCCGGCACGAAAAGTCAATCCTGACGTGCAGATGATAATCAAGTACCCGTGCTGGTGGCGCGACTGGGAAAAGAGAGGATATTCTCCTTTAGCGCAGGCTGAGCTGTTTGGCGAATGCTGGATAGGCACTGAAACCCGCGACGCCAATCCTGATCCACTTCAAGCGTGCTGGATTGTAGAATATACTCAGGACCTTACTGGCGGACGATGCTCGGGAGGATGGTATGATGCGCTGGACAGAACACCCCGGAAATTAATCGAGCAGGCATATTATACGATCCTGGGAGGTGCGAAGGAGTCCCTTATCCACTGCTATGACTATATCCTATCAGACGATCCCGGGATAACTCCCTATGGAGAGAAATCAGACCGCCAGGCTTCATGTAAGGCAATCTTCGAGGAACGGAGCGATGAGTTGTTCAAACTGGCAAAAAGGCTCGAAGGGGCAGAGGTCTTAGGATATGAAAAGCTTGGTGATGGTTCATCCTTGCATACGTTCCGCAAAGACGGTCAGCTGTTCCAGATTACTTTTACCCAGCAGGGTTGTGGAGAATCCGCTCCAAATTGACCCCCTTTGGGGCACATAGGGCAAAGAGAGCATTAAAAGAAAAACCCCGCTAGAACTATCTCTAGCGGGGTTTTCTCGTGACTCCAACAGGAAGGATACGGCTTATCCTATTGCACAATACGAATAAATCTATTATATTTGTATCAATAGAATTGTATAGTATGTGCGTTTTTGCTATACATTCGAAGAACTGAGCTAAAGGTTTTCGGTATATTGTACGGCTTATTCTGCTGGCATTTGTACCGGGTTATTATTGGACAAATTATGGAGAGGATTTCATTTAACATTGCGAAAAAGGAAGGACAGGTTAGAGTCAGATATCGCCTTCGAGAGGGAGATGATAGAATTCAGATTTGCCATAGGTCTGATATCTTCTGCGATGTCGCTGATTTGAAAAAGTTTGAAAGTGACGGAAGGCCGAAGCCGAGAGTCAAGATTTACGATATTACCCTTTCCGAACAGTTGATGGCTGAGTACCGGATTATGGTAGCGGCCTTTGCGAAGATGTGTGATGAAGGAATGGATATGACGTCTACGGTTTTCGAGCGGGAAATCGCAGCGATTAAGAATCCGGTGGTAGAGGTTCGTGCTGACAATCCCAATATCGTTACTCGATTTCGTAAGTATGCAGAGGATGCGTATCGGGCTGGAATCATAGGTGAACCTCGATACAAACACATCATCGTCGTTTCCGGGAAACTTGAACGCTTCCTTATCATTAATGGAATTAGCGGCATCACAGCCGCTGAGTTCAGCGTTGATCATCTGATGCGATTCCGAGAGTTTATGTTCGATGAGTATCTTTATGTGAAGAAGTATCCAAAGCTTTATAGTAATGTTAAGGAAAAGCATAAGCTGACGACGCGTCTTTCAATGAATACCGTTACAACGCAGATGAAGATGTTCCAGACCTTTTTCACCGAGTTGGAGAATATTGATGAAATCCATAAGTCGCCATTCCGAAAGCTAGGTAGAGAGAGGAAAAAGGCTTTTATGAAGACGAAATATGACCTCCCTATCTTCCTCCGGAAGCAGGAGTTGATGAAAATACTCAATACCGAAGTAACAGCCGATCTTCAACAAACGAAAGATGCTTTCGTTGTGCAGTGTGCTTTCGGCTGCCGCATCAGTGATTTCAAGGAGTTGTCACTGGACTCGATTTCAGTCAGCGAAGAGGGCATTCCTTATATTCATTATCTTCCTCAAAAGACTGCCGAAGCCCAGGAAAGCAATGGAGAGGTCGAGACGCCCATTGTCCGGTATGCTTTTGACATTATCATGCGTACAGGTTTCGAATTTCCAATTCTGGAAAACCTCTATGGACATGCGGGTTATAATGTCCGCATCCGGGCATTGCTTCAGAGATGTGGCATCAACCGAACCGTTGCTCAATACAACGAGGAAACCAAGAGGAATGAGTATGTTCCACTATACGAGGTTGGCGGAAGCAAACTAGCCCGCAAAACCCATGTGGATATACTAAATAAAGTTCAGATAGACATGTATGCGGCGGGCCTTCATAAAGTGGGCAGTTCCGCTGTGACCAGATACACAACCCTAGAGTTGGAGGACCGTTTCAAATTGATGAACATCGCATTTGACCAGAAGGCATATAGGGTTGATGAACTTTTGGTTGTTATCGAAGAATAAAACTATGGATTTATTTGAACTCTTAGGGGAAGTAATTGGCCTCGGTTGCGTGGCATTCCTACTGTACAACGAAGGGATTCTCCCTCGTTCTCTAAACTCTTTCTTCCAGAAGGTAAAGGATGGGTATCGGAAGGTTGAAGCAGGAGAGCTGTCGTATATAGCTTTTAAGGAGGACCTAAGAAATAAGTGTTATCATAGGATGCAGATTGAATCGCTCCAGACTATTCGTTTCAAGGAGGTGCTTCTGGGGATGCTCAATTATGATGATTTCATAAAACAATCCTTGTCAAATCCAGACATAACCGTCGAGGAACTTCAAGAGAAATGGGAGGTGTACGATTTGTCTGGACCGAATTTGGATGTTCCGGAGGTTTTTAATCAAGGGAAAGGAAAAGCTATCATGGCCCAGATGGTGGCGCATGGGTATTGCAAGTCTTCCAGCCTTTGCTGGATCTATGATGGGGATAACTCTTCTTATCTGATGGCTCTATTTGCAGATGCCATCGGAAGGGAACTTGGATTCGGAAGGAGGCGATGGCGGCCATTTATCCAGTTATGGGGCAATAAGAACTACTGCGATTTGTTCGAGAAGGCTAAGAATAGTGACAACCGCCTTATAATGGAGGAGAAAGTCAGGGCAATATTTCCAGGCTATACGATACCCAAATGAGCGAGGATTGGTTCATCGTGCAAGTACGCCATTGACGTTGATTGAACCGCACAGAAATGTGCTTGTTGATGGTATCGAGTCATTTGTGAGTAGATGCATCTATCTGATTACGGAATAAAATGTAATGCAATCGTTGATAGCCGGGAGGAGCATAATATAGTATAATTATTATGTCTATCTATTGCATTTTGCTCACATTTGTATTGCCAAACAGCCCGGACCAGGCGAGATTGGCCCTGTCGCTTCACGCTGGTCACGTGAACAAAGGCGGTGGGTTGTATAGAATTGTAAAACAGTTTTTCAAATCATGGAAAACGAAGAAAGACTCAGACAATTGATTGAGGAAGCCGTGTCGAGTGCCGTGGCCAAGCTTATGGAGCCCCAGAGTCCGGTACTTGTCAGTCGCGATGAAGCTGCGAAACGCTTGGGAGTGGATATCTCGACACTCTGGCGCTGGGCTAAGGTCGGCTACCTTCCCGTCGCTAGTCGCATCGGGAAACACGTGTATTATACGGAGGAATCCATCCGCCGTCTTGAGGCAGGGGAGACCGTGATGCCCGTACAGCGGCCACAAACGCAGCGGATATTGACCCCCACTCTGAAACTGAACTGAGTTGTTCACTTAAAATGCCAGAATCATGGAAGATGAAGAGAGACTCAAGGAATTAGTCGAACAGGCGGTGGCTAATGCCATAGCCCCGTTCATACAACCCAAGCAAACATTACTGATCAGTCGAGATGCGGCGGCAAAAAGGCTTCGGGTGACGGTCGCGACACTCTGTCGCTGGGCAAAATCTGGCTATTTACCGGTTTCCGCTCGCTTGGGGAGAAATGTGTATTACTCGGAGGAATCCATTCGCCGTCTTGAGGCGGGGGAGCCATTTGCCCAGGCGTTACTGACCCCGGTGAAACAATCTTTGAATCCGTATGCAAAACGACGCTGAACTAAGTGAAGAACTGATAGCGTTGAGTTATGTGATAGTGGGCGAAAACGAGTTTATTGCTCGTTTTCGCCCACTATTCAGGACATAGTAAATTATGTCTTCAAAATGTACTCTAGGGGCACTCTGTGCGGTAATTAAAGAATCTTTGACTACCAGCTAACACAGAATCTATCGAGTCCTGGTTATCGTTTTGGCCCCCCTCTGTGGAGTACGACTATCGGAGAATTCATTACCTTCTTCGCTGATTCTTTTATTCTCAACATAGAACGCTCCAGCGAAGCTTTCCTTTCTACCTCCTTCACCCCCGCCTGGATGTTCTCGGGTGATTTGAGAATCTCGATGGCCTTGTCCAGCCACTGGCCAAAGATGCTGCAATCTTGGAGTTTTTCCTGGACGGCGCTTGCCATCTTCAAGGCCTTCTTGTCGCCGACCGGGACATCATCACCTTTCATGTGAATACCGCCATCGGGACTTGCCGTGGCGTAAGCGATGGCAACGCCGTTGTAGGCTAATGCTACCGTGTCCAAACCAAGGGTATGCAGTGTGATGAATGACTTCGTTTCTTCCCGGTCAAGGAATGTATGCGGTTCTTTGGCCTGTTCCCGCACTTTTGCCCGGAACTCGTCCATGGCTTGGTAAATCTTATTAACTGTTCCCGGTGTGAGTTGTTCTCCGGCGGGGGTGATGGCCCCTTTGGGCCTATTGAAGATGAAAACCGTGCTGCTGGCAATGTCCTTTTCCATGCCTGTCCTCGGATTGCCTAGACTGATTGT
>JAEEGH010018251.1_pt1 | contig 14857 bp, 6 predicted proteins | sample 9134181 | NCBI WGS metagenome assembly JAEEGH01 (sample SAMN16246544, study PRJNA631951) | gut metagenome | biome: gut microbiome; feature: rumen; material: DP-attached | host: Bos | place: Iran: Karaj | collected 2018-10 | reverse complement strand
TGTGGAATACCTGACGGGCATCCTGCAGAAGACCCACCAGCAAATGGCCAAACTCTCGCAGGCCGAGGCCAACAAGCTCAGCGTACGACTGGAACTGCTGGCCGACTTCTATGCCGGCGTATGGGCTCATCACGACAACAAGCGTTTCGGTTCGCTGGAGGACGGCGACATCGAGGAAGCCATCAACTGCGCACAAGTCATCGGCGACGACTACCTTCAGAAGAAAGCCCGCGGCTATGCCGTTCCCGAGTCGTTCAACCACGGCACCTCCAAGCAGCGCATGAAGTGGTTCAAGCTCGGTCTCGAAACCGGTGACATCTCGAAAGGCACCACCTTCCAGTGTTCCGACGCCGAACTCTAATACGGAGCGTCCCCGTCAAACGGGGAAGCGGCTTCCGCCCAAGGGGCCTGCAACAACAAACCAATTAAACAGTATAATTATGGGTATTATTTTTTCTCTTCTTCTTGGATGTTTGGCAGGCTTCTGTGCCGGCAAGTTGATGAAAGGTGGCGGTTTCGGCATCATCATGAATATTGTGCTTGGACTGTTTGGTGGAGTCCTTGGTGGCTGGTTGTTTGACATGCTCGGCATTACCTGGGGCGGCCTCCTTGGTCAGCTCGGCACAGCCATCATCGGTGCAGTCGTTATCCTTTGGCTTGCATCGCTGATCAAAAAATAAATTGGGAGTCCGAAAGGGCTCCTCTGAGTAAAGGTAACCTTTAAATCTTGTCTGGAAGCCTTTAAATCTTGTCTGAAAACGAAAAAAAGTGCCTGAATCGTTGCGGTTCAGGTGTTTTTTTTGTAATTTTGCCGATGAATATAATGCAAAAACTTAAAATTATGATAATGAAAACGGCTAAACTATTTATTGGTAAAATGCTAAATATTGTTATATTTCGCTGAGATATCAAATTTAATTTGTAACTTTGGTGCGTCTAATTATAAATATGAAAAAAAAAGGTACTAACAATAAAAACTGGTGGGGTCGGCTAATAAAATTCATTCGGGCCAATACCAATTTGACTGTTATCATCATTGCTGCACTGTTACTGGAACTGACGTCTGCTATTATGTATTATGAGTCGCATGACATCCTGCAGCGTGTGGTGGAGCGGTTGATGGAGCGTGAGAATAACGCCCTTTATCTCTGTATCCGTAACAAACTGGCTGAAGTGGAGGTAACGATGGACAATATAGCATGGGTGGCGACCGACGACCTTGCAAGTCCAGATTCACTGACTAGGCTAACCTATCAGATGGCAGAACATAATACGGCCATCCTCGGCTGCTGTATTTGTTGTACACCTGACTATTTCCCGCAGAGAGGGCGATGGTTTGAGCCGTATTCCATCCGCAAAGACGACGGAAGCATTGAGACGATGCAGTTAGGGTCGGCCAGTCATGACTACACGAAATTGGAATTCTTCACCAAACCGATAGCCACGGGCACCAGTCACTGGAGTGAGCCTTACATGGATCGTGACGGTGCAAAGGCGATAGTGACGTCGTATAGTGCCCCCATTCGTGACGACGGTGGGAAGATTGTGGGCGTGGTGGCCGCAGATATCTCCATGGGCTGGCTTAAAGAGGAAGTCAACCAGAGTAAGGCCTATAAATCCACGCAACGTTTCCTCGTCACGGGGCAATACCATCTGTTGGCTGGTGACGACAACCAATTGCTGAAGAACGTCATTGAACACATGAAAAGCACCAGCGACGAGAAGGGCTACGTGGTATTGAAAGACGAGAATGGCAATAAGAAACACGTCTTCTATACCCCTGTTGGCGGCAAGACAGACTGGATACTCATCAACGCACTGGACGACACCGATGTATTCGGCAAACTGCGTCGTGTAAGAGCGAACCTTTTGTTGATGGCAGTGGCAGGTCTTCTGCTGATAGGGTTCATCGTGTGGCGTTCAAAGCGCAATCTGGAGCGTCTGCACAAGGTGAATGCCGAGAAAAACCGCATCAGTTCGGAATTGCATGTGGCCAGCCAGATACAGCAGAGCATGCTTCCCCGTGAAAATGGACAATTGATAATGGATAATGGACAATTGTCGGGGGACGTGGAGATATATGGTTCGCTGGTGCCTGCCCGCGAGGTGGGTGGCGACCTGTACGACTATTTTATCCGTGATGAAAAGCTGTTCTTCTGTATCGGTGACGTCAGTGGCAAGGGTGTTCCTTCGGCCATGGTGATGGCTGTCAATCATGCGCTGTTCCGTTCGGCATCGGCCCACGAGACCAATCCCGCCCACATCATGCAGTCGCTCAACGAGATTGCCTGTCAGGGCAACGAGTCGAACATGTTTGTCACCATGTTTGTCGGTATACTCGACCTGCCAACAGGTCATCTGAGATATTGTAATGCCGGGCACGATGCACCTTTTGTCATGGTCAATGGCAAATGGTCAATGGTCGATGCCAAGCCTCACTTGCCCGTCGGTGTGTTCAACGACGTGAAGTATGGCATGACGGAGATGTATCTGCAAGCCAATAGCACGCTTTTCCTCTATACCGACGGACTGACGGAGGCGATGAACAGCGAGCGTAAGCTGTTCGGCATCAAGCGGGTGGAAGAAGCACTTGCCACTTGCACTGACAAGCACCCTCAAGAATTACTGGAGTCCATAAGCAAGGCAGTGCACAAGTTTGTGGGTAATGCTGAACAGAGTGATGACTTGACGATGCTCGCCATTCGCTATACGCCGCAACAGTATGAAAGCACTTTGAACGAGACGCTCACGCTGAAAAACGATGTTCGCGAGGTGGCTGAACTAAGCAATTTCCAGAAGTCGTTCTATGAGAAGATGAACCTCGAGAAATCGTTGGCACGTCAGTTGCGCCTGGCCGTTGAGGAAGCCGTGGTGAATGTGATAGAATACGCCTATCCGGCTGATACGGAGGGATCTGTAGACATCACGATGATGTTTGACGGCCATTGGTTGAAGGTCGTGATTGATGATTCTGGCGTGGCTTTTGATCCTACAATCGAGAAAAAGGCTGACACCACGCTCTCTGTTGAAGAGCGCCGAGTAGGCGGACTAGGTATCCATCTGGTGAGGGAACTGATGGATTCCATCAATTACGAACGCATCGACGGGCATAATATATTGACTATGAAGAAAAATGTAAAAGAATAAAGGTAAAAAAGTAACAAAAATAAAAAGGTAAAAGAAATAAATAATTAAAATCAAAAAATTATGAACGCAAAATTAGAAGAAATCGATGGCAAGTATGTTGCCACGTTAGAAGGAGAGTTAGACACTGCAGCAGCTGTTGAAGTAGAAGAAATCCTGAAACCGCTTTATACCAGTGACGGCAAAGATGTCATCATCGACTGCACCAATCTGGAGTATATCGCCTCCAGCGGTCTGCGCATCTTGATCAGCATTCTAAAAGGTGCCAAAACCACAGGCAGCCATGTCGTGATGCGTGGCGTGAACGACGACATCAAGAACGTGTTTAAACTGACAGGATTCATCAGCATTTTCGAGTTCGAATAACCCAAAATCCACCAACAGCATGAAGCAAAGACTGATAAGATCATGCCTTGTTGTTGCCCTGCAGTTGCCGTTGATAAGCGTGCAAGCACAGACTGATTCTACCAAGGTCAACACCCTGAGCTTTGGTTTGAATTTCCTGACGCATGGAGAAATCGTGAGAGGTGGTCTGCCTGTGGACGGGGATGAGGAAATGGAAGAGAAATCGAACTTCCTTCTCGGGCGCACCCGTCTGATAGTGGACTATGCGCGGCCTTATTTGCAGGCGCATGCGGTCATTCAGAACAAGTCTGTGTGGGGCACGAGTGGTAATCAGGCACTCAACCTCTATGAGGGATGGGTGAAGATGACGGCAAAGAACGGTCTCTTCGCACAGGTCGGTCGTATCGCCCTGTCATACGACGATGAGCGTATCATCGGCACCAATGACTTTGCGATGGCCGCTCTGTCGCACGACGTGTTACGAGTGGGCTACGAAGGCTATGGGCATCAGGTTCACGCCATCTTAGGCTATAACCAGAATGCCGAAAACGTGTATAAGAGCACCTTTTATTCAGGTGGGTCACAAGCTTATAAGACCATGCAAACCGTGTGGTATCACTATGATGTGCCCAAGTTTCCGTTAGGAGCGTCCTTGCTTTTCATGAATGTAGGATTGCAGTCTGGTGAACCAAGAAAAGTGGACAATTCGCCTTCGACGGTGTACCAGCAGATGTATGGTGGATATGTGAACTATCATCCCAAGTTTATGACGCTGGAAGGCGCATATTATCGGCAGGGAGGTAAGTTTGTAGACCCCTTGATGAAATCGGCTGGTAAAATTGAAGCCTGGATGGCCAGCGCGAAAGCCACCATCACCCCCTCTGACTACTACGGCTTTACGTTAGGTTACGACTACCTGAGTGGTGACGATTATGTGCCCGTCCCTAAGCCAGGCCAAACCGGTACCGTACTACATGATGTTGCAAGGGGCTTCACCCCCCTTTACGGCTCACGCGCCAAGTTCTACGGTATTATGGACTATTTCTATGAGGAAGCCTACATCAACGGTTTTACCCCAGGTCTGCAGAATGCCTTCGTCGGAGCCTTCGGCCGTCCCGTCGCCAATTTCGACTGTAGTGCGACCTATCACTATCTGGCTGTAACGACACAACTGACCAACCTGAATAGCACGTTAGGTCATAGCATCGACCTGCAAGCCAGCTACCGTTTTACGAAGGACATCTCGCTGACGGCAGGCTACACCATGATGTTCGGTACTGAGACCATGGACCGTCTGAAACAAGGCAATAGCAGTAAGACCGCCCGTTGGGGCTGGTTCTCGCTGGTTGTCTCACCGAGTCTTTTCACAACAAAATTCTGAGTTAATTGATAATTGACAATTGATAATTGAAAACAAAAAAAGTATAAATATGAAAACTACTGCACCTTTATCAAAAACGCAATTTGGCATTTATGCCGAGTGTGTGGGCTATGAAGGAGAAGCCCGTTATAATCTTCCTTATTTTTATATCTTAGACGGTAGTCTGGACGGTAACCGCCTGGCAAAGGCCATAGAGGCAGCCGTAGCCGCCCACCCTACGCTGTTCACCCACATAGAACTGCGTGACGACGGTGAGCCCCTACAGACCGTCGACGACAGCGAGACCTTTACACTCGCCGTCGAAGAAGTCGATGACATCGAGGCTGTGAAGAAAGAACTGATACAGCCCTTCAACCTCTACGAAGACAGACTGTTCCGTATCCGTCTGCTGCACGATAGCGAGCATTATTACTTCTTCCTGGACATTCACCACATCATTGGTGACGGCACGACGCTCAAAGTGATGCTCAGCGACGTGGAGACCGCTTATAACGGTGGTGAACTGGCACCAGAGCAGCTGACAATGGCAGAGGTTGCCATCGCTGAGGCAGAATTACGAAAAACGCCAGCTTTCGAGGAAGGCAAAAAGTGGTATGCCCAGACCTTTGACTGTGGCGATACCTATACCCCACTGGCTCCCGACTTGGAGATAGAAGAGCATTCAGAAGCCTCGATGGTGCGCACGCTGGCAATTGACACGGCACTCGTCGATTCATTCTGCAAGGATAACGGCATCTTCAAGAGCAACTTCTTTACAACGGCCTATTCCTTCCTGTTGGCGAGATACAATAACGAGCAGGAGTCGCTCTTCTTTACCATCTATAATGGCCGAACGGACAAACGGTTCCTGCACTCTGTCGGTATGACTGTCAAGTCGTTGCCTGTCTATGCCAAATATGACAACCAGACGACGGTGCTCGACTACCTGAAAGCCGGACAAGAGCAGATGGGCGGATGCCGCAAGTACGAGGCCTACGCCTTCAGCGATGCGGTCAACGACCTCGGCCTGCAGTTTAACTCGAGTTTCGCCTGGCACGGCATGTTGTTTGCCGACGAGCAGCTGTGCGGTAAGCCGATGAAGACCGTCCGCCTGTGTAACAGCACGCTGGACCAGTCGTTATACATCAAGGCATTTATCCTGAACGGCAAATATCAGGTGAAAGCCGAATACAACAGCAATGAATACAGCGAGGCCCTCATCAGCCAGTTCCTGGAGAGTTATGAGGCCGTGGTGAATGGTTTCCTGACGCAGACCCTGCTCAGCGACATCAGCATCGCCACGCAAGCCCAGATCGACCTGTTGGACACGTTCAACCAGAAAGATGTGGATTACGACGACACACAGACCGTCGTCTCGCTGTTCCGAAGTCAAGCGAAGGCTACACCTGACAATATCGCAGTGGTGTATAAGGAGAACCGCTATACTTACAAGGAAGTCGATGAGCTCAGCGACCGCATTGCCGGCTGTATTGCGAAGAAAGGACTGGGAGCGGAGGATGTCGTATCGGTATTGATTCCACGATGTGAGTGGATGGCCATTGCCTCCATCGGTGTCATGAAGGCCGGTTGTGCCTATCAGCCGCTGGATCCCACTTATCCGAAGGAGCGTCTGAACTTCATGATGCAGGATGCCGGTGCCAAATTGCTCATTGCCGACGAAGAACTCAGAGACATCGTGGATGAGTATCAGGGCGACGTACTGCTGACGAAAGAACTGAAGCAGTTGCCGGCACTCGACGTGGCATTGCCCGAAGTAAAGCCCTCGTCGCTATATATCATGCTCTATACGAGTGGTTCGACGGGTGTGCCGAAGGGATGCCAGCTCGTACACTCCAACTTGGTGGCATTTCTCCACTGGTATCATCGCTACTACGACCTCCAGCCTACGGATAAGGTGACCGCCTATGCCAGCTATGGTTTCGACGCCTGTATGTACGATATGTATCCGGCTCTTACACGTGGTGCCAGTGTCTATATCATTCCAGAGGAACTGCGCTTGGACTTGGTGGCACTGAACGACTATATAGAAAAGGAGCAGATCACCAACGCCTTTATGACCACGCAGGTGGCCTATCAGTTTGCTACCAGCATCGAAAACCACAGCCTGAAACATCTTACTACTGGTGGTGAGAAGCTGGCATCACTCACGCCTCCCAAGGGGTATACGATGCATAACGCATACGGTCCGACGGAAACAACGATTCTCATAACCTGTCATCCGGTCACTGAGAAATTGAACAATATACCTATCGGTAAGTCACTCGATAATGCACGTCTCTATATTGTCGACCAGCAAGGGCATCGTCTGCCCGTGGGTGCTGCCGGAGAGCTCTGGGTAAGTGGTCCTCAGGTGAGCCGAGGCTATCTGAACCGTCCTGAGAAGACAGCAGAAGTATATATCCCGAATCCTTTTACGGAGGATAAAAAGTATGCACGCATCTATAAGACTGGCGATATCGTGCGCTATCTGCCCTCAGGCGACATCCAGTTTGTAGGCCGCCGCGACGGACAGGTGAAGATTCGTGGTTTCCGCATCGAGCTGAAAGAAGTAGAGGCCGTCATCCGTGAGTTCCCAGGCATCAAGGATGCTACCGTGCAGGCCTTCGACATGGAAGGTGAAGGTGCCGGTAAGTTCATTGCTGCCTATATCGTCAGCGACCAGCAGATAGACATTGAGGCACTGAACAACTTCATCCTTGATGAGAAACCGCCTTATATGGTGCCTGCCGTAACGATGCAGATTGAGAAGATTCCATTGAACCAGAATCAGAAGGTGAACAAGAAGGCACTGCCAAAGCCGGAAATGAAACAGGCTGTCGTAGAGGAGAGTAACGTGCCGATGAACGTGCTGGAAGAGGAATTGCACGAGATGATTGCTGCCATTGTGGGCAATCAAGAATTCGGCATTACTACGATTCTGGGCTATGCCGGTCTAACTTCTATCTCTGCCATCAAGTTGGCTGTGCAGATGCATAAGAAGTTTGGTGTTGAACTCGACGCCAAGTCGCTGGCGAAGACCGGTACGTTGCAGAGCATTGAAAACGAGATACTGAAGGGATTCATGATTCAGGATTCAGGTATAACGGTTAAATCAGGGTCTAACCAGGAATCAGCAACCAATAACCGTGAATCCAACAGCGTTCCACTCTCTTACGCCCAGACGGGTGTGTATTTCGAGTGCATGAACAATCCGGTATCGACCATTTATAATATCCCCTATCTTCTGAACTATCCTGCTGGTGTCGAGGCAGAGAAATTGGCTAACACCGTGAAGCAGGTTGTCGAAGCGCACCCCGAGCTAAGCATCCATTTTGCCACTGAGGGCGATGCCATCGTGCAGACCCTGGCAGACAGCGTACCTGTAGAGGTTCCTGTTGTCGAGATGAGCGATGAGGCACTGACGGCTTACAAGAATGAGTTCGTACAGCCGTTCAACCTGCAGAAGGCGCCTCTCTATCGGTTCAAAGTGGTGAAGACGCCGAGCGGGGTACATCTGCTGATGGATGTTCATCACTTGCTGTTCGACGGAGGTTCTGCCGACCTGCTGATTCGTCAGATTGGTACCGTGCTCGACGGTTCTCCCGTCGAGAAAGAAAGTTACACCTATCTCGACTTTGTCTGCGACCAGCAAAAGGCTGAGGAGAGTGACGAGTTTAAGGCTGCCCAGCAGTTCTTTGCCGAGAAGCTGCAGACCTGTGAGGGTGGTAGTGAGATCCCTGCCGACCTGCCCAAGACGGATAAACAAGGCTTTATCGGTGAGGCAGTATGTCCGACCAATCTCGAGAAAGCGACAGCCTTCTGCCGCGGACAGAAGATAACTCCTGCACATCTCTATCTTGCTGCAGCGACCTACGTCATCTCACGCTACACCAACAATCGCGAGATTTATATCAGCACCATTAGTAACGGACGCTCGAACCTCAAGATTGCCGATACGGTAGGTATGTTCGTGAATACCCTCGCCCTCGGTCTGAAGATTGACGACGTGACGGTGGCAGACTATCTGCGTCAGGTCAGCGATACCTTCGACAAGACCCTGCGCCACGAGGACTATCCGTTTGCACGCATCGCTGCCGACTACGGCTTCATGCCTGCCATCGCTTTCGCCTATCAGGTAGGTGTGCTGTCGCAGTACACCGTTGGCGGTCAGCCCATCGGTCAGGAGTTGCTCGAACTGAACGTGCCGAAGTTTAAGATCAATATCAAGATTGAGTCGCGTGGTGTGGTAGTACAGTACGATGATTCCCTCTACTCCGATGCTTTGGCGACGTCGTTGGCAGAAAGCATTGTAACCGTTGTTGAACGCATCATGGCTGCCCCCGATGCCAAGGTTCGCAAGCTCTCCATCATCAGCGAGCGACAGGAGGAGGCATTGAGCCATCTGCGCGAGGTAGGAACAGGCACGCCGCTGCTTAAGTTCTATCACGATGGTATTCCATACTATGCAGAGAAGCAACCGGACGTAAAAGCCCTGATTGCCTGCGATGCCACCTATACCTATCGCGAGATGGACATCATGACCAACCGCATTGCCAATGCATTGCGCCAGCGTGGTGTCGAGCCTCGCAGTCGTGTTGCCCTCTTGCTGCCACGTACGTCGAGAGCCTTACTCTCTGCCTTCGGTGTGATGAAGGCAGGATGCGCCTATATCCCTTGCGACCCCGAATATCCCACAGAGCGCATACAGCATATCCTGACCGACAGTCATGCGGCCTATATCATTACCACCGCTGATCGTGTCGGAGATTTTGGCAATGCCATTGACGTGGAGCAGTTGCTCTCCGCCGACAACAGCAGTGCACCCATTGAGGCCGGCATCACTCCACAGGATCTCTGTTACCTGATCTACACATCAGGTTCTACTGGTAAGCCTAAGGGTGTGATGCTGCGTCATGAGAGTATTGTCAACTACCTCTATGCACATCCTGTCAACACCCATATACATGCTATAGCAGAGACGGTACACGCCTTGCTGTGTGTCACCACCATGTCGTTTGACATGTCGATGAAGGAGTATGGTGCTGCCTTGCTCAATGGTAAGACTGTGGTCTTTGCCAGCGAAGATGAGACCACCAATGCTGCATTGCTGGCAGACTTGTTCCGTCGTACAGGAGCCGATGCCATCAACGCTACACCTTCCCGTATGCTGCAATACATGGAACTGCCTGCCTTCGTCGAGGCTATCGGACAGTGTCATGTCATCATGTGCGGTGGTGAGAAATATGCCGACGGTTTGCTCGACAAACTCCGCGCCGCAGCACCTCAGGCAAGGATATTCAATACGTACGGTCCTACGGAGATCACCGTTTCGTCCAACTGTAAGGAACTCACACATACCGACCGCGTCAGCGTAGGTCATCCGTTGCTCAACTACAAGGAGTTTGTGGTCGACAGCGACGGCAACGAACTGCCGGTAGGTGTCGTTGGCGAGCTTTACATTGGCGGTATCGGTGTAGCAACAGGTTATAACGATCTGCCGGAGATGACTGCCGAACGCTTCATAGACTATCAGGGCGTGCGTATCTATAAGTCGGGCGACTATGCCCGCTGGACGGAAGAGGGCGATGTCGTCATCCTCGGCCGTACGGACAACCAGATCAAACTGCGTGGTCTGCGTATCGAGTTGGGTGAGGTGGAAGCCGCACTGGCTGCTGTCGAAGGTATGAAGAACGTGGTGGTGAAGATTGGTAAGATCAAGGGCATTGAACATCTCTGTGCCTATTTCACTGCCGACCGACCCATTGACATCACAGCACTGAAAGCCGAACTGGGCAAGACGCTGACCAAATACATGGTTCCCACGGCTTACTTACAATTAGATAAGATGCCGTTGACACCCAATGGCAAGACCGATGTCAAGTCGCTGCCCGAACCGCAACTGGCACTCAGTGGCGACTACGAGGCACCAGCCAACGATACGGAGCGTGCCTTCTGTGACATCTTCGCCAACATCCTGCAATTGGACCGTGTAGGTGCTACCGACAACTTCTTCGAGCTCGGTGGTACGTCGCTCGTCGTCACTCGTGTCATCATCGAGGCAGACAAGGCCAATCTCCACGTGTCGTATGGTGAGGTTTTTGCCAATCCTACGCCACGCCAGTTGGCATGCCTGATAACAGGTGAAGCCGTCGATTCAACAAAGCCCAAGGAAGATGACCCTGTTGCCAGCTTCGACTATACGGCCATCAACAACCTCTTGCAGCGTAACACACTGGGATTCTTCCGCATGGGCGAGCGTCAGTCGTTGGGCAACATCCTGATTACCGGTGCTACAGGCTATCTGGGTATCCATATCCTGCGCGAGCTGATTGACAGTGATGCTCCTCATATCTACTGCCTGGTGCGTGGCAAGAGCCAGGAAGCCGCAGAGAGTCGCCTGCGTACATTACTATTCTATTATTTTGCCCAGTCTTTCAAGGATATGTTTGGCCAACGCATCCATATTGTTCTTGGCGATGTCACGCAGGATATCGACACCAGTCTGAAGGTGGATACGGTCTTCAACTGTGCCGCCGTGGTGAAGCATTTCTCAGAAGGTACCGAGATTGAGGACGTCAATATCGGAGGTGCCCAGCGGTGTGTTGACTTCTGTATCAAGACGGGAGCCAAGCTCATCCATATCTCCACCGCCAGCACCCGCGGTCTCTGGGTTGGCGAAATCAAGGACGAGGTATTTACCGAGCAGCGCCTCTATATGGGTCAGTATCTGGGCAACCAGTACATCTATTCGAAGTTCATGGCCGAGCGGCTCATCCTCGATGCTGTCGCCCTCCACGGTCTCAATGCGAAGATCATGCGTGTGGGTAACCTTGCCGCCCGCTCTACCGATGGTGAGTTCCAGGCTAATTTCTCCACCAACTCGTTCATGGGTCGCATCCGCATCTACAACATGCTCGGTTGCTGTCCTTACGCAATGCGTAACAAACGTGTGGAGTTCTCGCCCATCAATGAGGTGAGCCAGGCCATCGTACTGCTGGCCCAGACGCCTAAGGAGTGTGTCGTATTCCATCCCTACAACATCCACGGCCAGTTCCTCGGCGATGTGCTCTCTGGTCTTACCAGTGTCACGGGTGGCATCCGCTTTGTCGAGCAGGAGGAGTTCCAGCATGCAATGGACGAGGCTGAACAAGACCCGCAGAAGGCCAAGCAGATGGCTGCCTTGCTCGCCTATAAGGACATGGCTCACGGTCAGACCACTGCCGATGTCCAGCGCGACAACGACTATACCACTCAGGTGCTTTATCGAATGGGATTCGAATTCTCGCCGACGTCATGGGACTATGTAGAGCGCATGCTCACCACCATCGGCGGCTTCGGATTCTTTGACTAAAGACAAAGTGTGCCACACTTCGCGAAGTGTGGCACGCAATCTTTGAATATCAACAAGATGAATCAAACAGAAAGAAAAGCGTTTAATATCCAGTTCTGGCGTTTCTTGTGGGCATCCATCCTCATTGGATTGTCTGCCTGTCTGGGAAATGTGGTTGACGCGATGATTGTGGGCAACCTGATAGATGAGGACTCGGTGAGCGCCATCAACCTGTCATTTCCATTACTTCAGTTTATGTACACCGTCAATATGATGCTGGCCACGGGAGCGGGCATGTTGGTAGGTATGGAATTGGGCAAACAGGACACGCGGCGGGCATCGTACATCTTCATCGTTTCAATGTTAGCTTGTCTGGTAACAGGTCTCATGTTGACAGCATGTGGTGTGCTGGCACCCGATGTCGTGACACGCCTGCTATGTGACCACGAGCAGCTTTATCAGCCCACTTACGAATACCTGCGGGTGATGCTGATAGGTGCACCGGCCTACCTGTTGATGTGGGGTGTTGACACGATGGTCAGCGTTGATGGCAGTCCACGCCTAGTGTCTGTATCCATCTTGGTGGATAATGTCGTTCACCTGGTACTCGACGTGGTATTCATCAAGTACATGGGCTGCGGCATCGAAGGTAGCGGCTGGGCTGCTGTCATCGGTCATGTCGTGGGCATCGCCATGATGGGCATCCATTTCCTTTCCAAAGACAACAATCTGCGACTTGTTTGTGGACGCCAGAAACCGGTTTTCGGTGCTATCATCTCGCAGGGTGCACCGCTGGCTATTGCCTCCATCTGTCTGACGGTATTGATGTTCTCGGCGAACAAGATCATCCTGTCGTCGCTGGGGCGTACAGGTATCTATGCCTTTGCCCTCTGCATGAACCTGCTGCTGATCTACAACCTGTTTCTGGGGGGCGTCTGCCGCACCATCCAGTCGCTGGGTTCCATCCAAGTGGGAAAGGGCGACAACGAGGCCTTCAAACTGGTGTTGCGCAAGTCGTTTAACTTCATCACTGTGGCGATGGTTATCACCTGCATCTACGTATGGATATGGCCCGAGAGCATCGTCATGCTCTTTGGTTCCGACGAGACTGATATGATTACCGAAAGCTGCAATGCGTTGCGCATCTTCGCCATCTGTCTCATACCCTTCTGCTACATCTACACCATCATGATCGTCTATAAGCTCTACAACTACCACCATATGGCACTCTTCATTTCCTTCGCCCTGTCGCTGACAGTCATCCCCGTGCTATGGCTGTTTTCGACATACATGAAAGAATGGATATGGTATGGTTGGCTTGTTGCCTATATCATTGAGATGATTGCCATTTTTGTGCTCCACAAGATGACACACGTCAAATTTGAGTTAACAAATAAAGGGTAAAAAAGTAAAAAAGTAAAAGTATTAAAATATGAAACTAACCGCGCCATTGACTAAAACCCAATACGGCCTCTACGTGGAATGTGTGAACCACCCAGGAGAGCCTTGTTATAATGTACCTTGTTTCTATATCCTTGACGGCAGTCTGGACGAAGAACGGCTCCGTAAGGCTGTCGAGACGGCAGTGGCGGCACACCCGACACTCTTTTCGCGCATCGAACTGACGGAACAGGGCGACCCTGTGCAGACTATCGACGACACCGAGACATTCTCGCTGCAAGTAGAACATGTTGATGACATCGAGGCCGACAAGAAAGAAATGGTTCAGCCTTTCAATATCGTGGGCGACCGTCTGTTCCGCATCCGTCTGCTTCGCGACAAAGAGCACTTCTACTATTTCCAGGATGTCCACCATACGCTCTTCGACGGAGGTTCGCAAGGGCTTATGCTGGCTGACATCGAAAAGGCATATAACGGCGAACTGTTGGAACCAGAGGAGTTGACGCTTGCTGATATTGCCAGGACAGAGGCAGAGGTGCAAAATACTCCAAAGTATGAGGAGGATAAGAAATGGTATGCGGAAAACTATGATTGCGGTGACTGCTACTCTCCGCTGTTGCCCGACCGTGATGACATACAGTTCATAGATGCCTTGATGACACGGACAATGGCTGTTGACAAGGAACGGGTGGACGATTTCTGCAAGAGGAACGGCATCTTCCGCAGTTCGCTCTTCACGGCGGCCTACAGCTATCTGCTGGCAAAATATAACAATGAGCAGCAGGTGCTGTTCAATACGGTACACAACGGACGTGCCGACAAGCGCACGGGCCGCACGGTGGGTATGATGGTGAAAACGGTACCCGTATATGCCAAATTCGAGAGCGACACAAGTGTGCTCGACTTCATCAGAGCCGGACAGAAACAGATGAAGGATTGCCGCCAACATGCGTCGTATGCATATAGCGACATCATCCGCGACTTGGGATTACGACCTGCCACGCTATTTATCTGGCACGGCAATGTGCTGGACAATAACCCGTTCTGTGGCAAGCCGATGAAGTTCATTCTCCTCTGCAACAACAGTCGCGAGGTGTCTCTCTATATGAAGGTCGTCATCAAGGAAGGACGCTTCATAGTTGAAGCAGAATATAATGGCAATGAATATAGTGAGGCGCTCATGAGCCAGTTTATGGAGAGCTACGAGGCCGTGGTGGAGGGATTCCTCACCAAAGAATATCTTCGTGAGGTGGACATCACCACAACCTCTCAGATAG
>JAEEGH010018249.1_pt1 | contig 14857 bp, 14 predicted proteins | sample 9134181 | NCBI WGS metagenome assembly JAEEGH01 (sample SAMN16246544, study PRJNA631951) | gut metagenome | biome: gut microbiome; feature: rumen; material: DP-attached | host: Bos | place: Iran: Karaj | collected 2018-10 | reverse complement strand
TGCAGTTATAGGTATAATTGCTGTTGCCTGCATAGTAACTGATGTTGCCGGCGCCGTACTGCATAATCGCGCGCTTGACGCCTTCGATGTCCGTCGCGGGGATCCACTCGGAGTTCTGTACGTGGCAGATGTTGTACTGATAGGCGTACTGGCTGTTGAGGCCGGAGCTTGCGACCGTGCTTGCCTTGCTGTATGCAAGCGCGGACTGGGATTCGTCCGCTGCGCCGCACCAGCGCTGCAGGGTGTACGCCGACGTTTCGCCGTTGCCGCCGGAATCGAGGCAGGAGTCGGATCCGGTCAGGGTGCATTTGTCGCCGGTCAGCATGCCCTCGGCGTCATAGGCGCTCGAGTAGTTGAAGAAGCAGTGCTGCGTCTCGGAAAGGTTGAGGCTCGTCGTCGCGGCGGAGCCGGTGGAGCCGACCTCGACGCCGTGCTTGATCATGTAGCTCTCGACGCTCGCCATTGCCGCGTGCGCCCAGCAGGAGCCGTACGGGTTCTGGTTCTTGACGGAGGTCACGTAATTGTAGTTACGGCTGTCATAGCTGGAAGGCAGCGTATCGCGCGTAGCGGTTATGCCGGAGAGACGGTAATACGTCTCCATGTCGCCGCGGGCATATGCGTCGGAAACGGCGCGGGTGCCGTGCTCCGGCGAAGCGATATAGCCGTAATTGGTGGTCTCGCCCGGAAGACGATCCGATGCCGAATCAGTCTCCTCCGCAAACGATGCGGCAGGAAGAAGGGCGATGAGCATAAACGCCGCCAGCAGGACGGCGAGCAGCTTCTTGGTTAGACGGCTCATAAAAGGTCTCCTCATCTGATAGTCTGCGCCAGAATACCGATACTCTGACTGCATGATTATAACACAGTCTGCACAAAAAAGTCCATACTTTTCCATACAAGCTTTTGTATCAATTTGCGATATTTATACAAAATGTAGTGAGTCGGCAGCTGTTTATCTACAAAGAAAGAACCGCCCCGAAGGACGGTTCCCGCTACGTTTGCTCAGTTTCCGAAGAAATCGAGAATCTCGGTCACGGATGCGCTGCCGCTTTCATCCTCATACACATACAGGAACGCGTAATCGGACGACGGATCGGCGCTGACCGCGTTTGCTTCGCAGAAGAAGCAGTAATTGGTTCCGGACGCGGACTGCGTGCTCAAAAGCGCGATCGGCGCGAACTTCGCCCCGAGCATCGAGCTGAGCGCTTCCTTCACCATGGAAGCCTGCGCGTTGCTCACCTTCGGATCGGACGCGTTCGTCCATCCGCCCATCGCCATTGCGGTATTCGTGCGAACGCCCGACATGTTCACGTCGGAGAGCGTCACCTTGCCGTCACGGTTCTCATAGAGGATCACGATCGCATACAGATCCTGCGAATCGGGCGCCGCCATCGACGTCTCGCAAAGCACCGCGTAGTTCGTTCCGTTCACCTTCTGGGTTCCGATCAGCGCCACGGGCGTATACTTGACGCCGACGGTCTTGTCGGAAAGCTTGTTGAACAGCTTCGTAAGCTTCTTGGTGATCGCGGGCGAAGAAGGTCTCTCCCATGCGCCGGGGGCTTCCTCGGTCGGGATCGGCGTCGGCTTCTCCGTGGGCTCTGGCGTCGGTTCCTCGGTCGGTTCCGGCGTCGGCTTCTCCGTGGGCTCGGGCGTCGGTTCCTCGGTCGGCTCCGGCGTCGGCTCCTTTGTCGGTTCGGGCGTCGGCTCCTTTGTCGGCTCCGCGGTCGGCTCTGCGGTCGGCGCTTCGGTCGGTTTCGGCGTCGCCGTGGGCTTTGCCGTGGGCGTTGCGGTCGGAACCGGCGTTGCGCTCGGGACCGGCGTCGCGGTCGGAACTGGCGTTGCGGTCGGAACCGGGGTTGCCGTCGGGACCGGCGTTGCGGTCGGAACCGGCGTTGCGGTCGGAACCGGCGTTGCGGTCGGGACCTCGGTCGGCGCGGCGGTCGGTTCCGGGGTCGGATCTTCCTGCGGCAGGTTCGCTTCGTCTTCGAATTCGACGATATGATCGACCGTATAGCTGCCGTCGTTGCTTCTGTTCAGATAGATAAAGGAATACCCCGTCTCCGCATTCTGCACGACCGGCGTGGACTCCGCAATCACCACGAACGAAAGACCGGACGCAATGCGCGTTGCGCACAGCGCCACGGGCACATATTCGACGCCGAGAATCTCTTTGAGCGCCGCTTGGCATCCGTTCTTGAGCTCGTCGGTCAGGACCGGATCCTCCGCCTGTTCATATTCGTCGCCGTCCATACCGGTCGGGACCGCGGAACGGCTGATGTCGATGATGCGCACGCTGCCGTCGCGTTCCTCATAGAGATACACCAGCGCATAGGTTTCACGCGCGCCGGGATACACCACACGCGCTCTCGTCAGGAACGTGTGAACCGTGCCGGACACGACCTGTTTGCCGAGATAGGCGACCGGAATATAGTTGACGCCCAAAAGCATGCTGAATCCCTTTTGGAAGACGTCCATCGCAGCGTCCGTCAGCGCGGGCGAATCTGCGGTTTCCCATTCGCTCGGATCGACGTCGATGATGACGATCACATCCTCGTCCGGATTGACCGTTTCCGCGGCATCCGGCTGTTCGCTCGCATCGGGCGCGGCCGGCGTCGGATCCAAATCGATGCATGCCGCGAGCGTTGCGATCATGCATACCGCCAGGAGCAAAGAAAGAATTCTTTTCATATTCAGACCTCTGTGTTTTTATTTTTCGTATAATAATAGCACAAAATCCGACAGATGCAAGTGTTATTTTGTGAACGTTTCGATTCGCGCTTCCGAAAATCATACTTGACAACCTCGCCGCGGTATTGTAGAATAATCGGGCACGGGGATGTAGCTCAGCTGGTCAGAGCGCTGTGTTCACATCGCAGAGGTCTAGGGTTCGAGCCCCTACATCCCCACCAAGAATACCTGCCTGTACGGCGGGTATTTTTTTTATGAAAAAAGAGCCCGACCGTACGCCCGTAAAAAATCCGCCTTTGACGCGCGATATTCCTGCTTTGCCGTTTCGTAAACTTTTTTCGCTGGTCTTTTCTTTTGCGAAAACGTTTGGTATACTGTAAAAGGAGGTCGTCTGTATGGATTCTTTCAATGTTGTATTTTCCGTCGGCGGCGTGGCGCTGACGTGGAACGCAGTCATGCTTGCGCTCGGCATTCTCGTCGCAGTCGTCGTTTCCGGCATCGTTGTCAAAAAACGCGGCGTATACAAGGATCTTGCGCTCGACGCCTGCATCGTGGGCATCCCGCTGGGGCTTCTCGGCGGCAGGCTCTTTTCCGCGATCTCGGGCAAGATCGCGTTTTCGGCGTTCTTTGATCTTTCCCAGAGCGGAATGAATCTGCCCGGTGCGCTGGTGCTTGTCGGGATCGGGATTGCGGTTTACGCTTGCATCAAAAAGCTTTCCGTTCCGGAAGTGTTCGACGTCCTTGTGCCCGGCGCGTTTCTCGGACTTGCCGTCGGACGCTGGTCCGATTTCTTCCTCTGCGAAGGGCTCGGTCCCGTCGTCGGCGAGGGCGTGCCGAAGTTCTTTCCGCTCGCAACATTCACGCAGCAGTACTTCCTCGACGGCAAAACCGTCGCCTATGCGATCTTTTTCCTCGATTTTCTCGTCTGCGCCGTGCTCGGGATCGTTGCGCTGCTGTCAAAAAAGCGCACGCCCGGGACTGTTTCGCGCGGCGTGATCACCGGCTATCTCTTTGCCGAGTTCATCCTCGAATGGCTGCGCGACGGTTCGACGCGGCAGATCCTCTTCGGCGAGGTCCGCTTCAATCAGATCGTACTGCTTGCAATGCTGCTGTTCTTTATCGGGCTTTCGCTGTATCGCGCAAAGCATCCCGCATATGTCGAAGATGAACAGTCCGAATCGCCGGAAGCGCCGACAGACGCGCCGGAAGAGCCGACCGAGTCGCCGGACGAGCCGACCGAAGCGCCGGACGAGCCGACCGAATCGCCGGAAGCGCCGACCGAATCGCCGGACGAGCCTATAGAAGCATTTGAAACGCCGACCGAAGCGCAGGAAGAGCCGACAGAAATGTCGGACGAGCCGACAGACGCGCCGGAACCGCCGACAGACGCGCCGGAAGACGGGGAAGGGGAACCGGCATGAAACGGCTTTTGCTGCTGCTTTTCGTGCTGCTGCTGATCGGCTGCAGCTCACAGGAAGCGCATCTCATCTATCTGCCGGAATCGACGCCGACGCCCGCGCCGATGTATACGCCGACGCCGCAGCCCGAACCGCAGCCGATCAACGTCGATCCGGTGGTCGGGGAAGGCTTTCAAACGGACGTCAACGGCATTCCGATCCTGGATGAACGCACGCATTATTTCGATCAATATCTGAAGATATCGCAGATGCGCGTCTATGAAGAGAACGGGGAAACGCTGATCGACGCGGTGATCACGAACGACTATCCGGGAAAGCTCACGGGCGGACTTCGCATCACGTTCACGGAGAACGGCGTCAAGCTCGGCTATGCGGACCTCTTGACGGCTTCGGGTGATCTGCTGTTGATGCCCGGCGAGAACCGCGTCTATGCGGACGTACGGACCGAGGTCGACGTACAGATGATGGATTTTTCGATCGATATCACAAAGCCCTTTCTGCCGGAGCAATAAAACGGATCCTGAAAGGAAAAGCAGGAGAAAGCATCTGCTGCAAACGCTGTAATACGAAAATCGAAAACGCCGGATACCGTCTCGGAAGCGCTGCGTTTCTGATGGGGGAATATTTGTACTGCAAAAAAATGCCGGGAAGCGCTTCGGAACGGCGTGGAGGAAGAGACGTTCCGCATTCTGATCTTTGACAGCGTCTGCGCGCCCGATCATGCCGGACAGTGCATGGAAGGACACGCGCTCGTCGAGCGGAACGGCAAATGGTATTATGCGGTAAACTACCGGAGCTCGTGCGGCATGGAAAAACATGGATACCATACCTACGAATTGCCGGACGGGATTTTCAAGGGCATGACGGCAGAAAAGCTCGGTCCCGCGCTGTTTGCCGCGCAGGGACGAGAGGTGAAAACCAACGGCGACGCGTTCGCAATGTATTCTATGTCCGAGCATTTGAAAAAGGGCATGGATTTTGAACAGATCGCGGCGCTGTTCGAGCCGCCGACGTCCGGACCCGAAGCGTGACCGGAAGCAGTATCAGATCTGCAGGCAAAAATACGGATCCGACCGGGTCCGTTTTTATATGTAAAACGATTTGACACGCTGCGTCTGCTTTCGGCGAACGCATTGCCGTAATCGCCGGACTCCAATGTTTGTGCATCGGTTCATTCGTTTTCACGATACACGTTTTTACGCATTTCGACCGGATATCATCATTCCTTTACAATTTCTTCATACGCGTTACGCAAAAATAACGCAACAGGCTGGTAAAATGCAGAAAAAAAGGGGAGGAGCCATAATGAAAAAGAGATGGATCATTTTGCCGGTCGCACTGCTGCTGTGCGGCCTGTTTGCCTGCGTGAATATCACCGTACTGACGCCCGAACACGCGGAGCCGACCAAAGCGGATCCGGAGCAGGCGCCCGTAGCCGAAACGTCCGCACCGGAAGCGCAGGAGCCCGCACCCGAAGCGCACGCGCCTGCGTCGGAACCCGTGCCTGATCCGACGGCGTACAAAAACGAAGCCGGCACGCAGGACGCCGATCCCGCAGGAGAGCGTTATATAGTTTTCGACAATCTCAGCTGGAGTGGCAGCGAAGGCTCCCCGGAATTCGACATCATCGACAGCACGCACATGACAGTTTCTTTCCCGGGCAGATCCGGCTTTTCCGATCTGTCCGCTTTTGTGGAGAACGAAACGGACGGCGATCCGATGGTCCCGGCGGATCAGCAGAACGATCTTGTGCTGACGTGGGACGGCGATACGGCGTTGATCACGATGACGGATCAGGCGCGGACGGCGCATTATGCCGTTGAATTCGGCGACGATTTGACTTTTGCCCTGCGCATGGATTTCATTTACGGCAGGGACGGCGACAGCGTCAGATGCCGAACGTCCTTCTGGGGGGATGATTTCGTGTTGGGGCTGTTCAACGGATCGTGGGACAGCGAGTTTTGTCTGACCGCATCGGAGGACGCTTTTTTCCTCGGCACAAAGACGGACGACCCGTTTGCGCGTACATCCAATACCATGCAGGGGCTGTCGTTCAATGGGATCTATATCGACGCTTCGGACGCAAACGTGCCGAAGCCCACGCGCGATCAGTCCAAGGCGGACGAGCTCGTGATCGAAACGGAGGACCTCATCCGGGGCAGCGGCCGCTTTGACCTCATGTCGATCCGCTGCGGCGACCGCTACGTTGCCGTAAACGAAGACGGCGCGATCGTTTTCACGACCGACCGGGAGCAGCGTGCGCTGTGGATCCTGCAAACACCGTAATACGAATGATCCACCGGTTCAGCCGGTGGATCGTTTTTATGCCTTGATGCGAAGAAGATCGCCCGACGAAAGCGGCAGGTCCGTTTTGATGCGCAGGATCTGCTGTACGCGGTTCGCGATCGCAACGGGTTCGCCGTTCTCGTCCGTGATGTCGTCCGCCTGCAGCACCGCGCCGGTCAGCGTCGGCGAAACGACTTCGAGCGCGTCGCCCCTTTCAAAGCGATTCCGCTGCATCACGGTCGCGACGCCGTTTTCGCAGGCAAGGACGTTCCCGGCAAAGCGGTGCGTCTGCGTATAGACGCCGGCGTTGCTGTGGTCTTCGGGCAGCTCGCCGTGGTAGAAGCCGGTCGTGTACGGACGGTGCGATACGGAATTAAGCTCGCTCTGCGCCTCTTCAATGCGCATCGTGCCGTCGAGCACGCGGCGGTAGGCGTTTACGACGACGCCGACGTAATACTCGGTCTTCATACGCCCTTCGATCTTCAGCGACGTCACGCCTGAGTCGATCAGCTCGTCCAAAAGCCCGATGCAGTTTAGGTCCCTGCTCGAAAGCACATAGCTTGAATTGCCTTCCTGCACGATCGGGAAGCTCTGGTTCGGGCGCGTCTCTTCCACGAGCGCGTATTTCCAGCGGCAGGGCTGCGCGCAGTCGCCGCGGTTGCCGCTTCTGCCGAGGATCGCGGAGGAGAGCAGGCACCGCCCGGAGTACGCCATGCACATCGCGCCGTGTATGAACGCTTCCAGCTCGAGATCGTCCGGGATATTTCTTTTCAGCTTGCGGATCTCGTCGACCGTCATCTCCCGCGCAAGCACGATGCGTTTTGCGCCGAGCTCGTACCATGTCATCGCTGCCGCGTAATTTGTGCAGCTTGCCTGCGTCGAAACGTGCAGCTCAAGCTTCGGGCAGGTCCGATGCAGCGTGGTCAGAACGCCGAGATCGCTTACGATCGCCGCGTCGACGCCGCAGTCAAGGAGGCGGTTTCCGTATATCGGAAGCTTTTCGATCTCATCGTTAAAGGCAAGCGCATTGACCGTCACAAAGAGCCGCTTGCCGCTTTTGTGCGCAAGCGCAGCCGCTTCCGCGATCTCTTCAAATGTGAACCCGGCGCTTTTTGCGCGAAGCTGCAGCAGCGGACCGCCGAGATATACCGCGTCCGCGCCGAACCGCAGCGCCGCCTTCAGCGCTTCCATCGAGCCCGCCGGGGCAAGAAGTTCCGTATCAGATTTGTGTTTGTTTGTGCTCATAGATCCCTCGAAGATTCGATCATTCTGTGATTGGCATGCATACAGCTATCGCAGCAGGACTGCGCTTTTAGACGGTCGATCGAAAGCACCGGCAGAGCGTCTTCTCCGATAAGCCCAAATGCGAGCATTTGTATGTCGATGCACATACCGTCTTCAATGTATTCCTGTATCAAGGAACAGTATCGGTATTCCGATTCGACACGGTTCCGGAATTGCTCAAATTCGTCCGTAATACGATGTTCGTTACAATAATGATGACAGGCGGAGATCACTTCCCGGTCGTTCATATCGGCAATTTTATTTGTGCGATATCGAAACACCTTATGCTGCTTCAGAAAATCTCTGCAGATATTTGCGAGAAATGTATCGTTTGTCATACAGAGCCTCCTTGTTTTTAACAGCTCCATTATAACGAATCGCGGAACCTTCGTCAATCGATCCCTGCGCGGAAGGCGCTTTCATTGAGAACCGTAGGGGTAGATCGCATCTTCCCGATCTGCTGTTATGGCGTGATGCCGAGAACGACGTCCTTTACGATCTGTTGGTACACTTCTCGGATCCCCTGTGTAAGGGGAGCTGTCACCGATAGGTGACTGAGGGGTTGTTAACGCGTCGTTCAATCGACAACCCTTTCGAGATCGGTAGGTAAACGGAGTGAACCCGGAGGGATTGTCGTTTGCGCAGTCACTGACTTTACAACCCTTCCGCCTCACTTCGCTCGGCACCTCCCCTTACACAGGGGAGGCAAGAACTTTACGCACAAAAGCCTTCCCCTTGTTATGGGGAAGGTGCCGTAGCGCAAGCGAAGGCGGATGAGGAGCATACGCAGAAAAGCGTCAGCTTTTCGCGGATAAATTGCACTTGCGCGGATGAATTGTTCCTTCGGAACGTGAATTGTGCTGCGCATATGATGTCCCCCTTATCACCGCTTCGCGGAGCTTCTCCACCCTGAAGGGGGAGAAGCCTTTTGATACGCCCCAAAAGCCTTCCCCTTGTTATGGGGAAGGTGCCGTAGCGTGAGCGAAGGCGGATGAGGAGCATACGCAGAAAAGCGTCAGCTTTTCGCGGATGAATTGCGCCTGCACGCATGAATTTGCTGCACCTGTAACCTGCACCGCACGGATCGGTGTCCCCTGACAAACGCGGTTCGAGGGTCACGCCAGCGCCGACCTCCCTCTGACGAGGGAGGTGTCGAACGCAGTGAGACGGAGGGAGAGAGTAATCGGCTTTCGGGATGGATATCGCTTACGCGCATGAATTGTTTCTTCGGAACGTGAATTGTGCTGCGCATATGATGTCCCCCTTATCACCACTTCGCGGAGCTTCTCCACCCTGAAGGGGGAGAAGACTTTGGATCCACACCAAAAGCCTTCCCCTTGTTATGGGGAAGGTGCCGTAGCGTGAGCGAAGGCGGATGAGGAGCATACGCAGAAAAGCGTCAGCTTTTCGCGGATCTGTAAATTGCGCTTGCGCGCATGAATTGTTCCTTCGGAACGTGAATTGTGCTGCGCATATGATTTCCTCCTTATCACCGCTTCGCGGAGCTTCTCCACCCTGAAGGGGGAGAAGCCTTTGGATACGCCCCAAAGCCTTCCCCTTGTTATGGGGAAGGTGCCGTAGCGCAAGCGAAGGCGGATGAGGAGCATACGCAGAAAAGCGTCAGCTTTTCGCGGATGAATTGCGCCTGCACGCATGAATTTGCTGCACCTGTAACCTGCAGCGCACGGATCGGTGTCCCCTGACAAACGCGGTTCAAGAATCAAGCCAACGTCGACCTCCCTCTGACGAGGGAGGTGTCGAACGCAGTGAGACGGAGGGAGAGAGTAATCGGCTTTCGGGATGAATTGCGCCTGCACGCATGAATTTGCTGCACCTGTAACCTGCAGCGCACGGATCGGTGTCCCATGACAAACGCGGTTCGAGGGTCACGCCAGCGACGACCTCCCTCTGACGAGGGAGGTGTCGAACGCAGTGAGACGGAGGGAGAGAGTAATCGGCTTTCGGGATGGATATCGCTTGCGCGCATGAATTGTTTCTTCGGAACGTGAATTGTGCTGCGCATATGATGTCCCCCTCATCACCGCTTCGCGGAGCTTCTCCACACTGAAGGGGGAGAAGCCTTTGGGTACGCCCCAAAAGCCTTCCCCTTGTTATGGGGAAGGTGCCGTAGCGTGAGCGAAGGCGGATGAGGAGCATACGCAGAAAAGCGTCAGCTTTTCGCGGATGAATTGCGCCTGCGCGCATGAATTGACCTACGGTCATGCATTTCCTTTGATGTGAATACCGCTTGCGCGCGGGACGGTTCTGTGTTACAATGATGCAATCATAAACTGCCTTATTATAGGCTTTGGGGGAAAATCATGCTGCACATCGGCTGTCATCTGTCGCCTTCGGACGGACTTTTGAACATGGCAAAAACCGCGTCGAGCCTCGGCGCGGACACGTTTCAGTTCTTTTCGCGCAACCCGAGAGGGAGCAAGGCGAAGCCGCTCGATGCTTCTGACGCTGCCGCGATGCTTGCGTATCTACAGGACAACGCCTTTGCGCCTGTGCTCGTACATGCGCCGTATACGCTGAATCCCTGCGCCGAAAAGCCCGAGACCGCGCAGTTTGCCGAGCTTGTTATGCGGGACGATCTCATCCGCTGCACGGCGATGAAAACGCCGTTCTATAACTTCCATCCGGGCTCGCACGTCGGACAGGGCGAGACCGTCGGCATTCAAAAGACGACGGCGCTGCTGAACCGCATCCTTGACGAGTCAACCGACACAACGGTGCTGATCGAGACGATGGCGGGGCAGGGCAGCGAGATCGGCGGCACGTTTGAAGCGGTCCGCGCGATCATCGACGGCGTCGAGCGGAACGAACGCGTCGGCGTCTGCCTCGACACCTGCCACATCTTCGCCGCGGGTTACGATCTCGTGAACGACCCCGACGGCGTGCTGACGGCGTTTGACCGCGTCATCGGGCTCGACCGGCTCAAATTCGTGCACCTCAACGATTCCAAGTTCGGCTGCGGCGAACACAAGGACCGCCACGCGCCGATCGGCGAAGGCTTCATCGGGCTCGAGGGCGTACGCCGCATCGTGAATCATCCAGCGCTCCGCAACCTGCCGTTCTGCCTCGAAACGCCGCACGAACAGCTTTCCGAATACGCCGACGAGATCCGGCTTGTGAGGGGGATGACCGAATGAATCCGAACCTTGTTTCGATCGTTCCGTGCGAATCATACGCGCCGGACGTGTGCGAAGCGGCGATCACGGCTGTTCTTGCGCCGCTCGGCGGGCTCGACTGGGTACGGCCCGGCATGCGGATCGGGATCAAGGCGAACCTTGTCTCCGCGGCAAAGCCCGAAAAGGCGGTCACCACGCATCCGACGCTTTTGGCGGCGCTCACACGGCTGCTCAAAGAACGCGGCGCTTCGGTCGTGATCGGCGACAGCCCCGGCAATCTCTTCAACGCTTCGGTGCTGAACCGCGTTTACGCGCTGTCCGGTCTCGAAGAAGCGGAACGCGCCGGCGCGGAGCTGAACCGTGATTTCTCCGAAAAGGACGGCTTTTTCCCGGACGCGGTGCAGGCGAAGCGCTTTACCTATACCGGCTGGATCGACGGCTGCGACGCGCTCATCAATTTCTGCAAGCTCAAATCGCACGGCATGATGTCGCTTTCGGCGGCGGCGAAGAACCTGTTCGGCACGATCCCCGGCACGATGAAGCCGGAGTATCACTACCGCTTCCAGAACCCGAACGACTTTGCGGACATGATCGTCGACCTCGACGAGCATTGGAAGCCGGTCCTGCACATCTGCGACGCGGTCCTTGCGATGGAGGGCAACGGTCCCACGCAGGGTACGCCGAAGCACGTCGGCGCGCTGCTCGCGGCGCAAAATCCGCACTGTCTGGACGTGCTTGCGGCAACGCTGATCGGGCTCGAGCCCAAGGATGTTCCGACGATCGAGGCGGCGATCCGGCGCGGGCTTTGCCCCGATTCGGTCGACGCGCTTTCGATCGCGGGGGACTGGAGGGCGTTTCTGCAGACGGATTTCGAGATCATCCGAAACCGCAATTCACTGCTGTTTGTCGGCGGGGACAACCTCTTCGGCAGGGCGGTCCGCAGCGCCATGAACGCGTGCCTCGAATCCAAGCCGAAGGTGAAAACGAGCGCGTGCGTCGGCTGCGGCAAGTGCCGCGACATCTGCCCGGCACATACGATCTCGATCAAAAACAAAAAAGCGGTCATCGACCGAAAGAACTGCATCAAATGCTTCTGCTGTCAGGAGTTTTGTCCGGTCGGCGCGATGCGCGTGCACCGTTCGCCGGTCGCAAAGCTTTTGACCCACGGAAAGGAAGGATCGAAATGAAACGACGGATCGCGCTTTTTCTTTGCATAGCGCTCGTTTTGTGCGTGCTCGCATGCGGCGCGCCGAAAACCGACAACGGCAAGCCGACGGTGATCTGCACGATCTTTCCGCAGTACGATTTTGTGCGGCAAATCGCGGGCGATCGCGTGAACCTTGTGATGCTCGCAAAGCCCGGAAGCGAGGTCCACGGCTTCGATCCGTCGCTTTCCGAGATGTCCATGATCCTCGACTGCGACCTGTTCGTCTACGTCGGCGGAGAGACCGACCGCTGGGTCGACGATCTTCTGCACAAGAACGGCAGGGACCTGAACGCCGTTGCGCTCGTCGATCTTTGCGAAACCGTCGACGAGGAGCTTGCGCCCGGCATGCAGGGGGAGGCGGAGGAGAAGCCGGAGACCGACGAGCACGTCTGGACGAGTCCCGAGAATGCGATCCGCATCGTCGAAGGGCTTACGGACGCGCTGTCCGCGCTTTTGCCGGACGAAACGGACGCGATGCGGCAGAATGCGGACGCGTACAAACAGAAGCTTTTGTCGCTCGACAGCGATTTTCACGCCGTAATGCTGGACGCGAAGCGCACAACGGTCGTCTTTGCGGAGCGGTTCCCGTTTCGGTACTTCTGCGACGAGCTCGGCTTATCCTATTACGCGGCGCTGCCGGGCTGTTCCTCAAACGAAGAGGTCAGCCTTTCGACCGTGTCATTTCTCATCGACCGCGTCAAAGAAGAGCGGCTGCCCGGCGTGTTTACGATCGAGTTTTCGGACGGACGCATCGCAAAAACGATTGCGGACGCGACGGGCTGCGAGGTTTTCGAGCTGCATTCGTGCCATAACGTGAGCCGCGAGGACTTCGACGCGGGCGTGACCTACCTCGATCTGATGCGGCGGAATCTGGAGAATCTCAAAAAGGCGGTGAACTGAATGGCGTTGATCACATTTGAAAGCGTCGGGCTGTCCTACGGCGGCGACAATGTCGCGCACGACGTCAGCTTTTCGGTGCAGACCGGCGAGTTTTGGGGCATCATCGGCGAAAACGGCTCCGGCAAAACGACGCTGATGAAAGCGCTTCTGGGGCTGATCCCGTGCGCGTCCGGCAGGATCGTGATGGGAGAGGGCTTAAAGCCCAACGAAATCGGATACCTGCCGCAGCAGAGCGTGATCCAGAAGGATTTCCCGGCGTCAGTCTATGAGGTCGTGCTCTCCGGCACGATCGGCTGGCGCGGCATGAAGCCGTTTTACGGCAAACAGGAACGCGCGCTTGCCGCAGAGAACATGGAGCTGCTCGGCATTCTGCCGATCGCAAAGAAGAGCTATCAGGAGCTGTCCGGCGGGCAGCAGCAGCGGGTATTGCTTGCGCGCGCACTCTGCGCCACGCGGAAATGTCTTGTGCTCGACGAGCCGACGACGGGACTCGATCCGGTCGTCACGGCCGAGTTTTACAAGCTTTTGAACACGGTGAACGAGCGCGGCATGACGATCATCATGGTTTCGCACGACGTTGAAGAAGCCGTGCGCTCCTGCTCGCACATCCTGCATCTTTCCTGCCATCCGCTGTACATCGGCACGGCGGCGGAGTATATGAACAGCCCGATCGGACGGAAATATTTGAAGGAGACCGCGCTATGATCGCATCGTATTTTCAGAATATGCCGGAAATCATGACCCGCGCGCTCGTGGTCGGCACGCTGGTCTCGCTATGCGCAAGTCTTTTGGGCGTGACGCTCGTTCTGAAGCGCTATTCGATGATCGGCGACGGTCTTTCTCACGTCGGCTTCGGCGCGCTTGCGATCGCGACCGTTCTGCATGTCGGCAGGGCTTCGATGGCGGTCTCGCTGCCGATCGTGATGGGCGCGGCGTTCGTGCTCATGTGGCTGACCGAAAAGCGCCGCATGCAGGGCGACGCGGCGATCGCGGTGCTTTCTACCGGCGCGATCGCGGTGGGTACGCTGCTGTTCCGGTTCTCGGACAACCAGTACCAGGACATCTGCAATTCCCTGTTCGGCACGGCGTCGATGGCGCTGCTTTCCGACGCGGACATGTGGATCACGGTCGGCGTGTCCGTCGCGGTGCTCGGTTTGTTCATCCTGTTCTATACCCGCATCTTCAGCGTGACGTTCGATACGAGCTTTGCCAAGGCGACCGGCGTGCACGTCGGCGCGTACAGCATGATGCTTGCGGCGCTGACCGCCGTGACCGTCGTGATCGGCATGAAGATGGTCGGCGCGATCATGGTTTCGGGGCTGATCATCTTTCCGGCTTTGTCCGCCATGCGCGTATGCAAGCGCTTCCGCTCGGTCATGATCACGTCCGCGGCGCTGTCGCTCGTCTGTTTCTTCGCGGGGTTTTTCCTGTCGCTGCTCATCGAGGCGCAGCCGGGTCCCGCGATCATCGCGGTGCACGTCCTTTCGTTTTTGATCTGCAGTCTCATCGGGTTTGTCAAAACCCGTATCCGCATGCGCAAAACCCGCTCGATCATCGTTGAGCCGCCGTGCAAGGCGCAGTGATATCCGCGCTGTTGCGGGTGATATACACCTTCGGCGTGAGATATCCCTGCGGGATGTGATATATTCCGCTTGCGCGGAACGTTCAGGCGGATCTACATGAGAACCCAAAAGCCTTCCCCTTGAGTAACCGCTGAATAAAGCGGCTATTTCAGTGAGAAGACCGGTTATCATTGAAAAAACGACTCGAATGTCTCGTTCTTTCATGTTTCATGCCCTCATTTTGTGCTTTCAGAGCAGCTTTGGGCATAGTTATCCTGCGCATTACACATATCGTGTAAGCATATACAGATTCGCACTCGCAAAGGCAAGGTAGGCATAATCCTGATTCTTTTGGATCCCTTTATACCTTGCCTTTCG
>JAEEGH010018248.1_pt1 | contig 14858 bp, 8 predicted proteins | sample 9134181 | NCBI WGS metagenome assembly JAEEGH01 (sample SAMN16246544, study PRJNA631951) | gut metagenome | biome: gut microbiome; feature: rumen; material: DP-attached | host: Bos | place: Iran: Karaj | collected 2018-10 | reverse complement strand
CTCCAAGGAATCGGAGATTTACGTCAAGTCCCGTTCCCTCTACGGCATCTACTTCGCCAAGAATGAGATCGCCAAACGGGACCGCGTCTATCTCGTGGAGGGCTACCTCGACGTCCTGTCCTTCCACCAGCTCGGCCTCCTGAACACGGTCGCCTCCAGCGGCACCTCCCTCACCGTCGAGCAGATCCGCCTGATGAAGCGTTTCTCCGAAAACGTGACCATCATGTACGACGGCGACCCGGCCGGCATCCATGCCGCCCTGCGGGGCATCGACATGGTCCTGAAGGAAGGGATGAACGTCAAGGTCGTCCTCTTCCCGGACGGCGACGACCCCGACTCCTTCTCCCGGAAGCACACGCTGGAGGAGGTGGAGACCTTCATCGCCCGGAACGAGCAGGATTTCATCGGTTTCAAGACCGACCTGCTGCTCGCCGACGCCGGACGGGACCCGCTGAAGCGGGCCGGGGTCATCAACGACATCGCCGACAGCATCGCCCAGATCCCGGACGCGGTGAAGCGTTCGGTCTATACCGACGACTGCGCCGCCAAGTTCAACATCGACACGGGCATCCTCTTCGACCGCATCCGCCGGACCCGTGAAAAGGCCCTTGCGGATGAGCGGGCGGAGCGCGACCGGGAGCGGAACCGCGAACGGTATCTCGAAGCGCAAAACACTGCCAATGAAGAGGTTCCGGCGGAGGTCACGCCCACTGCCGACGCCGCCTCCATCCTCTTTGAGGACCCGATTGTCGCGCCGAGCGAGCGGGAACTGCTCAGTTTCATCCTGCGGGACGGCACCACGCCCCTCCGCTTCGAGAGCGATTCCGAGTTCTATGCAGGGGACGAGCCGCCGACCGTCGCGGAGTTCATCGACGCGGCGCTGGACGGCGTCCCGCTCGTCAATACGCTGTACCGCCTCGTCTATGACGCCTACTTCGTCTGCTACGACGAGGGACTGAGCCAGGAACAGGCCGTCAAACGGCTCCTCGACGGGGAGGACCGGACCGTCGCCACGGTCGCCGCCGAGTTGTCCGAAGAGCGTTATGCGCTGACCGTCACGGACTTCGCCAAGGCCATGACCACCCATGAATCCTGGCTCGTCTCCTATGTCCCCCGCGCCATCCTGGTCTATCAGGACAAGAAGATGCAGTCGAAAATCCGCGCGCTCACCCGGAAACTCGCTACGGCCGCACCCGCGGACCAGGAAGACCTCCTGCGCGAGATCGAGCGCACCAACGCCGTCAAGCGGAAGATCAACATCCGCCTCGGCCGGGAAAGAAAAGAATAAGCAATCAATATGGAAAAGAAACACAAGAGAACCCTCGTGACCTGTGCGCTCCCCTACGCCAACGGTCCCGTCCATATCGGCCACCTCGCCGGCGCCTACATCCCCGGCGACATCTATGTCCGCTACCTCCGGATGCGCGGGGAGGACGTCGTCTTCATCTGCGGATCCGACGAGCACGGCGTGCCGATCACGATCAAGGCCCGCGAGCAGGGAGTAACCCCGCAGGACATCGTGGACAAGTACCACCGCATCATGAAGGACGCCTTCAGCGGCCTCGGCATCAATTTCGACATCTATTCCCGGACGACCTCCCCGGTGCATGAACAGCATGCCTCCGCCTTCTTCCGCAAACTCTACGACGAAGGCAAGTTCATCACCCGGGAAAGCGAGCAGTACTATGACACCGAGGCGAAGACCTTCCTCGCCGACCGCTATATCGAAGGGACCTGCCCGAAGTGCGGCAATCCCCACGCCTACGGCGACCAGTGCGAGAAATGCGGCAGCACCCTGAGCCCGGAAGAACTCATCGACCCGCACTCCCGCCTGTCCGGCGGCGCGCTGGAGAAGCGCAGGACCTCGCACTGGTACCTCCCGCTGGACCAGTTCGAGCCCTGGCTCCGCGACTGGATCCTCGAGCAGCACAAGGAATGGAAAACCAACGTCTATGGCCAGTGCAAGAGCTGGCTGGACGGCGGGCTGCAACCCCGCGCCGTCAGCCGCGACCTGGACTGGGGCGTGCCCGTCCCGGTGGAAGGAGCTGAGGGAAAGGTCCTTTACGTCTGGTTCGACGCCCCGATCGGCTACATCTCCAATACCAAGGAACTCCTCCCGGAAAGCTGGGAAAAATGGTGGAAGGACCCGGACACCCGGCTGGTTCATTTCATCGGCAAGGACAACATCGTCTTCCACTGCATCGTCTTCCCGTCGATGCTGAAGGCGCACGGGGACTACATCCTCCCTGACAACGTCCCCTCCAACGAATTCCTCAACCTCGAGGGCGACAAGATCTCGACCTCCCGCGGCTGGGCCGTCTGGGTGGACGAGTACCTCCGGGATTTCCCCGGCCAGGAGGACGTCCTCCGCTACATGCTGACCGCCAACGCCCCTGAAACCAAGGACAACGACTTCACCTGGAAGGACTTCCAGAGCCGCAACAATTCCGAGCTCGTCGCCGTCTTCGGCAACTTCGTCAACCGCGCCGTCGTCCTCACCGGCAAGTATTTCGGCGGCCGTGTTCCGGCCAACCTGAAGCCGGAACCGGTTGACGCCGAGACGCTTGCACAGATCCTTCCCTGCAAGGAAGCCCTGGAGAAATACATCGAGACCTATCATTTCCGCGAGGCCCTGAAGGAGGCGATGAACATCGCCCGCATCGGCAACAAGTACATCTCCGACGCCGAGCCCTGGAAGGTCGCCAAGACCGACATGGACCGCACGGCGTCCATCCTCTACACCTGCCTGCAGATCTGCGCCGACCTGGCCATCGCCTTCGAGCCGTTCACGCCCTTCTCCGCGGAAAAGCTGCGGAAGATGCTCCGCGTCGGCATCGACGCCGGACGGGACCACCGCGCCGGCGAAGGCACCCCGACGGTGAACTTCTACCGCCCGGATGAAGGCGCCGCCCTTCATACGATGCCCGCAGGAGCAGCCTCCTGTGGAGCATTTGCCCGGATAGGGTCGCGAAGCGACGCGGAGCAGGAGGCTGCTCCTGCGGACATCGTCCTCCGCTGGTCGGACCTCGGCGCCACGGAACTGATCCCCGCCGGCCATGAACTCGGCACCGCGGAACTGCTCTTCCAGAAGATCGAGGACAGTGTCGTCGATGCCCAGATCGCCCGGCTCGGGCGGATCAAGGCCGAGCGCGAAGCGGCCGAAAAAGCGAAACTCGCCGCCGAGGCCGCGAAGCACATCGAACCGCAGAAGGAGGAAATCAGCTTCGACGATTTCGGCCGGATGGACATCCGCACCGCGACCGTTCTCGCCGCGGAACGCGTGCCCAAGACCGACAAACTGCTGAAACTCACGATCGACACCGGCATCGACCAGCGCACGATCGTCTCCGGCATCGCCGAATACTACAGCCCCGAGGACATGCTCGGCAAGCAGATCTGCATCCTGGCGAACCTCGCCCCCCGCACCATCCGCGGCATCGAGTCAAAGGGCATGATCCTCATGGCCAGGCAGGGAGACGGCAAGATGCGCTTCATCACGCCGCAGGACGCCGTGGTCAACGGCGCCCAGATCGGCTGACACCGCCCGGCACCCGCTACAGTTTCCTGCAGCGGGTGTTGTGGCCCTGGCTGGCGATGGGGACGTTGCCGAAGTTGAAGGCGACGTGGTTGTTCGTATAGTCGGCGAGGGTGCGGCGGCAGAGATAGGTCATCATCTCGTCACCGGTGTAATAGGTCCAGTGGACGACGCGGCGGCCGATCATCTTGACGGCGCCCTGGCCCATGTAGCCGGCCGCGGGGAACCAGAGGAAATTACCGCTGTTATCAGCGTTCCACATGCCCAGGAGGCCGCTTTCACCCGCCCCTGGCAGTTCCTTGTACTGGAACTTGAAATCGTAGGTGCAGTTGTACATGTCCGTGGCGGTCACGATGACATAGCCCTGCGGACAGGGGTCATGGTCGGTGAGCTTTTCGTGGGCGCTCGTGGAGGTCTCCCAGAGATTCTCGCCGTCCCCGCTCGGGCCGCCGACGATGGGCGTTTCGTCCGGGTCCACCCACAGCGTGATGTCCATCCCGTTGAGCCGGCCGCTGGCGTCGGAATTGATCTTCTTGTGATAGAAGTAGTTCGGGTACTTCTGGGTCTCCGGGATATTCTTCTTGATGGCGGACGACTGGGCCTGCTTCTGGACGTAGTAGCTGAAGCCGTAGATGGCCTTCACGGCCGTATTGGCGTAAGCCTTGCTCTCCACCGCGAATTTCCTGACGCGCGGGAAGGTGATGTGGTTGCCGTACTGGTGATAAACGCCGATGCTCTCGAGGGCCTGCGCTTCCGTCATGTTCTCGATATCGGAAGCTTTCTCCGGCGCCCAGGTCGCACCGACGTTGCGGTCAAGCAGATAGTTCGGCATCGGCCGGGGAGACGATTCGGGCTGGTTCAGGATCACGTCCTTCGGCTGGTCCGTCGCCCAGAGGTGCCAGGACCAGAGGCATTCGGCCGAATTGAGGTTGTTGGTATCCAGCACGATGGTGGCGTTGCCCTCCTCATTCTTGCCGCCGTAGCGGAAGGAGATGGTCTGGGTGGCGGCATCGTAGCAGACGTTGTTGAACAGGGTCGTGGACTCGGTCCAGTGGATCTGCGCGATCTTCGCCCCCTCGAAACCCTCGCCGAGGATCTTCTTCGCCGGGAAGGAATAGGCCTTCGGCTCGGCTCCGGCGACCACCAGGTAGCAGTTGGACCGGCTGGTGCCGCCTGCAGACAGGTCCACCGGATCCTTCGGCAGGAGCCCGTCGACATTGAACGGGGCGAGCCGGGTGATCCTGCTGCGGTTGACCGTAACGGTCTTCGGGGTGATGTAGCTGTACGCGCTGCCGTCGGAGAACTCGAGGATGACCATCGATTCCTCGTAGGCCGCCGCAGGGACGACGAGGCAGATTTCGGCCGGCGTGGCGGTGTTGAGCGGGATTTCCCGGCCGGTCACCTTGACATAGCCGTAATGGCCGTTGCCGTTGCCGGAGACCAGCGCTGCCTGGGGCGTTTCCGCCGTCACGCTGAAGGTGGATGCGCCGGAAAGGGCCGGGGTCTTCATATTGTTGGACTTGAAGGTCAGGGCCGTCAGCGTCTTGGTGCCCAGGAGCCGGAACATCAGGATGCCGCCGAGGTTGGTGAAACGCAGCCGGTCGCCCTCGAGACGGCCGAACATCGGATTGGCTCCGTTGCCGACCTTCTCGCCGCCGGCCTCGGACAGGGTCTGGACGGTCGGGAACTTGAGGGTCGCCGTGTTGTCCGAGAGGGTGATGGCCGGTTCGGCCGGGTAGGTGGCATAGGCGGTGCCGGCAGGAACGGAGAAACGGGCGGTGCCGTCGGCATCGATGGAGGTCACCGGACAGACGGTCTGCACGCCTTCGCCGTCGATGGCCAGGATGGCGTCATCGGCGCTCCAGGCAAACTGGACGGCATCCCCCGCAAGGGTGGTACGGGAATCGACCGGTGCATCGGCAAGCACGGCGGTCACTTCGATCATCCCGCCTTCGCGGCCGGCGGGAACGGCGGTTTCGGGTTCAAGGACATTGCAGGCGAGGGCCAGGGCAAGGAATCCGGTCAGGTACAGTTTCTTCATGGCTCTTCCTCCTACATGAAAAAATCTTCATCCGTGATGTCGAACGGCTCCATCTGGTCGTTCTCCCCGCTCTTGCAGAGCCCGGCTTCGAGCGCCAGGTCGCGGAACCTGGCGGTCGGGGCGGCATAGCCGGCTTCAGCCCCTGTCATGTCTGTTCGTCTCATAGCGTCGGTATTTCCGGCAAGGTACGGCTTTTTAGACACTTTTCCAAAAGGATCGGCCGGGAATGGAGGCAGCGCAACCAGGTTTTATTTGCAAGAAAGAAGGGAAATCCATACCTTTGAATGTATGAAAAGACTGCTCACCCTCCTCCTTGTCCTGGGGGCCGCCCTGCCGGTTCCTGCCCAGGAATACGGCATCGTCCGCCTCTCCGTCTGCAACATGCGCAGCACCCCGGATTACGATGCGGAAATGGTCTCCCAGGCCCTTCTGGGCACGCCCGTCCACATCCTCCGGACCAACGAAGGGAACGGATGGCCCGAAATCCAGAGCCCGGACACCTACACCGGCTGGGTCCACAAGGCCGGGATCCAGCGGATGACCCGGGCGGAATACGCCGACTGGAACGCCGCCGAGAAAGTGATTGTCACCGCCCTTTTCGGGACGGTCCTCGACGCCCCCTCCCGGACGGCCGGAACCGTCTCCGACGTCGTCGCCGGCGACCGGCTCCGCTGCCTCGGCAGCGCAGGACGGTATTGGAAGGTCGGCTTCCCCGACGGCCGGGAGGGGTACCTCCGCAAACGGGCCGGCGAACGGGAGTCCGTCTGGCGGAAGTCCCTGGACCAGAGCGCGGAAGCCATCCTGAAGACGGCCCGTTCCATGACCGGTTTCCCGTACCTTTGGGCCGGCATGTCGCCGAAGGGGATGGACTGCAGCGGCTTCGTCCGCGCCACGCTCGCCATCCACGACATCATCATTCCGCGCGATGCCTCGCAGCAGGCGCCGAAAGGGCAGCGCATCGACCTGTTCCCCGGCGGGGCCGCCGCCCCGGACCTCTCTCCGCTCCTCCCGGGCGACCTCCTCTTCTTCGGCCGCCGGGGCGAAAACGGCGCGAAGGACCGGGTGTCGCATGTCGCCTTCTACCTCGGGGACAAGCGGTTCATCCACTCGCTCGGTCTCGTGACGGTCGCGAGCATGGACCCGGAGGCCCCCGATTATGACGCCTACAACACCGGCCGCCTCCTCTTCGCCTGCCGCATCCTCCCCTGGATCGACCGGCAGGACGGCCTCAACACCACCGCGACCAATCCCTATTACCATGAATAAGACCCGACGCGATTTCCTGAAGACCGCCGGTGCGGCGACCCTCGGCGCAGGGCTGCTCGCCGGCTGCGGCCGCTTCTCCCCCGGGCCGGAACGGTTCTCCGTCAACAGGCTCGGTACCGGAAAGATGAAACTGAGCTGGTTCCCTTACGAACTCAAGCTCCGCCATACCTTCACGGTAGCCTCCTACAGCCGGACCACCACGCCCGACGTGCAGGTGAAAATCGACTACGAGGGTTTCACCGGCTATGGCGAGGCGTCCATGCCCCCGTACCTCGGCCAGAGCGTCGAGAGCGTGACGAAGTTCCTCGAAAAGGTGGACCTGGAGCGGTTCAGCGACCCATTCTGCCTCGATGACATCCTTGCCTACGTCGACAGCCTCTCCGAAGGGGACACGGCGGCGAAGGCGGCCGTGGACATCGCCCTCCATGACCTCGTCGGCAAGCTGCTCGGCGCGCCATGGTACCGGATCTGGGGCTATGACCCCGCCAAGGCGCCGGACACGACCTTCACCATCGGCATCGACACGCCCGAGGTCGTGCGGGAGAAGACCCGCGAGTGCGCCGGACAGTTCAACATCCTCAAGGTCAAGGTCGGGCTCGACAACGACAAGGAGATGATCACGACCATCCGCGAGATCACGGACCTCCCGATCGCCGTCGATGCCAACCAGGGCTGGAAAGACCGCAACCAGGCCCTCGAAATGATCCACTGGCTGAAGGAGCACGGCATCGTGATGGTCGAGCAGCCCATGCCGAAGGAGCGGCTCGACGACCTCGCCTGGGTCACCGAACACAGCCCGCTCCCCGTCTTCGCCGACGAATCCATCCAGCGTCTCCGGGACATCCAGTCCCTCAAGGGCGTCTTCTCCGGCATCAACATCAAACTGATGAAATGCACGGGCATGCGGGAGGGGCACAGGATGCTCGAGTTCGCGCGCGGGCTCGGGATGAAGGTCATGGTCGGCTGCATGACCGAGACCTCCTGCGCCGTATCCGCCGCCGCCCAGCTGTCCCCCGCCGTCGATTTCGCCGATCTGGACGGCAACCTGCTCATCGCCAACGACCGCTTCGACGGGGTGAAAGTCGTCGGCGGCAAACTGACCCTTCCCGACCGCCCGGGCATCGGCGTGGAACTGCTATGAAAAAGAGTGACTACCTGTTCTGGGGGCTCTGCCTGGTGGTCGTCGTCTGGTTCGCCGGGCAGCGCATCGCCCGGAGCCGCGCCGCGAAGGCCTGGGAGGCCGAGCGGCAGGAGCGTATCGCCAAGGATTTCAACAAGTCCTACGACGAGGTGAAAGCCTTTGTGGCCCAGTACATTCCGGACGTGACGGACGAACAGATGGAGGCCTGGAGCGCCGACAACCGGCTGGAGAATCTGGAGATCGGCGGCGAGCGCCGCTATTTCCGGAAGGCCGGTCCGAACCTCTTCCGCATCGACAAGGCCTGCGAAAGCATCCAGGCGGAAGCGGAGACCCTGAGCGGCAACCGCATCGACGGACATAACGCCGACGATGCGGCCGTCATCCCCGTCCTCGTGGAGCAGGTACGCTCCCAACTCGTGGCGGGAGGCGGCGGGATCGTCGATACGGCAGCTGTTGCGCCCCCCTCCCCCTACCTCGGGACACCGAAAACCTTCCATGTGCGCTACACGCTGACCGTCCACCCGGACGCCGTCCCTGCCGGGGAGACCGTCCGCTGCTGGCTGCCATTCCCGCGCAGCGACGTTCCCCGCCAGCGCGACGTGCAGCTCCTCTCCACGAGCGAGCCGGATCCCGTCCTCTCCCGGCCGGAGAACGGGCACTGCACCGTCTATCTGGAAAAAACGGCCGTCGCCGGCGAGCCCACCGTCTTCTCGGAAGAGTTCCGTTACACGGCCTTCGGCGAATGGCACCCTCTCTCGGCCGATGCGGTGAAACCGTATGTCAACAACACGCGGATGTATCTCGAATACACGGCGGAAAGGCCGCCCCACATCCGCTTCAGCCCGGAGATCCGGAGCCTCGTCCAGACACTCGCCGGGGACGAGACCAACCCGTATCTGCTTGCCCGCAAGTTCTTTACCTATGTCAATGACAACTTCCCCTGGGCCTCCGCCCGCGAGTATTCGACGCTGGAGGACATCCCCGCCTACGTGCTGCGGGAAGGACATGGCGACTGCGGCATGGTGACGCTGCTGTTTATCACGATGTGCCGCTGCGCCGGCATCCCCGCCCGCTGGCAGAGCGGTTTCATGATGCACCCGTCCGGCTGGAATCTCCATGACTGGGGCGAGGTGTACTTCGAGGGTGTCGGCTGGGTGCCCGCGGACCAGTCCTTCGGCATTCCACCCTATGCGGTCCGGACCGAGCCCCTGCTCGGCGACCGGGCGCCGCAGGGCGAACCCCTCCTGACGCTCCCGGAGGGCGAATTCTTCTACCTCGGCGGCATCGACCCGTACCGGATGGTCGTCAACAGCGACTACGGCGACCTGCTCGAACCGCGCAAGCGATATCCGCGCAGCGAGACGGTCGATTTCCAACGGGGCGAAGTCGAATGGAAGGGAGGCAATCTCTATTTCGACCAGTGGGACTACCGCATGGACATCGACTACCGGTGAAAACGGTAGAAAAACTGTAGCAGGAAATAGCGGTTGACGCCGTTGAAAGTGCTGACAGCACGGCTGCTGGCGCTAAAACGGCGTGTCATGTTGAACTGCTGCCCGAGCATGTCATAGCCCGCAAGGCGGATGGTCCCCTTGCCGTGCAGGACACTGCGCGACAGGAAGGCGTTCCAGATGCAAAGGCTCCGGTTGAGCTCCTCATAGGCATACCCCCGCTGGACGAACAGGGTGGCATCCGTGCCGAAACGCAGCTTCCAGGGCAGTCTGAGCGTGGTTTCCGCCCCGGCAATCAGCGTCACGGGATGCTGGTTGAGGTCCGGGCGGAGCACGCTCCGCTCATCGGTGAACTCCCCGCCGACGCGGGCGACGACCTCGACGGGACCGTTCCGGAAGGTCAGGTCGAAGCGCTCCTTGAGCATCAGCCGCTTCATCGTATTGACCTCATCTTCCTTCCGTTTGGAATTGTACAGGTAGGAGGCGTCGTTGTCGTAGTGGAAAGAGGCATAGTTGACGAAAGAGAAGGGGCTGCTGCCGATCGTCTTGTTCCAGACCGCACTGCCGCCGACGTTCCAGTCGCCGTCGATGTTTTTCGACAGGACCGTCCGGCCGCCGGTGTCGGGATCGTATTCGGTCGAGGTGCTGAAGCTGTTCTGGATGATGTTCCCGGTCATGTCGAGGACGAGGCCGCGCTGGGCCTTGAGGTCGGAACTGCGCCAGGAGAGGTTCATCCGGTGGGTGAAGGAAGGCTTGAGCGACGGGTTGCCGATGTGGACATAGAGGGGGTTGGTGCCGCTCCGGACCGGGATCATATTATAAGGGGAAGGAGAGGAAGACCAGCTCCGGTAGGAGAAGGACAGGTGGTCGGTCTTGGAGCGGTTGTAGCGGAAAGACAGGTTCGGAGCGGCGTAGCACACGAAGCCGCTTTCATGGCCGGCATCCAGCTCCGCCGTATGGTAGTCGATCACGCTCCACTGCGGCTTGACGGCGACGCCAAGGGTGGCATTCCACTTCTTACGGTAGATGCGGAGGTTGACCGTGCCGGTCAGGACATAGCCGGTATAGATGCCATAGGAGGTCAGCTCCGGGTCGAGCGCATCGGCATAGCCGGCAGGGAGCGCCGCCCGTGCATCCCGCTCGGAGAGGGTTTCCGGGACGGTCCAGTCCATGCCCTTGAACGAGTAGAGCAGGCGGTCGCTCCAGTTCCGGATGAGACGTCCGTTCAGGAAGGCCTGCAGATGGATCCGCTTGCCGACAGGCTCGTTCGCAGAAAGCTGGACGACGCCCTCGAAACGGTCCCAGGGTGTCTCCAGGAACTGTTTCCGGATGGAAGGGGCCCGTTCCTTGCGGAAATAGTCCACCCGGTAGTCATTGAACTGCGCCGAGTGGACGGCGGTATAGATAGCTTGCGTCCGGAGGGTGAAGGAGCGCCCGCGCTTCGCGGCACGGCGGGTCGCCTGAAGGAGGATGTTGGCATCGGTCCGGCCGCTGTAGGAGGCCGTGGACTGGCGGCTGGCGTTCACCCGCGCCGCGTCGCGGTCCTCCGCCAGGTCCGGGTCGGCGTCGAAGGTCAGCGTGCAGGGATTGGACCAGGAATCCGTGCGGGTCCAGGTGAACAGGGGCTTCATGTAGAGGGTGATTTCCGGGCGCGGGCGCCATTCGAGCGTCAGCTCCGCATTGACCTTGCGGCTGTCGCTCAGGGTCAGGGCCTCGGCCTCATAAAAACTCGTCCCGGAGGACTGGAGACTCTGGCTGCGGGTGTTGCGTTCGACGCGCCGGTCATTCCCGGAATAATGGATGTTCGAATTGATCTCCAGGTCCTTCCGCTTGCTGTCATAGGAGGCGCCGGCACTGTGGAAGACCGGATCGCCGCTTCCGCCGGTCCCGAGCTGGCTCATCGTGGCGTTGGAGAGGGAAAGGCCGGGTGGCATGTTGTGGATGTTCCCGATCAGCGAGGTCTGGTCCCGCTCCGTGATCTTGCCGGCATTGAGCCGGCCGCGATAACGGGCGGACGTGCCGCCGGCGCCCGTGAGCGAACCCTGCCACCCGTCCATCATCCGTTTCTTGACCTTGATGTCCAGCACGGGCACCTCCTCGCCGTCGTCGATGCCGCTGATGCGGGCGAAGTCCGACGGCATCTCATAGGCGCGGAGCTGGTCCACCATGTCGGCCTGGATGTTCTTCAGCCCGGCGGCCACATCCCCGCCGAAATACAGCTTTCCGTTGACCAGGATCTTTTCCACCGCCCGGCCGTTCAGGGTAACCCGGTTCCCGTCCACCTCCAGTCCCGGAATCTTCCGGAGCAGGTCCTCCAGCGCGGCGTCCTCCGCCACCTGGTACGCGGCGGCGTTGTACACGACCGTATCCTCCAGCACCTTCACCGGCGGCACGGAGGCGACGACCGTGGAGGCCTCGAGCTTCAGCGGCTCCTTGAAAATGCTCTCCGGGGGTTGCTGGGCGGCCGGAGGGGCCTGCTGCGCCGGAGGGGTCTGCTGAGCCGGGGGCGTCTGGCTCTGCTGCGCCGGGGGCGTCTGCGGCGGCCGGTCCTGCGCCGAAAGCGGTGCCAAGGGAAGCAGCAGCAGTACCGCCAAAAGCACCTTCCCAAACGGATTGGAATATCCCCGGATACGTCCCATACTACAAAGATGGCGATTTTCCGGGACAAGGACAAGCGCGTTCCGACGCTGTTTTTGCAGAAAAAACAATTATTCTTTATCTTTGTTCAGCAGAAAAAATGTTTATGAAAACCCTCCGTTCCCTGCGGCCCCTCGCCGCCCTTTCCGCCCTTTTCGCGGCTATCACCCTGTCTGTCAGCGTATCCCCGTCCGTCCGGGCACAGGACGCGCCCAAGCCGGCACCGTCCCACGTGGTCGCCGGCACGCCCGCCGACTCCGTCGCCTTCGCCAACGCGGCATGGGAGGTCACGGACCTCGGAAAAGGCGCCGAAGCGCGCTACGCCCAGGTCCGGATGTTCGACAGCGTCCAGTCCATCAGCATCGTGAGCTACCCCGCCCGGAATTTCCGTACGGGCATCGTCGAGGGCGAGGGAATGACCATGGGCGAAACGGTTGTCAAGCGGGGCCACGCCAACCACGCGATGCATACGAGCGTGCTGGCCAAGGCGGGCGGCGCCCGTTTCGCCGTCAATGGGAACTATTTCAATACCAAACTGTTCACCCCGACCTGCTACACGCGCATCGGCCGCCGCGTCTTCGGCCGCACGACGGCGAAGGAGGTCTTCCGCACCAACGGCATCATGGTCATCGGCCGCCGCGGCCACAAGATGGACATCTATACCTGCGACACCCTTTCCTATGACGCCACGACCAGCAAATGGCACACCGCCATCGCCGCGGGCCCGATGCTCATGGAAGACGGGAAGGTCATCACCTACAGCCCCGAGCAGATCCGCACGACCGAATCCTTCTACAACTGGCGCCATCCGCGCTCGCTCATCGGCTACACGACCGATGCGAAAGGCCGGCCCGACCGGGTCTATATGATCGTCATCGACGGCCGCTTCCCCGGCCAGGGCGAAGGCGCGAGCATCGCCGAATGCGCCTGCATCTGCCACCTCCTCGGGATGACCGACGCCATCAACCTCGACGGCGGCGGCTCCTCCACCCTCTGGACGGACGAGACCGGCGTCATCAACCACCCCTACGACAACAAGAAATGGGACCACGCCGGCGAGCGGCGCGTTCCCAATATCCTCATTGCCCGGTAACGGCTTTCCGCCGGAGCTCTCCGGCTAATACTTGAACGACGAACCGCCGAGGAACTCGCGCAGGAGCGAGGTAGGCGGGATTTCGCGGTCGGAAACCGGGGTGAAATAACTCAGGAAACGGAGGAGGCGGTGGGCCTCCGAGTACTCCACACAGCTTTTCGGAACGCTGCGCAGGATCGGCTCCGCGTGGTTGCGGAGGACGGCGAACTCGATCAGGTAGGCGGAGTTGAACATGACGTCCGCGGTCTCCTGGAAGGGGTAGATCCACTCTTCCTCGCTGCGGCAGACGTTCGGCCACTGGGCAATGGTCTCCCGGGCCGTGAAAGCGCCCTTGTTGTAGTCGCGGACGATGCGGCGGAGTAGGCGGTTGTCGCTCGTCGGAATCCAGTTGTGGTTGTCCAGGTGGGTGCTGGTCAGCGTGTTGATGAAGATCTTGAACTTGCACTCGGCAGGGATCCGGGAGGTCAGGCCGGGATTCAGGGCATGGATGCCCTCGATCAGGAGGATGGTGCCCGGAACCAGGCGGATCTTCTTGCCGTTGTACTCCCGCCTGCCGGTGACGAAGTTGTATTCCGGCACGGAAACCTCCTCACCGTCAAGCATTTTCATGATATCCGACTCCATGAGCGCATGGTCCACGGTATCGAAGTTGTCGAAGTCGTAGCTGCCGTCGGGGAACTTCGGCGTGTCCTCCCGGTTGACGAAATAATCGTCGGTGGAGACGGACAGCGGCTGGAGCCCGCAGGCCTTGAGCTGGATGCTGAGCCGCTTGCAGAAGGTCGTCTTGCCGGAGGAGGACGGGCCGGTGATCAGCACGACCTTCACCGGGGTCTCCAGATGGTACCGGCGGTCGATCTCCTCGGCGATCTGGACGATCTTCTTTTCCTGCAGGGCCTCCGCGACGCGGATGAGTTCGTTGGCATGGCCCTCGGAGCAGGCATGGTTGACATCGCCGACCGTGGACAGGCGCATGATGATGTTCCAGCGCAGCGCTTCCGCGAACATGCCATAGGTCTTCGGCTGGTCATAGAAGGGCGCCAGCCGGCTGGGGTCATGCCGGTCCGGGACGCGGAGGAGCATGCCGTCATGGTACAGGCAGAGCCCCCAGACAGTCAGGTAACCAGCTGACGGGACGAGCTTTCCATAATAATAATCCGCCGTGTCGCCGAGGGTGTAATAATCGGCATAGAGTTCCCCGCTCGTCTCCAGGAGCTTCACCTTGTCGTCGTAACCGCCCTTGCTGAAGGCCTTGACCGCCCGGTCCATCGGCACGTCGTAGCGGTGGAAGGGGATGTTCTTCTCCACGATCTCCTTCATCCGGCGTTCCAGCGCATCCACGTCCGCAGGCGTCACCGCACTGCCGTCCTCCTTGCGGAGATGGCAGAAGAAACCGTTGGAGATGGGATGCTCCATATAGACCTTGCTGCCCGGGAACACATCCTCCGCCGCCGCGCAGAGCAGGAAGCAGAGCGACCGGCAATAGACACGCCGGCCGCTGGGATGGGCCATGTCGATGAACTCGATGTCCTTGTTCTGGTAAACCCGGAACTTCAGGCCCTGCGAAACGTTGTTGACCTTGGCCGATACGATCGGATACGGCCGGTCGAACTCGAAATCGTTCAGCATCGTGAGCAGGCTGGTCCCCTCCGGAAATTTCCGGCTCGTCTGGGTGTTCTTGCAAAAGACTTGCAGCA
>JAEEGH010018247.1_pt1 | contig 14858 bp, 13 predicted proteins | sample 9134181 | NCBI WGS metagenome assembly JAEEGH01 (sample SAMN16246544, study PRJNA631951) | gut metagenome | biome: gut microbiome; feature: rumen; material: DP-attached | host: Bos | place: Iran: Karaj | collected 2018-10 | reverse complement strand
CAGAAGTCCGCCGCGTACTAAAACCAAAAGGCCAATTCTATTGTGCAACCTATGGCGAACACGGAATTATAGAATATCTTTCAAAGCTGCTTGGCGAGTATGGCGTAGAAGATAATGTAAATAAAAACTTCACACTGCAAAACGGCGCGGCAATTCTGTCATCAGTTTTTGAAAACATCAGAAAAGAAAATTATGAGGATTCTCTTGCCGTAACAAATATCGCAGACCTCGTAGATTACATATATTCTCTTTCAAGCATGTCGTCACTCAGCAGCCAGCCACGCGAAAAAATCCGGAGACTCTTACAAAGTCACATGGTAAACGGAGTTCTTACAGTTCCAAAAGAATACGGAATGTTTATTGCACACTGATTTCAGCAACAATCGGTTCAATATATTTTTTATCAGAAATATCGTATGAATGTGAAATCATCTCGGCAGTTTTTTTATCGTCTTCGGTTGCACCTTTTTTTGAAGCAATAGCCTTTGCAAACATTTTCAGCATAAAGCGCGAAAAGCCGCTCATCTTTTCGTAACTGAGGCCACCCGGGCAATAGAACAATTTTGCAAGCTTCTTTTCTTCTTCCGTAAAAATGCGGTCCATTGCAACAGCCACTTCAGGACTTTCTATGGGACTTGCACCAACTGCATATACAACAAGCTTTTTTCCAGCCTGAGCAAGAGCCGGCATCTGTTTTTTAAACCAGTCCAGCTTTTTCAACATACCTGCCATACACCAGCTGCCAAACACAATTGCATCATAGTCAGCAAGATTGATTTTGCCAGCCTTCTTCAAAGATACACACTCACTGCCTGTAGCTTCGCTAATCCATTCTGCATACTGTTTTGTAAAGCCTGTCTGACTGTTGTAAATTACGATTGCTTTCATTTTTCTTTAACTCCTTCTATTTTATATTTTTCAAATTATTTTCCATTTTCGAAATAATTTTAAATACACTTCGCATTTCTTTTTCCGAAACCCCATCATACAAAAGCTGCATAAACTCCTGTTCTTTCTGCAAATATTTTACAGCAAGTTCTTCACATTTTTTTGTCCTATGAATGCGTTGTTTTCTTTTATCGTTTTTGTCCTGGATTAGAATTAGTATTTCTTTTTTGCAAAGGCTGTCTAAAATCTGCTTTACGTTTTGGCGGCTGCAGCCCATAGTTTCTGCAAGTTCATTAGCGGTAGGTTCTTCATCAGGATAAAGATTAAGGCAAGCCAGAAGAAAAAACTGTTTGCAGGTAATTTCATCATAAAAAGAATCTCCCACAGTCTGAAGCCTGTTCATAAAGGCAAACAAAAGCCCGAACAGCCCAAACTGCGGAGACATTGCAGATAAAACATCTTCATTTTTAATCTTCATATTATGCAATATATTGCACTTTTAGAATATTGTCAATTCAATTTTTCAAATTATTTTTGTCTCAAATTAATCCGACATCAAATCAATTCTGTCTCTGGCAAACAATGCATATGAGTTGTAGCTAACATACGAAAGCCTTCTGCCGTTATGTGAAAGGAACGTAAACCAAAATCCCTGGCACGTAATTTTAAATATAATTCTATTGCGTGTCGGTCAGCACAGCCTTGAGGGTACTGACTCAAGTGATTTTCAAACAAAGCAGCAAGCTGTTTTTTCAGATAACCTGTAGTTCTCATATAAACATTCGGTTTAGCTGTCATGTAAAATGCCAGGGCCTTTAAGTCACACGCTTCCGCCCCAAGCTTTTTCATAATACCAGGATTAGATGCATTTACGGCAAGAGTTCGCACAGACTTACCAACGTTCAAGTGATCAATGTGACATTCCGATGCCGGCGCAGGATCCGGAGCAAATATTATATCCGGCTGAAATGATGAAATCACATCTGCAATTTCTTTGAGCAGCTCATTAAAATCATAAAAGCCTCCGTCTGAAAGATTAAGAAAGCGAACATCCGTCACACCAAGTGCCGCTGCAGAACGAATTGCTTCCTCTTTACGAATTGCAACAAGCTCTTCTTCCGTCACATCATCTTTTATATTCACTGTTCCATAACGTCCATCAGTACAAATCAGAAAGCAGATGCTTTTACCCTGTGCAACCAGAGCCGCCACCGTTGCACCCGCACCAATTTCTATATCATCAGGATGAGGTCCCACAAAAAGGTAACGTTCAAAGCTTTGAACCTTTGGAAAAGGAGCGGCAAACCGCAATGCAAGTTTAGTTAATCCCATAGTTAGTCTCCGTTAACACACAGGTACTTTCTGATTTTCAAGCTCGCTGATAATTTCAGCATATTTATCTTCATCCAGCTTATAGAAACGAACATAAAGCAGATATGAAGTAAGCAGCAATACAAAAGGAACAATTACCATAAACAGCAGCATACCGATTGACTGACCGTTTCCAATATTCTGAATCACTTTTGCAATCTCAGCGTTCTTCATTTCTGTAGTTATGAGATTCTGATTTGCAGCCTGTTCAAAACCGGCAATCTGATTTGTAAAATCTGTAACACGGAACAGCAGATAGCAGAGCGAAGTAATTACAACAACTAAAGCACAGCCAAGCTTTGTAATAAACGGACGGATAGAAGTAATAATTCCTTCCCGACGGCTGCCCTTCTTCAGTTCGTTGTATTCAACTGTATTAAAAATGGAAATCATAAGAATAAGGTGGTAACCGTACAAGCCAAAAGCAAGAAGCATATAGCCTATAGTCAGCGTCCAGAATGCAACCATGTTAGCCGGCATTAACAAACCTGAAATCAGCATGAGCAAACAGCCCGCAGCCGCAATATAAAGCAGGATTTTTAAGAAGGTTTTTCTTCGGAGCTTTCTTGAAATAGCAGGATAGAACACCATAAGTAAAGCAGTAGCCGCCATACCTACAGTAGAAAACAGAGAATAAAGTCCACCCTCATAACCGTAACGGAAATATACATAGTTTGCGCCAATACCACCAACAATAAGATTATTTGCAATCTGATGAAGCAGATAAATCAAGGCCATCCACCTCAGCTGGTCATTTCCAAAAATCGTATCTGCAATCAACTTGAACGAAACCTTATCGGCAGGCTTTTCCATATCATCGCGGTTTTCCTTTACACCTAAAAGTGTAAACATAACAAACAACGGCGACAGAATTGCTACAACCAGCGCAATAATACCATAGGCACTTGAAGCATTACCGCCCAACTGAAGCTTACCGGCAGTGAACATTGGAATCATCAAACCTGCAAGAGTTGCACCCACACCGGCAAACAGAGTTGCACGTGCCGTAAACTGGTTTCTTGAATCACTCGTTCTTGAAACAGCAGGAACCATTCCCCAGTAGGAAATATCATTCATCGTATAGGTAATGCTATACATAAAGTAGATTACACCAAAAAAAGTCACAAAGGCCCAGCCAGTAAGCTTTGTATTAAATGCAAGATAAAGAACAATAGAAGTAGAGATTGAACCAACAAGCAGCCAGGGCTTAAACTTTCCCCATTTGGTTCGTGTACGCTCTATGATGTTGCCCATAATCGGGTCATTGAATGCATCAAAAATACGGGCAGCAACCATAATCATAGTAATTGCCACCACCTGAGCATCAGTCAGTTCTTTTGTATAAAGGACATATAAATAGATAAAACTTGTGAACATAGTGTAAACCATGTCTCTTCCAACTGTCCCCAGCGGATAGAACCACAGATTACGCTTTTTAATTCCCGTCTCTTCAACGTCAACGTGCTTTATGTTAAATGATTTTTTGTTCTCTGACTTTTCGGCCATGCAATCCTCCTGCACCAATAATTATACAGGAGAATTGCAATAAAATCAGCAAAAAGTAATGCTTCTATTTTCTCTCGTAAAATTGATCTCTAAGCGGATCAAGAATCCGGCATGTCGACATGATATTTGAGTTTAAAGTCATTTCAAATCTTTCAATAATAGCTTCTTTTGTATCTTCTAAGATTTGTTTATCTCTTCCTTCATAATATGGGATTTTATCATACTTTTTATCTGCATATACAAAACGCAAAATCCAGCAAAAGAAAACTTCCTGAAGATCTTCTCTTGTCCTTATATTTTCATTTAAGAAATGTTTAAAATCGGGTCGGTTTTTGAAAGAAAAGATATCTTCGTCATTTCTTTTAACATGAACTTCTTCATTTATATTTCTTGGGATAAACACAGAAATCTTATTTCCATTCCCATCCAGCATTGTCATACCAACAACAGGTGATGTTACTAAAAGCTCTCCGATTATATAAACGTACCCGACTTTCATTTTCTCACGAGGGATATCGATCATTCATAACTCCTTGTGAGAAATTATAGCACGTTTTTTGCATTTTACAACGTAATTAAAAGCTGAACTTTGCATTTATACAAATGCTGCTCAAATCCTTGTAAGCACCGTATTTTCCATCGTTATCTGGGCCAGGCAGAAAGATGAAGGCTTTTAATCCGAGGTTAATCTGATCAGACAAACTGTATTTTACCGATGGTGAAATCATGCTGTCAAAATCATTAAAGCCAAGTATTCCAGCCAGACTCAATTCCAGGGTTTCGTTTACAAGTGATTTTGAAAGGCTTAAGGTTGCACCGTGCTGATACTCGTTAGTTCTGTCTAACTTTTCAATATCACCAAAAACTACATCACAGTAATATTGAGCAGTAATTGTCCAGCCACTTGGCATCCAGTCTATACCGGCAAGTGCAGAAAGCTGATTATGTTTTTCTGATGATTCCGAACGGTTCTTCATAATTTCTTCTGCTGATTTCTGGAAATACCTTTGCGGGAAAAATGCCGCTTCCAGACGAAGAACTGTAGGTCCAATTGGAAGTGCGGCATCTGTACCAATCATTGCCATTCGTTTGTAATCTCCACTAACAACAATTCCATTCGGCATTGCAGTTGCAGGATTTGTTGGATCCAGAGGAGCACCATATGTCATGGAATAACCTAAAACAGGAATATCATCCCAGCCGTAATATCCGTAAAGTGAAAAATCAAGAATAGAAAAATACCCCGAAAGCTTTAAGCCATATTCACCATTCCAGATTGCCCTTTCCGGTGTTTCAAACTGATTGATTGAGACAGGAAGCGTAAGCGTTGTATTCATTGCAGGTATCGGGAACGAAACACTTGAAGGAACAACAAACTTTCTTAGAGTGTTACCCTCATCTAACGGAAGTGCCGAAGGTTTAAAAAACGGAATCCAGTAAGCATCTGCCGTAAACTGATTCCCGGAAAGAGAAAAGCGGATTGCATCAACCGGAAGCTTTGAATCATCCCCAGTCATTGCAGAAAGGCTGCTCATATCTGCAGGGCACAAAACATTTGTAATATCAATTCCATCAGCTTTTCCCCAGACTGCTTTCTGCCGTCCAATTCTGATTCCCCAGAATGATGAAGTATAATCTATCCAGAGCTCACCAAGAGACAAATCAAACCCACCGCCCAGATTACCGGAACCGCCTTCTCCATTCAATGCACCTGCTGCATCATAAGCAAAGGTTGCCTCGGCATAAGCAGAGCTGTTGTTATAATAAGCATCAAGCTTGCCTGTAAAAGTTGTATCTGCCAGAGTAAACTTTCCTGCAGCTTCATCCTCATCTGTCCAGGGAGCACCTACTCCCCACAAAGTTTCAATATAACCTGAAAACTCCACCCCTTGAGCAAATACACAAGTCGCCCAAACAAGCCCCAAAATTATTTTTAAAAAATTATTTTTCATTTTTACTCCAAAATTACAAATCCTGCATTACACATTCTGCACTTTGCATTACACATTCTTCATTCTTCATCACACCTTCTGCATTCTGCATTATGAATTATGCATTATTCATTATCTAATCCTTCCCTTCTCCAGCGCAGCAACAGTAAACAATGAATCATCAATATCTTCTTCGTCGTACTGAATATTTTTTGTTTCAATAAGTGACCAGGTGCCAGTCTGAACATTTTCCATCTTCATTACTTGAGCAGTTGTAAAGCCTTTGATAGTTGTAAAATCTGTGCAGGTAAGAACGCGGTGGAGTGTATCCTGGCGGTCATAAAACTCGCACTTACGGAGAATGTAATCTGCCTTACCAATATAGCTGATATAACGTGGATCTTTTTCTGTGTGTGCCTTGCTGATACATTCAACCTTGTAGCAGTCAACTCCGTCTACGGCTTCTTCGCCAAGCAGATTATAGTCGTACTTGTTCAGGCTGCGGTCTCCCATATCCTGATAAGTAAAGTCTGTTCCCATAAAACTTCCTTCACTTTCAGAGCCGCTTGAAGCAATACGACGTGTCTTTTTCATTGCAGGGAGATAAAGCCAGTTATCAGAATCTTTGTTATCATCTTCATAATCAAACATAAGATATCCAGTTCCTGCTACATCTTTTGGAGTTGTAAACACGATAATACTCTTTTCTACTTCTCCATAATCCTTACTCTTCATAATAACTTCACGGATTCGGTCTGATCCTTTTCTTGAATGAATTGTAAGGGTTGCAGTTGAAGAGGAAGTTTTAGGTTCCGGCACTTCATCTGCTTTTTTCATGATATCGTAACCTGTCTCAGCAAAGAGCAGAGTACCCATTGTAATTAACGCTAAAGTAAGAAATTGTTTTTTCATAAATATCTCCTTTTGTTATTTATTTGTTTCATGTCCAAATGGCTTTGTTATAAACAATAAAACCGGTGTGAGTGTATAGTCAGCAATGAGCGCACTGCCCAAGCCGACAATCGACAGCCAGCCGATATTTACGAGAACAGTCATTGTACTTGTAAGGAAGATTCCAAACATAGCGCATAGTATGATTGTTGTCATAATCATTGTTTTTCCAATTTCACGATATGAATTCAAAACTGCCGAGCGGTAGTTTCCCGTAAGTTCAAAATGATATTTAATATGATTTGTAAAGTGAATAGTATCATCTACCGCAATACCAAGGATCATCGGCATAATCATTGCAGTAATCATATCAAGATTAACTCCGGCATATCCCATGATTCCACCGATGATTGCAATTGGGGCAACGTTTGGAATCATTGCAATAAAGCCAGTACGAAGCGAAGTAAAGGCAATAATCAAAAGCAGCAGAATTACAATCAGCGAAGTTCCAATAGAACGAATTGACCCGCGAACAAGTTTACCGTTCATATGAGCATACTGAACAACCTCACCTACTACCCCGGCATTTGACGCATCAGGGAAGAGTTCTGCTACCCATTCTTTTACAGCATCCATATTCTGAACAATTTCTTCACCATCATAACCGGCAAGTTCAATATGGAGATAACCAGCCTTAAAATCTTCGCTGACGTAATCATAAAGATCTGAACCACCGGAAATCTCATAAAGGAACATTTCCTGACTAACAAGATCCTGGTCATCTGGAATGACATAAGCGTCAGGATCATCACCATTGAGAGTACGGTTCATTTCCTTGATTACTTTTGTTACAGAAGAAACACGAGGTTTTCCGTTAGAAACCTTTGTCATACTTAGAGTTCCGACACGTTCTGCAAGTTCGTCCATATTTTTTAGAACTTCAGGATTCTTAAGAGAATCTTCGTCCTCATACTCAACAAGAACTTCATAACTGTACTGACTTCCCAGCTGACTTCGGGTAATTTCAAGAAGTCGTTTGATATAAGGAGTTCGCTCGCCCATCATATCTGAGTAATTCATATTTACTTTGATTTTGAACATACCAGGAATTACAGCAAGAAGAACAGCACTTCCTGCAATTACTGTAATCCACTTTTTATTGAGAATTGACTTTCCCATTGCTTCTACACGAAGGTCAGATTTAGTTGAACCTTCTGTGTCAACAAAGGTTGGATCTGGTTCTTTATCTTTTCCAAAGCTGTAGAGACAAGGTAAAAGAATAATTTCAAAAATGAAGACTGCGAGAACGGCAGCAGCAGTAATTCCACCAACCCAACGCATAGGTCTGATTCCGGCAGAAAGGAATGAAAGCATTCCTGCCATTGTTGTAATTACCGTAAAGAACAAAGCCCAGCCTGAATCACGAATTCCCATAACAATTGATTCTTTTCGCTGACCTGTCTTTCTGAAGTACATCTTAAAACTGTTGATATAGTGAACTGCATAACCAACTGCAAGTGCCATTGATAACAAAACTGTTACAAGAAGCATTGTGTTGTTACCTTTGATATTCATCCAGCCGGAAGCCCCCAGAGTTGTACAAAGAGCACCGATTGTAGCAATTGAAGGAACTACAACTCCGCGAAGAGAGCGGATAAAGATAATAAGGAAAATCAGCATTACAACAAATCCAAGAGCAATACGACTTACACACTGACTTGTAATCTGTTTTTCTTCCTCATATTCTGTATATGAAAGACCTGCCGGACGGATTTCCCATTTATCAGACTGATATTTTGGATCATTAAAAATTGCCATTGCGGGTGGAGCAATTTTTTGCATTGCTTCATCAAGACCTTCTGAATATTGCTCAAGATTTACGATAAGCCAGGTTTCGGTACAATCTTCACTGACAAGGGAGTTTACAAGAGATTCACGGCTCATAATAAAAACTTTCTTTTCCGCAAGTTCTGAAGGATCAGATGGGACACCATCTTCAAACGGACTTTTTACTTCAAAACCGTCTTCCGTACCAATTGGAAGCGAAAGTTCCATGAGTGAAGTAATACTTGATGCATATGGAACATTATTTAAAAGCTCATCTCCGAGTTCATCAATCATATTCAAAACTTCCGGATCAAAAACATCAGTTCCTTTGGTAGTAATATGAGCCATTAGAGAATCTGTTGAACCGAAAATACTTTCAAAGTGATCCTGATTGATTTTTGTAGTTTCCCAGTCATCAAACCAGTCCTCTTCTCCATTATCAAGTTTGAGACGTGTAAGTCCCAGACTGCATACAACTGTTACAATAATAAGCCCGATAATAAATCCCCATCGGTGCTTTATTTCAAACCTTCCGAATTTTTCAAACCAGTCATTTATTTTAGTGACTTTCATTTATCTTTCATCTCCTCCGGATAACAGTGTTATAAAAATGATAACACCGTTATCTGATAACAATGTTATCTTAGTGGTAACAGCGTTATCTTGTCAAGTAAAAACGGTAACATTGTTATCATTTTTATTGCAAAAAATATAAATTGCAGATAAAATAAAAAAAGTGGTTTCGACAGGTTCAACCACCGGTGGATTATGGCAGAATCATCAGCTGAAACAAAGAAAAAACTCCTCGAAAGCGCAAAAAAAGAATTTCTTGAAAAAGGATTTATGGGTGCATCTCTGCGAACTATTGCTGCAAATGCAGGAGTTACCACAGGAGCAATGTACAGACATTTTAAGGATAAAGATGCCTTTTTCTGTGCACTTGTGGATGAAGCTATAGCCACATCTACAAAAGCTGTAATGCTTGCAAATTCAGAAAATCACGCAGGCCTGGACATTCCCCATATGAAAGAACATATGGAATTGGAAGAACAATCGGTAATTGAATTCCTGGACTATATGTATGAAAACTTTGATGCTTTTACCCTTCTCCTTACAAAGTCTGCAGGAAGCACTCATGAACATTTCCAGGAAGAAATCTGTGATATATATACAAAAAACTGTGAAGAAACCTTTGAATGGATGTATAAAGAAAAATTAGCTACAAAAAAAGTTTCTCCAATGACAATTCATTTTATGGCTTCTACAGTTATAAATGCATACTGCGATATTATCCTTCACAATATGACAAAAAAAGATGCAGCCGCCTATATAATCGACATAATGGAATTTACACGTTACGGCAGCATGCATCTTATGGGAATTACGACAAACTGATCTTTTCCGAGTCGTGTCAGACTTACACAAAGCATGTTTTAATTGCAAAACCCAATAACTCAATTTACAATAATATTATGCTTAATTTTTTACGATCACATCAGCTGGGCATTATGTTGTTTATGGAAGGAATCTGTTTAGCTACAGCCTTTCTGACTTTAATTACAAGAAATCTTCCAAAAGCAAAAAAGATTGCAATTTTTCTTCTTGAATTAAACAGTGCTCTGATTATGATTTCGAGCAGATTTTATTATATAAATAAAGATGCAATCGGAGATTATGCAGGAATATATCTGCGCATTGCAAAATTTTTTGATTATTTTTTCAGTTTTTCAATCATCTATGTAATGAACCTTTATATTAAAGATCTCAATAATGAATTTAAAAGTAAAGGATTAAAGGGATGGAAGTATAATCATTTAATAATAAGACTTAATGACATAATTATGATTACTCTTACTTTAATTCTTATTGTCTCACAGTTTACACCTTTCTGTTACTATTTTGATGCTAATAATGTTTACCATCGTACAAAGGGTACATTTCTATTTTTGATATTTCTTCCGGCTGCTATTTTTCTTGAAGCAATTTTTGTTATTTCAAATCATAAGATACTTTCACCTGCAGTTCGGATTCCTCTTTTTCTTTTTATAGTAATTCCATTTCTTGCAACTATTCTTCAATTCACTACTTTTGGAATTGCCTTTACTGCAATGTCTACTTCGGGAACTTCTGTTTTACTTTATGTTTTTGTTGTACAGGATACAAACAGAGAAATTGAAAGAAGCCATAAACTTGAAGTTGAAATGCTTGAAAGATACAAAAAGAAACTTGAGGAAACTGTACGTAAAAGAACAGCAGAACTTATGATTGCAAATCAAAAAGCTGAAAATCTTCTTTTAAATATTCTTCCTGTTGAAATTGCCCGTGAACTCACAGAAAATCCAAATCAGACTATTTCAAAAAAATATCCAAATGCAACCGTACTGTTTACCGATATTGTTGGATTTACAAAAATGAGCAGTGAAATGACTGCAGAAGAAACTGTTGAAATGCTCAATAATATGACACAAAAATTTGATGAACGTGCTAAAAGAGAAGGAATCGAAAAAATCAAAACAATTGGAGATTCTTACATGGCGGCGACAGGCCTTATAGAAGATGCAAATAATGATGGAGCACAACGGCTGATTCATTTTGCACAGGGGCTTCTGGAAGATGTAAATGAATTCAACGAAACATCAAGTCATAAAGTAAAGATTCGTATAGGAGTAAACACAGGTCCTATTGTTGCAGGTGTAATCGGAAAAACAAAGTTCATCTATGATGTATGGGGCGACACTGTAAACGTTGCAAGCCGCATGGAAACAAATGGAGAACCAATGCAAATCCATGTAAGTGAGGCGACTTATAAACTTACAAAAGATTTATTTCCATACGGCAAAGCTGTGAATGTAGAAGTAAAAGGTAAAGGCCTGATGAAAAGTTACTTCTTGTAATTGATATTTATTTCACTTCATTCACAAGTTCTTTTCCAGCTGTAAAATCGCGGATATTATTCAGAGTTGTTTCAGCAAGATTCTTAAGGGCATTTGTTGTAAGGAATGCCTGATGTCCGGTAATTATTACGTTCGGGAATGTCAAAAGACGGGCAAGAACATCATCTGTCATGATATCTGTAGACCAGTCGCTGAAGAAGTATTTACTCTCCTCCTCGTAAACATCCATACCAATTCCACCGATATGTCCGTGTTTTAAAGCATGAACAAGAGCCTTAGAATCTATGAGAGCACCACGACCGGTATTTATGATTACAGCATCATGCTTCATCATCTTCATTGTATCATGATTAACAATATGCTTTGTCTCTTCTGTAAGCGGACAATGTAAACTTAAGACATCACTCTGCTGGAAAATCTCATCCTTGCTTACATAAGTTGCACCGCTTTCCTGGGCCCACTTTTCATTCGGGAAAGGATCATAAGCAATGATTTTCATTCCAAATCCTTTGAGAATATTTGCCATTATCTGACCGATTTTTCCGGTTCCGATAATTCCGCCGGTAAGTCCATGAAGGTCACGACCCGTCAAACCTTCAATATTAAAGTTTGCAGTTTTTGTGCGAAGATATGCCTGTGGAATATGACGGGTAAGAGACATCAAAAGAGCAGCACCATGCTCAGCAACTGCATACGGTGAATAAGCTGGAACACGCACAACCTTTATTCCTGCTTCCGCTGCAGCCTTGAGGTCAACGTTGTTATAACCGGCACAGCGAAGTGCAATCAGTTTTACACCGCAGTCCTTAAGTGATTTTATAACTTCTGCATTTACAACATCATTTACAAAAACACAGACAACATCATACCCCTTTGTGGTAAGAGCTGTATTTTCGTTGAGTTTATAATCACGAAAATCAATATCATATTTATATTCTTCATTCATTTTTGTGAATGAAACCTTGTCATAAGAACGTGTATCAAAAAAAGCAATTTTCATAAATCCTCCTGAAGATTATCCTAACGCTACATCCAGAATCATCATCAAAACAAAGCCAATCATAAACATGATAGTGCCGAGGTTTGAATGTTCGCCTTCTGACATTTCAGGAACAAGTTCTTCAACAACCACGAAGATCATTGCACCGGCAGCAAAGCTTAGAAAATATGGAAGAATTGACATTACATGGCTTGCAAGCAGTATTGTAAGCAAACCGGCAACAGGTTCAACTATTCCGGAAAGAATTCCATACCAGCAGGACTTTGCTTTAGAAAGCCCTTTTGAGTGAAGAGGCATTGAAATAATTGCACCTTCCGGGAAATTCTGAATTGCGATTCCGAGTGCCAGAGTAAGAGCACCAGCTTCTGTAATCTGAGCAGAGCCGGAAGCCCAGCCTGCATACAAAATACCAACAGCCATTCCCTCAGGAATATTATGAAGAGTGACAGCAAGAACCATCATCGTTGTTTTCTGAAGACTAGTTTTAGGACCTTCCTGACTTTCATCAAGGTGCATATGTGGAACAACCTTATCCAGAATTAAAAGGAAAATCATTCCGACACAAAAGCCAACAGCCGCAGGAATAAAGGCAAGCTTTCCACGGTCACTAACCATTTCCATAGAAGGAATCAAAAGACTCCATACTGATGCGGCAACCATGACACCTGCAGCAAAGCCAGAAAGCATATTCTGCAGCTTTACATTCAACTCCCGTTTCATAAAGAAAACAAGAGCGGCTCCAAGAGAAGTTCCTAAGAATGGAATTAAAAGACCTCGTGCAATCAAAAAATTCATATTGATTTCCTTTCAAATTATTCTTTTATCTGCGAACAGATAAGCTCATATGCTTCATCATAATTTTTTGCTACTAAGCCCGGATTTTTCTTTTCAAGTCCCCTGGCTGAATTAAAACCAAAAGGAACAGAAACAATTGGAACGCCTGCCCGTTTACATGCTTCGATATCACGAATTTCATCGCCCACGTAAACAAAATCTGTTTTAAGCTGTTTTTTTGCCTGTTTTAGAGCTTTAATTTTTCCGAATATCGCAACATCAGTTTTCATGTAACTGAAGTAATCATCCAGATTATTTTTCTTAAGAAAACCAGATACGCAGGCTGCAGAGTTAGTAGTGATTATTCCAAGTTTATGGCCTTCTGACTTTAATTTTGTAAGAAGCTGTGCGGCACCATTAATTATTGAGACTTTATCGAAACTTTCATTCAAAAGCTTTTTAAAGTAAAGAACCAGCCGGGGAAGCTTAAAGAAACTGATATGAGCTTCCTTCATAATTTCCAGAGCAGAAAGTTCCATACCTCTTTCGCGTTCAACACGTTTATAACCAAGTCTTTCTGCATGGGAATTTACAAGTTCAAATCCAAGGCCAATACTATCAGCCAGAGTGCCATCAAAATCAAAAATAATCATATTTGTATCCTACTCCACTTTTTGGTGGTATGCAACAATTTTTCCTATCATATTTTTGCGACGGATGGAGAGCTGGAATTCTTTTTGATAAAAAAAATGGGCCGCTGTCGCAGCCCATTTTATAATGGTTCTTCGATTATAACCTACATCTTCTCGAGGTAAGGAACAAGAACAAGCTTCATTGCGTTCTTGATTACCTGGAGAGTACAACTTGCAAGGTAGAGACGAGCTCCGGCAAGCTGTTTATTTTCTGCAGCTACGATAGGACAGTTCTGATAGAACTTACTGAACAGTTTTGCAACCTCGTAAACATAAGCAGCAACTTCACTTGGATCAAGATTTTCAGCAGCCTTTGCAATTACATTTGGATAATCACCAAGCTGTTTAATCAAAGCCCATTCATCTTCACTTGAAAGAAGTGCAACTGCAGCTTCTGAACCATCTTCTGCAACACCAGCCTCAGCAGCCTTAGCAAGAATTGAGTTGATACGTGCACCCATGTACTGAAGATATGGACCTGTATTTCCGTTGAAGCTCAAAGACTCTGCAGGGTTGAAAAGCATATCTTTGATTGGAGTTGCCTGTAGCATGTAATAATGAAGAGCACCAAGTGCAACCTTTTCTGCAACTTCGTCTGCATCCCCTACTTCACCGTCGCGACCACGCTCTTTGATTGCAGCAAGGGCGTCTGCGTGAAGCGAGTCTACAAGGTCATCTGCATCAACAACAGTACCTTCACGGCTCTTCATACGTCCGCTTGGAAGATTTACAAGACCATAGCTGAGGTGATAGAGTTTATCTGCCCAGTCAAAGCCAAGCTTTTTGAGGATGTGGAAAAGAATCTTAAAGTGATAATTCTGCTCGCTTGCAACAACGTAAACAAGCTGATTGAATGCCCAATCGTCGTGGCGGCTGATAGCAGTTCCAATATCCTGAGTAATATAAACAGAAGTTCCGTCCTTACGGAGCAAAACCTTCTCGTGATTGTCTTCGTCCTTACCCTTACCTACAACGTCTGTAACGTCGATGCGAACAGATCCGTCTTCAGCCTTAAAGAAAACGCCCTTTTCAAGGCCTTTCATAATTTCATCTTTTCCCTTAAGGTAAGTTTCACTTTCAAAGT
>JAEEGH010018243.1_pt1 | contig 14860 bp, 9 predicted proteins | sample 9134181 | NCBI WGS metagenome assembly JAEEGH01 (sample SAMN16246544, study PRJNA631951) | gut metagenome | biome: gut microbiome; feature: rumen; material: DP-attached | host: Bos | place: Iran: Karaj | collected 2018-10 | reverse complement strand
GAGCATCTTGCTCTTGTCCACGGGAGCGATGATGGCATTGCTCATCTCGTTGCTGAGTTTTTCAATCTCCGCCTTTATCTCCTCTTCGCTTTTCTGCTGTTCATGCGCTTGCACCTCGTTGTAACTTGGGTCTGTCTCTACGATTTCCTTGATGTAGATACATCTCTGCATATTCTTGATAGCCTTTTCGTCGAAGCAGCCCAACTTCGCGAGGTCTTCCTCTTCGAGGGCACCGTTTTTCAGGCTCTTCCAAGTCTTGGCATTCGCCTTTTGCTTGCCTACAACCTCCTTTATCTCCTTTGTGGCCAACGAGATGATGTTAGGTGCTCCCTTCAGATACTTTCCGTAAGTCAGTGCCTTCATGCCGAGGCTGGGCAGAGCCGTAGCCGCACTTGCCCCCATCGCTCCAGCCTTCACCGCTTGCGAACCAATCGCGATACCGTTGGAGATGGAAGTCACCATCTGCCAGTTGCAGGTGGCACGGGTGACATACTCCCCCTCGCTGGTTGTCATGTACGCCTTGATGTAATACTTCCCGTCAATCGTAATCGTGTCCTGATGAAATTCGTAGGCATCCATCAGTTCGCCATAGTTCTGAATCTTGTTCCAAAGCGTGTCAATCGTCACGAGATAGTTATCCACCTTCTCATTACCCGACTTCACACCGTCCCAAGTCCACTCGTAAGTCTTCTCCGATTTCTCCTTCTTCTCCTTCTTTTGAGCGTAAGCCGTACTGGAGAGTGTACATACGGCCAGAGCCAAGATTAAAAGTTTTCTCATAATCATAATAGTTTTAGTTAGTAATCGTAAAAAATAAATTTTACATTTAAATTTAAAATTTATATTTCATGCCCCTGCGGGGCGTAGAAAGAAAAAATAGAAAAAAATAGGCAAAAATATATAAAAATCTCAACTTTCGCAAGTTCTTTATTTCTGAACGCAGAGGCGTAGAGAGAAAAGGAATATATGACACACGTATATGGCGAGAGGACACGGAGAAATGCCAAGGCATTTCGCAGAGTGCGCAGAGTTGTGCGCAGATCTCTGTGTCCTCTGCAAGCAGCAAGGCTGCTCTCTGTGCACTCTCATATCCAATACGATATTAAAAAATCTCTGCGGCTCTGCGTTGAATGTTAACATGCGAAACTTAAATAAAAATTTTTTTTATGTTTTTATCTGTTTTTCTTTATTTTTCTTTTTAATGCCGCAAAGCGGCAAATCATCCCAATTTATTATTTAATAATGTGTTTTGGAGTTATTGATTTCTCTTATAGTTCTATCTGAATGGTGGTCATCTCTGGTGTGATGTGGTGCGCCTTCTTCTCACCGTCGATGAATATGTAGTGATAGTCATCAGGCATGGTGATGGAGAAAGTGCCGTCAGCAGCCACGTTGCCCACCATCTTAGCATTGAGACGAGCCTCCTTCTTGCCCACATCCGACTGCATCGACACATTCACGTGCAGCGAGTTGAGCGGTCGGGTGTCAAACTGGTTCTTCATGGTCACCTTGCCCGTGATGACCTGCCTCTGCACCGTCACCGTCTCATACACCGTTTCCTGCGATTTCGGATGCTTGCTCAGACGGTTCCACACCCTCGTCTTCATCTCCGTCAAGCCCTCGATTTCGGGATGGTAGGCAATGAGTCGTTCGATGAACTTATACTCGCCACTCAGGTTCTTAAACACCTCGTCGCTCCCGAAACCCTGTTCCGCCTCAGCCTTCTGTGCCCTGCGTTCCGTCTCCTCCACGAAGTAGGTATATTTGCGGATGCTGGCCATCGTGTCCCGTTCGCAGCGTATTTCCTCCCGCTTGTCGATGGGGCAGTCGGCATGTTCCAGCACCTTGTCGTAGGCCGTTCGAGCCGCGTCATAATAAGAACTCTCCGTGTGTGAAGCATATTCAGCCATGAACTTCTTCGCATGAGCCAGCAGACGCTCATACGACTCAGTCAGCGCCATGACCAAGAAGGCACGGCGTTCCTTGTAGCCTATCTCACTGATGTCAATATACATGACATTCGACCCAGGAGCCGACACCTCTATCTGGCACATCTCCCTGTACGCACCCTCCAACTGGTCTTTCTTCTCTTCCTGTTGGTCTATCCTGTCTCCCAGTTCATCGACCGCCTTCTCGTTTCCTGCCTTCGAGAGCTCCTGCAGTTGCTTGTCCAGTTCAGCAAGTTCCTTCTCAGCGTTCGCAGCCGCCTCCTTCGCCTCTCTGAGCTTTTTCGAGTCGATGCGCACCGACGTGATGGTGACCGAAGCGTCAGATTCCTGTGGATGAGCATCCACCGTACATTTCAACTTGCTGCTGGGCTTAATCGTCAATCCTTGTATCGTAGATGAAAACTCTATGAGCATCAAGCCCTCTTCGCCCGAAAAATTGTTACGCCCCGTCTGGTCTTTATAGTCGATGGGATTGGCCACCTCCTCCACACGACAAGCATGCCAGTGGTTTTTCCTGAGCGGCTGTTTCAGTTCGGTTTGAAGCGCCTTCCCTTGGCGACTGAAGATGAATCGGGCATCGCTACGTTTCGCCAAGTCAGCCCTCACCTCGTAGCAATACATCCCCTCGCCACCCCTACGCGGTCTCGTCACCTGCGCATGGCAGTCGATAGGCTCCACGCTGACGATGAGGTCATCGTGGGGAGAGAACACCAGCATTCCCCCCATGCCCCCCAGACCGCCATCATCCCTCTCCAAAGGAGGTTGGCTCACCGCCTTAAAATACTGGTCTTGTGCCGCAGCTCCCATGCAGCAGAAGCCCCACAGCACCAGCACCATCCATAATTTAAATCTATCCTTCATCATTTATCATTTATCATTTATCATTTATCATTTAGCGCAGCGCATTTCTCATTTCTCATTTAGCGCAGCGCATTACAACCCAAAGTCGCTCAGCGTGAACAGCTCGCTGTCATCTATCCTTTGAGTCTTCGCCTTGTCCGTCCATTCAGGTTGCCATGTGCGCACATGCACAGTAGGCGAACTCCCATCCTCTGGAATCTCCCACAGCAAGAAGATGTAGCCCGTGTCACTATAGTTGCTCGACCGCCATTCCTGCCTCAGACGTACTCCGAAACGAGTCTCATCCTTCGTCGATTTCGTGATGCCAGGACAACCGCCACTCTCCCCGTTCTCCCCAATCGGGCTGAACTTCACGTCAATCCACTTGTTGCGAGCAAAAGCGCGACGCAGATTCGTCAGATACTGCTGTTTGTTCTGTTTCGAATACTCAATCTTGGCAGTGCTCAGCCCCGAATAATCCGAAGGAGCCGTGTAGGTCACGTGTCCTGTGATGATAAGCGCGTCCTCGCTGAACACCTGTTCCAGATACTTGATGTCTTTCGTACAATAGGCCGTGCGGAAACGCTCCACATATTGCAGGATAATCATCTGCTGTTCCTTCGTGGCCACCTCGCCACAGCGACTCATGCTCTCGCTTGTCTGGTCATCCAACGCAAAACGGAAGTCGCTGATGTTGCCCTGATTGTCGAACTCCACCACAGCCTCCTGATAGTCACCATCGCCAAATTCGCCGTTGCCTATTGAGATGATGAGAGGGATGCCACTCACCATCATGCTGTTTTTAAACACCCAGCAGCGTTCCACCACTTCGGAGTCATCCACATAAAACTGCCCGATTTCCCACAGCATCGTGATGGACTCGATGGCAAACTGAGTCATGCTGCCCACTTTGGTATTCAAGGCACGCTTCTCTGCTTGGGCAGCATTGATTTCAGTAAGCAGAGCCGCAAGGTTCCTTTCAGCATTCAGCACCTTTTGTGTCTTAGGCTGACCCTCGTCCAAGGTGAGCGTCACATTCACGCTGCCAGCCGCTTCTGCACACAGCCATGTCAGCAATGTACACAGGACGATAGAAAAAAGTCTTTTCATGGAAATATACATTTTATCATTTATCATTTATCATTTGTCATTTGTCATTTGTCATTTAGCGCAGCGCAATCACTTAGCGCAGCGCATTCATTCACAGTTTCACGCCGAACGCTCCACGCCCAGGATAATTCTTCTCGCTGTCGGGCAGACCTGTCTTCACGTTCGTGCGTTCAGGCTTCGCAGGAGTCAAGATAGCTTCCAGTTCTCCGCTGGTGTTGTAGATGATGAGGTAGAAATCCTCCTTTGGGTTGAGCCGCTCATATTTGTCATACTGACTAATCTTTCCCTCCTTCTTCAGGCGCGTGATGCAGTCTTTCAGTTGGGAGAAAGCCGTCAGCCGGCTCAGTTCCTCGATGGCTTCTGGCACTGCCTGTTTCGGTGTTGCGGCAGCGACCTCTTCGATGGAAGCCCCCAGCGGATTCTCCACCGTCACGACCATCGGGTTATACGCTGGCATGATGTCCCCTTTCTTCACATATCGGAAAGTGCGGAACATATTGCCACGTGGCAGTTTGATGACACTTTGCAGGTCAGTCGAGTTGTTCACCACCACATTCTGCGAAGAGCGCAACTTCTTCTGCGTGGCCACCCATTCATTGATTCTTTCCAGCAGCATCTCTTCTGCCACCTCGTTAGCCTCTTCTTGAGTCTTGCACACAGCTTCGGCATACAAATACTGTGAACTTTTCTTCACCGAGGCAATTTGTTCCTTTTGTTCGTCTATGCTCTGTCCTGCCATGGCAAGGCATACCAGCAGCATTAACATCAATAATATTAATTTTTCACTTTTCATCTATCATTTATCATTTATCATTTGTCATTTAGCGCAGCGCACGTTTCATTTTGAGTTAAAGAATTTTTCAGTCATGTAATGTAGTGGGATGTAGGCATAGAGCCTTGCTTTGATGCGTGGAACCACTTCTCCTTTGGGATGAGTGAGCAGAACGGTGGGAAAGGACACGCTCAGCATGTGGTTATAAGCCATCTGGTTGTTGAGGGCCAGAACGATGCCCGTCACCCTATCCTCTTCCACCTTCTTTGTTCCCCAATAGAGTTTACAACCCTCCATTTGACAGAGCGATAACCACTGACGCAGAGAAATAGTGAAGTCCTCCGTGTCATAGCCATACTTGTCCAACTTGACATCCAGCGGATAATCATACGTTCCGCTGCCACAAGTCATCACATTAGCTACAGATATAGCACTCCAGTTGGCATCCTCCACAATCGTATATACTCCTTCATCCTTTGTTGGTTTCAGATAGATATTACTGTTGATGTTGTTGGAGAGATATGTTTCCCCTTTCATCAGCAGCATACTGTCGTTCTTTGCCACAAGGTTGCCCCCTTCTGGGTAGAACGGCTCAATATGAGTTGGCTCTATCCGTTGAAGGTTGCGTGAGATGATGTGTTCCAGTTCGATGGCATTACATCCAGTGAGCAACTGGCAATCCTTATTGAACGCCATGGTCAGCGTTTGCTTTCCCTTGGTCCAGCTGACTTTATACTTCTGCAACCCTTTTTCCTCGATGCTGAACGTTTCCGTTCCGTCGAAGGTCTTGGCTATAGCAAGGTCGCCCTTCACCACCACTTCGTCCGTTTCTAAACGTAGCTGTGTGGAAAATTCAGAGGGAAGATCCAGTTCAAGTAGATAGCGTTCCAAGAAATCGTAAACAGGCGATGGTTGTGCCGTTCGAATCGCATCGGAGAACAGGTGATATCCTAAATGCTCCACTTGTCCCCAACGGTTCTTTCTGTAGTTTAGAGACTTTCCCCTAAAAGCGAAAGCTTGGTTACTTTCTGTTAACTGCTCCATCCCAAGTGCTTTGGCCATGGAGTTCAATCGGCGTGTGGCAAACCTTCCGTCCTGACCGTACCCGTTGAGTGATACGGCCAGAACAAGAAGGAATATGTAGATGATACGTTGCATAAAAGAACAATCAAGAATGAACACGCCAAAGTGGAGGACTGGTGATTACCGATTCACACGTTGCTGGGTTCCGTCGTTCTTATACCATTGCCCTGTTTGCAATTTGCCATCACGGAATGTACCTGTCACAGTTTCTCCTGATTGAGCCACATAATCTTTGCTTTCCACTATTTTATGAGCAGAATTGTAGGTGATAGTACCAGAGCCATGTGGTTGACCTGCGCTGTTGATTTTGCCAGAGTAAGTGCCATAACCGAGGTCGATAGTGACATCTCCATTAGGGTTTTTCGGTTCTTTCCCTTTGTTTTTCTCTGCCTCTTTCTTTGCTTTTTCTGCTTCTGCTTTAGCTTTCTCTGTTTCCTCTTGGGCTTTCTCTACTTCGTTTTTCAGCTGTTCCGCCTCTTTTTGAGCTTTTTCCAACAACGTGTCAATGGTTGTGGTGTCGGTACCAGCGTCTGGTTGTGTAATCGGAACAGAATCTTCAACAAGAGGAGGTGGTGGTGGCAAAACTTCTTTCTTGCCACCTATCACGCCTGTTCCCCAAAGGATACCAGCCACAATGGCGAGGGCGGCGACAACACCACCTCCCAGCATGAGCTGTTTCTTAAATTTTATGTACCAAGGAATTGTGGTTTCCTCAATGGGGTAGAGGGGTTTGTGGCACTCGGGACATTCCATCTCGGTGCTTTCCACTTCCAGAATCTCTTTATTGTCAGCTATGTCGCATTCGCCATAATTGTGGCATTCGCATTTAATTTTTCCCATATTATTAATAATGTGTTAAGTTTGATTGTTTAGAGTTCTTTGAGTTCGTTGTTGAAAATCTCAATGGCGAGATTCTTGTAGAAGGTATAGTTGGGACTGAAGGTGCTGCCTTCGCAGAGGGTGCTGGGCAGGATGCGCTGTTGCACTACTTGCCCTACGGCTTTGCGCAGGGCTGCCTTCTGGTCGTTGCTTCGGGCTTGCTTCTGTAGTTCTTTCTCCACTTGGGTCTGAAGAAGCTGTGCTTTGGGGAAGTCTTGCTTGAGGGTCTGGATGGTACCCACGATGTCTTTGCCCAGTGGCACCCAGTTGGTATCGCTGAATTCGTCGGGAATGTTGATGGCATCGAACTTCTGTCCTGTCACGGGGTCTTGCTGTTGGCTGATGATGCCGAGGGCGTAGGCCAGCATGACGGGTTTGCGGATGGCTTTCTCTATCTCATCGGGTGACATCTCGAAGAGTGGTGGCAGCGGTTTGGAGAAGCTTTCGGTGTGGAGTGCCATGCGGTTGAGTTCAGCTTCGGGGGCGGCCAGGAGTCGGTCGTACTTGGCTTTGAGCACGGTCAGGTTGTCGAGGTAGCGAAGCGGAAGTCCTGACTTGGCGGCCACGACGACAATCTGGTTGACCTTGTAGTTCTCTGCCACGTCTTCACGACGGTTGAAGCCTGGAATGGTGGTCTCGAACGCGCTGATGAGCTGGTCACGGAATGCTTGTGTGTTTTCTGTGGCTTTGGGCAGACAGACTTGCACCATCGACATCATGGCTCCTGTGTTGCCCTGAATAGCTGCGGCAGTCTCCTTCGGATTGAGCCGTGCGTAGGGGCTGGCTTGTTTCACGATGGATTCGACGAACTTCTCTCGCAGTTCCTCGGTGTTGAGTTCCTGCTTGAGTTTTTCTAGGATGTTGACGCTGACCATGCGGTTGAGGGGGTCGCTGGCGGCAGTGTCTTCCATGGCACGGACGGCTGACTCTTGGCAGATGTCGAGCACGATGTCGAGTGTGGCGTTGTAGTCGGTGACATCGTATAGATTGGCAAAGCTGTGTTCGCATTCTTCGCCTAAGTTGGCCACGAGGCGGCTACGGATGGCGGCTGCGTTTTGCTGCTGGTATTCTTTGTTGGCGACATATTGACGTGTGAGTTCATGCACCTTCTCTGGGTCGTACTTCTTCATGTTGGTGTCGTCCTGTGCCTCGTTGGTGCGGCATTTGCTGCCAGCCTGTTCCACCACTTCTTTGGTGATGTCGGTGATGCGTGCCCGGAAGGCTTGGATGCCTTGTTGCATGTTGCTGAGTTGCTCGATGACGGCTTGCAGGAGGAGTCGGGCATAGTCGTAGGCATCGATGCGTGTGGCGAGGGTGTAGTATTCGCACAGCACTGACTTGTATTGGGCGAACACCTTGGCAGAGGCGTTGGTGATGGCATCCCGCAGCCATCCGATGTTTTCCCAGTCGTTGGTGATGTCCTTGATTTTGACGGTACACTTGTTCTGTTCCTCTTCCAGAAGTCCTTTTTGCTGGGCGAAGGTACCCACACGGTCGTTGCAGTCCTTGATGAGCAATGACACGTATTTTTCTATTTCGAGGATGCTCTTGCTACCTACGGCTCCGCTTGCCCACTCGTCGAAGAGCAATTTCTCGATGTGGCGACGGATGAAGCGTGAGTAGCCTTTGATTTCGCTCTGTTGCAACTGGTAGAATTTCTTCACGCCATGATTGCGGAACTCGTCGTCGTAGTAGCGTTTGCAGCGGACGGTGAGTTCGCCGAACCAGCTTTTCTTTTCCACTGTGCGTTGCACTTCGTCGGCATCGGCCTGTGTGCGGTTCGTCCATGTGATGTCCAGTCCCTTCCATCGCTTGTTGGTGTCGTTGGGAATGATGGGTTGAGCCAGGGTCAGATGGTTGTTGCTCAACATCAGGTTGTTGCGGTTCTCTTTCTTCTTGATTTCGTCGAGGAAACCTACACCCACTTCGTCAAGCGAGCATTCTCCGTAGCCGATGCCTTCTTGCCAGAAGTTGAAACTGAGTTGGCGGGCGGCTTGGATGGCGTAGTTGTAGGTGACGTATTCTTGAATTTCCGTTTCGGGGTATTCCACCCGTGTGATGCCGAAGGTGAGGAACTTGCGGCTACGTGTAGGCTTGCCGTTCTGGTCGTTCTCAGGCCCCGCACCGTCGTTCTCGCATCCGACGAGGTGTCCCATCTGTCCACTGCTGACCATGGCGCTGGCCACGGTGGTTTGGAACAGGAAGTCTGCCACGGCTGATGGAAGTGCGTTGCCGATGTCGAGGGTCTTACCTGCCTCATTCTCATTGCTGTAGATGTAGGCGGCTTCGAAAGGCTCTTGGCTTTCCAAGAGTCTTTGGGCTTCTCCTGTGAAGATGTCTTGTTCGCCTTTGATGCTGACTGGATGGTAGTGTCCTGTGCTGAGGGCATTCAGTTCTTGCAGGGCTGCATAACCATTGGCTTGATAGAAACCTGCATCGTGCTTGACGCTGGCGAGTGTCTTCTCTGGCATATAGAGGAAGAGGCGCATCTTGAATTTCGAATTGGGTGCTGGTTCGTAGGGATACCAAGTCCGAATGAGGCTCACTGTGTCGATGATGCTGCCTGAGCCTGTGCCACCTGCCAGACCTGCACAGATGTGGAAGGTCACGTCGGAATCACCTGACTTCTCCTGTAGCCGCCCGACTGAGGCACGGACTATTCGCTCAAAGTTGGCAGGATTGTCCTTGTCGCTCATGTTGTTAGCCATGAGTGTGCGGCCAAGGCGACGACGCTGTCCTCCGATGCCTGCGGTGATGAGCGGTCCCATCGACTGGGTCATCAGGTTGAGGTCGTTCTGGTTCAGAAAAGCCTTCAAGCCAGGGTACATATTGATGTTCTGCAGCATGGCGGCATTGATGCCATTGATGCTCACTTTCTGAGCCGTACCCAGATGTACACTCTTGCCCAGCACTTTCCAACCTGTGCGGTCGTCAAGGTCAGTTGGGGACGAATCCACATAGATGTAGTCGATAAAAACGTTGTTACCAGGCTCGTTGGAACGGAACTCTTCGTAAATACGTTTGCGCATCTCGCGTAGCACTTTTCCTCCAGTGCCACCAAGTCCAATGATGAGATGATTTGCCATAGTGATTGTAGGTTTTAGATGTTAGTATGAATTGTAGTATTAGAAATTGTCGTAGTCTTTATAGGATGTGGTCGAACCGCTGCGAGTGGAGCGGTAGGATGAGGTGGTTCCTTGGTATTTCCGCTGTTTGTCGAACATGAACACCACTAGTACCGCTATGGCGATGAATGCCGTACACCAGCCAAAACGTTTCCACAGATAGGTGTTGAGGTAGTCCCGTATTCCCTCTGCCATCACTGATGCAAGTTGTTGAGCGTTTTCTACTTGGGCGTTCGTCAAGTTGACAAAGTAACCGACGAGTGGAAAGTCTTCTGTCACTTGGTCGAGGACGGCTTGTGTCTCGTGTAGGTTCATGGCACTTTGGTCGTATGCCCCGACAATTTGTTGTATTTCTATTTCCAGAGCGTCTACCATCCCTTTGGCTTGAAAGGCTGCCACGATGAGCGTGTCTTGTACCATGAGTAACGGAGCAAGAATCACGCCAGTGATGTAAAAGGGAATGGTCTTGACACAAGTTTTGCTCACCATTTGCAGGATGAAATAGAGAATAATCATGGTGACGGCAGCCAGCAGAATGCCATACCAAAGGCAATCTGTGGCGTTGGCTAATAGGTTTAGGTAGTTCATCATTATATCGTAATTTGGTGGCAAAGATAATTTTTTTTATTGATATTTTAACTTCTTGTCGCAAAAATTATTCAAATATTGTCTTTTTTGTTTCAAGTTTGTGTGTTTTTTGTTGATTATAGCAGAAAGAGGGATGATTTTACAAAAAGGGAAGGCTATTTTGATAACACTTTCCCTATAGGCTTCGACGTTGCCTCGCATGACGAAAAATGTATGCGGTAGCAAATTTTTCCCTTTTTTACATTTCACATTATACATTTTTATTCGTACCTTTGCAAGCCGCATGGTCTTTAACCTTTAAACTTTAACCTTTAAACTTTATTTTATTTTTTATGAAACGACTGATTTTGATGTTTGGTGTGTGTGCTTCGGTTCTTGTGGCTGGAGCGCAGGGGTTTGTGATGCGGCAGGGTAGGGATGTGACGGTTTATTTGGAGGAGACGGGGGAACCTGTGTCGAGGACGGCGCTGGAGATGTTGCAGGGGGATGTGAGGAGGGTGCTGGATGCTCGGTTGGTGGAGGTGGCGAACCCTGAGAGGGCGAAGGTGGTGGCGACGTTGGACAGGACGTTGCCGCGTGAGGGTTTCCGACTGAGGGAGCGGAGGGGGCGGCTGCTGATTGAGGGTGCTGATGCGCATGGGTTGGCTTACGGCTTGATGGAGGTGTCGAGGCGGCTGGGTGTGTCGCCTTGGGAGTGGTGGGCTGACTGTCTGCCTGTGCCACTGCCGAGGGGTGGGCGCATTCGGTTGGCGTCGGCACTGCCGCCGTCTGGCATCGAAGAGAGTCCTGCGGTGGCTTTTCGGGGCATCTTCATCAACGACGAGGACTGGGGCATCTTGCCGTGGAGTGGGGGTGTGATAGGTTCGGAGACGAACGAGCGGATTTTCCAGCTGATGCTGCGGCTGAGGGCTAACTACTATTGGCCGTCGATGCACGAGGTGAGTAAGCCTTTCTTCACCATCGAGGGCAACCGCGAGATGGCGCATAAGTATGGTATTTATGTGGGTGGGTCGCATTGCGAACCGATGGCGACATCGCCAGCCACGGAGTGGAGGTTGCGAGGGGTGGGCGACTATAACTATGTGACGAATCGTGAGGCGGTGCTGACGTTTTGGCGAGACCGTGTGGAGGAGGTGAAGGGGCAGGACATTGTCTATACGTTGGGTATGCGTGGGGTACATGACGGTTCGATGCAGGGAGTGAAGACGAGGGAGGACAAGTTGAAGTATCTGCAACAGGTGATAGATGACCAACGCAAGATGTTAGCCACACAGGTGGATGCGGACGTGACGAAAATCCCACAAGTGTTTGTGCCTTACAAGGAGGTGCTCGACATCTATCATGCAGGGCTGAAAGTGCCTGATGATGTGACGCTGATGTGGACGGACGATAATTATGGTTATATTCGCCATTTCCCCGATGAACAGGAGCGTTTGCGCCGGGGTGGAAATGGGCTATATTATCATGTTTCTTATTGGGGAAGGCCGCACGACTATCTCTGGCTGGGCACATTTTCGCCCGAATTGATGCGGCATCAGTTATCTGAGGCTTACCGTCGAGGGATTCGTCAGATGTGGATACTCAATGTGGGCGACATCAAGCCGGCGGAATACTTGGTGGAGGATTTCTTGAATATGGCGTGGGGGGATGTACGAGGTGCGAAGTGCGCCATACGTTGTTTCTACGAACGGGAGTTTGGGGCGACACTTGCCGACACGCTCACTTCCATGATGGTTGACCATTACCGTCTTGCCTTCGACCGTAAACCAGAACATATAGGGGGCACTCGCACGGAGGAGGCCGACAAGGCTTATTGGAACACGTTTCGTCCTATCGATGGGTGGGCGACGGAGGATGTGGAGAGGCGTGTGGGTGCCTATCAGCGACTGTCCGATGCGGTGGAGGCTTTGGAGGTGCAAGTGCCGAAGGCTCGCAAGGATGCTTATTTCCAGTTGGTTAAGTACCCCATTCAAGCATCTGCACAGATGAACTTCAAGTTTCTTTCGCCAGAGAGGAGTGCGGAGGCCTACGACAGCATCGTCGCCCTTACACATATCTATAATAATAACCCTCGCTGGAAGGGCATCATGGATATGGCACCTCGAAAGCTCGCTGTGTTTGGCAGGGTGACGGAGCCGCTCGTCTATCCTGATGCTCGACCTGTGCAGAGGGTGTTCGATGCCGACACGTGGTTATCGGTACGATTGGGCGAGGAAAGGACTTTCACGTTTGTGCCCGATTCATCCGTCCTCTCTTCTTCACAAGGGGAGACGGTGGGGGTGTTCGACATCCGACTCCTTCCCACCCATCCTGTCAGCGGCGACCGTCTGACCTTCTCCGTTTCGGTGGATGGTGGGGAGCCTCAGACCTTCGATTATCAGACCTACGACCGCAGCGAAGAGTGGAAGCAGAACGTGCTCCGCAACTATGCCCAGCGGTTGGCCACCTTGCCATTGACGGAGGGAAAAGAGCACACTTTGACCTTCAAGGCTCTCTCCGAAGGGGTCTATTTGCGCAGTATTCGGCTGCGAAAGGTAAAAGTTAAAAATGAAAAGTGAAAAATTTGCTACCGCATATAAGGATATATGGAGAATTATGTGTACCTTCGCAACCGGAAACCTATTATACATTACTCAAATATGAAGAAAATTATCTTAGCAGTGCTTGCTATGGCAAGCGTATGGTCGTCGGCATGGGCGACAGAGAAGAGTTTCAGCAGTCCTGATGGCAAGTTGACCGTGGTGGTAGATGACCAGAACGGTGCTGCCAACTATCGTGTCTCTTTGGGTGAGACGGAGTTCATCGGTCGTTCACCCTTGGGCTTGAAGACCAACATGGGCGACTTCACGCAGGGACTGACCTTGGCAGGTTGCGAGGTGAAGACCGTGAAGGAGTCGTATGACCTTCGCAACATCAAGAAGAGCCACGTCGATTACGAAGCCACCGAAGCCGTGTGCAGTTTCGAGCAGCAGGGCAAGAAGGTGATGGATGTGGTGTTCCGTGTGAGCAACCGTGATGTGGCATACCGCTACACCCTCCTTCCGAAGGGACAGACGCTTGTGGCTGTGATTGAAAGCGAGGCAAGTGGGTTCCAGTTGCCAGAAGGCACTAAGACGTTCCTTTGTCCGCAATCTCGTCCGATGGGTGGTTTTGCACGCACATCGCCCAGCTACGAGACCAGCTACACGCTTGATGATGAGATGGGCAAGAACGGTTGGGGCGAAGGCTACTCGTTCCCCTGCCTGTTCCGAGTGGGCGACAAAGGTTGGGCACTCATCAGCGAGACAGGCGTGGATGGCCGTTATGTGGCCAGCCGATTGCTCAATGTGAACGGGGGACTCTACAAGATAGGTTTCCCGCAACAGGGTGAGTGCAACGGTTGGGGCAGCACCTCCGCTGCTGTGGCTCTGCCTTGTGCAACGCCTTGGCGCACCATCACGGTGGGTACGACGTTGGCGAACATCGTGGAGACCACTGTGCCTTTCGACCTTGTGTCTCAGAAGTATAAGGCTTCGCAGGAGTACATCTACGGCAAGGGTTCTTGGAGCTGGATTATCGGTATGGACTCCAGTTGCAACTTCGACGAACAGAAGCGTTACATCGACTTCTCCGCAGCGATGGGTTATCAGACAGTCCTTGTTGATGCCCTTTGGGACAAGCAGATTGGTTATGAGAAGATTGCAGAACTGGCTGCCTACGGCAAAACCAAGGGTGTAGGTCTGTTCTTGTGGTATAACTCTAATGGCTCATGGAACGATGCACCTCAGTCACCTCTCGGCAAGATGGATAAGAGCCGTGAGCGTCGTGCCGAGATGGCGTGGATGAAGAGTGTGGGCATTCGAGGCATCAAAGTCGATTTCTTCGGTGGCGACAAGCAGAACATGATGCAACTCTATGAAGACATCCTTTCTGATGCCAACGACTTCGGTGTCCTCTGCATCTTCCACGGATGCACCTTGCCACGTGGTTGGGAGCGCATGTACCCCAACTATGCTGCCAGCGAAGCTGTGCTCGCTTCTGAGAACCTCCACTTCGGACAAGGCGCTTGTGACGCAGAGGCTCATAATGCCACACTGCACACATTTATCCGCAACACGGTGGGTTCGATGGACTTTGGTGGTTCTGCCCTCAACAAGTACTATAATGCCGACAACAAGCGTGGTACGCATCGCGTCACTTCTGATGTCTATGCCCTTGCCACGGCTGTGCTCTTCCAGAGCGCTGTGCAGCACTTTGCTCTTGCACCCAACAATCTCACTGATGCTCCAGCATGGGCAATTGATTTCATGAAGAATGTGCCCACCACCTGGGACGAGGTGAAGTTCATTGACGGCTATCCCGGCAAGTACGCCATCATCGCTCGTCGCACAGGCAGCAAGTGGTTTATTGTTGGCGTCAATGCTCAAAACGAGACCTTGAAGAAAAACATTGACCTCAGCATGTTCGACAAGAATGCGGAACTGCAGGTGTACAGCGACGATGCCGAACTCAACGGCAGCGTAAGCACTGTTAAG
>JAEEGH010018241.1_pt1 | contig 14861 bp, 5 predicted proteins | sample 9134181 | NCBI WGS metagenome assembly JAEEGH01 (sample SAMN16246544, study PRJNA631951) | gut metagenome | biome: gut microbiome; feature: rumen; material: DP-attached | host: Bos | place: Iran: Karaj | collected 2018-10 | reverse complement strand
TTATGTCGATTACGTCTAAGCATCTTCTTTCGCTTATGTGTCGCCATCTTCTGGCGCTTTCTTTTCTTTCCACAAGGCACGATGGCACTCCTTAAAACTTATATAAGTTTTTATATATTGCCAAAAATCACCCTCTCTGTCAAGGGGAAGCTCCACATTTTTTTAGAACTCGCGGATGGCACAAAGTTCGAATGCAGGATTATAATTTTTTTCATTATTATAACAGTCACAAGTACCAAAATTAAAGACATAAATACGATCTTGACTATCAGGATAATTTGATTGAGAAGACGACATATAGCCATATGTATTAAACTGATTTCCTCCTAGAGAATGGCTAAGTGTATCTATGTCAAAAACTTTACCAGAACCTTTTCCATTTGTATAAATGTAATATAATTCAGCAATGCTTGGTAAATACCAGCCCTTTTCGAATTCCGAACCACTAATAATTCTTGAAGAACTTTCAGAATAAATTATCCTTGTATTATATGTTGAACACCAGAAAAATGCAGGGAACAATCTTATATAATTAGGTGAAGAATTTGCAGTAAAGGCTTGAACCTGTTCAAAATTATCGCTTCCATTTTTATCTCCGGTAAAAGTCCATAATTCTCCATCGATCTTAGTTGCCGAACAAATAATTGTTGTAATTTCAGTATCGTCCGCATCAATTCCATTTTCACACCAGCTAGTACCTGAACTATCATGTATTAGCCCTACACCAAGAGTACGAACTGTTGTTGTATCTTCATGCCCCTCATTTTGCATATTGTTTAAGTCCGTTCCCTTATAGAAAATTATTGCAATTGCTGCCAGTTTCTGCTCATCAGTTATTGTCATTCCATCAACATAACTCTCAAAACTTCCATCATTAAATACAATGTCTCCCACTTCCTTAGTTTCCGACGGAAGTTTTGAACCTACGTACTGAGCACCGCGAACTACACGGAAGCCTAAATCAGAATATCTTGCGGCTGAAGGATCGCTGCTTGCTCTATTTGATACCGGACTTTGACTTATTCCATATAACCAGCCGCCACCTTTTGTAACACGACAATTATTCGAACCATCTTTTGGAGCTCCTGAACTTGGTGTATCAGTAAATACCCATGGACCAGTATTACTTGTATTATAGGTATGCCAGTCATTTGTCCATTCCCAAACATTACCACTCATGTCGTAAAGTCCAAAATCATTAGGTGCTAATTGTTTTACAGGATGTGCCATATTTCCCGACGTACCACCTGAACCATCAGTAGGTCCATACCACGCAACTGTATCAGGATCATTACTTCCACTATAAATGTAAACAGGATTATCATTGTTAAGTTTTCCACCACGGGCAAGATATTCCCATTCAACTTCAGTAGGAAGTCGCCAGCCATTTTTATTTCCAAGAATTGTTACATCCCAAGTGCATGGATTCGGCGCACAGTATCGACCAGTCTCTGCCCCCTGAATACCAGTCCACTGAGCAGGATCTGTCTTTCCATCAACAACATATACTGGATCCAGATGATCATTTATACTACGTAAATTACAGTAAACAATTGCATCAAACCAGCTTACATTATATACAGGGAAATCAGATCCTTTTCCTATTGCATCAGAAGGTTCTGTACCCCCATATATACAATATGTTTCATATTCTCCCTGTGTTGTCTCATGATCACTTGCAATTATTCCTTTGATTTTTCCAAGAGGTCTATTAGACTTAAACACTTCTGAAATATTTATTGTACCATCAAAATAACCATCAGGAATATCATCCTTTATCAAAAGAGAAATAAGTTTCTTAAGCTTACCGTATAAAGTAATTTCCCAGACTGAATTTATATCCTCAGCATTTTGTACTAAGCCAAATTTATCGTAATTAGCTTCTACTATTTCATTAGTTCCAGACAGAATATCTCTACCGGATAAATATGTATAAGGAATTATATATGCTGTCTTTTCACCAGTCGGAGGTGTAAGATTATCTGTAATTTGTATTTTAATTCCATTTTCAAGATATACATCATTAGTATAAGTTTCACCGGCAGGAATATAGGCTGAACCGCTTATCTGGAAAGTAGAAGTTTCTTTGACTCTTACGCCACCACCTTTACCACTACCAGATGTATTTCCACTGATTTCTCCGGCACTCATTACAAAACTTCCACCGCTAAGACGAACTCCTCCACCATCAGAAGTACCATTATTACCGCTTATTGTTCCACCTGACATTTCGATAGTTAAAACAGCAGTAGCATCGTCAGTTACTGAATCAATTCCTCCACCTTCAGTTCCTCTATTATTTGTAATAGCTGCATTGCCAGAAATAGTAAGAGACGCACCATTGTTTTGAATAAAAATTCCACCACCCCAACCACCGGATGTATTATGATCTATAACTGAATTATCTTTTAAATTGACAGTTGAAGTTGCAATATAAAGACCTGCACCACCTCCAGCCTGATTATAAGTTATACCTGCTGAACCAGTTACATCCAGAGTTCCTCCTGTAATTCTTACTCCGCCACCATTTTCATTTGCTTTATTGTTATTTATTTTTGCAGAACCACTCATTGTAACATAAGCAGAAGAATCAGCAGAACAAAGACCGCCGCCACCATAATACCCTGATGAATTGTATGAAATAGTACCACTAACGAACTGTACTATACCTGTATTGTAGATACCTCCACCTTCCTGGCTTGAATAGTTTGCACAAATTCCGCCAGTCCATTCAGTTTTAGTATTATCTGCTGCAGAATTGTATACACTGTAACCTAAATATAAATTGGAAGTATTGTAAATTCCGCCCCCCTTTACAGTAGCACTATTTGAAGTATTAGTAGTATAATTTGTAGCTGGTGTATTAGCATCACTTTTTCCAATGACTGTTGAGCCATATATATAACAGGTTCCGTTATTATATATTCCCGCACCATTATTTGCTTTATTCTTTTCTATTTTACAATCTACTAAGGATACTGTAGCACCAGAATCAGAAATATAAAGACCACCACCATCTCCGTTTGTATATCCACCTTTAATTCCTAATCCAATAATCTTAAGTGTAACAGGTTTATCAATTACAAATACAGAACCATTATTTGTAGCAGTATTTAAATTACGGTTAATGATATCTTTATCAGGTCCAGTTATACCTTTTATAGTTATGGAGTTAGCTGCTATATTTGCTCCAATATCAGGATCAGAACCACCAATAATTACACCGTCTATTACTTCACCGTCTATGTAAATTGTATAGTCTGCAGTAGAATCCGTACATTTTCGTAAAGCACGTTGCAGTGAATTAAAAGGGCTAAGAATAGATCCATCGTTTGCTGTAGTTGCGTCCGAAACATTCTCAAGAGAGATACCCAAACTTTCGGAATTACTATATAGAGTTCCACCATCTCCTCTAACATAAAAAGTTCTTTTTGTTTCGGCAGGTACTTGATAAGTCTGGCTTGTTGTTCCGTCAGGTAAATACCATAAATTTGTAGTAAGTCCAGGCCATACTTCAATTGTTTGAAGAATAAATGAACGTAAATCCGAGTTTTTATATACTTTAATTCTGGCTTTATAAGTACCAGGCTCTATTCCAATATTTTCATCTGTCAATATTCTGCAGTTTGTAGTACTGTTATTAACACATATAGGATAAGTTGTTCCAGGTGCATCATAACTGCTTTTTAACTGTTCTTCTTCATCAATAACATCACAAATTATTGAATAGCCAGTTGGAATTGAAATTTCCAGATTTATATTTCCCTTTACAGAAGAAGATGTATAGGGCTCAAAAAACAATGAGATTTCTTTTGTATCTTCTATTGTATAGGAAATTGTTGTACTGGCAGAAAACAAAACAGAAGAACCTAGTTTTGCAGAAACGGTAATTTGTGTTGCTGTAAAAGTACCGCTTACAATATTGAAAGTAATTGTTCCACTTGCATATGTGCCTTTAGTTTCTACAAACTCAGAACTGGAAATCCAATAGTCAAAACTGCCAATTGTTGAATTATCAAAAATTGGATATGCACTTCGAATATTGTTCTGATAAGATTCTCCGAACTGTGGAGTTACTACAAGTGTAAAATAATCTTTTTGAGGAGTTATAATCTGTCCGTTATGATTTTCTTCATTACTATTTAAATCATCATTAGTAAACAGATTACAGGAATAAAAAAATAAGCTTAAAAAACATAAAAGTATTATAGCTAAATAAGAAAACTTAGTTTTTTGTTTTATATGTTTTATTGTCATTTTTGATTTATCACTCCTTTCTTCAATTTTTTACTCAGCACTGCGTACTATGCGGAAGCCTGTCCCATAACTTATTGCTTCTGGAAGAGCGCTAAAAGGCGTATCTACACGACAACTTGAAGCAATAGTGTTATAACTACCACCACGACGAACACGTTTATCACCTTCTTCAGGACCAGTTTCAGGAGTACTAGCAGTTATCGATCCAGATTTATCCCAGCACCACTCCAAAACATTACCGCTCATATCATAAAGACCTATTCCATTTGGAAGTTTTTTCTTAACCTCATGAGTTTTTCCGTTTACTCCCGATGTATTGTTATACCATGCATAATCTCCAAGGTCGCTAATATTATTTGTTCCGCTGTATAATGTTTGTGTCCCTGTAAGAGTTCCACCTCTTGCAAGGAACTCCCACTCAGCCTCTGTTGGTAAGCGATATCCACTTGTTGAACTAGCTGTAAAATCGCAAGTTACTGCACACCAATCATTGTAGGTTGAATCAGCATTTGAAGTTGGTTTAGCCCCCCATTCATCAGGATTGGTTGAATATTGTGCAGGAGAAGAATTATATTTTTTTATTGAATAACAAGGAGTAAGTCCTTCTGCAATACTTCTCCTATTACAGTAAACTATGGCATCAAACCAGCTTACATTTTCAACTGGTCTATTCTTCTGTACTTCACCTGATGCCGGTTCGTATAAGAAATTACTAGGATTCATACCCATTACAGCTTCATATTCAGCCTGTGTTGTCTCATGGTCACTTACAAGTAAATTTTTGAAAGTATAATTTCTTACATATTTAAAAACTGGAGAACTTGTAATTGTACTCCAAACTGTTCCCGGAACATATATTAACGACAATGAATCTGGCGTAATAGTTTCCTCATAAAAAGCAGCATAGAAATCATATGAGTAAGCAATATAAGAATCTGACTCAGTATATAAACTTGCTTCTACATAAAAACTGGTGTCTGTAGGTTCGTCAAGGAACTCCGGATAATCAAAAGTTAATGCTTGTGAAAAATTATGACCATATGTTCCGGTCAAAGTTTTTATTGCATCACCGGTTTCATAAAGAGTAACTTTGAGCGAATATATACATGACTTATCTACTACATTACCTGCTGCATCTTTAAGAATTATTTTGATTGTCTTCTTACCACCTGAATAAGGTTTTATGTAAAAACATGAATATGTCCCCGGGAATCCTGGTGTTACAGTAATTTTACCTGATTTAGGTTTAATATATCCTTCATTATCAATTATGTAATTTGAAGCTTCTGTACCGCCAAGGCTAAAACTAGATTTTACTGATGATAATTTAGTTGTTTCAACTTCTGAGAAATCAAGAAGCTTTGCATTAAAGTCAGGTTTTGTTCCATAAGATGAAGGAAAAATAGGGATTGTAGTTAGAGCTCCATTTGCATTTGTATCAGAATATACCTTAACAGGTTGTATGACATCTGTATAAATATTTCCTTCAGAATCCATGGCAATACCATTTTTTAGATATAGATTACTTGAAGTCAGGCTATTGCTTTGTAAATTATATATTGTTCTTCCAATTCCATTTGAGTTACTTATATTATTTCTTGCAAAGGTACAACCATCTAAAATACAAAGCGAATTCTCTCCATAAAGATAAATCGCACCGCCAGCATAAGATTTATTTGCAATGAACATTGTATTTTTAAACGACACTGTTTTAGTGCTGGCGCTTACTGAACTATCATATGCAAACGCTCCACCTGCTTCTTCGGCTGCATTCTGATAGAAAACTCCATTTTTCATAGTTAAAGAACCATCTTCTATAGTAAGTCCTCCACCATTATAAGAACATCTACAATTCCGAATTGAACAATCTGTAAAATCTGCAGTTCCAGCTGAAATATATATTCCACCTGAAGTACCTTGTAGATTGTCATTATTCTGTAGAATTACACCTGTCATTGTTAATGAACCAGTACTACTAATCAGGTTTATAAGTCCACCATTTGATTTCAATCCATTATTCTCTAATCCGTAAACTGAAGTTTCTGCGGGTAATGTTCCCCAGTCTGCCCCACCATCAATTGTTACATATTGAAGTGTTATGTCGTCATCAGATATTTCTATAATATTCCAGTTTTTATATTTTCCATCTGCATTCTGAGATTCATCACTATCTGCATATCGTTTTACCAGAGCACCTCTTTCACTAGATGAAACACCAGACAAATTTTCTATATCAGTTTCTTCGCGCAAGGTTGATAAAACATAAACTGTATTTGATTCATCATTGGCAATCCATTTCTTAGCATTCTCAACAGTTTTTGCAGGACTTGTAACATCAAACGGATATTTATATTCTATCTGGTCCTGGCCGTCTTCCGGATCAACATAAACATGATCTGGTAAAACTTTAACATAGAGTATGGAATCTTCAGAAATAGCTGAAGCAGAAATGACACCGCCTGTAATTTCATTTGTACAGGAAGAATCATAAAAGAATTTACAGTTTATTAAATTAGATTCTCCATCTGTAAATTCACAATCAGATAAATCTGTTCCAGATACAAGATTATGTAATAATGGAAGTTTATACCCCGTTGCAATTTCATCATTTATCAAAAACTGTTCATTTGAAAGATTTACAATTTTATAAGTAAGAGAAGGATAAGCCTGCCATCTCGCATAAAAATGCTGGTCACCGGAAGAGCCATCGGGGAGTCTTGATACTTGAGTTCCACCTGATAATGCTGTAAACCAGCCCAAGAAAACATAATTTTCTTTTGATAAATCAGGGAATGTAATTGAGCTGTAATCACTATTTATCGAATATTTTTCTATAAGAGAAGTTCCTGTAACTGGTTCACCGCCATCTGTATGGTAATATATTGTGAACATTTCATTCAGATTGATAGTTCGGGTTACACTGCTGAAAAAGCCGCCTTTAATATGAATGATTTCGCTGTAAGTATTCAGTTTAATTATTTCATTTTCATCACCATAAAAGGTAAAAACAATACGATAGGTTCCACCTTGAAGAGCATTTGTTGTATCTCTTTTTAATTCAATATATTTTTCATCATCTGAGTTTTCAATTGAAAGCCGGCCTTCTCCATCTGTAACAGATGCTTCTGAAGGATATTTTGTTAATTTATAGGAAGCATGATTCGCAGTTTTATCACTTGCAAAAGAAATTTTTAAGGATAATCCGCCTGTTGTTGTATCTGAAGAAAGTTCAAATTCTACAGTCTGAATAGAGTTTAATAAAACCTGAACTATCTTACTATCTGAAAAAGTAAAACCATTATATGAAGCTGAAATTGTCAGATTCCATTCACCTGTTTCAAGTTCAAACGTTTCATTATCCAGATCTTTTACACTTCCCCAGTTTCCAAGAGTCTGTGAATTTCCATTCAGAATACCTGTAAGAGTTATATCTTTAAGCTGATTTATATCCATATCAGATAAAACAGAACGATTTATCTTATTCTTTTGTGGTACTATTTGTATTTTTATTTTACCCTTATTCGAATTACCTGATGAAGTGTTAATCTCAAGCTCAGTTTTTTCTTTTGAATCATTAAATGCGTTAAAACAAGATAATAAACCTGCAGATATGAACAAAGAGAATATAAGTAAGATTAGAGTTCTAAATATAATTTTACAATGCCTGATATCTTTCTTCATTATTTATTCTCTCCTATTCCTTATGCAGCTGACCGCTCCATGACCAGTATTCGATACCATCAAAAACAATCAGACTTATATCATGATATCCTGAAGCCCAGTCTGAAACATCGAGTGTAATTGAATTACCAGAGTATGCAGCTCCTGTCTGAAGAACTCCATTCAAATACCACTGGTAACTTGTATATCCAGACTCGGCTGTAAAAGCAAATAAATTACCATTTTGAACTGGTCCATCTACATTTATATCTGATTCAGGATTCTCTGCAAAAGTTATTATAGCTGTGAGTGATCCTGTATTATCAATAAATTTAGCATATAAAGTTTGTTCTCCAATATTTCCAGCAGGAATTCCAGTAATTTTATAATCAACACCAAAATCAGGATCTGTATACCAGCCTTCAAATACATAGCCGTCTTTTTCTGCCGGTTCAAAAATAATAGATTCTTCAAATGTATAGGTTTCTGGATTTAATGGAGAGTTAGTTCCTCCATTTAGAACATAGGTTATTAGATAATGAATTATTTCCCATCTTGCGACTAATTTTAAATCACCAGTTGATCCATACAGATTTTTAATTTTTATTTCTGTATCTTCTAAATACCAGCCTTCAAAACTATAACCAGTTCTATAAGGTTCCTCTAAAATACAGTAATCTTCTACACAATAACTAGATGGATTTGTTAAGTATATTTCACCTCCATTAATATCATAGGTGATGTTATAATAAACAATTGTAAACTTAGCCCAAACTTCCTTATTTCCTTCAGAGTTTGCTGGTATTAATGTTATTTTGCTTTCTGGAGTAAATAAACTATCTGAATACCAGCCTTCAAATATATATCCAGGCTTTTTCATTTCCGGCAGAATAATTTCGTCATTATTTTCTTCATAATTATAAACTAGTTCTGCATCCCCGACAGGTACTGCATTTTCTATATTATGATAAATAATTTTGAAACCATCTAATTCAATAAATTTTCCAATTATAACTATATATCTTGATCCATAGTTATTTTTGTTTTCAAAGTTAGAATCAGTAAATTTTGTATTAAAATCAAAAAGCGTATCAGGATAATAACAGCCATCGTCAGGATTCCACTTTGCAAGATACCAGTCTTCAAATTCATACGATGGAACAAAAGGATCTTCCGGTCTGGTTAGTCTTTCATTCCATTTTACATGCTGTTCATTCAGATAACTGATATATTGTCCAAATTGATCTTTATACATGAACTGTACAGTAAATATAATATCAGACCAATAAACATATAATGTCATATCAGAATCAATAGTTATAAAATTAGAACCATATCCATTGCCGTCATTATACCAGCCCCATGGATCAAATTTTAACTCATCTGAATCCGTCTTATTACTTGATTCATCATAACCGCGAAGCTCTTTTCCTTCCTTATTCCATACTTCAAAAAGGTTCTGATAATAATACCCATTATCACTTAATGCGCATCCAACTCTTATATGTGCTCCACGGCCATATTGAGCAGAGCGAACCGGATATTTTCCTTCTGGGTCAATATATTTTATTGTAACAACATCTGTTGACCAGACTGCATAAAAATCCATATCTTCCTGAATTATAAATGAATCACCGCCATAGAAAATTGAAGAATTAATTGTTCCCTTTGAATCTGTACTCCAGCATAAGAAACCATATCCCTTACGTAAACCAAACATTTCATCTGGAACTGTTATCCATGAATCAACATCCCATTCAATTACTGAAGTTTCATTTGTTCCATCATTTTTATGGAAAGTAATTTTATTTATTTGAGTCCATTTTGCATAAAGTGTAAGGTCTGTCATTATTGGCTGACCCGAGTCAAAGTATTCATTAAATTCAGAATCAAGAAACCAGCCATCAAATCTGAATTTACCTCGTCGTGAATCTACAACTGGTAATTCCAGGTAATCACCTTGAGCCATTTCAATCTGAGGAATTGTAAAATCACTATTAGTTACAAAGGTAACTGTACATTTTGTTTTCCAGACAGCATAAAGATTTTCAGATTTTGTTCCTACTTTTATTGCTGTAATATAATCTTTTTCATTTAAATAGAAATTTGATGGAAGAACTGGAGCCGTATTATCTTTATCTCCAAGATATTTCCAGCCTGCAATAATTGTATCTGTATGTGTAAAAGTTGGAAAACTTGAACTATAAATTAATTTTCCAGTAAGAAATTTTTTCTCTCTTAATGGAGAATTAAAATCATCATATTCATAAAAATTATAAGTAACACTAAGTTCCTGTTCGAGTTGTTCACGGATGCTTTTTTGGAAGAGAACATTATCGCAGCCTGTAAAAAGGAAAAGGAATGAGAATAAAATTAGTATTGAGGTGGAACTTTGTTTTATAATTTCACGCATCTTATGCATTCCTTTTATTCTCCTTGATTATTAGAATCTGATTCCAATTTCAACATAGGGATTTAAGATTCCCATATTCATATCCGGAATAAACAGATTATAATAATCGGCTCCAATTTCTATTCTAAACAATAGAGATGGAGTGAATATTACAGAAAGACCGCCACCTGCAGTGAAATAACCAAAATTAAGTGTCTTATCTGCTTTATTATTTTCTGAATTTTCTGAATAGTCAAGAATTTCCTGAACCAGTGCCATTCCGCCGCCAGCATTTATCTGGAGCCAGACCTTTTTCGACTTATTACCAACTCTAAGTGAAAGATTCTCCTGGACTATAAGCATATTTAAATCCAGAGAATAAAATTCATTTTCCGTAGAAAAGCGTGTTGCCATTCCATTAAATTCCATTCCAAAACGAACCCGGGAGTTTTTGCTATGGAAAGGCAGATAACCGATTTTTGCATTTAATGTCGGATTTAAGTTTGACTGTTCAACGTATGTGCCGAGAAATCCATCATCATAAAGATTAAAGGCTAGACCTGCCCCAGCACAGACATTAAACTTACGATCGTAAGTTAGCCAGGCTTCCTTGCATTTCTTTTTCTTTTCTTCTTTCAGCTGAGCTTTTTCTTCCTCACGGGCAAGTCGTTCTTCTTCTTCCCGCTGAGCCTGTTCAAGTGCCAGTCTTTCTTTTTCAATGCGTTCCTGCTCTGCTGCTTGTTCTGCGGCAATTTTTTCAAGTCTCTGTCTTTCTGCTTCTTCAGCAGCTTTTTGTTCTGCTTCAATTTTTGCAAGCCTTTCTTTTTCTGCTTCTTCAGCGGCTTTTCTTTCAGCTTCAATTTCTGCAAGACGCTTCTTTTCGGCTTCTTCGGTAGCTCTTCTTTCTTCTTCAATTTGCGCAAGGCGTTTCTTCTCTGCTTCTTCGGCTGCTAATCTCTTTGCTTCATTTTCTGCAGCAATACGTTCAGCTTCTTCACGTTCGGCTTTTTCTCGGGCAAGTCGTTCTTCTTCAGCTTTTTGAGCGGCAATTTTCTGTTCTTTGATTACATCCTTTACTTCAAATGCCTGTGATTCGGAAGAAAGTCCACTTGGGTTAGTGATTACAAGTTTCCAGTTTCCTTCCGGAACATCTGTAAAACGAGCCTTTTGAGCTTTATAAGTTTCAGAAGCAGAAAGCCCGACTGCAGCAGCCCCTTCGGCTGGAGCAAGAATCAGTTTTCCGCGAATCTTTGCCTGAGTGTTTACATTTACCAGTTCAGCTACCGTATCTGAAGTTACATCATCTATATCAACCTTCAGCTCAAGTGTTTTTCCATCTTCCTCCAGAGCTTCAAGTTCCTGTTTATGAATAATCTCCGGATGTTTTGCAACAGCAACTTCAAAACTTAACCAGTTTGTAGAAACAGATTCGCGACCTAAAAGATCATAAGCAGTAATTCTATATTTGTATCTTCCCTGAGTTAAAGAAAGTTTTATTTTGTTTTCTTCTGTAGTTTCAGTTTTTATGATTTTTCCAGTAGAATCCTGAATTTCAATTTTGTATTCAAGAACATTTGGATCTGCATTCCATTGAAGTGTCTGTGAAAAATTCTGTGCAAACAGAGAAGTATTTCCTGTCACTAAAAGACAGAACAGAAAAACGAGAAGCTTAATTGTTGAAAATCTCTTATTCGCCAATGTACATCCTTCCAGTTTTTTCTGTTGTTATCTGTTTTGGAGAATCAAACTTTACTGAGAAGCTTCCCTGTGCCACCGGTGAACGTCGTTCTTCATATCCGTCCTTAGCATAAGAGTAAGCAGTTACATTCCATTCAAAATCTCCAACATCAAGCATTGTAAGTTTCTTAAGACGAACCTTAGTTCCTTTAACACTCTTTTCTGAATAAACAGGAATCAATTTTCCGCTTTTATCTTTGCGATAAATTATGAAATTGTATTCAGTTGCATCAGGAACTTCTTTCCATTCAAAATTCAAAGCACGATTTTTTCGTAAATAAGTCGAATCAATTACAAAAGCTTTCGCTGGAACTTCAAGCTGTGGTTTTGCAAGTGAAGCTACTGGAGAAATTGTAAAACCTATTTCCTTTGAATTGATTGGAAGTCCATCTTTTGTACTGGCAATAATTTGCCAGGTATAAAAGCCTGTTGTAAGACGAGGAACTGATGCCGTGTATTTAGAAGTTTTAATCCTTTCCACTACCCTTACAGAACCATCATCCATACGCTTTTTTATTATAAGTTCTGATGAAGCAGGCTTATCCTGTCCGGCTTTCCATGTAAATACAGTTGGAGTTCTAAGAGCATTAAGTCCATCAATACGAGCTGAAGCAGCTGGAGCAATAGCAGAAAGAGCCTGTGGTGTTCTCACAGAAAAATCTGTTGTCTGAACGGGACCAGTTCTTAATGGAGAAGATTCTGTCTGCGCAGCAACTGCCTGAATCTTTATTGAATATGAATTATCAGGAAGAGCAAAACTTGCTGCAGTTCCTGAGACTTCTGCATTTTCAGCTACAAGATTATCTGACGAATCGAAAACACGTACATTATAAAAATCTGCTCCCTCTACCGGTGCCCAGCTGAAACGTGTTTTTGCATTCTTAGCAATAACAATTTCAGATTGCTCCCGAACGTTAGTTAGTTTTGGAGCTTCAAGTTCCTTTAAGATTGTAATATGCCGAGGTTCTGTATAATTTATACTTCCATCTTCATCCTGAGTTCCAATTCTCCAGTACCAGTCACCTGCCGGAAGATTAAGATTTTCCAGACTGTTTCCGGAAACTTTTTTTTCCTGCTGCAGGTATTTAAAATCATCTGCAAAGGCTACCTGAATAATTGAATCTTTGTTTTTAGCTTCATCGGCTGGCTTCCACATAAAGCGGACTGTTGAAAGTTTAGAACTTTCTGTACTGTATTCTTCCGGAGGATATAATAATTTCGTTGGAACATTTACATATTTAGAAACAGAAAAAGAACGAACTTCAGATTCAGGATTAAAATCATCCGGCTCAGACGAATTGCGGATTACCTTCCAGTAATAAGTATGACCATCATCTGAAGGAGCAGTCATATTTACTGAAACACGCTGACCTGCCGTTTTTTTACGGGAAATAATATCCGTAAAATCTTTATCATTAGAAATCAGAAGCTCATAAGAAGCCTTGATATCAGATTTCCAGCTGAAGTTTACAGATAATGAATCTTTATAATGAATTTCTGCATCCTTTAGCGGCACAGAAAGAACAGGTGCTGTTATTGCTTCTGTTTTTATAATATTAAAAGAAGATATCTTACTCGGCCCTGCATAGCCTAGAGAATTAAGTTCATAATAAGGAGTAACCTGCCACCACCACTGACCGCTTCCAAGAGTATCAATCTGAACATTAGGATTTGGTGTATTCATTTCTACAACGGGAGTTTTCATATCTGGAGTTGAAGAAACTTTAAGCAGATAGTTTTTAGCATAATCATTTCCATTCCAGCGGAAGTTTAAAACCGGATTCCTGTTTCTAAACTGGAAAACTCCATCAGCTGCTGGAGATACGAGAGAAAGAGGTTTTGCTTCTTCAACAGAAATCTTTCCTTCTGTAGCTTCACTTTCAAGACCCTGAGGAAATACACGCCAGTAAACAGTTCCTTCCGAAAGACTTATAAGTTCATCATTTTTTGAAGAAATTACTTTTTCCTGTTTGATAACTGAATAATCTTTTTTAGATGAAATCTGAAGGACAACCGGCTGGCTTTCATCTTTTTTATTCCATTCAAGTTTTACCGGAACATCTCCGCCTTCTACATTTAACACACGGAGCTCAGATGGAATCGAAGTTACTGTAACAGGAGTCTTTTTAATTTCTCCACCTGTTTTTATACTTACAGTTTCTCCAGATGCAAGCGATTCTGAATTACCGGTATTGTTGATAACAACAGCAGAACCATTTCGAACAGCAACTGTACTAGCCCCTGCTCCACCTGCTGAAGATTTCGTAGAAAGACTTGTACCACCACTGGCATTAACCTTTGAGCCATCTCCAAGTGTAAGCTGGATTTTTCCCTTATCAGATGCTTCAAGCTCAAGATTACCATTGTCTACAGAAATCTGAACTCCCTCAAAATCAGAATAGTAAACCTGAATCATTGTGTTTTCATAGATGTTTACTGCTGAACCGTCATTGAAAGTAATTACAGCTTCTGCAAGTTCCGCAGTACGAACAAGGTCACCATTGTAAAGAGGAGTTGATTTATCTATACGTTCCCATACAACACGATCGTCGAACTTGCGCTGGGCAATTCGGTTTTTAAAAGTGATTATCGCAATTTTTTCTTTATCTGTTCGCCTTGCTGTACTGTTCAGATCTTTCCAGAAGGTATAGCCGAAAAAGCCCGCCACGGAAAGACATAAAACGACAACAAAAAAATCAAGAACCGGCGACTTGAATTTTGTTTTCTTCCGCATCCAGGTTAACCTTTCCAAAATCAGGCTCAGCAATTCCAAGCAGTTTTCTCATTTCTGAAAGTGTCTTTGGTCCCTTAGGTC
>JAEEGH010018240.1_pt1 | contig 14861 bp, 8 predicted proteins | sample 9134181 | NCBI WGS metagenome assembly JAEEGH01 (sample SAMN16246544, study PRJNA631951) | gut metagenome | biome: gut microbiome; feature: rumen; material: DP-attached | host: Bos | place: Iran: Karaj | collected 2018-10 | reverse complement strand
ATGAGGAAATTGTTAATTTATTATTAAATGCAAGATTCCTTATTGATTTGAATCTGTACAACGGTATTTATGAATATGTGTTGTCTGGAGATTATTCAAAGAATTATGAACAAAAGATTCTTAAGCGTTGCAAACAGATGGAATCTAAATTACGCGATATTTTTTCTTTATTAAAATCAAATTTAAACTCAACATATAATTGGGGAACTATCTTTCTACCTTATGCAAATTCCAATGGATTCTATGTAACGCAGAGAATTAATGAATTTCAAGCAGATAGATTACAATTTAATTACGAATTGTTAGAAACTTTACAAAATAAGATATCTAATTGTATGAACAATATTCAATTAATTCCTGAAAATGATAAGGAGACATTGTAATTATGGATATTCAGCCAGGAAGAATAATTAATAATTTTATAGACCTCAATAAAGTTCAGTATCAGATACCTGTATATCAGAGAAATTATGAATGGGCAAAGGAACAGTGTAAAAAATTATTTGATGATGTACTCATGGTTTGCAAAAATGGTAAAACTCATTTCTGCGGTTCCATTGTTTATAAACTTATCAAAGAAGAACATAACATCAACTATTATGTAATTATTGATGGTCAGCAAAGAATTACAACTATCTATATTTTGATAAAAGTATTATTGGATCTTGCTGAAAATGATTCAGCAAAAGATGCCTTTACGCATCTTCTTATTAATCATGATAAGTTTGATGAATTTGCTATTGAAGAGCAAAGTAAATTAAAACTAAAGGCTGTGGAATCTGATAATAATCAGCTTATCTTATTGATGAGTGGAAAAGAGGACAAAATAGATAAGAGTTCTGGGATCTGGCAGAACTATGAATACTTTAAAAAATTAGTATCTGAAGCTCAGAAAAAACAGATTACAACTAAAGATATTTTTAGAGGACTTGAACAACTTACATGTGCAAGAATCTCGCTGGATAAAGAAGATAATGCACAGGAAATTTTCGAACGAATTAACTCAACAGGTATACCGCTAAGTCTTGCCGATAAAATCCGAAATTTCATATTAATGACTGATGAAAATCAGGAAGAGCTTTATAAGAATTACTGGTTAGAAATTGAAGACCTGATTGAAAAAAATCAAATGCCAAATTTCTTTCAGGATTATTTGAATCTAAAAATTGATGGATTTGCCAAAGATAATACTGCATATGACATTTTCAAAGATTTGTATCGTAATGGGAAATACACAAATGAAAGTATGCTGCAGGAGATGTTCCACTATGCAAAGATTTATCACGCTTTCTTGTATGGGGACTCGAAAACTTATAGCGAACAAACAAATAAGGCCCTGGAAGGCTTACGAAAATTAAAGCAAACAACAGTTTATCTTTTCTTGTTTAGTGTATTTGATGATTTTGAAAACCATGTAATTAATGAAGATGAACTTAATAAGGTTCTTTCGTTTATTCTTAGTTACAGCATTCGTCGTTTGATATGCGATGTTGCTTCAAATTCTCTTCGCGGTTTTTATAAGACTTTGTATTCTCGTGTATATAGCAATACTGAACATAAAAAAACTTACTATGATTCATTAGTTTCTTTTATGATGCAGCTTAATACCAAAGATGCAATTCCGGATGACACGTCATTTAAGCAATCTCTTATTTATAATAATTTGTATCGAAAAAACGCGCTTTGCAAATATCTTTTGGCAACTATTGAGAATCAGGGAAAAGAAATCCTGGATACAAGCAATCTTACAATAGAACATATTATGCCTCAGAATAAAGATATTTCTGAAGATTGGAAGAAAATGCTTGGAGATAATTGGGAAGCAGACAAAGAGAAATATCTTCATACATTGGGAAATCTTACTCTTACAGCTTATAACAGTGAATTGGGAGATAAAAAATTCTCAGAGAAACTTGATCTTCTGGATGATAAAAAGACAAAAATCGTAATTCTCTATCAGGATGTAAAATCCTGCTCAAAATGGGATGCAAATTCAATTGAAACTCGTGCAAAAAATCTATCAAAAACAATCTTTGATTTATTCCCTATAGAAAAGCCAGCTGTCAAAGTTTCATTTGCAACACCTGGTTATAAAGAATATAGTTTGGCAAATCCTGAAGACGCAGCTTATAAACGACCGAATTATTATGTCTTGCAAGGTGAAAGAGTTAATTGTAATTCATTTGCTTTAATGCTCATTACTTTGAGTAAACGTTTATATGACCAGGATAGTTCCATTCTTGAAAAAATCGCAAAAGAGAATCTTCACTTTGTGGAAGGGAAATATGCTTCATTCTCTTATGATTTATCGCAAGTAAACATGGATACTCAAATTGAAGGGACAGATATCTATATCAGTCATAATTACAACTCGCCAAAAATTGTACGAATTATTTCGCAGTTATTAGCATATTATGAAATAGATCAGGACGACTTTATCTACAGTGCTTGTAGCACAGATATGAAAAAAGAAGATGAAGGAGAAGAATAACTATGGGAATATTTGGTTTAGAAAAAGATTTTGAAAATGCCATTGAAAAGTTCTTTATTTCTCCAGAGGGTGGATATTTACAGGGTAATAGTAAGTACAACCAGAAATATGCATTATATGAAGATTCATTTATAAGTTTCATTAAAAATACTCAGCAAGAAAATTGGGATAAGTTTTGCTCAAAAGCGAAAACAGATAAACAAATTGAAGAATTCCTTTCAGAGTTTTCAAGAATCGTTGATGAAAAAGGTATCCTTTACGTACTGCGTAATGGCTTTAAGATTTATGGTGTACAGTTTAAGGCTGCCTATTTTAAGCCAGAAAGCCATCTAAATCCAGAAACTGATGAACTATATACAAAGAACGTTTGTGAATGCTACAGACAATGGTATTATAATGGCATTGAAAGTGTAGACATGGTTCTTGTACTAAATGGAATCCCAGTTTTTGCTTTTGAATTGAAGAATCAGTTTACAGGTCAATCAGTCAAAGATTCAAAAAAACAATGGGTTAATAGACTTGCTGAAAACGAACAGGTCTTCAGTTTTAATAAACGTGTACTTGCTTTTTTTGCTGTAGATTTATTAGATGTTTTTATGTCTACAGAACCTAAAGATTTAGATTCTTTTTTACCTTTTAATCAGGGGTCTAATGGTGCAGGAAACGAAGGTGGCAAAGGTAATCCTCAGCCAGAACCAGGAGAATATGCAACAGCATATCTTTGGAAATTAATATTCCAGAAAGACAGTATGCTGGAACTTATTAATAGATTTATTAGCCTTGAAGTAAAAGTAGAAAACGACAGAAATGGGAAAGAACATGAACTTAAGCGTTTGATATTCCCTCGATATCATCAGATTGACGCTATAAGAAAAATAATTGCAGATATTCAGGAAAAAGGAACAGGAAAGAATTATCTGGTTCAACATAGTGCCGGTTCAGGAAAGTCAAACACAATCGGTTGGTTGGCATATCGACTGGCTAAAATGTTTGATGCAAAAGGAACAGAGCCTCTATATACCAGTGTATTAGTAATCACGGATCGAAAGGTTCTTGATAAAAATTTGAGAGATACTATTGGTGGTTTTGAACACGAAAAAGGCTTCATTGAAGAAATTGCAGAAAATAAAAAAATAGCAGGATATCGAGATAAGGGAAAAGATATAGCTGGAGTTATAAAAGCCGGTGCACGTATCATTATTGTTACTCTTCAAACTTTTGCAGCAAATTACGACAAAATTATAAATCTTGTTGATACAAAAGACATGAAGTTTGCTGTAATTGTTGATGAAGCTCACGAATCTCAGAATGGAGACAATGCTGAAAAACTAAAAAAGGGATTGGCAGATACAACTCTAACGGCAGAACAGCAAGAAGAACTTGAAACAAAGATAGAAGATGATGAAGAAGCTAACAGTAAACTTGTAAAAGAATTAGCAACTCATGGGCAGCATAAGAACCTTTCTTTCTTTGCATTTACTGCTACTCCTAAAGATGTAACTTTACGCGTATTTGGAGTAAAAGGAAATGATGGAAAATTCCATCCATATCATATTTATTCAATGAAGCAAGCTATAGAAGAAGGCTTTATTCTTGATGTTCTAAAGTATTACAGAACTTATAAGAGCCATCTTAAACTTGTAAAAACTATTCCTCTTAATCCAAATGTAGATGAATTAAGAGCTGCAAGACAAATTCATTCCTTTATTTTTGATAATCCAATAACAATTGCAGAAAAGGCTCCTATTATTCTGGATATTTTCGTAAATATTACACGTGAAGGAATTGTGAATATTGAAACTGGAGAGCGAAAAGGAAAAATGATGGTTGTTTCTCCAAGTCGCTTGGCAGCTGTTCGTTATTATAAAGAACTTACTAGACTTATTAGAGAAAAACCTGAATACGAAGATATTAGAGTTCTTGTTGCATTTTCTGGAGAGGTAACAGATCCTGACACTAAAGAAAAATATACTGAGGCAGGTACAAATAAACGAGAGGACGGCTCTCCAATTAGTGAAAACCAGACTCAATACGAATTCCATAATAACTTTGACATTCTTGTAGTTGCCGATAAGTACCAAACAGGATTTAGTGAATCTTATCTTCACACAATGATTGTGGATAAAAAACTTAAAAAGATAAAGGCCGTACAGACTCTTTCTAGATTAAATCGAACTTGCAAGAATAAGAATTCAACCTTTATCCTAGACTTCGCAAATACCGATCAGGAAATAAAAGATGCTTTCCAGCCGTTCTATAAAGAAACAACCTTAGATGATCAACTGGATATTAAAAATCTTTATGAGAAGAAACAGCAACTTCGCTCTTATGGAATTTACAGTGATAATGATGTAAATGAAGTAGGAGATGTCTTCTACAAATGTGGTGGGGACAAAGAAAAACTCTTAGCTTACATATCCGGATATCTAATTCCTATGATTGATAGATTTGTTAAGCTCCTAGAAAAAGATGAAGATCATGCCCTTACTTTTAGGACAGATTTGAGTCGTTTTATCAATTACTATGCAAAAATAATTCAAGTAATTCGCCATTGGGATTTTAGTCTGCACTATGAGTATATTTATTGTATGGCACTGTTGAAAATTCTTCCTTTTGGTACTGTTCAATATTTAGATATTAAGAAATATCTTGCACTGCCAGAATTCTGGGTAGACCAGGTAAAGGAAGTTTTCAATGGTGCTATTGTTTTGGATGATGAAAATGGCGAACAAAAAAGTGGAGGAATAAGTCAGGGACCAGTTACACCTGCAAATCTTTCACCCCTGGATGAAATCATTCATAAAGTAAATGAGAAGTTTGGTTCAAAAGTTACTGAAAAAGAAGAGAAAGTAATAACTTATCTTTATGAGAAGCTGACAACAAATGAAGAATTGATAGAACTGGCAAAGAACATTTTGTTCGATAGTTTTGAGCAATCTTATTTCTCAAAGTTCTATACACAAGCTGCTATTGAAGGTTATCAGCAGAATAAAGAAATGTTTGAAGATTTCTTACATAACATTCAGATGTATGAATGGACAAAGAAACATTTATGCACCCGAATTTATAAGAAATTCCATGAAGCAGCATAATTTGATTTTGGAATCCTATAATAGTAATAGGAGGTATTGAAAATGACTTTTGATGAAAGAATTCAAAAAGCGATAGCTGAGACATGGAGCGAATGTCATTATAGGCCAACGGCATTTATTCAAATGGTGAATTCATATGGAGCATTGGAAAGTGTTAAAAGGTTATTGACTTCACGCCAGAATATTCCCAGTGGATTAGAAAAACTTTGGGAATTAGGAAGACTTGATTTATGCTTTGAACGTATTATTTTTGAACCCGAATGGCATGATATGTTCTCTAAGGATGAATTATCAGAAGCAAAGAAACGTTTGAAGAATTTAAATTATGATGTAAGTAAACTAACTGTTGAACCTCTTAATATAAGAGCACAAACAAACAATACAGTTACTAACTGGATTTTACCTTGTAATGAAGATAACTATGACATAGAAAAAGCTTATCGTGAATATCATACAATCGATTGGCATCAAACTAATAAAAAAATTAAGATTGATGATATAGTTTATATTTACAAAACAGTTCCGTATCAAATTGTACGTTTCAAATGTCTTGTTACTGCAGTAAATAAAAGGTCTGCAAACAGAAAAGACGTTGATTGTTATAAAGATAGCAGTCCTTTTGAAAATAAAGATTGTTACATGACGTTAAAATTCTTGTACAGAATTGAAGATGCTCATCCAACAATGAAGGGATTAAAAGATGCTGGAATTACATTTGTAAGACAAATAACAGAATTAACAGAAGCTGCACGTAACTATATTGAAGATTGCGAAAAACAAGATAGAAGTATTCAACGATTCGACGGTCAAATTCCTTCAGATATTCCGGCAAATCACTGGTCTATAGTTGGCGGTGATGAAGAAGAATTACGAGAAAAAGAAGAAAACGAAGCAAAAACGCTTTCTGATTCAGAATTATTTGAAAAAGCAAAGATGCACGAAAACACCAATCCTAAAGGGAAAATTACGACTACTTCTTCCTATATTAGAAACACATATATAGCAGAAGCTTCAAAACGCCGTGCAAATGGAATCTGCCAGTTATGTGGGCAACCAGCTCCATTCAACGACAAGAATGGTAATCCTTATTTAGAGAGTCATCATATTATCTGGCTTAGTGCGGGTGGAGCAGATACATTAGATAATACAGCTGCATTATGTCCTAACTGTCATAAAAAAATGCATATTGTTAATGACATAAATGATGTAAAGAAATTACAGGATTTGAATAAATGATAGTTAGAGAAGAGGTGGACTGATGGTTATTATTGATGAAAATGGAATGTCCTCTAAACTTGTTGAATTTTGCAAAGAAAACAAAACATTCCGTAAGAATTTCATTTCTCTTTTTACAGATAGAACAGATATCTTAGATATAGATTTTACAGGAAATACTGAAACAGGATATGGAAAGCCTGATATTACAATTACATTTGCAAACAACTTTTATTTTTATATTGAAGTAAAAACAAGGATATCAACCGGATTTCAAGAAAATCAGATTAATTCAAAATATGGATATTCTCGATTGATAAAAGAGAATAATCAGGTTTTAGAAAGCAGTTTAGGATATTTACTTGATAATAATCATGACACGACTCAATGTCTCACTCGGAATATAGTTTTGTGGCAAAATATTTTGGAATTAGTTGAGGATTTTAATAATACAGCTTTAGTAAAAGACATTAAGCAAAATGTTGATGGTATAGTTTGTAATGAAAAGTTATTTGGTCCTGATGAAGAACTTTTTTCAAATCCGTATCAGTTGTCAGTTTTCAATGATTTTGTAGTTGAAAGAAATGCTGGTGAACATGCTGCAAACAACTGGATTTTTAATAATTTCTTAGTTCCAGCATTAATATCCCTAGGATATTCGGATGCAGAATGTCTCCCATGGAATGAAGATGGATATTATTCTAGTTATGTAAGATTCAAAAGAAAAAAGCAGGAAATTCATATCACATACAATAGTACAATGATTTGGAATAATAACTGTTCTGATGCTAATTGGATAGGTTCTTATTATTTTAATTCTTTTACATTTTATCGACCTTGGATCCTAGGGGTTAGAACATCTACAAATGAAAAACAATTACAGGATTTTACAGCAAAAGCAATTGTATTATGGTTATATGATTTAGACCAAAATTTTATAAATAAAGAGTGTAACTCTTTTGACGATGCAGAAGAGGACTTCTATTCTGTTGGTTATCTAGGAACAAAAGCTGAACTATATGGGAATCCTCTGGTTTTTGCAAACTGTATAGAGTTCTTACATAACGGAGAAGAAATTTATGATGAGATCGTGATTCCTGCATTAAAAATCTTGTCTGATGTAAAAATAAAAAACAGAAATTATTTTGATGACTATCGTTATATAGAAATTGAATATAAAAACACGATTATAAAATTTAATATCTTTCAATTTTGGTCATCTAAAACTCAATCTTGGACAGATTATCATGCTTTTACGTTTTACCGCCCCTGGATTGTTGGTGTTCATAAAAGTAAAACAAAGGATGAACTAAGAGATTATACTAGACAATCATTACTATTATGGTTTAAAGATTTAATGGATGAGGGAAAGATTTAAAGAAGGAAATAAATATGAGTGATAAGGAAGAAAGAGTTGAGTTATTTAACTGGTGCCTCAGTAAAATTTTTGATTTGAATTTAAATATTCCTGATTATCAAAGAATCTATTGTTGGTATGAAAAGAATGTAATTCAATTGCTTGAAGATTTGTTATTAATCGAAGCTGACAAAGAGTATCGGTTAGGAACTCTTATTTTTCAAAAAAAGAAAAATGAAGATGAACCAAAAAATCCATTTTACGACATAATAGATGGTCAACAACGACTTGTAACTCTATCTTTAATTCTTTTGGAATTAGGCAATAACTCAAGTCCTCTTTTAAGTAAATCGTTCTATAGCGAAGAGGCTGCAGAGTATATAGCTTATAATAAATATCTTATAAAAAACTATCTTGATAAATTTCGAACAAAATTTAAATTAAATATCATTCTAAAGCAACTTACATTTAATGTTTTAGTTCTTAATGATGAATCATTAGACTTAGCTTATACTTTCTTTTCTAATGAAAACTCTAGAGGCTGTCCTTTAAGTGATTTTGACTTATTGAAAGCCCACCATTTACGTTACATACAGATAAATGAACAGGCGCAACATTTATCAACAGTGTGGGACAAAATGTTACTTGATGAACAAGATGTTCCTGAAAAGTCTGAAAAAAGTTATGAGCGTGCATTGGGATTATATTTGTTTAGATTAAGAAAATGGATTAATTACGATGAATGGGATGATACTGAAAAATACAAGATAAAAAATGAATATGAAGCTGCCAGAATAAATGAAGAAATACCACCTTTTGGGGAACAGTTTCAATATAAGGAACCGATACAAGGTGGAAGTCATTTCTTTGCTTATGTAAATAGATTCAGAGAACGATTTATGACATTTAGGCAAGTTCCTCAGTATACATTAATTCATACTAAAATGACTGGAGAAACACATCATTGGTTTAGAGATGTTATTGAAAGTCTGATGTTTGCTTATTATCTAAAATTTGGGACCGATTATATATCTGAGGCAACTGCCTTAATTATCCAGATTATTTCTCAAGCAAGATATGAAAACTATAGAATATACAAGGAAACTATTTTTAAGACTGCAAAAGAATCTAAGATAACGTTAATTCTAGATCGCGCAACGTCACCAACCTTTTTTATTGCAGCGCTTAATGATGTCACCCGATTACTTCCAATAAAGACAGAATTTACCGGAATTCGTTCCAGGTATTCTAAAATTGTGGATCAGATAACGACTGAATTACAGAATACATATTTGTTAAAAGGCTTTGAGGTATAAACAATGGAAGGATTAACACCAGAACTGGTATGCAGAAAATATTCTAATAAAAGATATCAGATTCCTATTTATCAGCGATTGTTTGAATGGGATCAAGAAAAAATCGAGCAGCTGTTAAATGACTTGTATATCTCATATAAAAAAGACGAAACTGAGCCCTATTATGTAGGTATGCTTACATCAACTATAGATGGTGAAGATCTTGCGGAAGGGAATAATCTTGTGGATGGGCAACAACGATTTACTGTTATGACTTTAATCGGTTTAGTTATGCGTACATATTGTAAAGAATGGGAAGATTTTATAAAAATCTCATCGGAGCAAACAAGACTTTTTTTCGCAGCAAGACCTGATGATCAAGCTTATTTGGAATATAAAATTTTAAATAAGGGTGAACGTGCAGAAATTATAGTAAATAAAAAGATGGAGCGAGGAGAAGAATATATAAAGGCCTGGTTAGATTCTAAAGATGAGGAAACTCAGAAGAAATTTAGTCAGTTTGTTTTTCAAAAATTGACTTTCTTTATTTCAGAACTTCCCAAAAACTATAAAGGTCGAGACTTGAATAAATATTTTGAATCAATGAATTCGACAGGAAGAAATCTTGAGAATCATGAAATTCAAAAAATTAAATCCTTAAGTAAAATCAATGTAGATTTATTAAAGAAAGAGGTTGCAACAAAAATTTGGAATGTTGTATCTCAAATGGATAAACAATTAATAAGAATTAAAAAGAATAAAAATGAGGCAGAAGATGTAAAAGAAGTACATGATAGATTTGAAAAAGCTATAGAAGCTTGTTATTTAGAAGATATTTCTGAGGTTTTAGGACTTCTTAATGCTTATTCAAAAGATTCAGATGAGACTATGTCGGATGCTGGAGATAATGATAGTCTTATACTTAATATTCCTATGAGTAATAAGAAACCAGAGAAACATCTCAGATCAGGCTCTTATCATGGAATGCTTTCCTTTAGTGAATTCCTTTTACAAGTTTTATATATTCAACTTGGTTATTCAAATAATAATGATTTAGACGATCTTACAATAAATGATTTCTTTGATGTCCAGCAATTACTAAAAACTTTTTCTGATTATACTGAAAAATGGAATGATTCTAATTGGGTTCTGTATTTTAGGAATTTACTTAAATATCGTTTATTATTTGATTATTATGTAATTCGGATTCCAAATGAGGAAGATGGACCTTTTAAATTAGAGTTTTCTGATTCGAATGAGAATAATAGCAATGAAAAACTCAGACAATACCAAGCGATGTTATATGCTGGTTCTTCAAGTAAATCTTTTTATCTGTGGTTAAATCCATTTTTATCTGAATTAGAGAAATGGTATCGAAATAATCAAAAACCTTCTAGCAAAGAATTAGTAAAATATCTAAAAGAGAATGATAATAATAGACATAAACCTATGCCTTCAGTAGATAAGTTTTCTTATACTAAATCACCTCTTTATTGGTTTAGACGATTAGATTATTACTTATGGGAAGACAACTTAAAGAATCATGATGAAAGATTTGATTTAATCAATGCCTTTCGTTTTAGACGAGGAGGTCGTTCTATAGAACATTTACATCCTCAGGATGATTCAAAATTTAAGCAAGATGAACAATGGGATAAAGAAGAAAAAGATAGGTTTGGAAATTTATGTTTAATTTCAAGCAGTTTTAATTCGACTCAAAGTAATGATTCATTGGGCGTAAAAATTGCAAGGGTTGAAGATCAAATAAAGAAAAAACAATTGGAAAGCATAAAACTTTATGTAATGTATAAAGCTTATCTAGCAAATAATAGCAATTGGTCAAAAATTATTATGGAAGAGCATGAAAAACATATGTATCAAATTTTAACAAATTCGTTTACATCTGATAATGACTAACCAATCGGGTCCCCACAAAACTCCTTCCTCTTACATCCTTTGCAGTGGGCTCCCATCCAGACGCTGTCGAATTGTTCGGCAGCTTTTTTTACGAAGTCTTTGTGGCTACTTAGAACGCCGGCTTCGAAGTTACGGGTGTTTTCACCTTTCATACCGAGTCCGGCTCCGGTGAGGTTAGCAGAACCTACATAAGCTGTTTTTAAATCAAAAACAATGATTTTGAAATGAACGCGAGGGCATAGGACACGCTCCATGCCATCAATTAAGGCAGGGTATTTGTCAAAATCCTGGCGGAAAGCAGGGCCAGGTTCTTTGGCATGAATCAGACGGATTTCAACTCCGCGTTTGGCAAGGTCGGAAAGAACTTCAAGCAGGGGCTTGGTTCCTCTCCCGTCTTTTACATATAGGTCTTTTATATCGGCAGTGCCAATCCAGAGAGTTTTTTTGCAGTTCTTGATTTTTTCGATTACTTTATCGTAATGATTTTCATTGGCAATATACTGAAACTCCGGTTCTGCAGGCTGTTTTTGGCTGATATATTCTGCAAGTTCTTTTGTCTGAGTCTTTGAAACAGCCTTTGTCGTTTTAGTTGCATTTTTTTTAGCAGCAGTCTTCTTAGTTGTGCTTTTTGCAGCTGAGGAAGTTTTCTTTTCCGTCGTCTTTTTCTTTCCAAACATGTCAGATCCTATTATATCATCTAAATTACAGTATTTTCCATTATGCTTCTAAACAGCTCTTTTACAAGCTTAGGGATACTTTGTAACTGACATTTCTGCTGAATATACTGTCTCTTGTACCGTTCAATCAAAGTTTCACGTTCTTTATAGAGATTTTCAATTTGATCTTCTATCTCTCTTTGTTTTTGCGCTAATTTTGATAAACAATCTGTTTTATCTGAATACTGAGTCCCCATTTTCTTTTTTAAATTTTTCAGGATAACCGCAATTCCTTTTTTCTTTGCCGCTATTGCCTGTTCAAGAGGCTTTTGTTCTTCTCTAGCATTATTGATTATAATGTCTGAAAGATGCTGAAAAGCCTCCGGCATTCCCTCATTCTTCTTTATCGTTTGTTCAATATCATTATTTAATTCATCTATTTGTTTCTGAAGCCCTTCAATTTCATTCATAATAACTGCAATTCGTTCATCAGCAAGAGCTAAAAGAGCTCTACTTTCCTCTATTATTTTAAGTTCGCGCTTAAGAGGAATCGCTTTTTGTTCAAGAACAATATCAGCCTTCATTTCTGGAGATTTGATAAGATCAAACTTGAGTTCAGCTGGATTAATTTCTTCAACATTGATTTTGTCGCCTCGATAATCCCAGATTGCATCTATGCGGCTGGCTTTTTCATCGTGCTTCTGATAAATAAGGGAATCCAGGGAATTGTACATAAGCGGATAAACTATATGAACTTTTTTCTGGCGGTTTCCCTGTCGCCAGAGACGGCCTTCTACCTGTACGGGTTCTGTAGGATTCCATCCAAGCATACAGTTATACAAAACAAGGGAATTGCCGTTGAGATCTACGCCTTCACTAATAGTCTCGGAACCTATAAGGATTTTTAACGGGTCTTCTGGATTATTAAAAGCCTTTGTGATTTTACCTTTTCTAGATTCTGTAGTTGCGGAATTCATCATACCGATGGCATCCTCCGGTATATGATTTTTTATGAGATACTGTTTTACTGCTGTAAACTCTTTAACTCCGCGGGGAAGGTATATTATTTGTCCGCAATCAGGCTTTTCTTTATAAATACTGATAACGCTGTCACAAACAAAAAGCATTTTGGGTGAGGCTGCTACAAATTGAGAAAGATCCGGGACTTTTATATTTTTATCATTTACTAAAGTTGGAGAAATAAGACACATCCGCATTGTATTCATCGCAGAAAAGATAGTATCCAGGTCGGGATCTTCGGTAAGACGTTTTATTTGTGTATCATAAATTTTCTTTTGGAGATTTGTCATTTCAATTTTAATGACATGAGTTTCCTTTTCCGGCCTGTTGATATGAGCATCCTCGGCATCCACCTTATCTATGTAGTTCTGGATAATTTTCTGAAGAGCATCCAAAGAACGAAAGTTTTTCATTACAGTCTTGCGGACAACTTCGTTTTTGTTGTTAACTGTCCATTCGATTTTTATTTCGGCAAATTCGTTGAGAAAGTCATTAATATCATTGTATCCAAGAGAACGGATTTCATTTCCGCCGGTAAAAAGAAGGGTAGTGTAGATTTCCATCGGGGAATTTGTAAATGGTGTTGCAGACAGGAGAAATACATTTTTCTCATTGTTATGGCGGTGGATGTATTCTGTAATTGCAAACATTTTTATAGCACGGCTAGACGGCTCCCCAATACCAAGCCTGGAAAACTCCGAATAATTTGAACCGCTGACCTTTTTGATAAGATTTTTATATCGATGAGCTTCATCAACAAGCAATAAATCGGTTCCTAACTCTTCAAAACATACATACTGTTCATTTGTAAGTTCAGCCGATGGTGTAAAATATTCTTTTTGTTTTCTCTTTGAAATTATATGTTCAAAGCTTGCTTCAAGAAGAGGACTACTTTCTTCTGTAAAATAAATTTTTTCTATTGCCTCGGCAGTACAGATAGAAACAGAATGTGCGGGCAGAAGCAGACTGTCGTTTTCTTCTGCAAAAACTGAATTCATTCGAAGGTCGTCAATTATATCTTTGTTGAGATTTTCGAGCTGATTGAGTGTGACGTTAGGGAAGAGCTCTCTGATATCGTGTACCCATTTTGAATACACTGCTTTTGGCACAATGATGAGAGGTCGGGAACATTTGCCGTGCTGGAGCTGATACATAACAGCGGCGATTCCGGTTGCAGTTTTGCCGACTCCTACGTCGTAAGCAAGGAGACCGTTCCCTTTGCTGCAGAGGTATGCAAAGCCTTTTTTCTGCTGTTCGTGAAGGGTGAACTTTTTGCCGTTATAGGTGGGTGAAAGCCCCTGGAGTGTGTAATCAAAATTTTCGTAATCTACTGGAGTAAAGGCGTTGAAGTTTTTGTTCCAGGTCTGTTCTACCCAGTTGCGCTGTTCGGGCGAGAGACCTTCGTGAAGAAAACGATCAAAAAGGGCTTCTGCTGTATCCATGCGGAGGATTTTGCGTTCATCGTTTTCTGTCTGACTGAGAGAAATCTTTTTGCAGGGGAGGCCTTCAGCGTAATCAATAATATCAGCCCAGGTAATGTCATCCGGAAAATCAGTTTTTGAAATGGGAGAGGAGAGCCAGTCTATGTCGTGGTAATCTTCGTCCTGTGGCCTTCCGGAAATCCAGAAATAAAAAAGCTCCTTAAGGTCAAAATCAGTTCCTTCTGACCTTCTCGTAATTACCGAGTGAAGAGAAAAATGAATATCCGAAATCTGCTTAAAAGAAGATACCAATGGCTAATGCTCCTTAACTAAACTCCGTAACTGCCAAGTATAATGTGGCGTGCTATCATTTTGTGATATTGGATTGGAAAAAATA
>JAEEGH010018239.1_pt1 | contig 14861 bp, 15 predicted proteins | sample 9134181 | NCBI WGS metagenome assembly JAEEGH01 (sample SAMN16246544, study PRJNA631951) | gut metagenome | biome: gut microbiome; feature: rumen; material: DP-attached | host: Bos | place: Iran: Karaj | collected 2018-10 | reverse complement strand
TTCGCCACATTAGCAAGCTGCCAGCATCGCTAGAGCTTAGCTTTTCCGAAACGCAGAAAAAATGTTACAATACTGGATGTAGCAAAAACTAGTTCTTTTATAAGGGAGGTTTTAGTAATGGGTAAAGATGAGAAAGGAAACACAGGAGCTGGCACGAGCGGGAATCATATTCCGCGCCCCTATGAGGTTGATCTGGACAATTGCGCGATCAATGACACCAGAAATAGCAATACGGAGCATAAAGATGCGAGCTTCATTGCCGAAAAATCTCAGTCTAGCGGTGGTATTCCGCAGCCATATAGTGGCTACTAAGGAGGTAGATATGGACCAGAATGGCATGCTTCGTGTGACTTCCGTGCTATCGCACGCGTATGGAACCAATGACTACCTCGTGCAGGCAGTACGAGACGCACTCGCGGTCAAAATGAGTGATGAAGATATCGAAGCCAACGCCCCCGAGTTTACGGACATGATCGACTCAATGATAAACGTAACCTATATGTTTACCGAGAGTGGTCATGAGGTTAAGTCGTTCTATTATCCAGTATTTGGCGAGCTGAAGCCTGTCAAAATAAATCTGGAAACATTCCTTCGGGAAGCTTTCATATTTAAGACCGGATATCGAGGCGATACGCTTGACGAATCGCCGTTTTCTTCGCACTTAAAGAAAGCAATAGATGCCGTCAGGAAAGCCGCAGTCTATGGCGACGCTATAGAAAAAGACTTACTTGGCCAAGCACTTGTTGATTTTCTCGTGGCATTCATAAACGAGTTTAATTACAATAGTAAATATTGTATCCTGGTTTACGATCTCGCTGCTGCGATAGCTAAATCGTCGATTTTTCATATTTATTTCGACAAAAGATGTGTTCCGCCGTACAAACTTTCGAATGTTTGAGCTCAATGTAGGCCGCCCCGTACTAACAAGACTAATCCCCGGTTTCCCGGGGATTTTTAAATACACAAAAAAAGGAGCCATTGTAGTGGCTCCTCGTATTACTTTAGTCGTCAATTTTCTTAACTTGCAAGGCATCGAGCTCGACGGCCGTTTCGCGGCCGAACATCGAGACGAGTACCTTGAGTTTGCCCTTATTGGCGTCAATTTCGGAAATAGTACCCTCAAAGCCTTTGAATGGGCCGTCGGTGACAGACACGCCCTCGCCAATCTCGTAGTTGACGGTGAACTTCGGATCTTCAACGCCCATACGCTTCTTGATCTTTTCGATTTCTTTGTTTGAGACTGGCGTTGGCTGGGTGCCGGTACCAACGAAGCCTGTTACGCCAGGCGTGTTGCGAATGATATACCAAGTCTCATCCGAGAGGCACATTTCCACTAATACATATCCCTGGAAGATTTTCTTATCAGCGACGCGACGCTTGCCGTTCTTGATTTCGATTTGTTTTTCCTTTGGAACGATAGCGTCAAATATTTTATCTGCAAGATCGACGCTACCGATACGTTGTTTGATGGAATCTGCAACCTTATCTTCATAACCCGAGTAGGTACTAATAGCGTACCATGCGCGAGATCCATCATAACGGTTAACTGCCATTTTGTAAATTCTCCTAAACGTTGCTTAATATTTTACTAAAGATAAAGGTAAAGAACGCATCTAGTAGCATGATGATTGTTGCAATCAAGATAACGTATAACACTACCGATAGTGTCATTTTCCAGGTTGACTTGCGGTCCGGCCAACGTACTTGGCGTACTTCCTGGAAGGATTCTTTGATGTAACGACCGATTGCGGCAAATGGGCGGAAAAGAATAAATACTTTCTTACCTTGCTTTGCGGCTTTTCTTTCGGCTTTTTTCTCGGCTCTTGCTGCTTTTTTGGCTTCCGCATTTTCTTTGGCGCGGACCTTTTTATTCTCGCTTTTCTTGGCCTTGATGGTGACCTTGCGAGTAATTTCTGCGTCATCGGACTTGTTGGCTTTATTCTTTGCGCCGTCGTCCTTCGCTTTAATTCTGGTTACGTTTGCCATTAATTACTCCCATTAAAAATAGTCCTTTCGGACTCTTGTCAAGAGTATATCAAAAAACCGGCATTTTTGCAAATACCGGTTTAGTGTTTTTTAGAACAAATAGTTCAGATAATCACGCATCATACGCGAGCCGGAACAAACGTCAAGGTAAGCTTTAAGCTCTTTATGAATCCAATATTCTAGCTCTTGGTCGTTGTGCCATGCTTTTGCAGCAACTTCCATCTGTTTGTAAAGGTTTTCGGTCTCTTGCTCCTCATTCTTGCCCTCGATAGTTAGGTAGTTGTCTGAGCTACGGTCCGCTACGCCGCCATCATGAGTGGAGATTAGAAGACCCATGTTTGCAATATCTTTCATCCAGCTCGTACCGCAAGCCTCAAGGCCGACGATAGGTGTATTGATTGAGCTGTTGGCGCCTAGCGATAAGCCTAGGCCTAACTCCTCGTCGTAATCCGGCAAGTAGTGTACGCGCTCACGGAGAATTGGGTGACTGTTAATTAGGTGTAAAGTATTCATTAACTTACCGAACATATTCGAATCACCCATATGTACGCGTCCTGCTAGAATGTAGTGCGCGTTATTATCTTGAAGAATGCGTGCTAGGCGATCCGGATCATTGAACGGTAGGGTTGGCCTCTTGTAATCTACGAAACGGCGCTTGAAATCGAACAAGAATGCGTCTTCTGGAATATGAATTTGGTTTCCATATTGATCGGTACGGTGCTGCAAAATCTCATTCAACCTTTTACGGCCGAGACTTTTTAGGTTGCGAATTTGCGTAGCCGTAATGGCATCAACTGCTTCTTCGAAGCCGCGCGTAGTGGGAAGGTCAAAACGGTCAAGCACCCCATGCTCGCGATAAAAATTCATAATCTCTGGGAGTACCCAAGTGCGCATATGGATACCGTTCGTGACGCTCTTGAATTTAATCTTTGCGCCATTAATGTCACGATAGTTGGCGACTCTTGCATGCAGGATAGAAACACCACTACGCAATTCTGCGATCTCTACGGTCGGAGTAGAAAGCCTAATCATTCCATCGGTAAACTTATCTGATAGCCATCGCTTCACGGCCACAGATTTAATATTAGGGAAGACATACTGCTCAAACTGACTGTAATGGAAAGTTGCCTCAGCCGCCTGAACGAGAGTGTGGTTTGTGTACAAAGTGTGCTTCCTCGTATAAACCACAGCTTCATAAAAGTCCATACCCGAGCTGACTAGCTCGTCGAGGCGCGCCACGGCTGCAAAGAATGTTGCGACTTCGTTTAGCTGAATAACGGCAGGGCGAAGACCGACCAGTTTTAATGCCTGGTAACCGCCAAAACCTAGGGCGACTTCCTGATAGAGGCGATGGTCTGATCCTGATTCGCCAGAATAAAGTTCGCCAAAATTTGGCTCCGTAATGCATAAGAAACGGGAGGAACCAAGCTGTTTTTCGACAACGTCAAGCTCTACTGAGCTAGTCGATGTTTTAATACGTACCTTATCGACGTAATTAAAACCAAATTCTCGATAGTTACGCTCTTCGTGATAATCGATTTGCTCCATGTTCTGCATTTTCTGATGCGATTCCCATGGGTAAAAGGGTGTCACTAACACAAAAGGCACTTGTAACTGCTCGGCTACACGACGCATATCGGCCGCTAGGACACCGAGGCCTCCACCACCCCTAATGCCATTAGACTTGTCGTAAGTTTCAATTGTCCAATAACAGTACGGACGATTAGGCGATAGTTTATGCGTTAGGCGTTCGCGACGGATTGCCTGGTAAAATTCCTCGACTTCCTCAACGGAATCAAGCGAATGATAGGTTTTTAGGTCTGTATTATTATGTTCCACCCTAGTTTTCCTGTTTGTAGTTCTTATGCTTTTATTCTATTCTATCATACCATATTCTGAAATAACGCTCTTTTGCATTTTTGAAATGATTGTATTAAAATAGTTAAGACCGTTGGGGATTCGCCAAGTGGTAAGGCAGTGGGTTCTGGTCCCACCATTCGGGGGTTCGAATCCCTCATCCCCAGCCACGAAGAAATAAAAAACGCCCGCAGGGCTGTTTTTTGTTTCTTCGCTAACGGAGTTGGGCTCGCCTCTGGGGGTTCGCCCAATGCCCGGTCGCTTGCGACAACGGCGCATTGTTTATATCCCTCATCCCCAGCCATTAAGGATAAAAAGACACCCCGCAGGGTGTGTTTTTTATCCTTAATTTACGGAGTAGAATTCGCCTCTGGAGGTTCGCCCAATACTCTATGAGACATGTTGCGCAACCTTCTTTCATAAAAAGATCTTTTAGTGGCCATAGTCGCCAAATTACGCATACGATACCATAAACACCGATGCGCTCCGATGGTAACGAGTTGCATATTGACAAACAAAGACGAATATGGTAATATATACCTAGAGTTGTGTCTATTCGTCAGGAAGGTGGTGATAAAAATGGAACACAGCCGTAACTTAGAGCTTTATAGAGCGGCATTCTTAGCGTATATCGACGTAGCGAGAAAGCTCGGAGAGGCATATTGTCAGCTTGGAAGGGTTAAGAAAGCCAAGGACGCATTTGAAAGGGGGCGGTCATTTGGCGACCATGAAGAAGAAGCCACAATGGACGTCGGAGACTATCTCTATGTAAATTATGACATGGAGTGGTCGAAGGAGGGATTCTATCGATCTGCAGGGCAGCTCGAATCCAAGTTCGACACACTTGCGCAGCTTGAAGATACTGCCTGGAGATGCGTCGAAGAAAGCGCGCGCGCGATTTGGCCGAATTGCGATGAGCTTTTCGGCTATTATCAGATTGGAGATGAGAATCTGACTGTTCGCGAGCTTTTGTGGGATAGCCCCGACGCTAAGGCCCGTGCAGACTTCTATGAGAAGCGGCTTAAGCAATGGGATTGGGCCCCCGAGCCTCCGAATGAACTTGAACGGGGCTTCATTGCTACGCGCGGAATGCTTGCTTGCTACGCGCCGGTGAGACCGGCTCCGGTAGATTAAAGCCTCAGAGCGGCCAATGCGGCCGCTCTTTTTATATATAACTAAAACATGTCGCGATAATCTTACTTAGTTCTGTAACTATGGATAAACCTTAAGGCTCCAGGGTGTCTTTGGTCGAGTACGTCCAGCCTTACGCTACCGTTTGATTTTTTGCCAATTACTCCCAGCTTCTTTTGGAAACACCTAGATAAGTTGATGTATATATTTGCCTTACGTCTGTTGTCGTCGCCGTCTAATCTGGAATAGTAGGCCGCCCACTGTTCAGCCTGACGGAATAGCTCATAGTAAATAAGATCGCCGATTTCTTTAGGTGGTAGATTGCCACTTGCTTGGCTTTCGCAAAAACTAGAGAACTCACTTTTATCGCGAGGCAAACAAAGAGCAAAATGCGGAACATCCTTCATTTCTGGTAACGCATCGCCAGAACAGGTTGACGGGTAAACGATATCCGTAAAACCGTGCCGCTTGTCGTAGTTTTCATGGATTTTGCCAACTTTGCCTTTTCCGGTCCCAATAGTTAAATCTAGGCAAATTGGCTGATGCACAATACATGTATTGCCGTCTTTATCTAATCCTTCAACGGGAATAAATAATGCAAAGTCCGCTTTATTTACAAAATCATCGTAATCGCTCGTGAGTATGGCTGCCGCTGGTTCTCCATCGGGCGAATCAAAAAAACCACTTCGGACTAACGGATGGAAAAAGGCCTCTAGCATCCTGCCTGCGATTTTATCTTCAATATTTTCATCATTCCGATCCTGGGACAAAAAAGCATCTTTGCACTTTCTGACAATTTTTTCATGCTTTTCGCTGTATCTACCTTTGCCATTATCGCCGAATTTTCCTTCGTAACTGGTTGTTTCTCTGTAGTCCAGTGGCCCGATATAGAACCGTGCCGCATCTTTTTGCCCCTCGAAAGATTTCGGTACTTTTGCGCGGTAATTGAAAGACTTATTACCCCTAATGCGCAACTCGTCGGCGACCGCAGCTTTACTTGCGAAGGCGCTATTTAGCTCCTCGAGTTTCTTTTCTTCGTTGCGGTCGTATGGTACAAATTTAAAGCCGCGGACTTTGTCGCCTTTTTGTAAGTTTGAAGTATCTTCGGAATACGGGTAATATTTGTTCGGCTCTATCGGCCCTATTCTCAAGGCTGCGCCTCCTAGCTTGGTGAATAACCTAGCACGCTCTTTATTATTTTCTTCAATGGAACTGAGCGAAGCTTCCGACCAATACTCTGAATCTGGGCCACTTTCTAAATCCTTCCAGCCAACTATTTGACCATTTTTATTAATAGTAGCTTCTGCCTCTACTTTGACGTAACCTTCATTGCTCATCCATTCTTCTCCTATACAATCAATACTATCTTATCATGCATTTAAGTCTATCGGTTGAATATAAATGTGCTAAGATTAAAGCATGAGCATATATGATCTTGATCGCGAAGGCCTTCGCAAACAATTCTACGAGTTTCACAAATCTTTATATGGGCGAACGGTTTTCTTCTTTGCCTACTTTATCCCATTTGCACTATTTATAACCGCCGCACTATCGGCATTATTTGCAATCTTTTATTCGTTCGATATCGCGCTACTAAATGTCGCTGCAGCGACGATAGTCCTGTTTGTGCCCAGTTTCATACTGGGGAATGTGTATTTTTATAGTGAAATTCGCAAGTTTATTAATTATCGCGCCCGCAACCCTCGCCAAAAAGAGAAGAAATAGTTTTTGCTCGGTCTTATCGAAAAAACCGAAACTAGCATTGAAAGGTTATATGCAAGAAAAATCCACCGGCTTAGCCGGTGGATACTTTTTGAAAGATCGACAGTTACTGTTTGTTTAGAATAAATGATATGACTTGAATGACATAGCGAACGTATTCGCTACAGTTGCCATTGACTTGATGAAAATGTCGATTGCGACACCGACAACGTCTTTTCTGGTATCGCCGACCGTGTCGCCAGTAACGGAGGCTTTATGAGCCGCAATCAGCTCCTGGCTAGGTTCAGCTGCTTCCGCTCTCATTATTTCGATAGCTTTCTTAGCGTTATCTGCGGCGCCTCCAGAATTACCGTTCCAGAGCGCGAGCGAGATTGCTGCTCCAGTACTACCAACCAGAATTCCCAGCACGAAATCCGGGCCAAACGTGTAGCCGAAAATAATCGGCGTAACAAGTGCCATGAGTGACGGTACGAACATGTGCCTCAATGCATTATTGGCGGCCAATTCGATGATGGCGGAATAGTCGGGCTTAACGGTACCTTCGATAATTCCAGGGTTCTCATGGAGCTGCTTTTCTGTCGCATCGGCTAAAGCGCTTGCTGAGTCCATAGTATTGTTGGACAGCATGCCGCTGAACACCATCACCAGCGCAACGCCAATCATTATGCCGATAAGCATACTGACAATCACCGACAGCAGAGTTGCGTCTTCGTTATTATAGCTCCCGATGTAAGACATGATGAGGGCTACCGTTGCGTATGCTGCAGAGCCTATCGCGTTGCCTTTTCCGATGGCTGCAGTAGTATTGCCGACGGCGTCAAGCGGATCGGTAATCTTGCTACGAATCTTGTGGTCTAAGTGGCAGGCCTCTGCGATACCTCCAGCATTATCCGCAATGGGGCCGAAGGCGTCAATTGATACCGTAGTGCCAACAAAGGAAAGCATTCCTAAGCCGGCAATTGCTATACCGTAATTGCCGCAAATTCGATAGGATATAAACATCGAAATGCCAATTACTAAGATGGGTCCTCCGCAAGAAAGATAACCGACCGCGTCTGCTGTTGTGACGACGAAGGGGTCACCTTCGAACGCCATTTTGACCAGCATCTTTACCGGCGGATACTTCATGCTTGTGTAATACTCGGTAATTTTACCAACCAGTACAGAGCTGCAAATTCCTAATATAGATGCAATCCACGGCGAAATCCAGCCATAGGTAAAACCGTACTGGGTCAAGTTGTCAACGTCCTTGAAGACGAAGTATGTACCAAGCAGGCCAATTACGAATACCAGGACCGCTGATGCGTAAGTCGCCATATCCAGCTCTAAGCCCGGATCGGTTATTTCACGCGAGACAACTCTCTTCGAGCCGTCGGCATCGATAATAGTTTTCTTGCGGTTTACGAATATTACCGAGGAAACACCGACTAAACTGCTAAGCAGACCTCCAGATAAGAATATGAAGGGCAATAAGCATGCAGCCTTCAGCATTTCGGGGTTGTCCTTGAATGCCTGCATCGCAATCAGCACACAAGCGACAGGTGTAGCTGCAAAGCTCTCGCCAAGGTCGGAGATATTTCCCGCAATGTCATTAACGCAGTCGCCAATGAAATCGCAAATGGTTGTCGGCATACGTGAATCGTCTTCCGGAAGGTTATGAACTCTCTTTGCGAGCTGATCCCCCGAAATATCAGCCGCCTTTGTGTAGTTGCCGCCAGCCACTCGATTAAACATTCCGATTACGGAAAAACCGAGCGAATAGCAACCCAAGCGCATCGTGACAGGGTTGCAGACATTGAGTCCGAGTAGCCCACTGCCCACTAAATCTGTTCGTGCGCCGCCGGACAGTAACCATACTACCGTGAAACCAAAAAGACAAAAAGCCGGAACCGAGTAGCCACTAATGCTGCCAGCTAAAAGCGCTATTCTCATAGTACGACTAAGTGCTTTGGTTTCTTTGGCGGCATTTGTTGTGCGTACGTTGCCATAGGTCCCGCCCCTCATGCCGATTTCTACGGCAATCATATTGAGCGTAGCGCCAAATGCCAACGCGAGCCCGGCCGTGGGCTCCATAAACAGTGAGTAGATTAATGTGAACATAAGGACCGTAGGGACGATCACGCGATATTCTCGTCTGAGAAATGTCTGCGCGCCGTCGCGAATGATGCCAGCCAGTTCTTTCATCTCGTCGGTGCCTTCATCGTGATTTCTTAAATCGACGAAGTTCCGCCTGATAAGAACGAAGGCTGTCACAATTATCGCAATTGTTGCAGAGTAGATAATTGAGTCAATCTTCATTTTTTATTCCTCCCTTTTAATGTGCAATTAACTCTAGTGCGTCTACCAAGTCATATCACAGGTAATTATATCATCGTCAATATTCGTGGCAACCTTGAGCTTTTTTGTTGCTACATAGCCCGCCTGCTTCTATGCTATTCCGACAATATCCACTCAATAACAATCTTTTTCCATTGAAAATACTCATCTTTCTCGAACTGCATATTTGCTATGCAGTAGCGCCTGTTTACCAAATGCGAACAAAACATGCATTCATGAAGTAAGTTAGAATCTTGCGCCATTGCGCAACATTAATACTCTTTGCCGTCAGAAACACCTCATACATTATTTAATTTTAACATGAGGGGCGAAGGAGTATTATAGGTATAGAATTATCGATAAAAACAAAGTTTTGTTATATAATATAGTCAAATAAAGTCAATGATATGAAAGCGGAACATTTGTCTCTACATTTTGGCGCTACGCCTCTCTATGACGATTGCAACTTTCATTTTGAAGATACGGACAAAGTGGGCGTTGTTGGCGTTAATGGCGCCGGAAAATCTACGCTTTTTAAGGTTATTCTCGGTATCGAAAAGCTCGATGAAGGACATATTGAACTGCCAGGAATGCGTCTGGGCTATCTGCCACAGGAAATTATCATTAACTCTAGCCAGGATGACGTTACGGTCTGGCAGTATATTTCTGCCGGTCGACCGGTAGACGAGCTGCAAGAACAGCTAAACGGCGAATATGAGAAATTAGCTCGGTATCCAGATAGTCAAGCTATTATGGATCGCATTATTAAACTACAAGATCTGATTGACTCCTATGATGTTGCAAACTTCGACTACGAATTACTAAAAATCGTAGAGAAAATGAATCTACAAAACCTCATTGATATGCCGATGAAGGATCTCTCGGGAGGCCAAAAATCCAAGGTGGCTTTTGCGCGGGTGTTATTTGAGAACGCCGGACTCCTATTGTTAGATGAGCCCACGAACCACCTCGATGTCGAGACGAAAGAATTTGTGGCTAATTATTTGCGAAATTATCGTGGCATGATATTAGTAATTAGCCATGATGTGGAGTTTCTCGATACGGTAACGAATAAAACACTATTTCTAAACAAGACGACCCATAAAACCAAAGCATATAACGGCAACTATACGGCATTTAGACGTCAGTATGCAGAGGAAAAAGCCGAGCAAGATCGACGAATTACCGAACAGGAGCGCGAAATTAAACGAATCCAAGAATTTGTCGAGCGCGCCAGGAATGCCAAGCGTAGTAATACGGCGCTAATTCGCCAAGGCCATGTGCGCGAAAAAATGCTCGACCGCAAAATGGCCGAATTGGAGCTTCGTGAGGAAGAATATCAGCGCGTAACCCTTAATGTCTCGCCCAGTAAACAATCCGGGAAGACACCTCTCGAGATTCAAAATCTCACTTTTCACTATGCCGACAAACCGCCATTGTACGAAAAATTATCCTTCATGCTTACGCGTGGCGAGAAGTTCTTGATTGTGGGTGAGAACGGCATCGGCAAATCGACGCTTCTGAAACTGATAGTTGGCCAACTTAAACCCGACGAAGGCTCTATTATCTTCAGTCAAAATACAACGGTTGCATACTATGCGCAGGAATTGGAAATCTTAAACGAGCGTGAAACGATTTTAGATAACGTCAAATCTTACGATTATACCGATACAGAAATGCGTAGTATGTTAGCTAACTTTTTATTCCGTGGTGATGACGTATATAAGAGAGTGTCCGTGCTAAGCCCTGGCGAAAAAGCCCGCGTTGCATTGTGTAAGATTCTTACGAAACGTGCCAATCTTATAATTCTGGACGAACCGACCAACCATTTTGATCCTGAGACTCAAAAAATCATCGGCGAAAACTTCCGTGATTATGACGGCACCGTAATTATGGTTAGCCACAATCCTAGCTTTGTCGAGCAGGTTGGCATAACGCGTATGTTAGTACTACCGAGCCATGAGCCTGGAAAACCAGCGCTAGGAATTATCAAGAACTACTCGCGCGAGCAATTAGAGTACTACTATTACCTAAACTCAGATCTAGTCTAGCCAGCGCTTGTTGGGGTATTTCTTGCGCATCTCTTTTGCGCTTCTAGGAGCAAACTTATCCATAGCAAAATTAATTTTTCGATCATACTCAGCAAATTCTTGATTCTGATGTTCTTCGGAGTGGGCATAGTAATAATATTTAGCCATTCGCTGCGCATGTGATTTTGCTGAGTCTTCGCTTGGGCTTGAGGCGCTAAAAGCAGCGTAGTATTCTATCGCGCTCTGCGGATAGCCTAAGGCCTTACCAATCTCAATGTTCAGCTTTGCCTTGTCGTTACTATCTTTATCCCATTGTTGTAGTTGTTTAAACAGTAGTCTAAGATGCGCAACGTCTTCGGGAGTATTTGCCACATAAAATTCAAGAATATACTCGCCATCAACGAAGCGTCGTTCGAAAATAACTGACAGCTTGACTGATTTAAGTAGTTCGCAGAAACGCATGATGTCGAACTTGTACAAATCCTTTTCGCTTACTACGCGCATACATGACGGCTTTGTACCTATTAGTACACCTACAATATCGGCCATAAAGAATGCGGCTTTATAATAATGGCTAAGGTGATTAAAAAGATATCGCTCAAGCTTACGAAGATTGGACTGTTTCATGACCGCATTATAATATGCGATTATGTTAATATAAAGACATGAGAACAAAGGAAGGTGAAGTAAGATTAGAGAAACACAACCCACGTTGGCGACAAATGTTCGCGCAGGAGCTTGATGAACTTTGGGATTACTTCGGCGACTATGCAATCCGAATATCACATATCGGTTCGACGGCGATTGATAACATCGAGGCAAAACCTATTATTGACATTGTGGTCGCGGTTAAAGATTTAGACGATTTTAGCTTTGTCTCTCACAAGTTCACTTCCAATCCAGAATATTCAATAAAAAACGACTTTACTAATGAGGAGATATTGATTCGCAAGGGGGACAAGAACAACCGCTCTTTCTATATCCATGTCATGGATATAGATAGCAAACGCTACAAAGACGTAATCATATTCCGAGACTTATTGCTGCACGATATGAAAACTTTCACCGACTATCGCAATTTAAAACATACTTTAGCAACTAAATATTCACAAAACCGCAAAAAATACACATCCACAAAATCCGATTTTATTGAGGCGGCGCTTGAAATTTACTGGGCTAGGACTGCCTTGATTCCCGCTGCCGTAATCTTGGCGATTTCTCTTACTACGCTAATCGCATCGATATATATGCACGCCACCTCGCAGTCAAATGCACTTATATTTAGCCTGTCAGCAATTAGTCTTTCACGCATCGGCATGGTTTTTGGCGCCGTCTGTCTGATCGCGACCGCGTTAGCCGCTGTCATATTAGCTAGAAGGCTAATTGATGGGCGCAAAAAATACAACAAGATAACCGCGAAAATAAATCGGGAAATCGCAAAAGAGGAGCATAAGAGGTAATTTATGTTAAGATAAATTACATGACAGAACAGGCTGACCCCGAGAGAATATCAGATTATACTAACGATACCGTACCGATAAGGTCTATAATCCCAATCGTGGCGGTATTTTTTGTCAGCATTTACCTGGCGCTTTCGTTTGGGTTGTCCGTGAATGCGATCGTAAAGACTACGAAATATCAAACCACCTATAATGCCGAGCATGTTGGAAAGTATGTTACGCTGATAGGTGATTCGATTTCCTATATGTCTCAAGAGGAGCTCAGAGATGCGCTTCCTGGCGTTGATCTCGAGGTAAAGGGCGGCATACAGTTTGCGCGCTATAGTGAATGGGCTGGCGAGAGCGGTATGGTGCGCATTAAAAAACATGCCCTACGCGAGGTAGTAGTGTTTTTGCTTGGCTCAAATGAAGGAGTGACTACAGAAGAACTCAAGGCTTTTTACGATTATGTAGGCGAGGGTCATAAAATTGTCCTAATGACAATATACCGCGGGCATAGACCCGACGATATGGCGCGCTGGAATGATAATATCAAGAGCTTTGCCGCCGAACATGAAAACGTATATCTCATGGATTGGTACAGCGAGAATGCTGACAATCCTAGTCGCTATTTATTGCAAGATATGCTACACCCAGTCGAGTCGGGTCAGCTGCGTTTTGCTGAATTAGTGCGCCAGAGCGTATTGCGAGCTCTTGACATTTCTGAGTAAAAGGTGTATAATCAAATATTCCTATTCAACTGGGCCACCTCGTTAACGAGCGGCCGAATCGCACCTTAAGAAAGGAGGGGGACAATGTATCAGTATGGATATAGCGAGGCTAAGCTCGAAGAGCTGCTTGTGAGTTATTGCAAGTCTCATGGGTTCAATGATGCCATAAGGGCGGTAAGGTATGCTGCAGAAAAGCACGCCGGACAGAAAAGAATGAATGGTCAGCCGTTCATTATTCATCCATATTTCGTTGCATGGTACGGGATTTGTTCCTTTGCCAACGATGAAAACTGGATTTGCGCCAATCTTCTTCACGATGTCTGCGAGGATTGCGACGTGTCGCCCGGCGAACTGCCTTTTAGCGACGAGACTAAGGAGATAGTCGGATATTTAACCTTCAACTACCATTATGACGAGGGCGACGATGAAGATGAGCGCAGGCGCAAAAAAATCTACCAGAAAGGACTCCATTACGCAGAATTAGTTGCGCACCCCAAGGCACTAATATCGAAAGGGTTCGATCGTTATCATAACTTACTGACGGTAGAGGATTTGCCCGAGAATAATATTCGGAAGAATGTTCTCGAGACGCATCGGCATCTACTCCCGGGATTCTACGATGCATTGACATTGAGTGCTTATGAGCCATACCATATGATGCTCTATAAGCTTTCAATCGACATTTGCGGTATCAATGACCATATTGCTCTCACGCATGGCATTGAGTTAAACACGATGTCGTAAGTAGCCGGCCCCGCAAATGCGGGGCTTTTTTTATTAGCGCAATTAAGATAGACTTATGTTAATCTTCCAGGCGCGAAAGGGGGTGGTAATGGGGGTGGCCGCGAAGACTTGCACTTTCAACAAAAAACACTACAGGAGCCGCGGGAAAAACAGGCATCATCTTCTGTTTCCGGGACCACTCTGGAATAATATTGGCAAAAACGCGCTACAAGCGCGCAATGCTTCGGTAATTATTATCGACGAACACTTGCACGTAGAGCTGCACCGACAGTTAAATAAAACTATGAGCAGAAAAGTGACGCGAGAAATGTTGCCAGACCGAAGAACGATTATGCATATCAGAAGACGGTGTAAGAAGAATAGTTCTACGGTTCGCCAAATGGATGCTATCGAAAAGACGAAATGGTTTGTTGAGGGTTTAAACCCATCTATTGAGCGCAACCAATGGACGATAATGATGCTTAACATGCAGTTAAAATTCCTGGAGGAGCATGCAGAGGAGCTCTAAGCTCCTCTTTTTCTTGTAATTGTGGTCTAAATTTGTTATAATACTTCCAAGAGTTTCGTGAACTCTGTTTGTTAATGCTGGACAACGGAGTTCTATTACAGCAATATAATTAATCAAGAGAAAAGGATTTTTTGTGCCTACAATCAATCAATTAGTGCGTAAGCCACGCAAAAAAGCCGCAAAGAAGAGCTCTGCTCCAGCTTTGGGCTCAATCGTGAATACGCTCAAAACTCGTTACTACAAGCAGGCTGCTCCACTCAAGCGTGGCGTTTGCGTTAAGGTAACAACTAAAACCCCAAAGAAACCAAACTCCGCTTTGCGTAAGGTTGCTCGTGTTCGCTTGACTAATGGTCAGGAAGTCTGGGCATACATCGGCGGCGAAGGTCATAACCTCCAG
>JAEEGH010018234.1_pt1 | contig 14863 bp, 11 predicted proteins | sample 9134181 | NCBI WGS metagenome assembly JAEEGH01 (sample SAMN16246544, study PRJNA631951) | gut metagenome | biome: gut microbiome; feature: rumen; material: DP-attached | host: Bos | place: Iran: Karaj | collected 2018-10 | reverse complement strand
CATCCCCGGAGAGGGACACAACTTGCAGGAGCACAGCATCGTGCTGGTTCGTGGCGGTCGTGTAAAGGACCTTCCCGGTGTACGTTATCACATCGTCCGTGGTACTCTTGATACCGCTGGCGTAGCAAGCCGCACGCAGCGTCGTTCTAAGTACGGTGCTAAGCGTCCTAAGGCTAAGAAGTAAGAAGAGTCAGTGAGTTTTTGAGTTTTTAGGTTTTATGAGTGCTCGGAGATGAGCAGGCTCAGAACCGAGAGAAAACAACTCAATACAACTCAGAAACTCAAAAACTTACAAAACTCAAAAAACAAAGAAAAAAACCGTTTTGCTGGAGTAATTGTTATAGACAGGTTGAGTAAATGCCCATGAGTGGGCGTTGAAGACAAAAGAAAGAACAACCTCAAGCAGACATTAATTCAAATAATTAAAAATGAGAAAAGCAAAACCTAAGAAGAGAGTGATCCTTCCCGATCCAGTCTTCAACGACAAGAAAGTGTCGAAGTTTGTGAACCACCTGATGTACGATGGTAAGAAGTCCATTTCGTACGAGATTTTCTACAATGCACTCGAGACCGTCAAGGCTAAGATGCAGAATGAGGAGAAGTCTGCTCTGGAGATTTGGAAGCAGGCCCTCGACAACATCACTCCCCAGGTGGAGGTAAAGAGCCGCCGTATCGGTGGTGCTACGTTCCAGGTACCTACTGAGATTCGCCCTGACCGTAAGGAGAGTATCTCGATGAAGAACATGATCAGCTTCGCTCGCAAGCGTAGCGGTAAGTCTATGGCTGACAAGCTGGCTGCCGAGATTATGGATGCCTTCAACAACCAGGGTGGTGCCTTCAAGCGTAAGGAAGATATGCACCGTATGGCTGAGGCTAACCGTGCGTTTGCTCACTTCCGTTTCTAATAAGTAGAAAGGTAAAAAAGTAATAAGGATAAAGAAAATGGCAAACCGCGATTTAAAATTGACCCGCAACATTGGTATCATGGCTCACATCGATGCCGGTAAGACCACCACTTCTGAGCGTATCCTGTTCTATACAGGTAAGACGCACAAGATTGGTGAGGTGCATGATGGTGCTGCTACCATGGACTGGATGGCTCAGGAGCAGGAGCGTGGTATCACGATTACCTCTGCTGCCACAACCTGTAACTGGAACTATAACGGAAAGCAGTTCAAGATCAATCTGATTGACACTCCGGGACACGTGGACTTCACCGCTGAGGTGGAGCGTTCACTGCGTGTGCTCGACGGAGCTGTTGCTACTTACTCTGCTGCTGATGGTGTTCAGCCTCAGTCAGAGACCGTTTGGCGTCAGGCCGACAAGTACAACGTTCCCCGTATCGGTTATGTTAACAAGATGGACCGTTCAGGTGCTGACTTCTTCGAGACTGTTCAGCAGATGAAGGACATCCTCGGTGCCAACCCCGTTGTTATCCAGGTGCCCATCGGTGCTGAGGAGAACTTCAAGGGTGTGGTTGACCTCATCAAGATGAAGGCTATCCTGTGGCACGATGAGACCATGGGTGCTGAATATGATGTCGAGGAGATTCCCGCTGACCTCAAGGACGAGTGCGACGAGTGGCGTAACAAGCTGCTCGAAGCTGCTGCCGAGTACGATGAGGCTCTGATGGAGAAGTACTTCGACGATCCCAACAGCATTACCGAGGAGGAGATTATCACCGCTATCCGTAAGGGTACCATCTCTATGGCTTGCACGCCTATGATTTGCGGTTCTTCTTATAAGAATAAGGGTGTTCAGCCCCTGCTGGACTATGTCTGCGCTTTCCTGCCTGCTCCCGTTGACGTGGAGATGGTGATGGGTACCAACCCCAACACCGATGAGGAAGAGGGTCGTAAACCCAGTGAGGATGAGCCTACATCAGCTCTGGCATTTAAGATTGCCACCGACCCCTACATGGGACGTCTGGTATTCTTCCGCGTATATTCTGGTAGCGTGAAGGCTGGTTCTTACGTCTTCAACCCCCGTTCGGGCAAGAAGGAGCGTATCAGCCGTCTGTTCCAGATGAACTCCAACAAGGAAATCCCCATGGATTCTATCGACGCTGGTGACATCGGCGCAGGTGTAGGTTTCAAGGATATCCGTACCGGTGATACCCTCTGCGATGAGGAGAAGCCCATCATACTGGAGTCTATGACCTTCCCCGATACCGTGATTTCTATCGCCGTAGAGCCTAAGTCTCAGGCTGACGTCGCCAAGCTGGACAACGGTCTGGCTAAGTTGGCTGAGGAAGACCCCACGTTCACCGTTCGTACCGACGAGCAGAGTGGACAGACCATCATCTCAGGTATGGGTGAGCTCCACCTCGACATCATCATCGACCGTCTGCGTCGTGAGTTCAAGGTAGAGTGTAACCAGGGTAAGCCCCAGGTGAACTACAAGGAGGCCATCACCAAGACTGTCATGGGTTACCGTGAGGTTTACAAGAAACAGTCCGGTGGTCGCGGTAAGTTCGCTGACATCATCGTGAACGTTGGTCCTGTTGATGACGATTGGAACATCAAGGAGAACGGCGGTCTGCAGTTTGTCAACGAGGTGAAGGGTGGTAACATTCCTAAGGAGTTCATCCCCTCTATCCAGAAGGGCTTCGAGGCAGCCATGAAGAATGGTATCCTTGGTGGCTATCCCGTTGATTCGCTGAAGGTTGTCGTCGTCGATGGTTCATTCCACCCCGTTGACTCTGACCAGCTGTCATTCGAAATCGCAGCCCAGATGGCTTACAAGGCTGTCTGCGCTCAGGCTAAGCCCGTACTGATGGAGCCCATCATGAAGCTTGAGGTGGTAACACCTGAGGAGAACATGGGTGATGTCATCGGTGACCTGAACAAGCGTCGTGGTCAGGTAGAAGGTATGGAAGAGGCTCGCTCTGGTGCCCGTGTCGTTAAGGCTAAGGTGCCCCTGTCAGAGATGTTCGGTTATGTAACCGCTCTGCGTACCATTACCTCTGGTCGTGCTACCAGCTCTATGGAGTACAGCCACCACGCTCCTCTGTCTTCTGCATTGGCTAAGACCGTGCTGGAGGAGGTTAAGGGACGTGCCGACCTCGTATAAGAAAATAGGGCCTATAAGTCCCATAAGACCTATGGGCCCTATACATAATACACTGCCGCTGAGCAAATGACTCTTTAGCAGCAGTAAAAAAGTAAATAGTAAATTGTTAAATTGTAAATTAGAATTATGAGTCAGAAAATTCGTATCAAGCTGAAGAGCTACGACCACAAACTCGTAGATAAGTCAGCAGAGAAGATTGTGAAGGCCGTCAAGGCTACTGGTGCCATCATCAGCGGTCCTATCCCCCTTCCCACACACAAGCGTATCTACACCGTCAACCGCTCTACCTTCGTTAACAAGAAGGCCCGTGAGCAGTTCCAGCTGTCAGACTACAAGCGCCTCATCGACATCTATAGCTCTACCGCTAAGACCGTTGACGCCCTGATGAAGCTCGAACTTCCCAGTGGAGTGGAGGTTGAAATCAAAGTATAATTTGAGGATACTCCTATATCAAGCGACGCCGTCATTTATGACAGCGTCGTTTTTTTTTATTCCAAGCAAAAAGCAAAGATTATTCAGACACAGGTAAGAATATCGTATAGTAGCCGTTGCTCCAGACAGGGTGATAGCCATGAAGGTTCAGGAAGCCGTTGAGCATTTCTTTCATGGCACGCAAGTCGGGATTGGTCTCCTTCGACGTGTCGTAACGACTGTTGTCAACGGCTGTCCATGCACCGGAGGTGCTGAAGTATTGAAGTACGACCACCGGCAGTTGAGGCTTGTCAGCCAGTGTCTTCTGGAACACCTGGATGTAGCGCTGTCCTACAAAGACTCCAGGCCATGAGATACCGCCAAAGGGCTTGGTTTGTGTCAGATAGTAGAGCATGGGAGAGTCGTCGTATATCAGCATTGTATCCCCCGGTTTCACGTACTGTCGTAGTTCCTTCAGCAGGGGATTTAGTACACGGGCCTTACGCTCAGAGGTGTAGATGTTGTTGGCTTGTGGACTGTCAATGGCTGCGGTCTTCAGGTACTTTGGTTCTGGATCATAATAGGCCTTGACTTCAATTTTCAGGATGACGATGAGTAAGAGTACGAGTACGGCAGGGCGCAGTCCGTTGGCAGGCACTTTCTTGCTGAGGCCGCAGAGTCCTACAGGGAGAGCCATCCAAGTGCCTACCCACATGGTGACAAAGCCTCGGTCGCTACCTAACGGACAAAGTAGTGCCATGAGGATAGCTGCCAAAGCAATTCCTTTGGGTATCGGTTGCGACTTCTCTGTCAATAGTACAATGCAGCCTGCCAGTGCTATACCGTTCATGGTGGAGAGGATGCGATGTCCCAGCACGTCCGATTGGATATAGAGTAGTCCTATCAGCGTGATGACAGCCATCAGGAACAACAGGACTCCGCAGGGTCGATGCCATGTCTTGCGAGGACTCCGTATTAGCTGGTTGCCAAAAGAAAAAGCAGCAATAGTAGCGAGGAAGATAACGAGGTACAGCAATGCCTCGCCATAGTTCTTCAGGTATGTCAGGAACATCGTCCCTGAGGCGTGAGAACTATTGCCCCCCAGTTGTCCGCTAATAGACAACAAAAACTCCTCCAATTGTTCGCCGACACCAGTCTGCAGTATGAGTAGCATAACCGTAATAAAAGATACCGCCAAGCCGTAAAGCATCCAGAGAGAATCGTTGACGGCACGCTTTACCCCATAGTCGGGATTAAGGAAACACCAGCAGAGCGGTATCAGCAGCAGACAGAGACCTATGATGTTGGGCAGTCGTATCCAAATGTTCAATCCCACAATCACGCCACTGATGAACAGCAGTATGTTGCGGTTTCGCGTCAGACCTTCGATGGTGGCAATTAGTGCCAGCAGATAGAAGAGACCTGTCAGCGTGTTATATCCTAAAGGCTTAGGGTCGCCACTGACAAAAACCAGTTGGATGAACAAACCGACTAACAGCAAGCGTGACGAAAACCAGCGACGCAGCCACAGATAGGCGATGACTTCCGTCAGCGTGACGAGTACGACACCCCAGAGTCGCATGGCTAACAAACCGTCACCTGGCAGGTAGTGGGCTACAAACCATCCTAACCAGCACGTCAGGGGATAGCCACCAGCGCCCTTGGCAGCGGTGATGTCGGTGCCAAACCACTGATATATCGACATGAGGTAGCCTTCATCCGTGAGATCCAGGCCGTGTAGGGCGCAGTGCAGTTGCCAAGCGATGGACAACAGCAAGACTGCGACAGGCCACAACCATGAGGACTGACGGATACGAAGAGTGGGGGAGTCGGTGCTTGCCATACCTTATTAATTATAACTGTCAGAGAATATGTCGGAATTGATGGTCGAAGGGCAGGAAGTCGGACTTGGTGAAGTCTCTGTCAGCTTCCTTAATCCAGTAAAGCGGAACATCGTGATACATCGAGGCCACCAATGTGAAAGTGCTGGGTGCTCCCATGAGCCACTGGCATTGTGACAGGAGATAGAGATCCTCTGCAGGATTTCCCTTGGCAAAGGTCAGCGAGACGTCGGGCAGAGCCTTCGTGAAAGCCGCCTCGTCCAGATCAGGGTCGTTACCACAGATGAAGACCTGTACCGATTGTTGAGGATGAAGCGTCAGGAAATGGCGTATCTGTCGGATGTATTGCTGGTCGCTATAGAAGAAACGTCCGTCGTAGAAGGTCTTATAGTCACCGCGGCGGATGTGGAGTCCCAGTCGTACAGAATCGTGGGGAATCGTTGCCAACAAGCGGCCGGGAGCCGTCTTTACCCCTTCATCGAAGGCGAAGAGGTCGATGATGTCCTTCTTATACTTCAAAAAGAGATCATACCAGCGGGCATACCACCCCTCGACAATAAGATGACGGCGGGTCAGCATGAGCTGTTCTTCGTGGCTGTAGTCGCCCTCTTCATCATGGAAACTCACCACGGGCAGCAGTCCCATCTTCGCACCGTATTTGGCAAAGAGATATGTCAGCCAGTTGTGGTGGCGGGTATGACAGAGGTGAAACCACTGATACTTGTAGGCAAAACGCATGGAAACCGTCTGGCGGCCGTGCTCACGGGCCCAGGCATAGACATGGCCGTACTGCAGGATGTTATTGCAGAGTCTTCCTTTATCTCGAACGTATATCATCTCTTCGTTAGGTCTTTTTTGTTCTTATGCTTATTCCTCATCCACTCCCTCTCTGGGTATTACCTTTCCATCGACGACCTGGAAGCGGCGGTCGAACTCCTCTCGCGTGCGCTTCCAACGGTTATGGCTCCACAACCACAGCTCCGGCTGTTGGCGGATGCCTTCTTCCAGCATTCGGAAGTAGATGTCTGTGGCCTCAAATTCCTTTAGTGCCTCGGGATGCCGTGTCATCAGCTTGAATTCAGCCTCATAGTAGCCACGGCGTATCTGGCGGAGATCCAGATAAAATAATGCCTGATGGTTTTTAATGGCAATACGTTCTGTTCCTGTCATGACTGGTGTGTCGTGATTCAAGAACCAGCACCAATGGTGGATGTTATTCCAGTGGGGCACTTGATCGCCGATATATCCGAAGACGGTAGGTTGCTGTTTGCGTTTGTATTCTATGGTCTTGCGCAGGACATCTACCAATGCGATGCACTCAGAACCCCATCGTTGGCGAAGGTCTATAAAGAGTTGGTCGAACAGAGGGTTCTCCAGGGCATGGTACAACTGTCCACACTGCGCCTTGGAACTCACCCACAAGGGAAGCGTGGTAATCCATTCCCAGTTGAAGACATGTCCTAAATAAATGGCACATGACTGTCCTTCGTCAATGCAGGCGTTCACAGCCTCTGTGCCTTTGAATACCATGCGACGACGCATCTGGCGACGACTCATGGTCATCATCTTGACCGTCTCTACAAAATAGTCGCATAGCCGGTGGTAGAAGCGGCGCTCAATGCTGCGCAGCTCCTGCTTACTCTTCTCGGGGAATGATGCCTCCAGATTTCCTCGTACCACCTTGATGCGGTAGCCTATCACCTTATAAAGGATGAGGTAGATGAAATCGCTGAAGAGATAATGTACCCATAGTGGCAACAGCGAGAGGAGATACCAGACGGCATAGAGCAGGTAATAGGACAGTTTATTCATAGATCTTCTGGATTTGTGCATAGTAGTGTTCGTAGTTCAGGTGGTCGTCGAAGTCAGCCTTGGCTTGTCTGCCTAACTGTTGGCGAAGCACCTTGTCGTCGATGAGGCGTGTCATGGCAGTGGCGAGGGCCTGGACATCGCCAGGAGGCACTAACAGCCCGTTTTTGCCATCGATGACGTACTCCCGTTGTCCACCGTTGTTGGTGACGATGACGGGATGTCCCTGCGACATATATTCCTGAGGAGACAGCGGACAGCCTTCCTGTACGGTGGATGCCAGAATGCCAAAGTCGGCAGCGGCGACATTCGGGATGACCGGATGGCGGAATCCTGCTAACAGAACTTTCTTCTCCAAGTGGTTGGCGGCAATCAGTTGTTGAAGATGTGCGGTATATTCCTCGCTGCCTCGACCGACCAGCACCAGGCAGAAGGGCTTTTCTTTGAGAAGTGCTGCCGCCTGTACCAGCTCGTCGAGTCCTTTTTCCGGATCCAGGCGACCATGGAAGACCGCCAGGACGCTGTCGGATGGAATGCCAAACTCCTGACGTAGCGGAGCAGGCTCCACGACATCGGGGACTACCACGCTGGTATGGACAATGCGCAGCTTCTGCAAGTCGATGGTGGGGTGGGTACTGAGGAACTCTGTCTTCGATAGTTCGGAGTCGAATACCAAACAGTCTAATTGCCCATATAGCCAGCGGTAGGACAAGCTGTTCTTTCCCTTTCGGGTCAAATGGCGACACATCACCACCCGAATATCAGCAGCCTTACCGGCAAGGCGACGGGCATAGCAGGCTGTAAAGGCGTCCTTGAAGTTGTGAGCATGGATGGTACAAGGTCCTGCCTGACGAACGACACATGCCATTTGCCAGGCACTCTTGATGTCCAGCACACCTCCCAAGGGAAGCGGATGCACCGTGATGCCTGCTTCTTCATATTTACGACAGATGTTTTCGACGGGTTTGCAGAATATGCTGACTTCGATACCGTCGGCACGCTGGCGCTGACACAGGTCGTAAACATACTGTTCACCGCCTCCCCATTCCTTGTTGGAAACAATATGGAAAATCTTCTTCATAGCACTAATGTGTTTGCAAAAGTAACAAAATATTAGCGATTCTGCAAATTAACAGGCTATTTATTTTGTCATTTCACAATTTTGCACTATCTTTGGCGTGTTATTCTTAAAAAATACACGTTATGGCTTCGTACGATATCGACACTTTACACGAACATATCCTGCAGATTCTGCTGAAGGTTGACGAGGTGTGCCGCGAGCATCATATCCGCTATTACTGTTGGGCAGGAACCATGCTGGGTGCGATACGGCACAAGGGTTTTATTCCCTGGGATGACGACATGGACATCTGTATGCCGCGTCCGGACTACGACCACTTTATGGAACATGCCCGCGAATGGCTTCCTGAGCCTTTGGAGGCGTTGTGTATCGAGACAGACCCAAACTATCCCGGTGGTTTTGGCAAGGTCGTTGATGGTAGTACGACGCTGATAGAACGTGAACACAGCGACTATGTCGGCGGCATCTATATTGATGTGTTCCCCATTGACGGTGCTCCCAAGTCGAAACTGCTGCGGCGACTGGCTGTTGCACGCTATAAGGCGATGGACAAACTGCTTTATTTCCTGCATCGTGACCCATATAAGCATGGTCACGGACCGAGTTCTTGGCCCATTTTGCTGATACAGCATCTGTTTAGTCACGACTGGGCTCGCCGGCAGTTGCGTGCTGCCTATCTGGCGTATGACTACCAGCAGTCAGAATATGTGCTGGACTATGACGACGGGGTGGCAGGCGTGATGAAAAAGGACGTTCTGGGTACTCCACAGCCTGTCGAATTCGAAGGCCATCAGGTGATGGGTGTAGAGCATTATGATGAATATCTGCGAGGGAAGTACGGTGACTATATGGTGATACCGCCACACGACAACCAGCGGCAGCATAATTTCTTCTATCTGGACTACAACCTGCCTTTCCGTCAGTACGAGGATAAACGGTCGTTTGTGAAGTGATGACGTTTTGTCGTTAGTCGCGATAGCGCTTCTCGATGATTTTTGCCACGAGGATGAACTGATAGACGGCAGCCATCAGGGCGCGTATCAGTCCGCGTGTTCCCATGCGGAAACTGCCATCCATGAAGTATTTCTTGAAGAAGCGCCAGGCAGGACGCCACAGCAAAGCCCACAGTCCGTAGCCCTTGTCGCGTTTCTTCTCCGTCTCATCATCGGTATAAAGATTCATCTTCTCCAAGTATTCATGCATGCTCTCGTCCATCAGGTGGAGCAGACAGGCTTGCTTGGAACACTTCAGTTTCTCTACAGGCCCTTGAATGACAGGGAAGGTATGAACGTAAGGAGGCCATACCGTACCCTCACGGATGAAGAACCGTAACTGGTAATCGAAGTGGAAGTCACGAACGAACATACCCATGAACATGTTCTTACGTGGGATATAGTAACCCGCAGCACTGTCGGGGGTGTTGGCAACAGCGTATAATGCCTCACGCAACTCAGGCTCTACCAGTTCGTCGGCATCGACCACCAACACCCATTTGTTTGTGGCAGACTGGATGGCAAAGGTACGGGCAGGTTCGGCACTCTTGTGATTAGCCTTGGGGAACGTGACGATTTTGCAGCCGTACTCTTGGGCTATCTCACAAGTGTTGTCAGTACTCTCCATGTCACATACCACCACCTCGTCGAACTCCTTGACAGAGTCCAAGACCTTTGCCAGATGAAGACTGGCGTTGTAGGTATTGATGACGACCGATATCTTGTTGTCTGTTGCTGTCATTTCGCTGGTACGCTATTTCTTAATAACGGTGTGATAGGCCTCTATGACGGTCTTGATGACAAACCTTACCTGCTCGTCAGTGAGCTGCGGATAGCAGGGTAGCGTGATTTCGTGGTGATAGTTCTCGTAGGCTTGCGGGTAGTCGTCAATGCGATAGCCCATGTCGTGGAAGAGCGTCAGCATGGGTAAAGGTATGAAGTGGACATTGACAGCCACCTCACTCTTGGAAATTTCAGCGATGATATCGTCGCGCTGCTCTTCCGTAATATCCTTGATGCGTAGGGCATAGACGTGATAGGACGTCTCACGACCCTCTTGTCGGGTAGGAGGTGTGATGGCCCAAGGCTCTTTGCTGAAGGCCTCCGTGTAAGTGTCAAAGATGCGCTTGCGCTCCTGGAGCATCATGGGGTATTTGCGAATCTGTGCCAGACCGATGGCAGCATTGACGTCAGCCATATTGGCCTTCATGCCCATTCCCACGATGTCGTAACGCCAACCTCCCGCCTTGCTCTTGGTGAAGGCATCCTTCGTCTGACAGTTCAGACTCTTCATGCGCAGTTCGCTGTAGAGTTGTTCATTATCGAAGGGTGCAGGCATGTTCAGACAAATAGCTCCACCTTCAGCCGTCGTAACGTTCTTGACGGCATGCAGCGAGAAGATGCAGATGTCAGTCTGAGAGCCTGATCGCTTGTTGCCATAGAAAGAACCGATGGAGTGGGCAGAGTCGTTGATGACGATGATACGTCCCAGTTTCTCCATGACGGGAGACGTCGGTTGGAACATAGTTTTGACATCGTGCTCATTGACCAGCTGCATGATAGCTGTGTAGTCGCAGGGATAGCCTGCGATATCGACGGGCAAGATGGCTTTGGTCCGTGGGGTGATGGCGCGTCGGATGGCTTCTACTGAGATATTGAAGTCTTCGCCGGAATCGACCATGACAGGCTTAGCCCCTGCCCAGATGACTGCCAATGCTGTGGCGCAATAGGTATAGGCAGGAATGATGACCTCGTCACCGGGTTTTACCCCCAGCCAGCGTAACATCATGATGGCGCCAGTGGTCCATGAATTGACGCAGAGCACAGGACCAGTACCTGTCAGCTGCTGTATCTCTGCCTCCAAAGCTTTCACTTTCGGACCGGTGGTAATCCAACCGGAACGTAGCGAGTCAGTTACTTCAGCGATGACGCTGTCGTCAATGTAGGGGGGCGAAAATGGTATCTTCATAGTATGATGTATAAAATAGTTTCACGATATTTTGCTGCAAATATAAGCATTAATTCTGAATTATCGTCTTTTTCCTTGTGTTTTTTTCGTTTACGAGGTGAATAAGACTATTCCGGCAGTAGCACGACACCGTGCTGCTTCTTGCCGTCCATCATGATTTTCAGTGGTCGTTCGAAGCGGACGTGACGTACAAACTGCGTTTCTTCGACAGCCGGCATCTGGTCGAGGATGTCCTTCTGTAATACACCATCACCGGTATAGGTGTTGACGGTGAAGTAGCCGACGCCAAAGGATGTGAGGTTCTGGAAGAAGTGTGTGCCTTGCGAAGGATCGACATGGTAGTTCTTCAGTCCTGCCTCGACAATGACGCGGGCGGCAGAAATGTGGGGCCACTTGACGGGAATGCCTAACCAGTAGTCGCTGGAACCCCAACGGCCAGGCCCGATGAGGATGTAGTTGGAACCTACCTCCAAGAAGTGGCGGTTGATCTGTTCTATCTCGTTGGCAATCTGTGGGTTGTTAACGGCGGTGAAGTCTTCGTCCGTCTTGACATATACCACGTCAACCACATCCTCTGAGATGCCGTGACCCAGAGAATTATGTGACCGTAGCAGACATTGTTCGTCGGGAATGGCGGCGAGATCCTCGTCTAATACCTGCTTGGAATCGACAATCGGACGGATTTGCAGCAAGTAGAAGTCACCCTCGATGCCGTGTCCTCCCGCTTTGGGGTTTAAGTTGCAGGCAAACTCTATCTCTACGGGACGGCGCATCTCCTCTGCTCCTAACTTCTGCGACAGTTGTAAGATTTCCGGCAGCGGGAAGATGTTATGTTGTAATACGCCAGAGAAGGTGATGACCTTGCGGCCACCTTCGTAGATGCCGTCACGGATAATCTGGTCATTGGGGTCGTACGTTGAGGCGATGCCACCCAGTGAGTCGTCCTTGTCAGCTTCCTTGACGCGCAGATTCAGGATGTTAAAGCCGTCATCGACTTTGAAATCGTCACCGACATGCGACATGTCCAAGGCGTAGAAACGCGTTTGTGTCTCCTTTAAGGCCGTCTCCATCTCTGAGGTTTGTAGCACCTGATGCGGATGGAAGGGCGAAACGCGTAGCGTCTGTCCGCCATCGACGATGTATTTGCCTAATCCTAATGCCAAGGACGCAATACCTTCCTCTGCCAGTTCGTCACCAATGGGGTAGTAGTTGAGTGAGCGTAGCACGCCGGAGAAGGTGGGGTAGAAGCGCGTGTCATGCTGTTGACCCACCACCTCTTGCAGGATGACAGCCATCTTTTCCTGGTCGATGACGTTCGACGTCGCCGTCATGTAGGCCTTGGAGTCCTTGTAATACACGGAGGCATAGACACCCTTGATGGCACATGCCACCATGCGCAGCATTTCGTATTTGTCCTGCAAGCAGGGAACCATGTAGGTAGAGTAGATGCCTGCAAACGGCTGATAGTGAGAATCCTCCAGCAGAGATGAACTACGGATGGCTATGGGAGCGTTGATGGCTTCAAAGAAGGTGAAGAAGTCGGCTATCAACGCGTCGGGCAGCTGGGCCTTCATGAAGTGCTTGAGGATTTCTTCGTCGGGTGCGTCGCTCAGTGCGATGCCCCACAGGTTGTTCTTATCCATGAACTCGTCGAAGAAGTCGGTACAAAGCACCACCGTTTTAGGAATCTGTACGGTAGCGTTCTCCAGTTGGTTGAGTTCCGGGTGACGCTTGATGATGTTGTCGAGGAATGCCAGACCGCGACCCTTACCGCCTAACGATCCTTCTCCGATACGGGCAAAGTGTGCATAGCGGTCGAACTTCAGACGGTCGAAAACGGCGACGACACCGATGTTTTTCATGCGGCGATACTGCACGATGGCGTCAAAGATGATCTGTCGGTGGGCATCCAGGTCTTTCAGCTTATGCCAGGTCACCGTCTTCAGGAACTGTGATACGGGGAAAATAGCGCGGGCACACAGCCAGCGACTCATGTGGTTACGTGACACATGGTACTGGAACGAGTCTGCAGGAATGTTGAAAATGTTGTCCTGCAACTCTTTCAGTGTTGCTACACGCATCACCTCCTGCTTGGTCTTCGGGTCGCGGAAGATGAAGTCGCCGAAGCCCATGTGCTCCTCAATCGCATTGCGCAAATCGACATTGAACTTCTTGGAATTCTTGTCTAAGAAATCAAAGCCTTCAGCCCATGCTTTCTCACGATTGACAATCTCTGAACTCTCCAGTATCAGTGGCACATATTCGTCACGCTGCCTGATTTCGCGCAGCAACTTCAGTCCTGCTTCGGCATCGCCCTCCTCAATATGACTCAGGCGACTCTCGTGAGCCTCCATGGGGAAACGTGTGTCGCTGATGACGCCCAGGACGTTGTCGTGGTATTTCTCATACCAGAACATGGCTTCCTCGTAGTTGGTAGCCAGCACTACCTTGGGACGTCCTCTCTTGCGCTGTGCAGCGGCGTGAGGATTCAGGGCTTCCGTGGAGAAGTTCTTGCTTTGTGCCAAGATGTAGTTATACAGGTTTGGGAGTACGGAGGAGTAGAAACGGATGTTATCCTCCACTAGCAGTATCATCTGCACACCAGCCTCCTTGATGTCGTGCTCGATGTTCATCTTGTCCTCAATGAGCTTGATGATGGACAGAATGAGATTGGTATTGCCTAACCAGCAGAAGACGTAGTCGAAGATGCTCATGTCTTCGTTCTCAATGCGTTTGGCGATGCCATGAGAGAAAGGCGTCAGCACTACGCAAGGCACGTGCGGCGCCATCTTCTTGACGTCACGGGCAACGGCAAAGGCATCGTTGTCGGCATTACCAGGCATGCAGATGACCAGATCGACGTCAGTGGTCTTCAGTACTTGATCAGCCTCTTCCGTCGTACTGACCTGTGTGAACGACGGCGGATAGCGCATACCCAGTTCCGAGTACTCGTCGAAGAGTTTCTCGTCGATGCGCCCGTCGTCCTCCAGCATGAAGGCGTCGTACGGATTGGCTACTATCAATACGTTGAAGATGCGACGTGTCATCAGGTTGACGAATGACACATCCTTCAAGAAGAAATTATTGAACTCCTGTGGTATGCTTGCTCCGCTTTGACCTTCCGGCATGGGAGCGTTGATGTTGTTGCTCATATTGATTGCAAAGATAATAAATAATCAGCGAAAGGCCAAAGAAAAATGACATTTTCTTTGCGTAGCGGTGAAAATGGTGGCTTGTAATATAGCTTTTGATGAAAAAGTGCCATACTTTGGTCGTATTGGGAACTTTCGCTTCCAGAGGCAGTAATGTATTGTCGAAGTCGTTAAAAAATATTAAATATTGTTATAAATATGCTATATAGTATTGTGTATCTTACTTATTATGTGTACCTTTGCAGCCGCTAAAGTATGTATTGCGCTGGCCGTGATGCCATCAATGCACTGAAAGAAAGCAACTTAGCCTTCAAATGAGAAGTAGCGAGTGTTTCTTTTCAAGTGTTATTATGGATGAAAGGAAAAGCGCGAGACACTTGAAAAGAAACAGAAATTATTCACATTATTATTAAATTTTAAACTGAAATGCCAGGATTAATTGGAAGAAAAATCGGAATGACATCCGTTTTCAGTGCCGACGGTAAGAATGTGCCGTGCACTGTTATCGAAGCTGGTCCTTGTGTTGTTACTCAGGT
>JAEEGH010018232.1_pt1 | contig 14864 bp, 15 predicted proteins | sample 9134181 | NCBI WGS metagenome assembly JAEEGH01 (sample SAMN16246544, study PRJNA631951) | gut metagenome | biome: gut microbiome; feature: rumen; material: DP-attached | host: Bos | place: Iran: Karaj | collected 2018-10 | reverse complement strand
TATATATATGACAGGATGCAGGAAGGCAAGTTCTTCGGCTCATCCTACAGAGTACTGGCTGCAATAACTATCTGTGATGCAGGCAAAGCTTCTGAGGTTGAAACAATTTTAGACAGAACAAATGCCATCATGAAGGGGATGAATGACGTACATCCATTCCTTACAAACGACGAGGACACCTGCTTTGCAGTGATTCTTGCTATGACAGACAAAAGTGTGGAAGACATTCTCTCAGAGGTGGAAGAAACCTTTAAGTACATTAAAAAGAACTTCACATTCCACGAGAATGCTGCTTATTCCTTAAGCCAGGTTCTCACAACCTATAGCGGATCAAGTGAAGCTAAGGCAGACAAGGCTCTCGAGATTCTTGATGCATTCAAAGAAGCCGATGCTAAATACGGCAAAGACCACGAGCTTGCATCTCTTGGTGTTCTTGTTAACCTGAATATGAATACTAAGGATATCGCTTCGGAAGTAATTGAAGCAGCTGATTTCTTAAAGAGCCAAAAAGGTTTTGGTATACTTGATATGAGTAATCAGTCAAGACTCATGCTCGGAACAATGGTGGTTTCCGGCGCTTACGCAAACGATAGCGAAGCTGTAAATGCAACAGTTACAAGCGGTGCTCTTGCTACTGTTATAGCTCAGCAGATGATGTTCATAGCAATTATGGCAGCATCAGCCAGCATTACAGCAACATCATCTTCTTCAAAGTAAGTTCAAAAGGCAGGGCAGCATGTTAGCTGCACTGCCTTTTTTATGCTCGCTTCACTATTTGACGAGGTGGTTGACACTTATTCAATCGTTTTCACTTCGCCAGCACTTTAGTCTGGCCATTCTTCCAATCAATAATTGGTCTTGCGTCCGGTCCGAAGAGTTCGTCCGGAATATCTTTCCTGTCAAAAAACCTGTGTTCAAGCACCTCTTCGTCATCATTGGAAATCTGACCTTCGTAGCTGCTTGTCTTGAAGATGACAGATAAGGAATAGACCACATCTCCGTTGGGGTAATGGATTTCCCTGTCGTCGCCGGAATATAAACCGAAGAGCTCCAGGTCTTTTACCTTGATTCCCACTTCCTCGGAAAGCTCCCTGGTTGCTGCCTCAACATATGTTTCTCCGGGCTCCAGCGCTCCGCCGGGAACACACCAATCTCCGGTGTCGCTTCTTTTCTGAAGGAGGAGGTGTCCCTTCTCATTTTCCACCAAAACTCCGCAGCCTACTGTCATAACAAGGTCGTGGCCGACATACTTTCTCATATCCGCAATGTAATTCATATTGATTTCCACCTTACTCAAAAAATAATTTAATAGTATTATATATCTAACATAGAACCGCGACAAAATCGGAGGCAACATGAAGAAAGAAGAAAAGACAAATGTAATGCGAGTTCTTGATGGGAAGAAGATTTCCTACGAGAGCCATTCATATGAACCGGATGCGACCATGACCGGCGAAGAGATTGCCGGTATTCTTGGGGAGGATCCCGATAAAGTATTTAAGACACTTGTGACACAGGGAAAAAGTGGCGGATACTACGTTTTTGTGGTGCCGGTAAAAGAAGAGTTGGACCTTAAGAAAGCAGCAAAAGCAGCCGGTGAAAAAGCCGTAAGCATGATCAAGCAAAAAGAACTGCTTCCTCTTACAGGCTATGTTCACGGCGGCTGCTCTCCGATTGGAATGAAGAAACAGTTCCCGACTTATATTCATGAGACGGCAACGGGTTTTGATAAAGTATTTGTCAGCGCAGGCAAGGTTGGGTTCCAGATTGAACTTGCCCCTGATGATCTGATTTCTGTCGCAGGCTGCAAAACTGCTGACTTATGCTGCGAGGGCTGACAGCTGCGCAATTACGCAAGTTGCCGCTAGGCGCCACGGATGTGGCCACCCCTCAGCTTCTATTTTGGATGCTGTTCATGCGGGCGTAGGTGCCACCAAGGGCCACCAGTTCGTCGTGAGTGCCCCGCTCCACGATGTGGCCGTTCTCGATCACAAGGATCTGGTCGGCGTTACGGATAGTGGAAAGTCTGTGGGCAATGGCAATGATGGTTCTCTTGCCTGAAATGTTATTGATTGCCTGCTGGATCTGCTGCTCTGTCTCAACGTCGACAGAAGCTGTGGCTTCATCCAGCACGATTATGGGCGATTTTCTGAGGATTGCCCTGGAGATGGCAACTCTCTGCTTCTGACCGCCGGATAATCTAAGTCCTCTTTCTCCGACCAGCGTGTTGTATCCGTCAGGCATATTCAAAATATCCTTGTGGATGTTAGCTGCCTTGGCTGCCTCCATAATCTCCTCGAGGCTGGCTTCCGGAACAGCGTAGCCGATATTCTCGGCAATCGTGCCGTTAAACAGGAATGTATCCTGAAGAACCGGCGAAATATTCTGACGAAGGCTCTCTATCGTCACGTCATTTACATCTTTTCCATCAATCAGAATGCGTCCCTTAGTGGGCTCATAGAATCTGGAAATCAGCTTGGTCATGGTTGTTTTGCCAACTCCGGTAGGTCCTACCAGTGCCAGCATTTTACCGGGTTCACAGTCAAAAGAAATATCGTCGAGAATCTCACCACCTGTCTCATAGGAAAAACTCACGTGCTCAAAGGTAACACCGCCCTTAACGTCTGTGAGTGTTACAGCACCCTCTTTATCCTGAATCTCGCAGGGAGCATCCAGAACCGCCATAACACGCTCCGCACCGGCCATTGACTGCTGCATGTTTTCCAAAAGGTTTGCAAGACCTGTAATAGGCGCATAGAAAAGACCTAGATACAATAGGAACGCCACAACATCTTCAACGCTAAGGCTTTCCTTCCAGGCCAGATATCCGCCAAAAGCCACCACCAGAATGGTTCCGATGGATGAAATAAACTCTACGGATGGGTGGAAAATCGCACTAATCTTGAGGGCCTTTAACATAGCCCTTATGTGCTCAAAGTTTCTTTCGTCCACCTTCTCAGTCTCGTACTCTTCACGTCCAAAGGACTGGATTTCCTGAAGACCGGAAAGATTATCCTGAAGCTTTCCGTTGAGCTCACCCATTTTCTTTTGGGACGCACGGAAAAACGGTCTGACTTTCTTGGAAAAAATTATACCGGATAAAAAGATAAGTGGAATCGGAGCGCAGGTGATAAGTGCCAGCTTCCAATTGATGGTAAGCAGCACAATAAGCACTCCAAGAAATGGTACGATATTGGTTATTGTCTCGGGGATCATGTGAGCATAGAGAAGCTCGAAATCTCTGGTATCATTGACGATACGGCTCATGAGATCTCCGGTCTGCTTGTCATGAAAATACCCGATATGCATATGTTCAAGCTTGTCGTAGGTGCGGGTTCGAAGATCCCCCACCAGATACCACGCAGCTTTGTGAGCCAGATAGTTGCTCAGGAACCTGAACAGGATCCTGCAAAGATACAGCATGATCAGAATCGCAGTCAGTCTCCAGATCCTGCTCATGCCGGCTTCATCAACGCCATTACTCACAATACCTGTCATGGCTGACAAAACCTTGGGCGCCGACAGATTGATCACAGTCAGCATCAGTGTCGAGAGAATCGCTATGATGTACAGCGTTCTGTACCTGATAGCTTCCCTACTTAGTTTCAGTAACAGCTTCATACCTTTCTCCTACCTGATTTCGGGAGATATTCCCCTGAAAAATCACTTTCCCTTCATGTCATCTACAAACAGAGCCCTGAATTCTCCCGGAGGCATCCCCTTTTCCTCGTGAAAAACCCTGTTAAAGCTTGGAATACTCTGAAATCCAGACAGCATTGCCACCTCAGTCATGGACATATTCTTGTGTGCCAACAATTCTGTCGCTTTTTCCAATCTTATCATATTGAGCCACTTGTTGTAATTCATGCCGGTAACATTTTTGAATATCCTGGAAAAATAATCTCTGCTTATGCCGGCCATTTGAGCCATTGACCCCTGTGACAGATCATCTGCTGTCAGGTTGTTCTTGATGTAATCGGTAACCCGCATCATACGGCGCATCACATCATCCTCATAGGAATTGTGATCCTCGGCGCTCAGCTCCGGATCAAATTCATCCCTGTGTTCGTCCAGAATCAGCATAAACTCCATCAGCAGCATACAACACATAAGCTCGCGGTTTGGCTGATTTGAGAAAAAAATGTCCTTCATCCTGTACGTAATGTCTTTTAGCTGAGCCACCAATTCCGGATGACTGTTAATGCAGATCACGTGCAGGTTTCTGTAAAAGTGCATGATTCTTTGCAGATCAAAAAGAGAATTCACAAAGCCGTTGCTGAACTGAAGCACCAGCGCATCTTTTCGGTCCGCATCAATGATTGCATGCATCTCCATTGGCCAGGCGATGACGAAATCGCCCTCCACCAGATTATAAGTCTTCTGACCCACCCTGAAGATATTGGTTTTCCCCGGGCCAACCAGAATTATCTCTCCATATGAATGCCAGTGCATCTGATAACTGCGCTCTTTATAGCCTGTTGACATATTAAAAGCGCTGACACTGTCAAAATCGTATGTCTCGTATTGGCTGTAATCCATAAAAGCCCATCCTTTCATCGCTTATCGGGAAAACGGATGCTATATATCTATTTTCCCGTTTTTAGCGAATCCAGTCAAGGCTTTTGTGGGAGTTTGGGGTATTATGTTTTAGGTTTTATAGGGTCTTTGTATATCTGCTTATCAAATTAAAAGCTGCGTCTTTCATCAACTATCAGAGTCTGTACAAGATAAGCAAATTCTTCTTTATATTCATCCTCATACATATCGACTCTCTTAAGTGCTTCTCTTACATCCTCAAGTGAAGCATCGCCCATGTTGTCGCTGTCTGCAAGAATCTGTGCAAACTCTGCAACACCTGCTGCGAAGATGAAGTCATCACTCGGACGATTTGTATAATCATCCTCATCTATTGTTACGCTTACAAGTTCAGACTTGCTCTCGCCGGGCTCCTTATATCTTACTGAAAGAGTTGCATACTCACCGTCGAATTCTCTTCTTGCCGTCTTCTTACCGTACTTAAGATTTACGGAATCCTTGGTATCTGCCCAGATGATCTCATAAAGAGCTACAACTGAGTGACCTGCACCGATCTCGCCTGCATCCTTTTTGTCATTGTTAAAGTCTGCCGCATCAAGCATACGGTTCTCATAACCTATGAGTCTGTAAGCATTGACATACTCGGGATTAAACTCAACCTGAAGCTTAACATCATCAGCGACCGTCTCAAGAGTTGCACTCATCTCTTCAACCAGAACCTTCTTAGCTTCCATAAGTGAATCAATATATGCGTAGTTACCGTTACCGTAATCGGCAAGTGTCTCCATCTTGTTATCCTTAAGGTTACCTGAGCCGAATCCGAGTACTGAGAGATAGATTCCGCTCTTACGCTTCTTTTCGATAAACTTCTTAAGTTCGCTCTCACTTGAGATACCTACATTAAGGTCACCGTCTGTTGCAAGGATGACACGGTTGTTGCCTTCTTCTATAAAGTTTTCTTCAGCAAGGTCATATGCTGCCATAAGTCCGCCCTCGCCGTTGGTGCTGCCGCCTGCCTTAAGGCCTTCAAGAGCCTTGATTATCTTCTTATGCTGATCTCCGCTTGCACCTTCCAATACTGTAGATACACCGCTTGCATAAGTTACGATGGATACGCGGTCATTCTCATTAAGTTCCTTTGTAAGTTCCTTAAATGATTTCTGTAAAAGTCCGAGCCTGTCATCACCGAACATTGAACCTGATACATCAATAAGGAATACAAGGTTGGTGGGCTTGCTTTCATCTCTTTCAATGGGCTTGGTTGTCATGCCGACCATCATAAGGGAATGATCTTCATTCCAGGGGCACTCTGCAACTTCAGCACTTAAACCGAACTTATCTCCTCTTTTAGGCTGCTTAAGATTATATGAGAAATAGTTAATAAACTCTTCGGGTCTTACTGCATCGGGATCTATCTCTTCAAGTGAGTATCCGTCCATTATCATTCTTCTTACATTTGCATATGAAGCTGTGTCCACATCTGCCGAGAATGTTGAAAGGGGATCGATCTCAACAACCTTGAATCCGTTTTCCTCTTCCTTGCTGTACTCTTCATTATTATAGTGAGTGTATCCGTAATCGTTATAAGGACCTCGGAAGCTTCTGTCATAAGTTGCCGATTCAGCAGTTGCGCCGAGAGCCTGCTTTTTAGATGAGCTGTAACTGTTAACAGCCGGTGCACAGTCCGCGCTCTGCTCTGTATATTCGTATGCATCTGCCGGAGCTTCTGCCTCAACCATGGGCTCACTGTATGAGTAATCAGCCTCTGATGCAGGTGCCTCTGCTGCACAGTCTGCCGCAGGTGCGTTGCTCTTTCCGCATCCCGTTACGGATGTAAGTGCGATTGAAAGCGCGATCATTAATACCATTCCTCTTTTTGCTACAAGATTCTTCTTCAACATAATAAACTCCTCCGTGTATTGATTTTGGTGTCGGCGCCTTCCTCTTTGAGGTGTCCGACGCCTTGTTTTTTTGTATCTGTAATATATACGTGGGAGCTTATGAAAATTTATGGGGAAATTTTAAAAAGTTTTTGAATTTTTTTTGATGTGTTATCCTATAATTGTATTTGACCCGAAAGGATGAGCAATGAACATATATGAATACGGCAATACAACTGCATCTGTTATTCTGATCCAGCCTGTTGACGGGCATGATTTATCTCTTATTGAAAAAGAGATTGCTCTGATACAGGATATGACCGCTGCGGATTTTAAGCTTCTGGCGATCAAGGTAGACAACTGGAATGATGACCTCTCTCCGTGGGCGGCCCCACCGGTATTCGGCGACAGAGGTTTTATCGGTGGCGCCGAAAAGACACTTGATGAGATTCTTAAGATCTGTGATGAGTCGGATAAGACATATTATATAGGAGGTTATTCTTTAGCCGGCCTGTTCTGCCTGTGGGCAGCATATAAAACCGATATATTTAACGGAGTGGCCGCTGCTTCTCCGTCCGTGTGGTTTCCCGGTTTTGATGAATTTATCAAAGCAAATGACATACATGTATCAAAAGTCTGCTTAAGTCTTGGAGATAAGGAAGAGAAAAACCGCAATCCCGTTATGTCCACGGTAGGCCAAAGAATCCGTGATGCACATTCATTATATATATCAAAAGGAATCGAATGCACTCTTGACTTTAATCCCGGCAATCATTTTAAAGATACCGAGATAAGAACAGCCAAAGTGTTCGCCCGTCTTATAGACAATTCAAAAAACCGGACCTTATAACGGTCCGGTTTTCATCTTTAACATCACTTTTCAAATCAATCAACTTTATTGATCACCTTAAGAACGTATGGATACTCGGTCAGTCCCTGCTCATCTCCTCCACGGCGTTCAACATATATATTGTAGACACCGTCGGTTGTAAGGGAAACTCCCTCTTCGGCAAAGGCCTTAACTTCCGCTTCGGTTATAAGGCAGTTAACCTCAACACCGTCAGCCGTAAATGTCAGACCGAACTTATACTGATCTCCCGATGCCGAATTGACTCTTTCCGTGGGAGAAAGTTCTATCATCTCAACAAGGGTTACCGAATTATATACATTCTCATCCAAAGCCGCTTCAGCCGCGCTTTCTGAATCAGCCGTCTTGGCAGCTCCCGAATATGTCTCACCACTTAGATTCTTCTTATTGTCAGAATCAGCAAACTGTACCGAATTAACTTTCGCATTCAGTGCAGGAGCTTCATCCGCAGTCTCCTCTGCCGCCGCAGGTGCTTCAGCTTCCATAACGGCATCGACTTCTTCGGCTTCATATGCCGCTTCTGCCATGGGCTCACTGTCATAAGCTGCAGCATCGGCTGCCGGTGCCTCAGCTGCCGCCGCAGGTGCCGCACTGTCAGACATTGCCGGAGAAGCTGACTTCATACCGCCCTTTGCAAGCATGGATACAAGTCCGAACGAGATAAACGCTATGGCTGCAACCGCCGCAAACTGTCCGATTCTCTTGGCAACTACGCCCCACTTTATAACCTTCTTACCTTGGTTAACATAACTCTGAGCATCCGATTCAACCTCAGCCGATGTTTCAACTGCAGTAACGGTCTTAACCTCAGCTGTTGTCTCTTCTGCGATTCCCGCTTCGATCTTATCCCAGAAATCAGGCGTGGTGCTCTCTATATATTCTTTGTATTCTCTTTCAAAATCAGAAGGCATAGCCGCACCTCCTTAACTTCCCGATCGCTTCACGATACTTCCATGTAACCGTGCCCATGGGTATCTTAAGCGCCTCTGCTATTTCCGCAAAGGTCATATCGAGTGCAAACTTCATGTGTATAATCTGAGGCTCCGGCGGTTTAAGCTTAGACAAAGCTTCTTCCATCGTCACTTTACCTATAGCCTCATTAGCAGTAACATCCGCAGATGCCGCATCTTCTGCCGCACCTTCATCTGCCATAACGCCCATGCCACCGGCGGTCGCCCCGGCGGTGATCATGTCCTCTGTAATATATACGTCTGAGTCGTCACTTTTTTGTGGGAAAATATCTTCAATTAATGATTCCCTGCCCTTAGAGCGCAGAAAATCAATTGCCATATTGCGCGCGATCGTAGTTATATAGGTCTTGTGACCGCTGCCCGGCTTATATTTGGACGCATTCTTATAAAGACGGATGAAGAACTCACTCGCCACGTCTTCCGCATCCTCTTTGGATTTAAGAATGCCTAAGAGAAAATGATATATATATGCCCTGTAGTTTTCGTATATGGCCTTAAGCGCATCCTTATCGCCGTCGGCCATCCGGCTCATACAGAGATCAAATTCCTTATCTTCCATCTACAGTACTCCGTCCGGTATCCTGCTGATTATATCCTTGTTGATCTTTATTAAGAATATGGTTGTCATTGTTGCCGACATAAGTTCGGCTATGGGGAATGACCACCATACGTTGTTAACGTTGCCCGTAAGTGCCAAGAAATATGCCGCAGGCAGAAGCACCACAATCTGACGCATGATCGAGTTGACCATGCTGTATACGCCGTTACCAAGGCTCTGAAATACCGAGCCTATTACTATACAGTACGCTGCTATGGGAAAATGGATGGCAATTATGCGTAACGCAGGCTTACCCATTGACAGCATATGGTCGGACGCCGAGAACAGGGTAAATAACTGTCCCGGGAACAGCTCGAATAACAGCACACCGAATAACATTATGCTCATGGCAAATACGGTTGCCAGCTTAATCGTCTTAATCATACGAAGTCTCTTCTTGGCTCCGTAGTTATACGCCACAATAGGAACCATTCCGTTATTAAGTCCGAACACGGGCATGAACACGAAACTCTGAAGTTTAAAGTACACACCGAACACTGCCACTGCCGTGGATGAGAATGTACCGAGGATCCTGTTCATTCCGTATGTCATAACGGAACCGATGGACTGCATGATTATTGAAGGGAAACCCACCTTATATATCCTTTTGATGATTTCAAGGTCCGGCCTAAATCCCTTAAAGCTTAAGTTGATCTCTTTATTGACCGTTAGGTTAAAGAAGCATGCCAGTATTCCCGCAACCACCTGACCCGTAACCGTTGCAACAGCCGCACCGGCTATTCCCATCTTCGGTGCTCCCAAAAGTCCGAATATAAGTATCGGGTCTAAGATGATATTGATGATTGCACCCGTACCCTGGGTAATCATATTATAGAAAGTCTTACCCGTTGACTGTAACAATCTCTCAAATATGATCTGTGAATATACACCGAAGCTTAAGCAACAGCATATCGTCATGTATGTGATACCGTAAGCTATGATGTTCTCATTGTCGGTCTGGCTTCTGTAGAAGGGCTCGACACATGTAAGACCCACTATTAAGAAGATGATGTAATTAATCAGGGATAAGAATATACCGTTGGTTGCCGACTTATTAACAACCACCGTATCCTTCTCACCTAAGGACTTACTAAGCATCGCATTGACGCCGACTCCCATTCCGATACCCATTGCAAACATAAGCATCTGTAAGGGGAAAGCCATCGAAACGGCAGTAAGGGCATCCTCTTCTATCTTGGCCACGAATATCGAATCAACGATATTGTATAGTGCCTGTACTAACATTGAGCACATCATGGGAACGGACATAGTCACCAAAAGCTTACCCACGGGCATGGTGCCCATTTTGTTTTCTTCTTCCATACCTGTATCTTTCATAATTACCTCTGTACGATACAAATATAGCCCAGGCAAAGATCCTGAGCTAATTCTGCTATGAGCCACGTGGGAATCGAACCCGCGACAACTTGATTAAAAGTCAAGTGCTCTACCGACTGAGCTAGTGGCCCGTAATATCAGGCTTTCCATTCGCCCAAGCTGGGCCAACTGGATTCGAACCAGCGCATGCGAGGATCAAAACCTCGTGCCTTACCGCTTGGCGATGGCCCAATAATTGCCATATAATAGCAAAAAAGTCTTGGTAAACAAGACTTAGGGTGGATAGAGGGATTCGAACCCTCGGCCTCCAGAGCCACAATCTGGCGCGCTAACCAACTGCGCCATATCCACCATATAAAGCAAAAAACGTGCCTGAAGGGATTCGAACCCCCGACCCACGGCTTAGAAGGCCGTTGCTCTATCCAGCTGAGCTACAGACACATTTGAGCTACTGCTCCCAACTGCATCAGGAATATCCTTTTGCAATTGAAAAGCGGGTGATGGGAATCGAACCCACGTATCTAGCTTGGAAGGCTAGTGTTCTACCATTGAACTACACCCGCACGTTTTTTAATCTATTAAGTTGTCAATTATCGGGGTGACAGGATTCGAACCTGCGACCTCCTGGTCCCAAACCAGGCGCTCTAGCCAAGCTGAGCCACACCCCGGTTTCGCGACTCTCAATTGACGCAAGTGTTATTATAATGTAACCGCAAATCCTTGTCAACACATTTTTATTATTAATTTTTCGATGTCTTACTTATAAGATTATACATTAAATTTCCATTATGGCAAGTACTTAATTTCAAACTTCGGTTCCCCGTTTTTATCTGTCTCCATAATGATATATGTGGGCTTTCTACCTTCCTGTCTGGGATATGACAAACTTCCCGGATTGATCAGGATGATATCTCCTGCATAATTTACAAGGGGTCTGTGGGTATGTCCGAACATCACTATGTCCACACCTCTGGCTCTCGCTTCAGCTTTGAGCACCTCTGTACCCATGGAGATATAGTAGTTGTGCCCGTGTGTAAGCCAGACCTTTAATTTACCTATATTGAATTCTTTGTCTTTGGGCAGATCGGAAAAGTAGTCGTTGTTGCCTGCAACCATATGAACTGTACAGCCTGCCGGCTCTCTGATGAGTTCTTCACTGCCTTCCACATCACCGCAATGGATAACCATGTCCAGAGGCGCGTATTTTTTGCACAGCCTCTGATAGAGTCCATCCATCCTGTGAGTATCACTGACTATCAATACTTTCATATATACCTGCTTCTATAGCTTATCGCTAAGTATGGCTTTCATTCTCTTAAGAGCTCTTCCCCTGTGACTGATTCTGTTCTTTTCCTCGGGATCGAGTTCTGCACTGTAGAGCTTTCTGTCCGGAAGATAGAAGATGGGATCGTAGCCGAATCCGTGAGTTCCCTTTATCTCGTATGCGATGATTCCCTCATATCTGGCTTCCGCAGATATCTCTTTTCCGTCGGGAAGAATACATGCTATGGCACATACGAATCTTGCGGTTCTATCCTTCTCCGGAACATCTTTCATTCTTTCAAGAATCTTGTTGTTCTTTATAGTATATGAAGTATCTTCTCCCAAATATCTTGCGGAATATATACCCGGTTCTCCGTTAAGAGCATCAACTACCAGCCCCGAATCATCTGCAAGCACAATGTCTTCATAACCGGAATCCTTGCACTTTTCGGCAACCGCTCTTGCCTTGATAAAAGAGTTCTCCAAAAAACTGCTTCCTGTTTCCTCGGCTTCCGTATATACACCGGCCTCTTCCATAGATAAAATCGGCAGATTAAAATCAGCCATTATCTCTCTGATCTCATTCATCTTGCCTTTATTGCCCGTTGCAAAAATAATACGCTTACTCATAACATATCTCCCTGATGGCGTTAAGAATACCTTGCGCGATGCTCTTCTGATATGCACTGTCCGTCAGCGCCTCCGCTTCCAGCGAATTGCTTATATATCCGCAGGATAAAGCTACGCAGGGAACCTTAACATCCTTAATAAAATCGTATTCCGATGAATCTTCCATTCCCACTATGTCACAAAGACCCAGCGCTACTCCGCCTTCAGACAGAGCCACGTTTCTCTCAATAATGTCCGCCAGTTCTTCATTGGTCAGATCATATCTGTAGAAGTCACTTCTGTAATATGTCCTCACACCCATTACCGAACTGTCATGTGTATCTTCGGACACATGAAGGTCTATTACCATATCGGGCTTAAGATCCGTTATAAAAGAATTCCTCTGTTCAAATGTAGGATTGGTGTCGGTATTGCGGGTAAGAAGGATGCCTATGGAGGAATCGTCATTCAAAGTCCTTACATACTGTGCAATGACCAATGCCACGTCAGACTCGTTCAGTCTGCCTTCGTCCGTTACAAGAGTTGCTCCCGTATCGTCTCCGCCGTGTGAAGGATTAATGAGAACCACATAATCATATGAGGCAAGTCCCACCTTGGACTGGGCCATAAGATAATCATAGGCCTCATTGGTCTCCTGTAATTTACGGGAAGACACCGCATCCGGAGCCTTGTACACAAAAAAGTAATGATATGCACCCACCGTTGCAAGAATCACTACTATCAACAATATAGTCAATCCGACATTAAGCTTTGTTTTTTTCATTTACTGCTTCTTAGGAGGCTTGGGTCCCATAAAGGAATAGAATCTTGTCTGCATCATACCGTTATAGAGCTTGCGATTCTTATCCGCCTTCTTGCCTATAGCCTTCTCTGTCCCCTCATACGCCGTGATGACATACATTGACCAGTCATCCAACATTTTATATCTGTCACCGAGAGTCTTATACAGTTCACCCACTGTATCCTTCTCTCCGATTCTTTCTCCGTAGGGCGGATTGGTGATGATGAATCCGTAATGTCCCGAATGGCTCAGTTCTTCCACTCCTCTTTTCTGGAAATGGATAAGCTTGTCCACACCGGCAATTTTAGCATTTTTTCTTGCTATAGTCACCATCTCATCATCAATATCATAACCCTGTATATCTGTATCGACATTAAGATCTATCATGTCTCTGGCTTCGTCAAAACAGTCTTTCCACTCTTTTGCCGCTATGATGTGATTCCAGTCCATAGCCGTAAAATCACGGTTAACGCCGGGAGCGATTCCTGCTGCCATCATGGCTGCCTCAATGGGAAAAGTTCCGCTTCCGCAAAAAGGATCCACCAGAATTCTGTCCTTGTTCCAGGGGGTTAACATAATAAGAGCGGAGGCCAGATTCTCAGCAATGGGAGCCTTGGCAGTGAACTTTCTGTATCCCCTTTTATGCAGTGAGTCTCCTGTTGTATCAAGCCCCACTGTCACAATATCCTTCATAATAAAGACTCTTACCGGGTAAGAGTCGCCATCTTCGGAAAAATATTCTATTCCATAGGTCTTCTTAAGGCTCTCAACCATCGCCTTCTTCATTATGGACTGAATATCCGACGGACTGAAGAGCTTGCTCTTGATACTGGCTGCTTTTGCAACCCAGAACTTTCCGTCCTTGGGGATATACTCGTCCCATGGCAAAGCCTTGGTTCCTTCAAAGAGCTCGTCAAAACTTGTGGCCTCGAACTCGCCCACTTTTATAAGGATTCTTTCGGCTGTACGCAAATGTATATTGGCCCTGCATACGGCTTCCTCATCACCTTCGAAAGTAACTCTTCCGTCTTCCACTCGGGTGATATCATATCCAAGGTCTGTTATCTCTCTCTTCAGCACCGACTCCAATCCGAAGTGACAGGGTGCCATCAATTCCATACGTCTCATATCAATTCAAAAAATTATCTTTAATGAACTTATAAAAAAGTCCAAACAATGCCACTATGACAACAATGGGAAGCAATGCCCTACCTATAACGAAAAGGACTATGACCATCAGTACGGCCCCTGCTCCTCCGATAAGCTTAGCTGCCCATAAGGGTAAGTCTATCTTTCTTCCGCCAATAACAAAAGTCCTTCTGCCCGAATCTTCCATGCTGTCGGAAGCCCCTCTGTCCGCATAACTATCTCTCCTGCCGCCCTCAGCTTCCGCTTCCTTGGTTGCCAGAATGGACTTGGCAATAAGTCTGGGATCACCGAGAGATTCCAGCACGCTCTCTTCGCTCTCTCCCTTCCTTATGCGGGTGTCAATATAGTCGTCGTAGTATTTCACCGTGTCATTAACAAACTGATAGTCGTTAACTTCCGAAATACTTCGTCTCAGTTGTTCTGTGAATTCTGTCTTAGTCATAGTAGTATCCAATCGCAGGATCTTTTAGCGAAGATGCTTAAAAGGCCTGATGTTTTACAATAGCATACTCGTCGTCCAACTGGTAATAAGGACAGGTCTCGTTATTACCCGACAAAAAGCGCTGCATCTCGTCTTCATCAAGATCGATATCGCATACGTAATATTCATAATCTTCATCATATGTATAATTGATACACGAATCGCAGCAAGCCATTATTTTTCTCCTTCTTCTGTGACCTCAGGCTCCTTGTTCAACACGGGAACAAGGAATATGTATGCGGCAACTGCAGCTATAAGTGTGAATATACCTATGAACTGCGATGTCGAAAGTATACCGATATTGCCCCTGTAATCATTACGTAAGAATTCAACTCCGAATCTGCCTATACTGTACAAAGCAATATAGAC
>JAEEGH010018231.1_pt1 | contig 14864 bp, 8 predicted proteins | sample 9134181 | NCBI WGS metagenome assembly JAEEGH01 (sample SAMN16246544, study PRJNA631951) | gut metagenome | biome: gut microbiome; feature: rumen; material: DP-attached | host: Bos | place: Iran: Karaj | collected 2018-10 | reverse complement strand
AAGCTCAGAACGAGTCCAGTCGAAAACAGGCATAAAGTTGTAGCAAACAATGTGGATATCTTCCTGACCAAGGCGCTCCAAAGTCTTAATGTAGTTTTCGATATACTTATCACGGTCGCCACCACCAATTTTAATATCGTCGTGAATATTTACACTCTCAATTCCAGCAATTTTAAGCCCAGCATCCTGAACTTCCTTTTTAATCTTCTGAATAGCAGCAAGTTCCCAGGCATCTCCCGGTACAGAATCGTATAAAGTTGTAATAACGCCATGAACTCCCGGCACCTGTCTAATCTGCTGTAAAGTTACTGAATCAAAGCCGGTTCCATACCAGCGTAATGTCATTTCCATAAAAAACTCCTTAATAAGGTGGGGAAAGCCTTCCCCTGGGCTCAGCCTAAAGTCTTCGCCCACCCCTTCTAGCGGGGAGAGCCCCGCAACGCCCCCTCTAATACATCAAGTATAACATCACGCAAAAGTTTCATCAACTAAAATACTTGCATACTAGTATATTATTATCTCTTTTCGATTGTGTATTCAAAGGTAGCGGTGCCATCAAAATCTGCTTCTTCAAATATCCATTGCGAAAGCTGGTCTATTATTTCTTTGCGAATACTTTCAGTCAAAATAGATTCTGGAGTAATTTTTATTTCTGTTCTTGGAACATTTCCCTTTTGAACAACTTTAAAAGTGATTTTTACCGTTGCTTTTGAAAGAGTAAAAGTCTGGGCCGCCTGTTCCGAAAGATTAATCGCCGGTTCTTTTGGTCTCATAAGAGCACGCTTACTACCGTCAGCCATTTCCATCATTACCTTACCGCTGCCATCTTTAGAAGTCTTTGCTGCTATATCTGTTTTTGTTCCGCTTCCACTTTTTGATTCAGCCTTAGCAATCTTATCCAAATCTGATGATGTAGACTGTGATGCACTTGTTGAGCTTTTCTTTGCAGAATCACTATTACTAGTCTGTCTTGCACTCTCCTGACTTGCTGTATTTGCCGCAGAACCGGCAGTAGAACTTGAAGTAGTAACTTTTTTGCTGTCACTTGATGTCGTTTTTTCTGCAGATGATGAATCATCGTCGAACATGTCCCAATTAAAATCCTGTCTGGTTTTCTTATTTGCCATTTGTTCTTCCATCAATTCTTCAACTGATTTCTGCAGGGCATAGTCAACCTTTTTTGATTCATCTGTTGCGACTGGGGTAGTTTCCGCCGGTTTTGTTTCTATTTTTTCAACCTTTGGAACTTCTTTTACAGGTTCCTGCTTTTTTTCTACAACAGGCTCTTTTTTTGCAGGAGCCGGTTTTTCAATAACAGGAGCTGGCTTTTCTACAAGAGGTTTTGGAGTTTCAACAACTGGTGTCTCTTCAACCTTAGGTTCAGGAATATCCACTACAGGTTCTACAGTCTCTACAAGCGGAAAAGATTCTTCGATTACAGGAGAAGCTTCAGCTACAATTTCTTCTGCTACAGCTTCTGATTCAGCAACAGCATTTTCAATATCAGAAGTAAACTCAGACTCAGCTTCTTCTGTCTGTTCAAGAGGAAGAGAACTGTCTAACACAATTTGAACTGTCTTAAATTGAGGTGACGGATTATCAATTTTTACAAATATTGCCATCACCGTAAAAAGAACCCAAAATATAAAGGTAGAAAGAAGGCTTATAAAAAAGCTTGTACGATGAGGAGAGCTGTCTTGTCCAAACAAAGGCTGCTTTAACATATTGATTTCCCTTCTTCTATTTAGATTTAGTCCTTAAATTAATTACCGAATATCCGCTTTCCCGAATTACATCAAAAAGTCCAACAATCACACCGTTTGTAACTTCTGAATCTGCTTCCAGACTTACAGGAAAATCTGCCTTTTTAGTATCACCGGTATCAAACATCACAAGCTCGTGGCCCAGTTCATCAATCAAAACTTCTTTTTCATTAAAAAACAAAGTGCCATCAGCAGAGGCAGAAATTGTAATTCCCTGAACCGAAGTCCCCTCTGAAGTACGGCTTGTTGGAAGATTTAATTTAATTCCAGGCAGAATTGCAAATGTCGTAGAAACCAGAAAAAAGAGAATGAGCTGAAAAACAATATCAATCATTGGAGTCATATCAACATTTGACTGAATCTGTCCTCTTTTGCTTCTTAATCTCATTTTACACGTCCTGTTAATTTTAATACAACTGAAGTTACATGGGCTTCCATTTCTACAATTCTTCGGTTAACACGGGATACAAAATAATTGTGGAAAATTACAGATGGAATTGAAACTGAAAGACCGGCAACTGTAGTAACCAGGGCTTCGGCAATTGCACCTGCAAGCAAAGCTGGATCTCCCATTGTTCCACCGCCTCCAAGAACACCAAAAGCCTTGATATTTCCTGTAACAGTTCCTAAAAGTCCCAGCAAGGTAGAAATATTTGCAATAGTTCCAAGCGGAGTAATAAAATGCTCAAAACGAGGAACAACAAAATCCATTTCTGCTTCAACTAAATCACGGATATCACGTTCTTCATAACGGCGGCAGTCTATTGCTTTTTTTATAACCTGCGACATTGGAGTGTCAGCTTCAACACATGCAGATGAACAAGATTCATAATCTCCTACAGCAAGAGAACTGTTTACATTCTGCATAAGCTTTTCATCGCGTTTTTTTATGCTTGCAAAATAAATGCAGCGTTCAATAATAATAAAGGAAGCAAGAATTCCGCAGATAATAATTGGAATTATTAAAATACCACCTGATTTCAATGTTTCTATCATCATTTTCTCCTTGAAAAAAATATATTGCAGTGTTAATCAGTATTAAAACAGAAATTTAGCCGAAAGCGTTACACTTCCGCTCTTAGAAATATATTCTCCGGCATAACTTCTTGCTTGTCCCATAATCAGTTTACAGATATCCTCAGCAGAAAGAATAAACTTAACTGAAGAAGCTGCCTGAATATAAGCTTCAAAATCCAGATAAGGAGTCTTGTCTTCAGAATCGATACTGTAGCTTATGCCTGTACTTGCACCCCATTTTCCTTCCTTACTTTGCAAAGAGAAGGTAAGGTCAAAAGTATGCTTATCCTCCAGAACAGGCACATAAAGCCAGTTTGAATGCCAGAGAGCTGTAACAGCAAAAAGTTTATATTTATAAGTAATTTCAAAATCAGTTACAAAAGATTCACGCTCCTTCATTGAATATTCATAACAACCATTAACAAAAGTTGAATCATAAAGTGGCTCATAAATACCGTTTCCAAAAGCTGATGTCCTGTAATTTATATCCAGATTAGCAGAAAAACTTGATTTCAATGGAATCATCAAAGAAAATGACGAATACCAGTCTGATGATTCAGCAGGAACAAAGGAAAGCGCAGAGAAATTATATTCCTTTTCCAGTTCATTTATTTTATTCTGCCAGGACATTAATCCGCCTTCTACACTGATTTTAACTTTGCGGTCAGCAAAATAAACAGGAATAAAAGCCTGAATACCAATATCAAAAGGAATAAGGAATGAATTACCATTCAGATTGTCACCAATAACAAAATCCACATCGCCATAAGCCTTGATTAAATCGTTGGTCCAGGAAAAATCCGCACCAAACTGACCCCTGTTTGTCCTGTTGTTGAAGGAATATTCTCCTGCAATTCCAGTAGAAATATGCTCGTTATCCCATCGTAAAAAAAGTGACGGATTTAATTCAAAGGAAGCAGTTCTCTTTATCCATTCAGGGCAATCAAAGCTTTCAGAAGGATTATAGGTAAGCTCTGTAAATCTGTAATAAAAATCAGAAAAAACAAGAGAGCCGATTGAAAAACCATGCTTTAAGTTCCACAAAAAATCTACGCTTCCATTCAACTGATCTTGATTTATTGAAGAAACACTTTCGGCCTTTCCCTGCAAACCATTTCCAGCATCTTCATAATTTGCATTAAGATTAAGAGTAATGTTTTTGATTGAAAAAACTTTGTCCATTGAAATTGTAGTCTGATTGTTGTTGTAACCATCGGATAACTGGCTACCAACATAACCGGCCGCTGAATCATGGGACTAACTGATTTTAACTGGATTATCACCAAAAATCTTTGAAACAGAAAAATCACCGGTAAAAATTGCTGGATAACCGCCGCCAATTACACCTTCTGCATAAATCTGTCTCTGATTTGCATCATCCTGGGTTACCACTACTTCCTGATTCTGAATAATCTCAACTTCTGGCAATACAGGAACTATTTTTCCACTGTCTGCTGGAGTTTCAACCACATCAGAAAAATCCGGGAGTTCCAGCTCCAGTTCTTCAGTTGAAGTACCGTCAATAACTGTAGTTAAATCAGGCAATTCAATTTCCTGTGCAAAAAAACTAAAAGTACAGGCAAAAAAAGTCAAACCTAAAAATATAATAAATCTTTTCATAAAATCTAATCCTCCGCTAATGCAAGCTACTGCATTTATTTTACAATCGCCTTTACCCTTTCAGCCTGTTTTGACCCCGGATAAAGTTTTACCAGAAGCTGAGCTGTTGCCTTTGCATCTCCCTGCAAATCAGCTGCCATAAAGGCTTCTGCCGCTGAATATAAAGCTGCTGCTGCTTTACTACCCTTTGCTGAATCAGAATCTTCCGAAAGCCGGTAATATTCTGCCGCCTTTAAATACATTTGTGCAGATAATTTATTCTGCTCTGATTTTCTATAATAATTTGCAATAAAGTCTGCATTTCCTGCCATATAAAGGGCTTCATTTGCTTCCGATTGATTATTAAGTAAATCATTTGCAAGAGTAAAAGCCTTTTGTAAATCAGAATCATAACCGCTAGCAGCATAAAGCTGAACAAGTTCCGAACCGCTTATTCTTCCTTTGATTGTTGAAAGCTTTCCATTCTTTTCATATTCAGATTGTTTTTCTACAATTACACGGTCAGCCCCAGAAACTATCTGTTCAAGCTCCTTTATACGCAGATTTATTTCATCAGCCTCTGCCTGTTTAGGGAACTTTTTATAAATATCCCTTGCAATCTTTAAGGCAGAAGAATAATCATTTTGTGCATAATAGGCCTGAATAAGATTTTTTGAACCGTTATAAACATAAATGCTGTCAGGATACTGAGAAAGCAGGGTTGTATTCTGCATGATACAGCGGTTATAATCAGCTAAAAATAAACTACATTCGCCACTGAAATAATAGGCCGCATCAGAAAAACGCCCCTTTACATATTTGTAAATATATTTTGTAAAGCGTTCTTCAGCACTTTTATATTCCTTAACTGAATAATAGAGTTCTCCGCTATGGTACATGGCTTCTTCAGCAAGATCTTCGTTAGGATAATCCGTGTATATTTTTTCAAAAATCGAATCTGCCTTTACAAGCTCACTGGCTTTTTCATAAATAAGAGCAGTCTGGAACATTGCAGGAAGCTTGTATTCAGAACGTCCCTGTGCAAAAGGAGCAAGTTTTTCAGCAGCAAGATCATATTTTTCAAAATCCGCATAAATCTGCGAACAGAAAAGTGAGGCCTGATATTTTTGTGCCTGAGCTGGAACTTCTGCAATCAATTTTTCTGCACTTGAAACAGCTTTTGTATAATCACCGAGCATAATTCCTGCTCTTGCTGAAAGTTGATAAGCATCACAGACTAATTTTTTGCTGTGAGCATATTTTTTAGTATATTTATCAAAAGCGGAATAGGCTTCTTCATAATTTCCAGCTTTATAAGAAGAATAAGCCGAATAAAAAACAGCCATTGCTTTATCAGCATCTCCATCTTCACTTGCCGCAATAAAAGAATCAAAGGATTTTTTAGCAGCTACATAATTCTGTAAATTAAAATCTGCAATTCCAAGAATATAAAGCTGTTGAGGTAATTTTACATTTTGAACAAGCTCTTTTGCCTTTGACCAGTTTTTAAGATTACACAAAACCTTTGCATATTCAATGCGATTCTTGTCATCCAAAGCATTCTGTGTTTTCTGAGCTTTCTGGGAATAAAGATTTGAATAAAGCTTTTCGGCCTGTGAATATTTTTTCTCTTTTGCAAGAATTGAAGCATATAAAAGCTGATTTTCTAATACAGATAAATCTTTTGTAATAAGAGTTTCTGCTTTTTCGTAATTCAGATTTTTATAATAGGCCGAAGCTGCAATATAATAAACCTGGGAATCAGGATTTTCAATTTTTTCATAATTATTAAGGATAAAGCTCCAGTCGTTTTTACAAAAAGCCGCATAAATTAAAAGAGAATAATAAGAATCAAGGATATTTTTTGTCTGAGAATCTTTGATTTGCGCTTCAAGTCCGCTTAGCTTTTCAAAAACCTCTTCTGCTTTTTCTTTTTTTGTTTCTAAATCGCTGTCAGGTACCTGCTCAAGGTCAATTTTTGCCTGGTACAAGTGAATTATCAGATTTACAGAAGGAATATTTTTTTCTTGAGCATAGGAAAAACATTCTTTTGCCTTTGAAAAATCTCCCTCTTCATAAGAATCAATTCCAAGTCTTGTCCAGAAGTCAGCCAGGGTGTTGTCAGGATTGGCCTTAGAATTATTTATTTTTTCAAGGATTTCTGACGGTTCATTTTTAAGATTATTCTGTGACGAAATGATATAAGCTTTTTTTAAGGCAGTAACACTTATGTTTTCATTCTGATTTTCAATAAGCCCAAGATACAAATCATAAGCTTTTTGTGGATTTTTTGTCTGACTATAAGCATCGGCTGCATACATCGTTAAAAATGTGAAAACATCTTCATCAAAATCATTTTGATTAAGCTGCTCATACAAAGTAACAGTCTTGTTAAAGCGGGAAAGCTGCTCATAACAAACAAAAAGCTGCTGTAGGGTCTGGGCATAATCATGATGAGAATAAGCCTTTCCATTTTGAATTACATATTCCAAAGGAAGAACAGCTTTTTCAAACTGATTCATTTTAAAATAAGTTTTTGCCCCGTACAAAAGAGCTGCCGCATAATATTCATCATTTTTTTCTTTATGGGCAATTGAAGCTGATTTATAAAAAGCCTTTGCTGCCTTGGAATATTCAGCAGGATAATAGTAAGACAAGCCCAAAAGATAATAAACCCGGGAAAATCCTTCTGAACCAAAATGCATTTGCGGAATAAGATTGAGACAGGTTTGTTCAGCATTTGAATATTGTCCCAATTTTATAAAGGCTTCAGCTTTTAAAATCAAAGCTGGATTTATAAACACAGATTCCGGAAAATGCCTTTCTAAAAGTTCAGTTTTTTCTACTACGCCGGGATAATACTCTGTATTAAAATAGGAATTGATTTCATTATAAAGCGAAATCTCCGATTCGTTTGTTGAAATACCAGAAGCATAAAGCCGGAAAAAAACTGAAAAAAGTAAAACAAAAAATATCTTCTTCTTCATAAAATCCAAATCGAAATTATTTTATTGAATATGGATAAAACTCCTCTGCCGACCTTACTCGCGTAAGATAAACAAAATCATCCTGATAAAGCAGACAAAAATCCTCCAGTTTGATTGCTCTGCCATTCATGAAAACAAAGCAATTGAACAAACCGTTACTATCAAAATAAGGAAAAAATGCGACACATTCATTAAAAGCCTTTATTTCTGGCGAAACACTTCTGTCAGTTCCGCGGATTGCTCCAAAATAAAAGGTATCCGGCTCTGAAGCAGCAAGAAGATAGAGTAAAGATTTTAACACTTCCAGCTTATAGCCTGAATCATTTACAAAAGAAACATTATTAACAATGCCTTTTTCAGAAATTGAACCGGAAAATGGATTTATACAGACATCAACATCTGCCTGATTGTAAACATAATTTTTTTCGGTATAAACAGAAATAACGGCGCTTGAAAGATTGCGAATCCAGTCCAGCGCAAAAAAGAGATTATATTTTGTAGAAAGAACTCCCTGATAGCCGTTTTCTTTTACCTCGACGGTTTCTTTTATAAGAGGCTCGCGTTTCAGACGGCTTCCAGCAATCGGTTCAATAAGTCCGTCGGCAATCCACTTTACAAAGCCGGCAGAAGAAAGATAAAGATTTTGCTTCTGATTTTCTGCGACTACCGCTTCAAAAGGCTTTCCGTTAGTAATTCGGACAACCTTATCATTTTCATCATACATGGCATCCGGCGCATACATAATGGACGGAAGATTTTCCTTGATTACGGCACTCATCTGCAAAATGCTGTGATAATCACTCTTATTTGTAATGACATAATTCCAGGGCAAAATTGATTTTGTCACATTCAGAACATCTTCAAAGGAAGCTTTATAAAAAAGTTCAAAAGGAACGCCGCAAGGAATACTTCGCGAAACATAATTGTCAAAAATTACCATATCGGCAAAAGCGGTACGATTATGAGGTGAAAACTGAATGTAAACTTCACTGTTTAGCTTAAAATAATATCTGATTCTTATGGGTTTATTTGTTTTTTTATCTTTTATTAAAACCCAGCTGCCAGGATTATCGCCTGGAAAAACTTCTGTTTTTTGAGTTCTGGTCTCTTTATCCGAAATAATTTTAACATTGATTTCTGCGGCTGGAGAAACAAAAATATTATAAGTACTTTCGGATTCTTCAAGCCTTACCTGGAACTTTTGTCCTGCAGAATTGATATAAATCTCCTGAAGGTTATTGCGGATATTTTCCAAATCATTTTCAAACCAGTTTTCTACAAGCTTTGCCCTTATTTCTGAAGAATCTGGAATTCCCCAGGAATTATAGGCAGAAAAAACAGGAATCATTAATAAAGAGAAAATAATGGCCGCTAATAAACATTTCTTCATTTTTATACCTCTTTTGCAGGTTCTATGTCGGTTGCTCCTTCTGCATAACGAATTTCCGGTTTTACAAGAGAACCGTCTTTCATACGAATCAAGCCGTCTTTTGTTTCATCCGGATGTTTTCCAATCGGTGCATTAGAAAGCAAAAGCTTCAATCTGTTCAACTGATTTACCTCTGAACTACCCGGGTCATAATCAATTGCACTGATATTGGCATCAGGGAATCGGCGTCGCAATTCTTTTATCATACCTTTACCGGTTACATGGTTAGGCAGACAGGCAAAAGGCTGAACACAGGCAATACTTGGAGCCCCTTCATTGATTAATTCTACCATTTCTGCTGTTAAGAACCAACCTTCTCCCATCTGGTTACCAAGCTGTACTATATCATCGACACCTTTCATTAATTTATAAATTGATGACGGCGCTTCAAAACGCTTACTTCGCGAAAGTCGCCTCTTTATTTGCCTTCTGTACAATTCCAGCGCCCAGACAAAGAGTTTTGCCATGCGTTTTTTCTTTGCAGAGATTCCCAAATCATGATGTTTGATAATATCAACCGAGAAGGAATAGAAGAAAAAGTCTGCCAAATCAGGCATTACACATTCTGCACCTTCGCTTTCAATAGTTTTTACAATATGATTGTTTGCTGTCGGGTGGAATTTAACAAGGATTTCTCCAACAACACCAACTCTTGGCTTTTTGATTGGTTTTAATGGAAGATTGTCAAAATCCTTTATAATTCCATTTATCAACTTAATATACTGCTTGTGAGAAACATGTTTTGTAAACATTGCTTCTGCCTTATCATTCCATTTTTGATAAAGCTGATTTGCACTGCCCGGGACATCTTCGTAAGGACGGGTTCTATACAAAACTCGCATAAAGAGGTCACCAATCATCATAGCTTTGATTGCATTATCCAGAAGCGGCAGGGTAAACTTAAAGCCTGGATTTGATTCAAAGCCCTGGGCACTCATGCTTATTACAGGAATATGGCCCCAACCTGCATCGTTCAAGGCACGTCGGATAAAACCAATGTAATTTGTAGCACGGCAACCGCCACCAGTTTGAGTAATTACAAGAGAAACATGATCCAAATCATATTTTCCGCTTTCAAGGGCGGCAATCATCTGTCCTGCAACAAGAATTGACGGATAGCAGGCATCATTATTTACATATCTTAAACCGGCATCTACGGCTTTTGGGTCAACAGCATCAAGAATTACGAACCTGTAACCTGCTGATTCAAAGGCTTTTTGCAAAAGCTTAAAATGAATAGGCGACATCTGTGGGCCGATGATTGTATGGGTATACTTCATTTCTTTGGTAAATACAGCCCTGTGATAGGCCGCAGATTTTGGCGCAGGCTTTTTAGTTTGATTTCTTCGTCGCTCTTTAACAGCAGCAATCAGGGAACGGATTCTTATTCGGACTGCACCAAGATTGCTTCCTTCATCAATCTTAATGAGGGTGTACATTCTATTTTTGGCCCGTAAAATCTCATCAACCTGGTCGGCAGTAACGGCATCCAGACCGCAACCAAAAGAAGTAAGCTGAACTAATTCCAAATCAGGCATTTCGCTTACAAAGCTTGCGGCTCTGTACAAGCGGTTGTGATAGGTCCACTGGTCAATAATTCTAAGTGGTCGCTCAATATTTCCAAGATGGGCAAGAGAATCTTCGGTAAAGACTGCAAGATTCAGCCCGTTTATTAATTCAGGAATACCGTGATTGATTTCCGGGTCAAGATGATAAGGACGGCCAGCAAGAACAATTCCGCTTGCACCACGACGAATAATTTCTTCAAGGGCTTCTTCGCCGGCAATATGAACTTCTTCCTTAAAGGCTTCCTGCTCTTTCCAGGCAGCTTCTACTGCGGCACGGATTTTTTCTTTGTTTAATGTCGGGAAATGAGGCAAAAGCTCTTCGCAAAGACGGTCTGCAAGTTTATCTTTATCGTAAATCGGCAGGAAGGGATTCATATAAAGAATTGACGGATCCTGTCTTAATTCATCTACGTTATTTCTAAGAACTTCCGGATAAGAGGTTACGATAGGACAGTTGTAATGATTTCCGGCAGTAGGGTCTTCTACGCGTTCATAAGGAGCACAAGGATAGAAAATAAACTTAACGCCGCGCTGAATCAAACTTACAACATGACCGTGACTTATTTTTCCTGGATAACAAACTGATTCTGACGGAATAGTTTCCAGGCCTTTTTCGTAAACATTTCGGCTTGAACGCTGTGACAGAATTACACGGAAACCAAGTTCATTAAAGAAGGTAAACCACAATGGATAATTCTCGTACATATTCAGTACGCGAGGAATACCAACATCACCAAGAGGTGCATCTTCGGGTTTACGTGGTACATATTTGAAAAGGCGTTTGTACTTCCAGGCAAAAAGGTTTGGTAAAGGTCCGTTATCTTCGTCTTCATCCAGACCGGTATTCTTTTTGTTGCTGGCATCTATAACATGGCCTTCAATTTCTGCGCCGCGTTCACAACGGTTTCCTGTAATAAAGGTACGGGATTTTTCGCCGGTTGAGAAAGTATTTATTGTTAATAAACAGTTGTTCTGGCATTTTCCACAACGACGTAAATCCAAATCAACATGGAAATTTTCAAGCTGCTCAAGAGTTGCCAGAGAAGAATGAACCTCGTGGACAGTGCCTTCCGGTTCGCCAGGTTTTGGTGCCGTCAAATCACACCACTGGTCATAGGCAATCAACGCCGATCCATAAGCGCCCATGAGACCGGCCACATCTGGACGATAAACTTCTACACCGGCAATTTTTTCAAAAGCACGTAAAATTGCATCATTAAAGAAAGTTCCGCCCTGAACTACAACCTTTGAACCTATATCGCTGGCTTTTCTAAGTTTAATTACCTTAAAGAGGGCATTTTTAATTACAGAATAAGACAAGCCGGCAGCAATATCTGCAACAGAAGCGCCTTCTTTCTGAGCCTGCTTTACACGGCTGTTCATAAATACGGTACATCGACTTCCTAAATCTACAGGCTTTTCGGCCATTAAAGCGATTTTACCGAACTCTTTAACGTCCATGCCCATTGTATTGGCAAAGTTATCAAGGAAGGAACCACAACCGGAAGAACAAGCCTCGTTCAACTGAATTGAAACTATTGCTCCATCCTTCATTCTAAGGGCTTTCATATCCTGTCCACCAATATCCAGCAGGAATTCTACTCCCGGAACAAAAAAGTTAGCGGCTCTAAAATGGGTAATTGTTTCAACTTCCCCAGCATCTACACCAAAGGCAGCCTGAAATAAGGCTTCACCATAACCGGTAGAAACTGCCCGTCCGATATAAACATCTTCCGGCAAGAGTTTATACAAATCTTTAAGAACTTTTACCGCAAGTTCAACAGGATTTCCCTGATTGTGGGCATAAAAACTCCAGATAATTCGACCATCTTTATCAATTAAAACTGCTTTTGTTGTGGTTGAACCTGAATCCAAACCAAGAAAAACTGGTCCATGAGTTTTTCTTAATTCGCCCCGTCTTGCCTTCTGCTCGGAATGACGAACTTCAAATTCATCTAATTCTGCCTGATTTTTGAATAAAGGCTCAAGACGCTGAACTTCACTCAATTCTGCACCGACAAGATTTTTTAAGCTGTCTCTAAAATCCTGAATTGTCGGAAATTTGAAGTCGCTGTTATCACCTGAAAAAGAGCGTTCAGCGCTGTAGGCACAACCGGCAGCAACAAAAAGCTGGGAATTGTCTGGAACAATGATTTCATCATCTTTAAGCTTTAAGGTATCTATAAATCTAAAGCGCAGCTGGTCAAGGAAGTGGAGAGGTCCACCCAAAAAGGCAACATGACCACGGATTGGTTTTCCACAGGCAAGGCCCGAAATTGTCTGACTTACAACTGCCTGAAAAATAGATGCCGCAATATCTTCACGACGGGCGCCTTCGTTTATTAAAGGCTGAATATCAGTTTTTGCAAAAACACCACAGCGGGCCGCAATAGGATAAATCTGCTGGGCACCCTTTGCAAGTTCGTTTAAGCCCGTTGCATCGGTTTCAAGAAGGGCCGCCATCTGATCTATAAAAGCACCTGTACCACCGGCACAAGTACCATTCATTCTCTGTTCAACGCCACCACGGAAATATGTAATCTTGGCATCTTCACCACCAAGCTCAATTACAACATCAGTTTGAGGAATAAGTTTTTTTACAGAAGTTGTAGCCGCAATAACTTCCTGAATAAACGGAATATTAAGCCACTGAGAAACAGAAAGTCCGCCGGAACCGGTAACTTTTGCGCTTATTGTCTGATTTTCTCCTGCTTCTACCATAGGAGAAACAGTGTTTAAAGCTTCAGTTACTACAGAAATAATCGTATTTCTTATATCTGCACGATGCCTTTCATATGCGCTATATAGAATTTTGTCATCATCAGCTAAAATTACAACCTTTACAGTAGTTGAACCTACGTCAATTCCAAGTCTTAAAGGCTGAACTAATTTAGAAAAAACAGGGGTCTCGTTTTCCCTTTCTTTTGCATTAAAATCCATGTACATCCCTTGTTTTAAAAAGAGCCACGTATTATTCAGGACAGAAAAATACCAGCATATTATATCATAGAATATAGCTGTCATAGCTAAAATTTTCAAGTTATTTTTAATCTGCAAAACTGCTGAACTTCCATTATTCTTCCCACCAGGAACACACAAAATCTCACAAAAGATACAATCATGCAATTAAAACCCGTCAATTAAAAACTTGCATAAATATACAAGTGATTGTAAAATATAGAATAATTTTTCAAGTTTTGTGTAAAAGGAGTTTGCTATGGGAGAAAAGAAAAAGCTGTCTTTGGCCTCGTGGATTTTTATCGGGCTTATAGCAGGTATCATCGTTGGTTTTGCGTTTATAGGACATGTTGAAGCCGCAGAAAAGTACATAAAACCTTTTGGAACTTTATTCCTGAACCTTATTAAATTCATCGTAGTTCCGATTGTACTTTTTTCTATTATTTCCGGTGTCATTTCACTTGGAGATATAAAAAAAGTAGGCAGCATTGGCGTAAGGACAATCCTTTATTACATCTGTACAACTGCCGTTGCCGTTATTGTAGGTCTTGCTCTTGCAAATCTTTTCAAAGGTTTCTTTATCCAGATTTCTACAACAAATCTAAAATACACAGCAAAAGCTGCACCAAGCTTTATTGAAACAATTATAAATATTTTCCCAAAAAATATTATTGAACCAATGAGCGGAGCAATAATGCTTCAGATTATTGTAATTGCTCTGTTCTTCGGATTTGGAATTATCCTTGCAGGAGAAAAAGGCAAAGTTGCCGCTGATGTAATTCACAGTTTTAACGAAGTCTCAATGCAGATTATGGGGCTTATCATTAAATTAAGTCCTCTTGGCGTTTTCTGTCTGATTGTTCCTGTAATTGCAAAGAACGGGCCAAGCGTACTTGGAAGCATGGCAATGGTTCTTCTTGTAGCTTACATCGGCTACATTCTTCATACTTTGATTATCTATTCAGCCTCTGTAAGAGTTTTTGCACAGTTAAGCCCGTTTGCATTCTTTAAGAATATGATGCCTGCAATTGTTATGGCTTTCTCAAGTGCATCATCTGTAGGAACCTTACCGCTTAATATGGAATGTACTGAAAAAATGGGTGCAAAAAAAGAAATTGCAAGTTTTGTTCTTCCACTTGGAGCAACAATCAATATGGACGGAACTGCAATTTATCAGGGGGTCTGCACAATCTTTATTGCAAGCTGCTACGGAATTTCCTTATCATTAAGCCAGCAGCTGGTTGTAATTCTTACTGCAACACTTGCTTCAATCGGTACAGCAGGAGTTCCTGGGGCCGGAATGATTATGCTCGCAATGGTTTTACAGAGCGTTGGTCTTCCAACAGAAGGTATTGCACTTGTAGCCGGAATTGACCGTATTTTTGATATGGGAAGAACGGTTGTAAACATTACAGGCGACGCCGCATGTACAATGGTTGTTTCACACATGGAAAATAAATAATAATAAAAATAAATAAGACAGATGGCGGGATTTGCATTCGCAAATGCAAATCCCGCCATTTTTTTACAGTGCGGCACTAAA
>JAEEGH010018229.1_pt1 | contig 14864 bp, 10 predicted proteins | sample 9134181 | NCBI WGS metagenome assembly JAEEGH01 (sample SAMN16246544, study PRJNA631951) | gut metagenome | biome: gut microbiome; feature: rumen; material: DP-attached | host: Bos | place: Iran: Karaj | collected 2018-10 | reverse complement strand
GACCAGTATGGCTATACCTCCGACTCGGCTATGGGTATTGCGCTTATCTTTACGCTCTATGCCATCGTGACCATCTTGTCAATCGGTGGTGGCTATCTGCCGACATATTTTGTCGACAAGAAAGGCATGAATCCCTATCTGGGTCGTATGCGCGCCATGTTCATCTTTGCCTGCTTCCCCGTGCTGGGTCTTTTTGCTCAGCCTATGGGAGCCTATAGCGCTTGGTGGCCTGCAATCCTGATTGGCTTGCTCGGCGCTGGTCATCAGGCTTGGAGTGCCAATCTGTTCTCGACTATCGGTGACATGTTCCCCAAATCTACCATCGGTACGATTGTGGGTTTGGGCACGATGGCTGGCGGTATTGGTTCGATGTCCATCAACCTCGGAAGCGGAAAGTTCTTCGACTGGGCGGCTGCTCAGGGTGCTAACTTCCAGTTCTTCGGCTTCGAAGGCAAGCCCGCAGCCTATATGGTTGTATTCTGCATCTGCGCCGTAGCTTACCTCATCGGCTGGTGCATCATGAAGGCTCTCGTTCCTAAGTACAAGCCTATTGAGATTGATTAATAGCCTCTGACGGTCCAGGGCAGGAAGCCCTGCCGTTTGAGTGTTTCGACGAGCCCCTGGCTCATGGCGTCATTGTCCTTTCGCGTATAGCGGATGTCGGTGAAGACCTGAGCCAGGGTCTCTTTATTGTTGATACGCACAAACTCCAAGTTCTCAGGACGGTGCTCCTTGTCCTCGTAATATTTGTCGATGTCCATTGCCAGATAGTCATTGTAGGTCTCTTCGTGCACGAAACTCTCCATCGGCAGACGGTCGGATAGGGGAGGTTCTTCGTCAGGCCATCCTACGGTCAGCGTCGCTACGGGGAACGTCAGTTTGGGCAATTCCAGCAGGTCGATGATAGCCTGAGGCTGATACACCGTCGTTCCCAGATAGCAATAGCCCAGTCCTTCTTCGTCCATCAGGTTACACAGCGTCTGCGTGTACAACAGCGCATCTGTTGCCGCGTTGATGAACGACAGGAAATTGTCGTAGCCCGGCTCTGCGTTCCGGCATCGTGCCCACGTCGATGTGCGGTTGAAGTCTGCGCAAATGGTCAACACTACTGGAGCCTGCATCACCATCGGCTGGTTGAAGTGTACTGGTGCCAGCTTTGCCTTCATCTCTGGCGAACGTGTCACCACCACGCTGTACAGTTGGAGATTGCCCATTGTCTGCGTTCTGCTGGCCTCAGTCATGAGGCGGTTCAGGAGCTCTGCGCTCACTTCTTTGTCACTATATTGGCGAATGCTACGCCTGGTCATTAAGTTCTTCATATTACAAATCCTTTTATATTCCGCCTGCAAATATACACAATAAAATCGAAGTACGCAAGTAACTCCTGCAAATAAGTTTTAATTGACTTATTTCCATGGATAGATTTGCACCTCGTCACCTTACTGGCTGAACGGCGTTCTGCTCCCTGCTGTGTGGCCGACAGCAGGGAAGTGTCAAGCCGACAGCAGGGAGCAGAGTGTCAGTCTGCTGGGAAGGTGTCAGAGACAATACTCTTGGAGTAATCGAAAATACTCCAAGAGTATTCAAAATTTCTTTCGGAGTATTGAATTTAATGCCGGTAAACCTAAAGTTTTGTGGCGCTAAAGTCAAAGTTTAGCGGTAGTAAACTGCTAACCCGCTTCCCATGGTAGAAATCGTCAGGTACCTGATGCCAACAGCAATAGTCCTTCGTTCATTACCTGTTTTTTATTGACCATTCCATCACTTTGATGACCAGCGACATGTCGCAGTTTTTCAGGATCTCGACCATGCGGTCCTCGTCGAAGGAAATGCAGCCGCCGGTGTAGGGTTTCGAGCCTTTCACATGGATAAAGATGGCACTGCCTTTGGGATAGATGCACTCCGTTTGTTGTTAATCTGTTGGCAAAGATAGTGATTTTTGTTGAGATTACAAAATTTTGGAGTAGAAAAAACAAGTTTTCCTTTGGTTCTTTCGCTCGATTTGCACTATCTTTTCGCTTCGCGAGAAGGTACTCTCGCTCGAAAGAACAAAGAAAAATAAATTTTCCTTTGGTTCTTTGCTCGCTTATTCGTACCTTTGCAAGCAAAATTACAATAAGCGCGCGAAGAAGTATGATTAAGAATACGAACGAGACACTGACGGAATGGCTGGTCAGGACACTGGCAGCAGCCAGCCAACAGACGGAAACATCCCTAACGGAACAGCAGACAAAGAAGATGCTGGACAAGATGTTGGGTGCATTGACACCCAAAGAAAGCAAACAGTTGACAGCGGTTGCCGATGTAGCTGTGAAAGAACTGATGCACAACCAGCGTCCTGACGTTACGGAAGTCCGCCCGAAAGTGCTGGAGTGCGACGTGGTTCGTTTCCAAAACAACAAGGATAAATGGGTGGCGCTGGTAGGACTGCTCGACGGATATCCTTACGAAATATTCACTGGTCTTCAGGACGATGATGATGGTATCTTGTTGCCGAAGTCGGTGACGAAGGGCAAGATTATCAAACAGGTGAATGAAGACGGTACGAAGCGCTACGACTTCCAGTTTGAAAACACGCGTGGCTACAAGATTACCGTCGAAGGGCTGTCTGAGAAGTTCAATCCGGAATATTGGAACTACGCCAAGCTGATATCTGGTGTGCTTCGCTATCGGATGCCGCTGGAACACGTCATCAAGCTGGTGAGTTCGTTGCAGTTGCAATCGGAGAGCATCAACACGTGGAAAGTCGGCGTAGAGCGCGCGCTGAAGAAATATATAGATGGTTCGGATGACGGTGAGCAGTAATATCTTTCTGGACGAAGTACGCATTCACGCCTACCACGGGGTGATGCCTCAGGAGAATGAGGTAGGGCAGGACTTTCTGGTGTCTGCTCGCTGTGGTGTGGATATGACATCGGCCATGCAGTCCGACCAGTTGGAGTCGACGCTGGACTATAGTCTTTTGTACCGTCTGATAGAAGAAGAAATGCACAAGACGTCGCAGTTGCTGGAGCATGTCGCAGGACGTATAGCCGACCGCGTGTTTGCCGAATTTCCGAAAGTGACGTCGCTGGACCTGAGAATAACAAAATTAAATCCGCCCTTAGGAAGCGACTGCAAAGGGGCTGGAGTGGAATTGCATATAACAAAAGATTGATGAGGATACGATTACTGATATTGATGCTGATGATGACAGTGACGATGGTTGCTGCCAACAAGAAATTTACGCTGGTGATTGATGCCGGACACGGAGGCAACGATGCCGGCGCCATAGGAAAAATTACGAAAGAGAAACATATCAACCTAAACGTCGCATTGGCCTTCGGACGGCTGGTGGAGCGCAATTGCAGCGACGTGAAGGTTATCTATACGCGCAAGACGGATGTTTTCATTCCCTTACACACGCGCGCGGACATTGCTAATAAAAATAAGGCCGACCTCTTTATCTCCATCCATACGAACGCATTGCCCAAGGGACATATTTCGCGAGGCATCGAGACCTACACGCTGGGTATGCACCGTGCGGCAGACAATCTGGAGGTGGCTAAGCGCGAGAACGAGGTCATTCTCTACGAGAAGGACTACAAGCAGCGCTATCAGGGCTTCGACCCAAACTCGTCGGAGAGCTACATCATGTTTGAATTCATCCAGGACCACAACATGGCGCAGAGTGTCGATCTGGCGAAATTCGTGCAGAAACGCATCTGTGCGTCAGCAGGCCGTCAGAACAAAGGTGTGAAGCAGGCCGGATTCCTCGTGTTGCGCGAGACGTCGATGCCGAGCTGCCTCATAGAACTTGGATTTATCTCTACTCCCGACGAGGAGCAATTCCTGCACTCTACGGATGGTGTGAACCGTCTGGCACAAGGCATCTATCAGGCTTTTCTGGACTATAAGAAAAAGAATTACGGAGGTATTACGGTACCGCTGAAGGCCGAGCCGAAGCAGGAAGTCGAGATTCCGACTGTTGTGCCAAAGAAGGAAGAATCCAAGAAAGTGGAACCCAAGAAGCCTGAACCAACAGTCGTCGTGCCTATAGAACAACCTGTTTCCGACGTCAAAGTCGACGAACAGCCTGCCGAGACTCCTGACACTGTTGCTGCAACACCTTCGAAGCCCGTTGCAACACCGTCTGCGCCTGCAACATCCGCTTCACCAGCTACGTCGTCAGCCCCAGTCTTCAAGGTTCAGATTTTGGTCTCAAGTACGAAGCTGAAGGCTAACGACCCCCGTCTGAAAGGACAGTCTGCCGACTGTTATCAGGAAGGCGGAATGTATAAATATACTGTTGGTGCATCCGAAAACTACAACGAGATTTACCAGCTTCGTAAAACGTTGGCAGCGACGTTCCCACAGTGTTTCATCATTGCTTTCAAGGATGGTGTAAGGACGGACGTCCAGAAGGCCATACAGGAATATAGAAATAGAAACAAAAAGAAATAACGCGTTATGAAGTTCTTTACAAAAGAGGTGAAAATAGCTTTGGTGGCCATCTTGGGCATCGTGGTGTTGTACTACGGACTGACATTCCTGAAGGGGCTCACTGTGTTTGCCAATGACGACTCCTATTACGTAACGTTTACGGATGTCAGTGGCGTCTCAGCTTCTACACCAGTCTATGCTAATGGCTATAGGGTGGGTGTCATCAAGGACATTGAGTATAACTACGATCCTCAGGGTAAGATTGTGGCCGTGATGGGACTCGACAAGGAAATGCGACTGCCACAGGGCTCGCATGCCGAGATTTCCAGCGACCTGCTGGGCAACATCAAGATAAACCTCATACTGGGTGAAGACCCCATTCACATGGTTGCTAAGGGCGATACCATTAGCGGTAGTGCTGAACAGGGCATTATGGGCAAACTGGGTGGGATGGTGCCCGCCATCGAGGCCATGATGCCGAAACTCGACAGCATTATGACCAGTCTGAACATCCTGCTAGCCGACCCCGCCTTGCGTCAGACGCTGCATAATGTCGAGGGTATGACCGACAATCTCAATGCCACCAGCCGCGAGTTGCGCACGCTGTCGGCATCGCTCAACCGCGAGATGCCTACCATGATGCAGAAAGCAAACGGGGTGCTTGACAATACCCAGCAGTTGACGGGTAACCTGGCAGCCATTGATGTGGCATCGATGATGGCCGGCGTCAACCAGACACTGGCAAACGTCAACGAGATGACGCGTAAGTTGAACAGCAATGAAGGTACGCTTGGCCTGCTGATGCGCGATCCTACGCTTTATAACAATATGGCGGCAACGATGGCTTCAGCCGACTCGCTGATGATTGACCTGAAAGCTCATCCGAAACGCTACGTCCACTTCTCGATTTTCGGAAAGAAAGATAAATAAAAATTCTTCTCAATTTTTAATTTGTCTAAATAGTGTGAATGTGCAAATACTTTCCATGTAGAATAATGCAAGTGCTTGATATAGCCCACTTTCGGATACCTAAAAATACTATTGCTGCATAGGATATCGTTTGTGTGCATGAATCGTGCAATTGATTGAATTACAAGTGCTTGGAATTTTGCAAGAGGGGTGTGAATATAATAACATTGTAAAAACGTCATAAAGTACGATAAACAAGCGAGTTACGCGACTTTTCCCTTTTTTTGATTAAAAATACGGATTTGCATAATTCAAAAAAAATAGCGACCTTTGCAATCGAAATCATTATTAACCGCATTAAAGGAATTTATTAAAAGAACAACGATCGCCGTATGGAAATGAATCCAAAGGCGCTTTGGGACAACTGCCTTCAACTCATCAAGGACAACGTCACGGAGCAGCAATTCAGAACATGGTTCGCGCCAATCGTCTTCGAACAATACGACGAAGACAGCCGGACTCTCCTCGTGCAGGTACCGAGCAGGTATGTGTATGAGTATCTGGAGCAGCACTACGTCAACCTGTTGAGTAAGGTGTTGTGTCGTTGTTTTGGCAATAGCGTACAGCTCAACTATCGTATCGTGGTCGACCAGCAGCATAAGCTGACTGTCGATGAAGAGGGTAGTGAGCCCGTTGCTATTGATACCCCCGTGGCTCGTCAGGGCATCAATAAGTCGCCAACCCTTCTTGATGCCGCCACGCCTCAGGATCTCGACCCGCAGCTCGACCTCCATAAGACGTTCCAAAGTTTCATCGAGGGAGCCTCCAACAAATTGCCGCGCACTGTCGGCATGACCATTGCAGAGCATCCGGGCAAGTCTACCTTCAATCCCTTCTTTGTCTATGGACCATCGGGTTGTGGCAAGACGCACCTCATCAATGCCATTGGCGTGCGTTGTAAAGAGATGTACCCACGCAGGCGTGTACTATATGTCTCTGCACGTCTGTTCCAAGTGCAGTTTACCGATGCTACCCGCCAGAATACTGTCAACGACTTCATCCGTTTCTACCAGAGCATCGATGTGCTTATTGTCGACGACATTCAGGAGTGGGCTACCGCTACGAAGACCCTCGACACATTCTTCCACATCTTCGACCACCTGTTCCGTCTGGGCAAGCAGATTATCCTTGCCTCCGACCGTCCTCCCGTCGACTTGCAGGGTGTGAAGGACCGTCTGCTCACGCGTTTTGCCTGCGGACTCATTGCCGAGCTCGAACAGCCCAACGTACAGTTGTGTAAGGACATCCTCAATGCCAAGTGCCGTCGCGACGGACTGAAGATAGCCGATGACGTCATAGAGTATATCGCCGAGACTGCCAACGGCTCTGTGCGCGACCTTGAGGGAGTCATCAATTCCCTGTTGGCCTATTCCGTCGTCTACAACACCAATGTTGACCTCCGTCTGGCCCAGCGCGTTATCCAGCGTGCCGTCAAGGTTGACAACAAACCGCTCACCGTTGACGACATTCTTGAGAAGGTCTGCGGCCACTATGGTGTCGAACAGAAGAGCATCTTCAGCCGTTCACGCAAGCGCGACTATGTTATTGTCCGTCAGGTGTCCATGTATCTTGCACAGAAATACACCAAGATGCCTGCTGGCCGCATCGGACAACTCATTGGAGGTCGCGATCACAGCACTGTCATTCACAGCTGCTCCACCATCGAACAGCGTCTGAAGGTCGACAAGGCGTTCAAGGATGAACTTGCCAGCATCGAGAACTCATTCCGTCTCAAAAAGTAGCATTTTTGCGAAAAACTTATCCAAATGTTTGGTAGTTTCACAGAAAAACCGTACTTTTGCAACGAAGTACGGACATCTGTCGTGCAATAGGAAACAAATAAATTACTAATTAATAACAAAAACAAATTGATTATGAAGAAAATTTTTACGCTTGTTAGCATGGCTTTCATCGCCATGAGTGTTAATGCCCAGACTGAGGAGTCTTACGTTGCTGTTGATGCCGACGGCAACATGAGTGCTGAGTATGCCTCCGTTATCGACGAGAACAGTGTGGCTACTAATGTTGAGAACGGAAATTCTGTGGTGAAGTTCAGTACAACCAATGTTTCAGTTGAGGCTGTGGGTTCTGCCGTACCTGCCGACAAGAAAGATCCCGAAGATCCTACGGTAAGTCTGGGGCAGGATATTACCGTCGGTGCGCTGATTGATGAAACCCTGCACCTTTACGAGCTGCTATCTATCAATTCAACTGATCCTATCAAGTGGGAAAAGAAGAACCAGGGCGACATTAATTTCTCATATATTGCCGGAACGGGCGTTCCTGCTGTGTCGATGGTTGCCGAGGAGATTTACACCGATGGTGAGGCTACAGGCAAATATCGCGTTGTCTATACGACTTTCGACCCTGAAAAGGGCGGTGAGCCCAAGAGCGGTCTTTACTACAAGTTTACCAGCAAGGTTGATGGCGCGCTGAAAGTAGGTATTTGGGCAAATAAGGGCAACCGTCTGACCCTCTTGGTAGATAGCGAAACCAAGGCATGCAGCCAGTATCTTGTAGAGGGCTACATCAATGGCCAAACTTGGAAGGAAGAAGACGTTGAAGCAGGTTTGTGTACTGCTGATCAGGTTGGTCAGAAGAAGTGGCTGTCGAATGATGCAATTCGTGCCTTAGGCAGCGAAGACAAACCTTGGGTGATTGGTGCTGGCAACCAGCCTTTCTGGGGTAATGTCGTCATTGATGCCAAGGCTGGTAAGACCTACTGGTTGTTCCAGAGCAATTCTCAGATTGGTTTCCAGAAGTACACCTTCTATCCTGGCAAGAGCAAGGAGGAGGTTATTGATACTGTCACGGGTGTTGAGTCCATCAAGACCTTTACCGAGAAGGCTAACGGTGCTTGCTACAATCTCGCTGGTCAGAAGGTCGACAGCGCCTATAAGGGTGTTGTCATCCAGAATGGCAAGAAGATGATTCAGAAGTAATCATACTTTTTAGGTAATATATAAAGTGGCGATTCCCATTGGAGTCGCCATTTATTTTACTGCTCAAACGATACGTTGCCCTGCGTTAAATACACTCATTGGTTACGTGCACGCGCGTCGTACGTCTTTATAAAAAAGACAAAACAAATTACTAAAAATGAATATGAAGAAGCAAATCATGATGTTGATGGCTGTATTGCTGGTATCAGCAACAGCAATTGCTGTAACCTCACTGCCAGGAGTGAACTCTAACACCTTTCATCTTTCAGTCTCTATTGACCCTGAAAATGCTGGTTCTGTAGACCGTCCTGAACGTGATATTGTTGCTGGCGGTAAGGCAACATTTACGGCAACAGCCAATCCGGGCTTTGGCTTTAATGGCTGGTATGTTAATGGCGAGTTGGTCTCAACTGCAAATCCTTATCAGTTTACAAACATTCAAAGCGATATGAATATCGTTGCGAAGTTCAATTCACTTGCAGCTAGTGTCCTAACATGTAGTGTAAAGCCTGGCTGTGAAGGTATGGGAACGGTCACAGTAAGTCCAGAGGGAACGGTCAGTGGTAATTCTCATACGCTTACTACTGGTACTTCGGTAACCCTGAAGGCCACGCCTGCTACAGGTCATGAGTTCGTGCGTTGGGAAGATGGAACGGGAGCGACCGTATCTACCAATAGCAGTTATACCTTTACTATAATGAATGATATGACACTGTACGCTGTGTTCCAGAAGCTAGAGAACTACAACCCTGACCTCATCAGTTTCCCTGGCGCTGAGGGCTACGGGCGCTTTACTACTGGTGGACGCGCCATCGACAGCCGAGGCTCGAAGGTCTATTACGTCACCCGCCTGGACGATTCGAATGAGGAAGGTACCTTCCGCTGGGCATGTACCACAGGCGACGATACGCCTCGTACCATTCTCTTCAAGGTGGCAGGCACAATCTATCTTACCTCGCGATTCTCAGTGAAACCAAATACCACCATCGCTGGTCAGACGGCTCCAGGCGGGGGTATCTGTCTGGCAGGCTATCAGCTGAAGCTGCAGTCGAACAGCATTGTGCGCCATATTCGTTTCCGTGCTGGCGACCTGCCCAACAAGAGTATGTCGATGCTCGACGTGGAGAATGTAAAGAATATCGTCCTTGATCATTGCACCTTCGCATGGTCTATGGAGGAGAACCTAACGATGTACGACTGCGACTATACCACCGTCCAGTGGTGTATTTTCTCGGAGGGGCTCTACGACTCCCGCAACTCAAAGGGTGCCCGTGCCTACGCAGCCCAGTGGGGTGGCGAGCATGGTACGATGCACCATTGTCTCATCTCCAACTGCAACAACCGTACACCGCGTTTCAATGGTGTGCGTGCCAGCACCAACGACCGTCATGTTGATAATGAGTTCGTCAATAACGTCATCTTCAACTGGGGCAAGCCCAATAGCCTCTATGGTGGTGAGAACGATAAAAGCTGCAACGGATACAACCGTACCTATATGATTAACAACTACTTCCGTCCTGGTCCCACGACGAAGAACAATACCTCTGGCAGTCGCTACTTCGTAGGCGCCTCCAGCAGCAATGGCGTGGGTCAGTGGATGCTCAAGGGCAATAAGTTTGAAACGGGCAGCAAGTGGGCGCCCACCAGCAACATATGGAAAGATGAGGTGCTGGAGAAGGTGAATGCCGACAACCTGTATGGCTTTGTCAGCAACAGTTCGGAGCGCGCTTTGAATCTGGAAGGTGTGGGTAACTCGCAGGCTACTTATGATGCCTATGTGCTGCAGGATCCGGTAGAGTGGAGTGGACTGGTCTATGAATCTGCCGACGAGGCTTATGCCAAGGTGGTGACGCAGGCTGGAGCCTCGTTGCCTCACTATGATGAGGTGGATGCTCGCATTCTGGCTGAGGCCGCTGGTACGATAGATCCGCAGTTTGCAGGACGTACGGAGACGGGTAGTCTCTCGCGTGGCATGGGAATCATTAACTCGCCTACTGACATCACACTACAGTCGCACGATGAGTTTGTAGCACTCTACGAGGGTGATAATGCTGCTGACAACAAGGAAATCGATGTCGCCTGCTTTCCTCGACTGCAAATGGACAGCTACGATTGTGCTGTTGTCGATACAGATGGCGACGGACTGCCTGATGCCTATGAGACTGAGGTGGGTCTGAATCCCAACGATGCCTCTGATGGCGGAAAGCTCACCGTTAGTGGCTACTCCAATCTGGAGGTGTTCCTGAATGGTGTGGCTGACGGGCAGATAGATGCTACCCAGTATACCAAGCACCAGCCTGAAGAGCAGCTGTCTTTCGACCGTATATGGAGAGTCTGCAAGGAACCTACACCTGAGAACAATGTCAATGTCGTGACCACCGTGCAGGAGGCTGTCAATCTGGCTCCAGAGGGTAGCATCATCATGATCTATCCTGGTGTCTACGACGAGCATGTGCAGATAGATAAGCCCAACCTCCACCTGATGGGAGTGTCGAAGCAAAACACCATCATTACGGGCAGCCGTCTCTATAACGACAACGGCGGCTCCGTGGACAACAATGCCACCGTCAACGTGACGGCCAGCGATGTGTCGTTCAGCAGTCTGACCATCCGCAACACCCGCAAGAACGAGGGGCAGGCGCTGGCACTCTATACCAAGGGCGACCGCATTGTGCTGACTGACTGCAATCTGGAGGGCTGGCAGGATACTTACCGTACCGGTTCGCGTGGTCAGCGCCACCTGGTGCGTAACTGCAAGATTTCGGGAAAGACCGACTTCATCTATAATGACGGTGAGGTTTTCTTCGACAGCGACACGCTGCATGTGCTGGAGAGCGGCTATATTGTAGCACCGTCGCATATCGCCCCTTACTACGGCTATGTGTTCCGAAACTGCGTAGTTACCACGGCCAAGGCCGGAACGGCAACCTATCTGGGCCGTCCCTGGGGAGACACCCCCAAGGTCAGTTTCATCAATACTCGCCTGACCGACGGCATCAGCATCTATCCGCAGGGCTGGCACGACATGGGTGGCCTGCCCATCCAGATGGCCGAATACAATACGACGGATGCCAGCGGACAGGCTGTGGATCTCAGCCAGCGCAAGACATTGTTCACGGCTGACGGCAAGACGGCCAGCAGCAAGGCCGTGCTCGGCAAGCTGGAAGCTGACTGCTACAAGCTCGACCATGTGTTGCAAGGCTCTGACGAGTGGGATGCCGACTGGCAGGGCTTTACGCTGCCCGCTCCCGTGCTGACCAGTTTTGGTGGGATTACTCATTGGCGTGATGACACGGGTTTTGCCCAGGGCTATGTGGTCACCACCGCAGAAGGAAAGGTATGGTTTACAATGGATCCTTCCTATATCAATGCGATGGAGCCTATCACCGTCCGGGCTTTCAGCCGCTATGGCGTGCTGAGCGAGCCTGCCTATTTCGACCAGACCACGGGCATTCGTGCCACAACGACGAATGCTGAGGTGATCAGCCGTCAGTTCTATACTGCCGACGGGCGTCAGGTCAACCGTTTGCAGCATGGTGTGACCATCGTCCGCGAAACGTTGTCCGACGGCACGACAAGAACGACGAAGATAACGGCTAAATAAGGAATTACGCCAGGCGTTTCAGTAGTTCGATGAGTACGCGCCAGATGTCGTCGACGGTCGAGAGTTCGACGCGCTCACTGGTGGAGTGGGGTTCGACGATGCGCGGTCCGATGCTGGCCATCTGGATGCCGGGATAGTGACGGACGAAGAATCCTGCCTCCAATACGAAATGCATGGCCACCATGCGTGGACGCCATCCTAAGACGTCTTGGAAGGTGTTGCTGGTGAGTTGCAGGAATGGCGACTGCTGGTCTTCCTGCCATGCTGGTGCCGACATGATGGTCTCGCTGTGTCCGCCGTTTTCTGCAAATACGCTGGCGATATCGTTGCTCAAGGCAGCCATCTCGCTGTCGATGAAACTGCGCGTGTGGGTAGAGATGAAGATGTTGTCCTGTTCGGTTTCTACTCGTCCTACGTTGTTGGACGTCTCCACCGTTCCCGGCATCGTGTCGCTCATCTTGACAACACCCTGTGGAATCTGTTCCAGACAGCGCATGAGCGCCTCGAAGGCCTCGCGACTGATGACCGTCTCCTGACGTTCGCACTTGCTGATAACGCAACGGATGTTGGGGTCGGCGTCACCATATTCCTCGCGCAACCATTGGTTCATCATCTCTTCCTGTTGTTTTACAAACTCAGAACCCTCGCCCGAAGGAATGGTCAGCACGATTTCGGCTGAAGAGGCTATGGACGCGTTGGCCTCACCAATAGTGATAGAAGCTACGTCGAAGTCGTATTCGTTATAGATGGCCGCAAGCACAGCCCACGCAGGCACGACAGCACTACAGCGACCCTTGTTGATGTCGACACCCGAATGTCCGCCCAGTCCGCCTTCGAACCGAATGCTGTACCAGCGGCGCTTGCCTCCAGGTGCTTCCGTGCGTCCAGCAGGTATGCGATGGAATTGCAGACAGGCTCCTGCAGCTCCGGTAGTGATGGTGTCGTAGTCCTCGGAGTCGAGGTTGATGACCTTACGGCCCCGTAGGAAGTCACTGCTCAGTTGTGAGGCGCCCGACATGCCGTCTTCCTCGTTGGTGGTGGTGATGACCTCCATCGGTCCGTGGACAATGTCGTTGCTCTCCAGCACGGCGAGAGCCATCGACAGTCCGATGCCGTTGTCGGCGCCCAGCGACGTGCCGCGGGCCTTCATCCAGCCATCTTCGACGTAGGCTTGTATAGGGTCATTCAGCGGGTCGCTCATACCTACGCAGACCATGTCCATGTGGTTGAGCAGCACGATGGGTTCGGCTCCTTCGTGGCCTGGTGTAGCGGGTTTGCTGATGACTACGCAGTTCTCTTTGTCGCGCTTATACGTCAGGCCGAGACGTTCGGCAAACTGGCAAAGATAGTCGGCCACGCGCTCTTCGTGGTGTGACGGGCGTGGAATCTGGTTCAGTTCCTTGAATATCTGGAACACGCGTTTTGTTGTAGGTGTCATATCTGCTAGGTTGTGGTGACCCCGTTGGGATTCAAACCCAAGACCTTCAGAACCGGAATCTGACGCTCTATTCAGCTAAGCTACGGGGCCTGATACTAAATAGTATCTTTACAAAAACGACTGCAAAGGTACGATTTTTAATTGATAATTGATAATTGGCAATTGATAATTATGATTTGTTAACAAGAACGGTTCTTAGTGCAAATCGTTAGTAAAAATCAAGAATAACTATCATTTTGCAAAAATATTTGGAGATTTTGCTTGCAATTTAATATTTATTGTGTATCTTTGCACGCAAATTTGAAAATTACAAGGAAATGAGTCAACTGATTACCCCCATTGATTACAAATCCCTGCTCGACATGAAACAGACTGAGCAGGGTATTAAACTGATTAAGGAATTCTTTCAGCAGAACATATCTACCGAGTTGCGTCTTCGTCGTGTGACAGCCCCGTTGTTTGTGCTTCAGGGACTGGGAATCAACGACGACCTGAATGGTGTTGAGCGTGCCGTGACGTTCCCTATCAAGGACTTGGGTGATGCCAGGGCTGAGGTGGTGCATTCACTGGCCAAGTGGAAACGCCTGTCGCTGGCCGAGTACAAGATAGAACCAGGCTATGGCATCTATACTGATATGAACGCCACCCGTGCTGACGAGGAGTTGGACAACCTGCATTCACTGTATGTGGACCAGTGGGACTGGGAGGCTGTGATTACGAAGGAACAGCGCACGATTAGCTATCTGAAGAATGTGGTAGAGCGCATCTATGCTGCCATCCGCAGGACGGAGTATCTGACCTGTGAGACCTATCCGCAGATTAAGCCCTTCCTGCCTGAAAAGATTCATTTTATCCATGCTGAGGAGTTGCTGCAGATGTATCCCGACAAGACACCGAAGGAGCGCGAGGATGCCATCTGCGAGAAGTATGGTGCCGTATTTATTATAGGTATTGGCGGCAAGCTGTCGAACGGTGAGAAGCACGACGGTCGTGCACCAGACTATGACGACTGGAGTACCGTTGGTGAGAATGGCCTTGAGGGCTTGAACGGCGACATCCTGATATGGTATCCCGTGTTGGGCCGTTCGTTCGAACTGTCCTCAATGGGTATCCGTGTGGATAAGGAGAGCCTGTTGCGCCAGTTGAAGATTGAGGGCAAGGAAGAGCGCAAGAGCCTGTATTTCCATCAGAAACTGTTGAACGACGAGTTGCCTCTGTCAATAGGTGGTGGTATCGGTCAGAGCCGTCTGTGTATGGTGATGTTGCACAAAGGTCACATCGGTGAAATCCAAGCAAGCATTTGGCCCGACGAGATGCGTGCCGAATGTAAAAAACTCGGAATGCCGCTGATCTAAGCCAGATTCAAATCGAATATTTCCCTCAGTTTAGCTACTGAGGGATTTTCTTTCTCCATCAGTTCGTATTGTTCGCGACGCGTGAGGATGCGTTCGCCTTTTTTGTGCTCAGCCACGCGCAGGGTGAGGGTGAT
>JAEEGH010018228.1_pt1 | contig 14864 bp, 19 predicted proteins | sample 9134181 | NCBI WGS metagenome assembly JAEEGH01 (sample SAMN16246544, study PRJNA631951) | gut metagenome | biome: gut microbiome; feature: rumen; material: DP-attached | host: Bos | place: Iran: Karaj | collected 2018-10 | reverse complement strand
TGTGCTATAGGTAATTCCTTAATCTTCCCGATAACCCCTTATCGTTCCCCACAAGTAATGTTGTCATATTCCTTGTTGTACCTTGTTATCGGAGATTTAAGTGCTGTCACTTTGATGTCCGGTGCTACATCTCTGATCAAGCCTTTGGTTTATGACTCAAAAAAGAGTCATTCTTGAATCTGATTTTTCAGATGCAAAAACGACTCTTTGTAGTCAATTTTTATTGCAAGCTTGAACTTCACTCCTTGTTAAACCCGAAGGTTTCCTTTTCTGCTGCTACATTTTTGCTGTCAAAAGGATGGTTCATGCTTGTAAACCCGCATGGTTGCTTGGTTTATCACTTCATGCTTTTAAGTGTCGGGATTTTTGCGAGTTACCGCACTTCCCGATACTGTATATACGTTTCAAGCCAGACAATTACATTTTTGACTTGCACTTCATGCTACTTTGAAACACTACGTTAACGGCTTCATTTTGCTGTATTCGTGCTGTCACAAATTTGCGGTTGTGATTATGGCTCATAAAATGAGTCATTTTTGATGCTGTTTGTTTTGCCGGAGATTCAAAACCTTTTTTGCTATCCTGATGAATGGTTGCTGTCATTTGCTGTCAAAAAATATGTCAAATCAATTTGCTGTCAAAACCGCTCTGCGATTTAAAAAGTATCATCCATACTGTCAGATAGCAATCCCATTACTTCATTGTTCTTTTCTTCACTTGCATCTGCATATATATCCATTGTAGTCTCTACACTCTTATGTCCCATGATCGAGGTAATGACTTTAAGGTTCGTACATACTTCAACAAGTCTTGTAGCAAATGTATGCCTACATATATGAAGTGAAAAATCCGGGAGCAGGAATGGGTCTCTCTTCTCCTTTAATGCACGCTTTTCTTCCTCCGCATTGTAGTGTGCGACAATGCATTTGATCTCGCGATTAAGAGTCTGTGGATTATGAACCGTTGAATACTTATTTAGGAATACAAAGTTTGTAAGTCCATCAATCTCAGGCTGCTCATATTCACATCCTTCAAGTTCTTCCTTTGCCATTTCGAATGCAAGCTTTACCGAGTCAAGCATTGGTATGACTCTTATTCCAGCCTCAGTCTTTGGTCTGTGAACATGCATCCTGGAAAGCTTCTCGCCTCTTTTTTTGTAGTATGACAATGTATGATTGACGTTGATTGTACGCTTCTCCATATCAATGTCATCCCAGGTAAGGCCTACAAATTCTCCCGCCCTTAAGCCTGTTCCAAAAAGAACTACGAAGACTGGCCACCATGAGCAGAATATAGGATGTGATGCTACATATCCCATAAACGTTCTAAGCTGATCCTTAGTAAGCGCATCTCTTGAGTTCCTATTCTTTCCTCCGCACTTACATACCTCAGCCATTGCACCATCAGTGGGATTTTTCCGGATTATATCGTCTCTTACTGCCATCTGAAATGTTGGATGTAAAAGACAATGCACATTATCAAGCGTTGCTAGCTCAATGTCGTCTTCCTTAAGCAGTTTCAAATAAAACTGCATAATATCTGAGAACTTGAAACTTGATATAAGCTTACCTCCGATAGTGTTTCTCACAAAATGGTCATACATGTAATAGTACCCTTTTTCAGAGGAACCGCGAAGACCATATTTAGTTTTCATGTATCTGTCGAATGTTGCATTAAGGGTTGCTGTCTTTCTCTGGTACAGATCAAGTCCATCAAGTAGATCTCTCTGGATTTCTTCTTCCTTTTCTCTAAGCGAAAGAAGGTCCCGGTCATATATGTACCGTCTTCTTCCAAGAGCATCTGAATAGGAGAAGCAGAATCGCCCATCACTCTTCCGGACAAACTCACCTTTCTTCAACCTTCGACCCCTATTGTCTTTTCTTGCTTCCATATAATCTCCTAATTAATATAGAAGACATGGCATGCTCAAACATAGGGCTTCATCACTTATAATTATGACTCTGATTCTTTGATAAAGCAATCTATTTTCATGGCATGTCATGTCTTATAACACCGCTGTTGACTCGTTTTAGCATGCTGGGCTTGTGTCAAAATATTTCTTCATTCTGGCATAGTTATAATAAACAGCCCCATCTACTTTTCTCTGTGCATCACATGCATTTGCAATCTTTCTTACTGTATCTTCACAGCAGTTAAACTTAAACATGGCCTGATCAATTCTGATATAATCAGGTTCCCCAAATTCTCTTGGTCTTTTTAATCTTCCCATAGCTCATGCTCCTATCTTTAACTCAATTTCCACTTCATCACTGAAGTATTTTTGTTCCAGAAACAGCATGGCTCCTTCTTTGACTATTTTCTTGGTACGCTTAATCCTGGACTTCACAGCTTCCGGAGAAAGATTCACATCATCAGCAATGGTAAAAAAGCTTTCTCTTTCCACTATGTATCTTTCAAGGAAGATTCGCTCATCATCATCCAGGCTTTCCACCTGGCTGCATACAATCTCGTAGTCGTCTCTCATATCGAGCAGTGTCTTAATCTCCGCTCTGTGTATGAAATATTCTTCGGAGCCTTTAAGTGCTGTGTTGTAATCCCCCTCATGGATTGCTTCCTGTATGGAAACATTCTCAACCGCAGTATTTGCAGTTACATCACTTATATTTGATGTCTGGACCCTCACGCCCAGCTCTCCATTTTCCCTGCGTCTCTTATGCTCACGTTCATTTCTGATCACAATGCTGAGACACTTCTCATAACCATCAACCAGCTTGTTGAACCTTGCATAGTTACGCAGGATTATATCCACTCTGGTATCTATGTCAGCTCTTCGATATTTGTCTACAATACTTTGCACTACAGCCATAAATCCCCCTCTCTGGAAAGCCTGTAACAATCAATAATTGTAACCCCATCTACTATCTTAAACCGCATAAACACAGAGCTTCAACGTCATTATCGTGTCGTTTGTGTCACAGTATGTGACACCTCAAAAGCTCTTAAGTCCTTCAATCTGTCTGATTACAGCCTTCTTGACTACTTCATTATTTATAGAACTGTACGCTCTGACTAATTCATCAATCTCGCTGTTACCGGAACTTGTATCGCCTTTAAGAATCCAGTCCGTTGACACGTTAAACTTCTTTGAATACAGCAAAAGAATACTTACCGGAACATCCCGAAGCCCCAGTTCATAGTTTGCCAGTGTGGATCTGCCGGTTATAACAAACTCCTCCGATACATCCTTTTGACTGAGTCCTCTGCTTTCACGCAGGGCCTTTAACCTGTCCCCAACAGTAGCTCCTGCAGCTAAATTCATAGGTACACCTCTCCTCTCCTTTAATATAGTGGACACTCATGAGTTATTTTCGTTGCAACAGTGAGCATAATAACACAAAAGAATGCGGTTTTTTCATCACAAAATCATCTTTTTTCAATCATTTTTCAATCAGCATCCAATCAAGTTTCTTTCAAATTCCAATCAGATTTCAATCAAAATAGAAAAATAAAAACAGCTACAGATTGCTCCATAGCTGCTTAGTTCCAATTATTCTCCCCAATAATCAATTGACTCCTGTGTTCTGCCTGACACGCCGAAAAGCTTTAACATAAAGTCTTCTCTTTCATTAAACATGTTGACCACGACAATTGAAGACTCTTCTATCCTGTATATAAAGTAATTATGAGCTGTAAAGATATACCAGTAATCCGTATCTACATCATACATCTTGGCTATATTTACACCGATTTCAGAATTTTCCCCAAGATGATGGATATCACGCATGACTTTCGTCATGGTCTCCGTTGATGTCTCAGATCCAAACTTCTCTATAAGTTCGCTTCGTAATGTTCTGAGTTTTCGCTGGACTACTTTAGAATACTCAATTTTTCTCAAAGCTCTACCCCCAGCTCTTTAGCCAGTTCTTCTTCAGAAACAGTACCTTCTTCCTTAATTGACTTTTCTGCAATGGCCATCTCATATTTAAATTTATAAAGAGCCAGCTCTTTCTCAATATCATCAAGCTCATGCATATCAATCATGGTAATATCGCCATGTCCGTTCTTGGTCAGATATACTCTGTTTCCATAACTTACATCTCTTGTAACTTCCGTATAATTCCTAAGATCAGAAATAGGTTTGATAACTGGCATAATATAACCTCCGATAAAAGCATTTTCTTTAGTCATATTATAAATATTGCTGAATAATTTGTCTACTAATCTTTCAGCAAACTCCCTCCTTCTCCTTATAATACGGCGGTCTGTCTACAATCCCTGCATTGATATCTTCCTGCTCACGTCTGTTGGCATAGATCCACATCAGAATTCCAAATAATACAACTGCGACAGGATATCTCCTGTTAAATGTCGCCTCTGATATTTCCATCTCTGAACAGATTTCCTGTTTGCTCATTATCTGGTTTTCTCCGTTCAGAAATGCCAATCTTAAGATGGTCTTCAGCTGTTTCCCCTGCAGCTTGTTTTCTCCTTCTTGTCGTGGATTATACGGAGTTGTGGTAACTTTGCCATCTACCATTTCCTCTATACTATCAAGGATCATATCTGCCTTGTCCATAAACCACCTGCATCTGACAACATCCCAGATAAAATTCTCGTATTCTTCATTGGTAAAGTGCCGTATTCCCCCGATGATTTCAATATACCTTCGCCTGATTCTCTGCTTTTCTTTTGCAATCATTTCCTTTGACATGTTATTAGGACCTTTAAGTGCCAGTCCGCTCCCCTTGGCATATCTGCAGAGAAGTGCCTCCGCAAGAAAATGTACAGTTTCATAACCGATTTTTTCCTGCTGGCATATTTCTCTTGCCAGGTCTTCTGCTTTTAAATTCTTTCTTTTCATACATTCCCTCCAAAAAAATTATTGCTCTTTCCAAGGAAGGACTTTATCACAATACAGATAATTATTCTTCCTAACTATTTCCGAAATTTTTCCGAAAAAAATAGCGCCATGTACAGGCAAATGCACAGTACACGGCACTTTTGAAATACAATTTTTCCGAAGACTATTTTCTTGTCCCAAAATCATTTTTCTGATTGTCGGGAAATATATCATGATAAGGAACAATTCCCTTCGCGATATCCCTGTACTCATTGTTCTTAAGGTGTATCCAGGCTTCAATCCCAAAAAGAGTAACTGCTTCTTCAAGCCAGTCATAAAACACAGACGTTGTTTTAAAACCGCAATCATACATCCTGTCTGTCTTGGTTTTACTCTTAGGATTGACGTGGAAATAATAGTTATCAAGAATTTTCTTGTACTGAGCACCTCTTTCATACATCAACATCATTTCTGTAGCGCTGTCCAGCAGACCTTTAAACCAGATTGTAGCCATCGCTCTGTCTACTAACGCTTTCATCTGAACTTTGTATTCATCAAATGGCCTCCAGAACAGATCAAGCAGGTCAAATCGAAGCTGACGCCTTTCCGCATCTACTTCATCAGGTGTTCCGATATGTATATCACTTTGCTTGAAATATACTAAAGCTACCCTGTAATCCTCGAAAACAAGTTTGCTTTTCTTATACACTTCCTTTGGGTCTTCAAAACCTGCAAGCACGCACATCGTGGCAATGTTTCTGTATGCAACAGATTTCGGCATAGTGGCACCTCCATCAGATATTGTAAAAACCTATCATCCAAAGTTTCCCCACTATTTCCCTCCAACAAATGCATTAACCCAGCATCACTTCTTTTTACCCATTTTTCTTTTTGGCTGATTATCCTTTACTGCGTCTTCAATTGCCTCAGCAGCAATCAGGGTATCCTTCGCCAAGGCTTGAACAATGTTTAGTACCCTTCGTTGTTGAGCATCAGGCATCTGTTTAACAAACTCTATTATTATCTCCAAAGTCTGGGTCTCCCCGGCCTTCTTTCCAACAATTATATCCTCAAGGAAAAACTCCGGAACCGTCATGTTAAAAGCAGCGCAAATCTTTTCAATTGTTTCAAACTTTGGAAAACTATCTCTTTCAAATACATACTGAACAGTACTGGCAGATACACCCATTTCCTCAGCAAGTCGATACTTTTTCCAACCTCTGCTCTTCATTAGTTGTTTTACTTTTTGTTGAAATCTTTTTACAGTCATAGTTACACACCTCCTAAAAGAAAGTGTTTGCTTAACTGTATTTTAGTTAAAGCTTCATTGCATTTTAATAATTTGGATTGAAAGCATTATTTCAATTCATTGAATGTCAAAGGCTGACACTCTGCAGATTATATGGGTTATAAGCAACGCCAACTTAATGTATTATTTTTTATTAACTTAAACGCATTGAAATTCATGTCCGTCAAATATTGTCAATGAGCGCTGATTGAGCTCCAATTGATAATTCCATGTTACATACAAAAAGCCCTGCTCAATATCAATTTGATAATGAACAGAGCTCTAAAACATTGATAATCAGGCCTGCTGCCTATATCACTCCTCGTCATACCTTCTCATAGACGTGATTGCCTCATCTGCAGATGTAATAATACCCCTCATGCTTTCGTATAACCTAAATACTTCATTACCGTCTCAAGCCCTTCTGTTGGCACGCAGAATGTGCCGTCACGATGTTTACACCCTTCAATAACTTCCTCAATATCATACCACCTGACTTCTTCAACCTCTTCGGTCTGAAGGACTAGCCTAGTCTCATCTACCGGCTTTTCATAAACATAGACAAAAGCAACTTCATTGTCCCTGAACATTTTTCCATGGAATCCCATAGCATATTTGATATGGAACTTACCGGCATATGTCAGATCACCTTCATTTGCTCTTATTCCCAGCTCTTCAAAAAGCTCTCTTTGGGCTGACTCCAGCGGTTCATCCCCTGCCTGGATATGTCCGGCTGATGAAGTATCATACATTGACGGAAATGATTCTTTCTCTGCACTTCTCTTCTGCAGGAGCACCTGATAGGAATCTCCTTTTTTCCTTACAATCCATATGTGGGCTGTTCTGTGCATGATACCCTTATCATGAGCTTCAGATCTTGTTACTGTCTGCCCTGTAACAAAACCATTTTCGTCAGTTATATCAAATAATTCTTCCATAGTCTCTATTCTATCTATCCCCTATACCATATAAACAATCATACCGTGATTCTTGCCTACATTGGCAAGAAACTCCTCTGGCGTAGCACATATTTCACTACTACCCTGCACTTCAAAATAACGCTCCACTCCAGCCACTTCTCCTACTCTGTGATAAAAAGGAACTGACCTTTCCCAATTGCCCAAGTTCCTATCTGCCTGAGAAAGCCATCCAGATAAGCGGACCGGTTCTGAAACACTATAATAATCCTTAGCTGCTTTAACAAAGCTTATTGCCGCCAACATCGTTTGTGTTCCCACGCCTTTACCTTCTACTCTGCTATTAACATACACAGATTCAAAAGTCGCATGTAACTTATTGGTGGAAGTATCTAGTTTTATATCAAGATCTCCACTTCCAAAGAAACAAGATTTTCCCGTTTCAGGAATCCGGCACTCTATAGTTCCCTCGAATGATTCACGAGAAGCCTTATATTGGAACAATTCAGTAATATAATATGGTCTACGTTCTGCAGTTACTTCATACTTTCTTTCTATAGTTGTATATGGTTTCTCTTTTAGCTTTGCGATGTAATCTCTTGTCGCAAGTACATTTTCACAATTCTTTTCTATCATTTGATCTAAGCTTCTCTACGAATAATCTCATCCAACTCCTGCTTAATGTAAATGGCCCTACCACCGCTGAATATTTCAGTCATTTCAAGGTGACGTGCTCTAATCTTTTTGAACTCTAACCAATCCCATCCATATGCTGCCTCAATATATTTTCCCATACCATTTTCACTTATGTACACAGGATCGTCATAGTGTAGCGCCTTAGTTGCATCTAATTTGTGCTTCAAATGAAGGTTTACACTAACTGCCCCAGCTATATATGCTGGTATCGAGCAACAACTTATGGCACATTGATTATCTTTATTTGAGAAATCATTAAATCTGCTGGACATAAATGAAAAAATATTTTCACACAGAGAAATCTTGACCACTTCATCATGCTCAAATAGGAAAACCAAGAGCTTTTCATCATCCTCGTGATAAGGACAAATTAAAAGTTTTTCATTATATTCCTGCCTGCTTTCAATCAGTTCTCTGTCTATCTCTGCACAGGTCTGATAAAACTCATCCAAATCTATACTTCTCACAACATCAAGGGACCCTGACAATCGCTGAAATTCTTTCTTTGCTTTCTCCTGCTTTTCAAACCAACGTTCAATTTTCTGACGCTCCACAGGACAATGACACCTATGACCATGCAGTAACTCCCATTTCTCAGAGCTTACTGCTGAACAGTCTAGCTCATAGCAATCATATGAATCTTCTTCAAGATTCGGAGTTTTTCTTGTTAATGGGCATATCTTTATATCGTCGCCACTAGTTGTTCTTCCGGTTGTATATTTGTATTGATTCATTATCCATAAGCTCCCTATAAGTTTTCAACATCTGCGGTCGCATGTGCACGGTCCGAGTTTACAACATTTTTATAATAACATAGATGTATTTCCATTTATACTCTCACCACACCAAAGAATAAGTAACCAATTTAACATCTCTATGTTGCTACTACTCAAGATATATATCATCGCTGATGAAGGGTGATAAGGTTATCAAGATCAAGAAGAAAGTTCCCTATTTGTTCTTGTTCTTTCTCTCCAGGAGCCAGAAAGCTATATGCATTTAACTCATCTCTGTTTATTTTCGGCATACCTGAACGCTTTGAAACAGACACCGAATATTTAAAGAAATCCTGTGTTTGTAGTAAGGAGAACAGGAACGTTTGTGTTATTCCATTCTTTCCATTAAACACATACGCATCAGCGCTGGTAAGCCCGTCAACACTGGCATAGAAGTATTTTCCAAGTTGAGGGTTTATCTTCCCATATACAACATCTCCAGGTCTAAAACGAAACTTTCCACTAATAAGTTGCTCCTCTTTTACAGACTTAACATTGTCCAAGACTCTGCCTGTAAATGACTCAATATTTCCTGGTGCAATATGGGGCATATCATCATATTCACCTGATGTGGGGTCAACCATTTCTGTTGAAATATCTACGGTATCACTCCACTTACGCTGTTCCCAATCGTCATCGAATCCTTTAAATCTAATCCGGGGTTTCTTATCCGCCATATCACTCACCCCCTAACAGTTTTTGAAGTTCAGCAACACCTTGCATATCAAACTCATTACCCGTAAGAAGTCCTAACATCTCAACTAAATCTGAAGATGTGTCTTTGATTTCTTTATCAACTTCTTCGTAGGTTGTCTCATATTTTTCAGCTATCGCTTCCAATCTGGCTATAAGACTCTTAACTATCTGTGCAGGAATATCCGCTATTCCTTCAGTAATAGGATCAATCCATTTCTTTTCAAATAGCATTCTTACTTCAGCATCACTCAAGCTTTCAATTTTGTCCTTTGTTGCAAGCTCAAGCTCTACAGTCTTGTCTTTAATTTGCTTCTTCAGGCTCTTCTCTTCCTTATTAAGCGCATCTACCTTTTTTAGAATTGTCAGCGTTTCACCTTCAACATCTTTATCTTTTATGGCCTTCGTAACTTCCTTGAATACAAATTCTGTTTTGTCTTCATTTACAAAAGCCGCTTCCTTATCCTCTTCTGACAGGCTCTCCAAAAGTTCCTCATACTCAGAAGATATTTCAGATAATCTTCCATCAAGAGACCCAATCTCTTCTTTACGATCCTTCAACAAGGATTTTTGGACAAGCTCAAACGGGAATATATGTCCAATATATCCTTCCTGTACTTCTACCTCTTTACCATTTTTCTTTTTTGTAACCATGTTGGGATCAACTTTTCTTATAGCATCGTGTCCCTCTGTCTGGATTATTTCCAGATCTATTGAAATTTGAGACCACATATCATCAACAATCTGGTAAGCTTCATATGGATCTCCAAGTTTAAGTCCTTCGAACCTCTTGAATATCTCTGTAGAAATAACCTCTTCCTCAGCAGCAATTGCAAGAGAATCCTGTCCGTCAATTAACTCTTGGACTAAAAATGTATCGAGCCCATCAAATGCATCTTTGTATGATGATACAAAATTTCTGATATCCTCATGGTCATTTATAATGTTCTTAATATTAGCATTTATAAAAGCCAGATACTGATCAGAAGCGTTAACAAACAGATCATTTCTTAAACCAGGAAAGGCATCCCAATACCCCGCTAGTTCATCGACTTCTGTCTTTGGAATTCCACCAAACATTGAAGCATATATATCCCATTTCTCCGGCTGTTCTGAAGAATCAACATAACGTGGAATATTTAAATTGTAATCGTTCTCTCTTATTGTGCTTCGCTCTACCAATCTTGAGAAACCATCAATAGTTAACCTTCCAGTAACAGTATCAACTATCTTCTTTATATCACAAGCTCGCAGTTTGTTATTTTTCCCTACTTTCTCAAATCCTTTCGATGCATCAATAATCAAAACGTCTGTGTTTTCTCTCTTCTGCTTCAGAACCATTATGATTGTAGGAATACCGGTTCCAAAAAAAATATTCGCAGGCAGGCCTATTATTGCATCAATTTTGTTGTTTTCAATAAGATTTTTCCTTATAGTTCCTTCTTCTCCTCCACGGAACAAAACGCCGTGAGGCAATACAATTGTCATAATTCCGTCGGGCTTAATATGATAAAGATCATGCAAAAGGAAAGCATAATCAGCCTTACCCTTTGGAGCAAGTCCATACTCTTTATATCTTGGGTCAGACTCTTTGTCCGACGGATCCCACTTTTGTGAATACGGAGGATTAGATACAACTGCATCAACATAAAGCGGCTTGTAGGTTCCAATTCGATCATTTTCATCGAAGTAAGGCCAGTCTTCCTCTAATGTATCTCCGTTACGAGTAAAAATATTACTCGGAAGAATGCCACGCATGACTAGATTCATTCGTGTCAGGTTATAGGTATTCTGCTTTAGTTCCTGTGCATAGTACTTAATCTTGTCACTATCTCCAAGATACTTAGCTATGCTCTTACCAATGTTGATCAACAAACTGCCGGATCCGGACGTAGGATCAAATATCTCAATTTCGCTCCTGTCCTTCAAATGATTTGCTACAATTTCACTCATAAGAATGGATACTTCATGAGGAGTATAGAACTCTCCTGCCTTCTTACCAGCATTTGCCGCAAAATTTGAAATCAGATACTCATAAATAAACCCGAGGACATCATAATCCTGCTTACCATCCATAGGAATATCAGCAATAAGTCTTATAAGTTCACTGATAGCCTTAGTCTGATTTGCCGCAGTGTCTCCCAACTTTGAAAGCCCAACACTTAGAGTTTCAAAAATATTCTCAAATACTTTTTTCTGGATTGGATTAATACACCTTTCAAATGCAGAAAGAGCATCCCTTACATCAGCAACATTGAAATCCACACCTTTCTTAAGCCATGTCGAAAAGAGATTTGGATAAGAAATAAAATATCCAATATTCTTCTGAACATCTTCCATGACCTCAGTATCATCTTCTGTTACTGTATCCATATCTTCTCTTGTATAGCCAAGTCCAAGCAGATATCTTTCCTCTTTTTCAGATAGAAACTTATAGAAAATAAAGCCCAGTATGTAATCCTTGTATTCATTAGCTTCAATCTTGGATCTCATCTGATTAGCTGATTCCCATATTTTTGCCGCAAGCTGCTGTTTATTCATATAAAAACGCTCCCTTGATATTTATTTTTTTCCCAATTAGTGATATATCCCAGCACCATAGAATAACCTATGGCACCCCTATCATTTTTTGTGTTTAATTTCTTTTTCAGATTCCTGCTTCTCTATCTCTTTATTAATATCGCTAGCGACAGACGAAAGTATCATCTCCAGATATGCCTCCGGATCCGGAAAAGTATCTTTTTTTGCCTTATAATCATTTAGGCTCACTATAAGGCGTTTTATCTGCTCAGGAAATTGTCTTACAAACAAAAAGTATCCATTATTCTCATCCATTGTTGGAGGAACTGAATAACGCAGATTCTCATGGTACCAAACCACGCCTTTATCCCATAAAAGATATACAGCATTAACTATCTTTCTTCCATCGTCATCTACTGTGGTTATAAAAGCATTATTTTCATCACCATAGTACAGACGATCAATACTTACTTTGAGTGCTGAAGCTATCTTCGCAGTCGTAACCAAATTAGGTATTTTATTGCCTCTTTCGTACTCGCTAATCATAGTATTAGACATGCCACATCTATCCGCAAGCTGCTGTTGAGAAAGACTTTGATCTTTTCTGACATTTTTTATATTCTCGCCAATATGTTCTTCATAGCTCATTACATCCTTCTCCCTTCCTATATCTTTTACTATATATTATTCCACCGTTCGATATATTTGTACACCGATAAGTATAATTTATTTCATCTTTCTCACTAATGCATTACTCAATCGTAGTACAAGGAAAACCTTAGCAGGATTGACAGAAGTGGGAATTTTTAAACTTAGTTTCACCTGTCACAATTATAAACAGAAAAGCACTTGGGCCCATGTGTTTCAACATCTGCTATTAAATTCAGAAAGGAGAAGCACATGAATAATGCTAAACAAATGCAACCCAGATCAGGTTGCCATGACATGTGGAATGCATTTATGGTTAAGAACGCCACCTTTGCTCCTGGAAGTGATATCCCTTATTGCGTTTCTACAAAAACCATTCCGCAAGAACTAATCTCATATGAAGACGCTAAAGCTCTGTACAAAAAGCATATTCGCTCCGGCAACAAAGACTTTCATGTCAATGCATTTATACACTTCTTTATCGATGATCAAAAGTTTGATGGAAAAAGAAGTAGCATCTGGACATATCCTGAAAAGGCCTTAGAAATAATCTGCCATTTTGCAGGTATCATTTCTCCGGATTTTTCTACCAATGCAGACTTTCCGGATCCATGGAAAAGATTCAACACCTATCGCATGAGAGCATTTGGTTGTTGGATGAACTCACTGGATATACCTGTCATAAATTGTGTACGTTGGGGAACATATGAGACTTGGAGCTACTGTTTCGACGGAATCCCTGTTGGAAGTAATCTTTGTATTGGAACAGTAGCCAGCGGAATACGTAAGCTCAATAATCGTCCTCTGTTTGAAGACGGGCTTAAAAAATTAGCTACTGTTATCAAACCCTCAAAGATTCTGGTGTATGGTTCAGCCAACTATTCGATTTTTGACTTTCTTCGGCAATGCGGTATCGAGGTAATCTCCTTTGACAGCAAGACATGTAAAGCTTATAAGGAGGTGCACCATGAGCAAAGCAAACAGTAATCACTTTACTGGTACTATCGGCTCCAAGCTCTCTCGTGCTTTTGCCTCAGACGGCAGTTCCAATATCACAATCCCATCAGAAAGTGATATCATATCTAGTAGAACCAGAGGCTTGGACTTAAGGGATCATCCTCTTAAATACAAAGAATTATCCCCCAAGCAGCGAAGCAGCCTTCGCAAAAAAGTTGCCAATAGGACTATTACAAAAACTGAATATCATACTTATCAGAGCAACATCAGACTTAACAAAAGACGAAATTCTGGCATTGATAAATTTTGGAAGGAAGAAAAGAAGCGCCTAATTAGCAAGCTTCCCACCACCAGGCAATGGACTCCTGAACAAGCCAATGATATCCTGCACGGAAGACGTCCTAAACATAATGGCAGAACTCTTCATAGCCATCACACATACAGTGTCTCTCACTATCCACATCTTGCAAATCAAGGTGGTGTGATATTCCCTGCTACTTTCAGAGAACATTTTTATGGATGGCATGGAGGCAACTTCAAAAACTCAATACCAGGCAAACCAATCAACGCAAACCTATTACACAAACAGAGGAAACAAAATGAATCAAAAAGACTTAGATGATTATATTTTTTTAAAGATTGTAGCTTATGACTCCCTTTCAAAGTGTATTAGCATTCTAAGAAAATACACCTCCGCTTCAATGGGAGAGATAAAAGAAGCGATTGAATCAAATGACTTCGTATACTCAAGCGAACACATCAGCCACCCCGGCGTAAAAAAATTGGCTAAATGCTATGACGAACTCACTGCTGCCGGTGCCACAGTAGAAATATATGAGTTAGGTATGCTATGTTCCCGGGAAATAATTGGTAATCTCATTGAATCACATGCACAAACAGAACGCGAAGTAGAAGAAGATATTGAGCGTGAACTGGCAAAAGATGACTAATAAACCACGCGGGTGATGTTTTCTATGCATCACCCGCGTATTTTTAATCACGCTGCCAACTCCAAATCACTCTCCACTTCATTTCCCCAGGTATCCCAGCCTGATGTCTTCTGCCTTGCAAATAATTCCACCCTTGGCACATCCCCAACTAGTTCCACAATCCTGTCACGAGTCTCTGCAGGCTTTTTGAAAACCGCCTGATCAATCCTTATATAATCAGGATCGCCAAATTCACGAACTCTTTTAATTCTTCCCATGTCTTGCCTCCTTATTTTTTGTTGTTGATGAATGCCCTACAGCATGTCATGGCTTCTGAGTAAACAAAAAGAGCCATCTTTGAATTACTTCAAAAATGACTCTTAATTCCATTTATATTTTATTTGCCAAATCACAATGCGTACTGTATTACACGACTCCGCACGCCCTATTTGCTGTCAAAAATGCTGTCAAATTTCATTTTAACTCTTGAAACCCGCATGAACACGGAGCTTTTTACTTCATGCTCTTAAGTGTTGGAATCATAAGAACGTCCCTAATTGCCGCACAATTGGGCTTTTGCATCCCTGTGCTCTCCATTTCATACCCCATCAATTCTTTAAGCAGCAAAGCGGAACTACG
>JAEEGH010018226.1_pt1 | contig 14866 bp, 20 predicted proteins | sample 9134181 | NCBI WGS metagenome assembly JAEEGH01 (sample SAMN16246544, study PRJNA631951) | gut metagenome | biome: gut microbiome; feature: rumen; material: DP-attached | host: Bos | place: Iran: Karaj | collected 2018-10 | reverse complement strand
TTAATTTATATTTTCCATTCGTTGCTGTCTCTGAACTTTTCAACAATCCGAAATCCATCAAACCATCAATGATTATTTTATCACCTTGTTTGTATGTCACCAAAGAATCTGTTCCAATTACAGTATTATCTCCAAATGCTTCATCACAATTTGTTAAACTGCCGCAGACCTCTAATACCTTGGTCTGTGCGGCCTTTTGACATGTACTTAACAAATTATTATCAATGTTCAGGAATATACCCCGTGCAATAGTTTCAAGTTCTGCCTTGATTTCTTGTGCACTTTTAATATTATTTTTGGTATATCCACCTTCAAGATCCCCTTTGTCATATTGACATGACACCAATTTATCCATTGGGCACAAATCAATAATGGAATCCATATGCAGACCAATACATTGTGTATAATCTGGGCCGCAACGATCTTCGGATTGCAAACATTCTTTGAAATCTTTGGTACATGAATCAACACGCATAGATAACAAACGCGCACTAACATAATCCATAATTTTTGGTTCGGCCGCTTCGCACGGATCAATTTGCACTTTACAGAACGCACGCATTGTTTCCGGACGTGTCAAACACATATCATACGAACCATCTGGATTATTCGGGTCAATGTTATCTTTACATGCCTTTTGGAAACAGTCAGATATTGTTGAAATACATGACGTACGCAAATTAGATTCCGCTGTTAACTCCGCGGTTTTTAATTGCGGTGCAACTTCGCGCAGGAATGTATCCCAAACTTGATTTTTTACATTAACACTTTGTTGTGTAACCGTCATACATAATGGTTTCTTGGCCTCCAATGTATCGTATGTCCACGCCGCAATTTCTATGGTTGTTGACGCACCCTTAATTTGCTTTACCTTTGGTGTTCTGATACCGCTATCACTTTTGTTTGCCAACAATGTATCACGCGTTGTCTGTTGCGTTACGCATCCAGTAAAATCATCACCACATCCGGCGGTTGTTTGCATACATTTTTTAAATTCAATTGTGCATTGACCCAAATCATATTTATTTGCATTACGATATTGTTCCAACGCGGCTTCGCGCATTGCACTTTGCGCAGATGCCAATTTTTGTGCGCTTTGCAACCGTTGCTGACGCAAACTGTTTTCATATGCACTGCAATCAGAACGTATGCGTTGCTGATACATCAATTCCATCATTTTGGATTGACTGCTGCATGCAGGCAATTGTTCACTGCACAATTTCACCGAAGCGCGATACAATGCATCGCCTTTTTTGTTTTCCAATGATGTACCATCGGCCGACAAAGTGAAAATATCTTCCATTTCATCTTCAAAATCTACGCCCAATGAATTCCAAGATTCTAAATTCAATGATTTGCGTTTTGACTTGCTGGCATTTGCATTGGCTTCTTTTTCAATACTGCTGGTGATTTCTTTGGTTTTGTTCATAATTGCATCGGCATCATCGCCCATTTCAATACGTTCAACACCAACCGTTGCCATTTGATAACTTTGGTTATCTAAATCTTGAATTTCTGCCAAAATTGAATCATATTCAGCATTTTTATCACTGCAGATACAGCGACCACCACTGGCATTATCCAACATACAGAAAGAATCCATACAACCACTAAATTTATTCCAGCATTCTTCATCCACAGCCGTGTTTTGTGTTGCCGCCGCAACCTTGGTTCCCGAACTGATAACACTTTGCTTTGCCGCACGCGCCGCAACCGTTGGTTTTGCGCTACGTGCGCCAACTGTTTTTGGTGCAACAGTTGTCGCACTACGCGAATTGACCGACGCAGGTTTAGTTGCAGAACGCGCCGCCGGTGTACGTGCCGCACGCGGCGCACCCGTTGTATTGGTTTGCGTACTGGGTTGTGACGCCGTTCCACGTGCACTTCCGCGCGCTGGTGTCGCGCCATACGCATCAATTCCGCCAATTAAAAATGCCAATATAAACAGTATATTTTTCAATGGAATTCCCCCTATTATCTTTATTATTTTATCACAAAAATAGGGCGACACCAAGCATAAAAATAAAAAAAATATGCGGGGATTTTACCCCGCATACTAATAACTAATCACTGATGATTATTTCCCGGTTGCACGACGTTTAACCGCAACGGTCTTTTTGGCCGCAGTGGCTTTTGGTGCCGCCTCTTTTGCAACTTTCTTTGTTGCTGTTTTTTCTGCCTTTGGCGCCTTTGGTGCCTTGGTTTCTTCAGCATCTGTGGCAACTGCTTCTTCGGCCTTGGCCGCGGCAACTTCTGGTTTTACCGCTGGTTTCTTGGCATTTACGTCACGGTCAATAAATTCAATTATTGCCATTGGCGCCGCATCACCATAGCGAAAACCGGCCTTTAACACGCGGGTATAACCGCCTGGGCGTTTGGCATAACGTGGGCCCAATACAGTGAATAATTTTTTAACCGCCGCACTACTTGCATTGCCCAATTCAGACGCAACCAAGCGACGATTTGCAACGGTATCAACTTTTGCACGTGTAACCAATTTTTCCACGACACTGCGCAGATCTTTGGCCTTTGGCAACGTTGTTTTGATTTGTTCTTTTTCAATTAAGTTCTTCGCCAAGCCAATAAATAAGGCCTTGCGAGCATTTGTATCGCGATTAAAAGTGCGACCTGCTTTTTGGTGTCTCATCGGTTACTCCTTTATTTTGTTTCCGCCCTGCTCTATCACGAGTGGGATTTCACCATATTTTCGTGTCCCAAAATTTTCATCCCGGTAACACGCATTTTCTCATATAAACTGCCACTGTTAAGAAAACAATTTAGATGAGGTTATTGGATGCGATTGACGGTTCGCAGTGTAGTTGACCTACATAAGAACCGGCAATCGCGACAAGAGCCCATATAAATTGTTTTATTTGTATGGGTCTTCATACTTTTTGGCCAATTCCGCAATATTTTCTGGTGGCCAACCTGGAACTTCCATACCCAAACCAAGTCCCATCGCTTCCAATTGAATCTTGATTTCATTAAGCGATTTACGACCAAAGTTTGGTGTTTTCAACATATCGGCTTCGGTCTTTTGGACCAATTCGCCAAGCCAGTTGATTTTGTCGTTCTTTAAACAGTTGTTTGCGCGAACAGACAATTCCAATTCATCAACGCGTTTCAACAATTTTGGATCAAATTGCAACGCATCTTTTGCGGCTTCTTCTTCGCTTGGTGCGCTGATTTGTGCCGGATCTTCAAAGTTGATGAACAATGTCAATTGGTCTGTCAAAATACGCGCCGCAAATGCGATTGCATCTTCGGGTGTAACACTGCCGTTTGTTTTGACGACCATTTCCAATTTATCAAAGTCCGTTGATTGACCAACACGTGTTTCTGAAACATTGCTGGCCACGTTCAAGATTGGCGAGAATATAGAATCAACCGGAATCACACCCAACGGCAGACCGTCTGCATGTGCCGTTGCCGGAACATAACCACGACCACATCCCAATGTGATTTCCATATCAAATTGTGCGCCTTTGTCCAATGTGCAGATTTCTGCATCTGGGTTCATGATTTCAATTGCGCTGCTGCATTCAATCATACCCGCCTTAACAACTGCTGGACCAGACACGTGCAAAGATGCCTTGTGCTGACCTTCGCTGTTGGCCTTGAAATAAACGCCTTTCAGATTTAATAAGATATCCGCGACATCTTCGTGAATGCCCTGGATACTTGAAAATTCGTGTTGAACACCATCAATTTTAACATACAGTGGCGCACATCCCTGAAGCGATGACAACAAAACACGACGCAACGCGGTTCCCAATGTCAAACCAAAACCCTTTTCCAATGGTTCGGCAATCAGTGTCGCCTGGTTCGGATTATGTTCATCTGGGATGATATTCAGTTTCTTTGGCTTAATCAAAGCCATCCAATTTTTTTCAATCATTTAAGTTTCCTTTTAGCTTAGTTTATCATTTTCGCCAATCGGCTGCGCACAAATCCTTTTGCGCGCCCGCGTATTCTATTATTATTTTTTTTGAAAGTCAAGGAATTTAGCATAAAAACACCCGCATTTTGCGGGTGAAATTATTAGTTGCCCCATGGGTTACGATTTTTTGCACGCGAATCTTCATAATCTGCTTTCGCATTATTTATACTATAACGCAACGCTTTTACACAATTAACAAGCCCTTGTTTATTTCCTATATTCCTACATTTTGATTCGCCCTGGCATGAACTTGTGTTATCACCTTGATTACACATTTTATAGGCGTGCGCTATTTCCATATCATTTTGTAATTGTTTTCTTGCGTTTCCTATATTCTTGTCGGCCGCTTTTTCAACTTTACCTAAATTACGTAATAAACAATCGTAAATATTCGCTTTATCCAACAGACCGCAATCTTCGGCTTCGGCCAGACCATTATTGTTGGCCGATGACGAACCGCCTGACGAAGAAGACCCCGATGCATTTCCGGTCAGAACTTCCATCTTGCTGGTCAAAACGGCCTTTTCCAATTGTGTTTTAAACCGTTTTACCATTGCATTTAAAACATCATATTGCTGTTTCATCTGTTGGGCAATAACGGTTGATTTTAACGCAATAATACGATTCATTTCGGCGGCCTGGCTGGCATCGGTCGGGCTTTTTGCCATCCCCGCATTATATGAATGCACCGTACACAACGCATATGCCGGTGAAAAATACTGACAGTCATTATAATCATCGTCATCATCACCGCCCGAATACGCAGCATGCGCCCCCACCGACATTGCACAAACCGCCACCACCGCGACAACACGCAGCAGATTTTTAATATTAAAAATTTCCATATATTTAACCATTATCTGCCAATACCCGATCCAAAATTCCCTATTCCAGAAGTTATACCACCTGTCGCGGCCCTGTAGTTAATATTTGTTCCTGGGGCTCTTTGATCTGTTCCTAATGACGAACCACCACTTAACGACGATGGCGCTAATCCAGTACCAGCCCCCGAAGACGATGGCAACAATCCTGTGTTTTTAAATTGCAATGTCGGTATTATCCCCGATGAACCAATTCCCAACGCACCAATAGATGCCTTCTTATAACACTTTGGCGATTTACTTTCATCCCATTCACATCCGTCTGCATCTCTACCTGTGCAGGTTTCTTCATCACGATACCCCTCACACACCGATTTTTCTATAAGCTCTGTTTCTATCTGTGCTAAGCCCACTGTCATCTGTTGTTCCGTAGGGAAACAATATGTTCTCTTTTTACCCAATTTTTTGGTATTAGCGGCATTTTCCAATTTCTTTAACAGTTCCGCATCATTGTCATTTACCATACAGAATTTTGCGCCACAATCTTCTTTAAAATCAATAGTACCGCCATTTCTTGGTGTTCTGCATGATGGATACGCATCTTGGTTAACCAAATTACGCAGTGTTTCAATATCCAACGTAGCAGATTTCTTCATACCCCGGAACAATGATACATTCATAACAATATCTGATGCACATGCAACCTGGGTCGCGCCGGTCATACCCGAATTTGCATCAATCCATTCACGTTGAATTGTATCATTATCGTTCAATATCCCAACCAAACGGCAATGCGGCTGATTCTTGGCGACCTTACCCTCTTTTGTCACCACACGATAATAACAGTTATTTCCATCATAACATTCACACGCACCGTTTCTTTCTATATCCGCCGGCGTTTGCGTATTTTTCCCCGAACACGTATCACACAGATATTTTCCCCACATATTACATGAATTAGACAGCAACATAATAACATCGTTCACATCAATACCCACAGACATCGCCAATAACAACGCATCATACATATTTTCAACCACGTTTTCATATGGTTCAAAGAATCCATTTGCCAAATCTTTAAACTTTTTCACGCGCTTTGGCCCAGTACAATTAGTGGCCGAAGAATCACACCCCGCGTATTCCAAAACACTATCCAATGTTGCCTTTAATGATTTTAACGCGGTTACCGCGTCTTCCACCGCAGTTTCAACCTGGCCCCCGATTTGTTCACGTACCAAAATATCAGGATTCATACCGTTTTTCGCCGCGACCTGTTCAACAATCCCCATATCTTCCAAACCCATACTTTCCAATCCCGCCGATGAAAAACCTTCGCCTTCGTATGCGTTCTTGCTGCGACTTTCTTCCAGTGCGCTTTGAATTTGTGCAGATTGAGCCTCGTTCTGTGCCGCCATTTGTTCCTGCATTGCCGCCATAGATTCCGCCATCTGCTGTTGCATTGCGGCCATTTGCGACTGCATCTGTTGCATTTGCGCATTACTTTGTTCGGCGGCCGCAGATGCCGCGGCGGCTTGCGCCTGCGCTTGTGCCTGAGCAATTGCAACCGCATTTTGTTGTTCTTGGGCCTTGGCATTGGAACGTGCGATAACCTGACCGGTCAGTGAATCTATCAACGCATCACCATGCTTTTTGCACCCGGCATTAGAATTCACGCACCCTGCAACAATTGGACGTGCAACGGATGCATCATTACACCCGGATGAACATTTTGGGTTTACACAGCGCAAAATTACGGCCTCGCAATTACCGAAATCGGCCTTGGCGACCACCGGCCCAGAACTTGCGCGGGAATTCATCATATTATTCCATTGATTGTTATTTGTCGCGCCCGTACCATTAAACGCGGTCAAATTTGACCCCGCCGTTGTGGCAACATTGGCCACCGCCGGCGTTAAAAACGCGACGCATAGCACACCACACAAGACCTTTAATGGATTATACATCTCTCTTCTATCAAGTCATTTTACCATAGAAACCGAAAAATTAAAAGCGAAAAAGTGAAAAAGTGGTTAGTTGTTAGTGGCTAGTTGTTAGTAAATTATCTTTTTTTAAAATTACTAACCACTTACACTAACCACTAAAAAAAGCATTCGGCCGAAGCCGAATGCCCAACAACATAACAAACAAGGAGAAAAAAATTATCCGTTGCAGCGGTTGCAATTATTGCGAACCACGCGGCGTTCAGAATATGTCCCCGCTGGTTCATAAACCGTGACCGGACGATATACCTGGTAATGATCAATTACTTCGGTATGGGTTTTAACACGAACCGGCTGTGCGCAAGAATTGCATGGCGCAGCGACTGTGCGTTGTGCAACTGGTGCAGCATAGTTAATAGTCGTCGTGTTGTAACGAACATGATTTGTGAATGTTTCTGTTTCGGTGTAAACGCCGCCATCAGATGCATTTGCACTGACCGCAAACAACACCCCGAACAAAGAAGCAACAATTGTTTTTTTCATATTTGACCCTTTTGGTTATTCGTCAATATTATAGGACACAAAAATCCATTGTCAAGTATTATTGACAAAAATATTTATTAGTGGTTAGTGGACAGTGTTAGTGGTTAGTTTATGGCATTATCCCAGCGCAAGCAGAAATCTTTTTTGCTTAGAAACAAAAATCCCCGATTTTTATCGGGGCTGACGTGTTTTACTAACCACTATCCACTAGCACTAACCACTAAAAAACGCCCAAACGGGCGTTTTTATCTTATACACGACGCACTTTCTTTGGTCTGCATCCATTGTGTGGAATACGGGTTGTATCGGTAATGCTTTGCACAACCAAACCTGCATTTGCCAAACCACGAACCGCAGATTCACGACCCTGGCCAATTCCACGCATCAAAACATCAACGGTTTTCATCCCCATTTCCGCGACCTTTTTGCCGACCGCATCTGCAACAACTGTTGCCGCATAAGGTGTAGATTTCTTGGCACCTTTGAAATTATTTGCACCCGCGGTTGCCCATGTTAATACGGCACCCGATTGGTCGGTGATTGTGATACGTGTGTTATTGTTTGTGGCAACGACGTGTGCAATGCCGTGCGATACTTTTTTTACAACTTTCTTTTTATTTATTGCCATTTTTATTTTTTCCTTTTATTAGATGTCTTCAATTAACTATCGTGTTAATCTCTACCCAATTAAATTATTTACCCTTGACCGCAGAACCCGCGACGACGATACGTTTACCTTTACGTGTACGTGCGTTGGTCTGTGTACGCTGACCGCGAACGGGCAAACGGTTACGATGACGAATACCGCGATATGTTTTCAAATCTTGCAAACGTTTGATATTCATTGCAACTTCGCGACGAACGTCACCTTCTACCTTAAAGTTCTGTTCAATATAATTTGAAATTTTAATAACATCTTCGTCGGTCAAATCTTTTGCGCGCAACCCATCTTTTAATTTCAGGGCCTTGCAGATTTGGTTGGCCCGTGTTGGTCCAATACCGTGAATATACTGCAGTGCGGCTTCAATACGTTTTTCCGCGGGGATGTTTACACCTGCTATACGTGCCATTTTTACTTTTCCTTTTTATTTTCCCTGGATAACCTGCCGATGACAAATCATCCTGACTTTATTAAACTTTTGCGAAATAATTTTATATAAATTATTACAAAAGTCAAACCTTGTTCCACACAACCAATTCAATTAGTTGCGGAAACGACCTTTCTTTGCGGCGGCGCCCATAACGCCATGATACTGTTTTGCCACCAGATAGGATTGAACCTGATTCATGGTATCCAAAACAACACCCGCAACGATTAAAACACTTGTTCCACCAATAACAAGTGGCATTCCAAAGTGTGTATTCAATATGATTGGAATCACACACACCACAATCAAATACAACACGCCGATTGCCGTAACCTTGGAAACCATAGAATCCAAGAACGAAATTGTCTGTTCACCTGGGCGGACGCCTGGGATATAACCACCGGCATTGCGCAGGTTATTACTGGTTTCTTCGGAATTAAACACAACGGCCGTTTGGAAATATGCAAAGAATGCAATCAAAATTGTGTACAAAATAATGTATGACCATGCACCATAGGTAAAGAATGCCATAATATTTTGAACGACCAAATTTTCACTCTGTGCGAAACGTTGAATAAATGCCGGCAACATCATAATAGATGATGCAAATACCGGTCCCATAACGCCCGACATGTTAACCTTAATTGGCAGATATGATGCATTGGTATTCACAACACCGTTCGCCATGACCTGACGTGGATACAAAATTTGAACCCGACGCTGTGCCATTTCAAAGAACGCGATAAGTGCGACAATTCCAATTACAAACGCAATAACCAATGCGATCATCGCTGGCGACATTTGACCAACCGAACCCAACGATACGATTTTCGCGACACCTTCGGGAACCTGGGCAATGATACCCGCAAAGATAAGCAGCGATGCGCCCTGCCCTATACCGCGTGCCGTAATCTGTTCGGCCAACCACATAACAAACACGGTTCCACCAACCAGCGCAATTATCGCCGATAATTCAAACGAAAAACCGGGATTAACCACCGCACGAATACCATTAACCGGTGCCATAGATTCCAGTCCGCGCACAACGGCCCAGCCCTGAACCACCGCCAACAACACCGCCAAATAACGTGTATATTGGTTAATTTTGATACGACCCGATTCGCCTTCTTTGCGCAAATCATTAAGTGATTTGCTGGTTGCCGTCAACAACTGCAACACGATGGATGCCGAAATGTATGGGAAAATGTTTAACGCCAACACCGACATACGCGACAGCGATCCGCCAGTGAACATATCAAACATGCCCATCATTCCACTGCCTTCACCTTGGAACAGATGCAGAACCGCCGATGCGTTAACCCCTGGCAATGGGATGAACGAACCAATACGATAGATAATCAACGCACCCAATGTGAACAGAATACGTTTCTGTAAATCGGTTAACTTGCCAAAATATTTTGAAAAGATTTTCATGCGTTGTTCTCTCTTGTTTTATCCCATATTATTTATTTTTGATGCTGCCACCGACTTTGGTAATTGCGGCTTCGGCTGCTTTTGACCATTTGTCAGCAATAACATTAACTGCTGTTTTAATTTCACCCTTGGCCAAAACCTTCAACCCTGACATACGACGGTTGATAATTTTTGCATTCAACAACGAATCGATTGTGATTTCTTTCGCGGCATCAATTTTACCAGACGCGATAAACTTTTCGATATCACCAAGGTTGATTGTTACATAATGTTTCGCAAATGGATTTGTAAAACCAAATTTTGGGAAACGACGCAAGATTGGCATTTGACCACCTTGGAATGTCGCCTGTTTGCGTGAACCCGCACGTGCCTTTTGACCCTTGGTACCACGACCTGCGGTCTTACCATAACCAGACGCCATACCACGACCAACGCGTTTGATATCTTGACGTGCGCCTTTGTTATCCATCAATGCATTTAATTTCATTTCTTTTACTCCTATGAACTTATATAGTTCTGTTTCGCATACGGACAAGTGTCCGCATACTCGGTTTATTTATTTTTTATTCTTCTATCACACTAATCAAATGTGCAACTTTGGCAATCATACCACGAATCGCTGGTGTATCAGCAAATTCATGTGATTTACCAATACGGCCCAAACCCAATGTTGCCAAAACCTTGCGTTGTGATTCTGGACGACCAATAACACTTTTGATTTGTTTTACAATTATCTTTTTTGCCATAACAATCACCTTTTATTATTTGTCTTCAGCTGTTGTTTCTTCGGCCATCTTTTTACCATCACGACCCGCAACGATTTCTGCAACTGTTTTGCCACGACGCGCCGCAACAGTTTTTGGTGAATTCATTTTTGAAAACGCCAAGAACACTGCGCGAATCATATTGTTTGGATTGTTTGCGCCTTGGGATTTCACAACGACGTCTTGAACGCCAAGGCAATCAAACACCGCACGCAACGCACCCCCAGCAATGATACCAGTACCTGGAACCGCACTGCGCAAAACCAATTTACTTGCACCATATTTCACAGAAACATCATGGTGTAATGTGCGACCTTCTTTTAACGGAACGCGAATCATTTTTGCTTTTGCGGCCTTGGTTGCTTTCTGCACAGCGGCTTGAACTTCCAACGCTTTACCTTTACCAAATCCAACCTTCCCTGCTTTATCGCCAACGACGACCAATGCCGAGAAAGACATATTCTTACCGCCCTTAACTGTTTTAGAAACGCGGTTGACAGAAACAAGTTTATCTACCAAATTATCTGTCTGTAATTTTTTATCATCAAAACGTGCCATCTTATATACTCCGTATACTTACAATGTTGTTTTATATTCTGACGCCGCCCGCACGAATCGCTTCGCACAATGCTTTGACGCGACCATGATAGCGATACCCACCGCGATCAAAATAGCAATTATCCGTCAATTTCGCCTTGACCAAACGTTCTGCGAATGCCTTGCCGACCAATTCTGCACCGGCAACGTTCCAACCTTTGCCCTTGAAATCTTTTTCCTTGGACGACGCGGCACACAATGTGCGACCCTTTACGTCATCAATGGCCTGAATTTCAATATGACGACCACTGCGGAAAACCGACAGACGAATTTTGCCTGGATTTTTCTTTTTCAACGCAACGCGTGTAACCAATTTGCGTCTTTCTTCTGTAGATAAATGTTTCAACATTTGTTTTTCCTTTTTTTTCACATTTCCGTAACAGCGGAAATTATTTTTTAGTGATTCTTGGTACGGGCATTCCCCAATTTATTGCCTCTAAAACAATTCTGAACGTAATTCCAAAACATATCATGAACACTTGCTATGTGTACAATTGCTTGTAACGCTCTGGATTTAGAAAATGCAATACCATATTTTGAAGCCATGCCCAAATCCCCTTCATAGACCTATTATTTTTTCTTACCTTCTTTGTGACGAACTTTTTCGCCTTTATAGAAAATACCTTTGGCCTTGTACGGATCCATTTTGCGAATCTTATGAATTTTATCCGCAAACAAACCAACCGCACATTTATCATTACCACTGATGGTAAATTCTGTTGGTGTTTCCCCCATTGTTACGGTAATACCATCTGGGATTTCCATAACAACATCGTGTGAGAAACCAACAACCAATGTGAATTTCTTGCCACTAACAGACGCCTTGTAACCGACACCTTTCATATACATAGATTTTGAAAAGCCCTTTGTTACACCTTCAACAGCATTACGAACATTGCGTGTCATTGTTCCCCACATTGCACGTGATGCCTTATCTTCCGCATCTTTTGGTGTAACTGCGACATGGCCGTCTTCAATTTTAACTTCTACCAAACTGGCATTTTTTGTGTTCATTGGTACGGTCAATTCGCCCTTTGGCCCTTTGATGACCAATTTATCATCTGCGATAGATGCGACCACACCGTCACTTAACTTAACTGGATATTTTCCTGCACGAGACATAATTACATCCTTATTGCTATTAGATAACCTTGCACAAAACTTCACCGCCGACATTCATCAGACGCGCCTTGTGATCTGTCATAACACCTTGTGGTGTAGAAACGATTGCGATACCAAGTCCGTTTAACACGCGTGGCATCTTGGCAGATCCAGAATATACACGACGTCCAGGTTTGGACACCACGGATATTTCCTGAATTGCACCATTTCCACCGACATACTTTAACGTGACGACCAAATTAGAACGATGTTCGTCAATTTCTTGTTTTTTGAAATCTTCAATGAAACCTTCGTCCTTTAATACAGTCAAAACTGCGGCACGCAATTTGCTGTTTGGAACGGTTACTGTTTCTTTACCCGCGTTTTGACCGTTACGAATGCGGGCAACCATATCCCCAATCGGGTGTGATAATGACATCTTTTACTCCTATTTTGATGCGGATTATTCCGCGCCAATTAAACCGACTGCATTGTCCACAATCGGCAGTTTCTTTTACCAACTTGACTTGCGAACACCTGGCAATTTGCCTTCTGATGCCTGGGTTCTGACCTGTTGACGGCAAAGGCCGAACATACGTGAATACCCACGCGCACGTCCAGTGATAGAACAACGATTACGCAAACGTGTTGGATTAGAATTGCGTGGCAACTTTGCACGTTTCAGCATTGCTTCCTTACGTTCTTCGGGCGTAGAATTCACAGACATTTTTTCGTCCAATGCCGCCCATTTTTTGGCGTATTTCGCAACTAACTTTTCACGTCTTTTTTGTTTGTTTATTAACGCTAATTTAGCCATGTTTTGTCCCTTTATTATTTCAATACTAACGGCAGGCCGATTTTTGTCAGCAATGCACGTGCTTCGTCATCTGTCTTTGCGGTTGTGGCAATTACGATATCCATACCGCGGATAGAATCAATTTTATCAATTGATATTTCTGGGAATATCAAATGTTCTTTGATACCGAACGCATAATTTCCACGACCATCAAATTTTGATTTTGACAATCCACGGAAATCCTTAACACGCGGCAATGCAACCGTAATCAGTTTATCCAAGAAATCATACATACGTTTACCACGCAGTGTAACCTTGGTTCCGATGGCCTGGCCTTCGCGCAAACGATACGTTGCAATAGATTTTTTTGCATGTGTAACGATTGGTTTTTGGGCCGCGATCGCCGTCAAATCTGCGACCGCTGCATCCAATTTCTTTTTATCAGATACCGCTTCGCCAACACCCATATTCAAAACAATCTTGGACAGTTTTGGAACCGCCAACGCATTTTTGTATCCAAATTCTTTGACCAATTCAGGTACAATTTCTTTTTCATAAATTTCACGCAATCTGCTTTGCATTTTTTTATCCTTTTATTTCCCGTAACAGCGGGAGAGTTTTTTACAATTCAACCCCAGATTTTTTCGCCACGCGAACTTTCTTGCCATCTGCGACCTTGTATCCGACGCGCGTTGGTTTTTTTGTTTTTGGATCAACCAATGCAACATTAGACACATGAATGGGTGCTTCGCGGTCAACGATATGACCTGGCTGTTCACGTGTTGGTTTTACATGCCATTTGTGACGATTCACACCGGCAACCACGACTCTGGATTCTGCTGGGCGCGCCTCAAGCACTTTACCTTTGACGCCTTTGTATTTTCCCGAAATTACTACGACTTCATCGTCTTTTTTAATTTTCATTTTCCACGCCTTTTATTTCGTAATTATTATAATACTTCCGGTGCCAAAGAAACAATCTTTTGAACATCATATTTACGACGCACTTCACGCGCAATTGGCCCAAAGATACGTGTTCCAATCGGTTCAAAGTTGTTCTTGTTAATCAGAACGACCGCATTGTCGTCAAAGCGAATAATAGAACCATCCGGACGTTTAATTGGGAATTTTGTCCGAACAATAATCGCGCGTTGTACAGTTCCTTTTTGAACCTTACCACGTGGAATCGCTTCTTTGATGGCGACAACAATTTTATCACCAACGGTGGCATAGCGACGATGTGAACCGCCCAAAACCTTGATGCACATTGCTTTACGTGCACCACTGTTGTCTGCAACTGTCATAACTGTTTCATTCTGTATCATTTTTTTACCTTTTTCCTGCAGATGGGGCAATCCCCCATTGCTTTGTTTCTGGGTTCCGACTGGTTTTCACCCTCAAAGAACCCGATTGTTTATCTTAGTCTACGACTTCGACTTCACCGTCTTTAGAAACGCCAACGCGTCCCTTTACAACCCAAGTTTTTGTCTTGGAAATTGGACGATGTTCTTCAATAGCAACGATATCACCAACTTTGTATTCGTTGTTTTCATCGTGTGCCTTGTACTTTTTGTTCTGCTTCACGAACTTACCATACAGCGGATGACGGAAACGACGTTCCACTTCGACAACAACTGTTTTGTCGTTTGCTGTACTTTTTACGGTTCCTTGCAGTATACGTTTTGGCATAACTATTGTCCTTTTACATTACTTTTTGTTTTTAACCGATTTCCGCCTATGATACCTTATTTTTTGGAAATCTCAACAAAAATCGGTTTGTTTTTACTCTGCGGCGTTCAATTTTGTTTTAACGCGCGCAATTTCACGACGAGTTTTACGCAA